>OCVV012830691.1_pt1 | contig 29608 bp, 23 predicted proteins | sample 1539721 | NCBI WGS metagenome assembly OCVV01 (sample SAMN02144230, study PRJEB22623) | gut metagenome | biome: sheep rumen | host: Ovis aries | place: New Zealand | reverse complement strand
TAATGAAAGGAGGAAGTGGTACCTCCAGGAATCGAACCGGGGACACACGGATTTTCAGTCCGATGCTCTACCAACTGAGCTAAGGCACCATTTGCTTCTCTTTGATTCGAGCTTCCGAAAAGCCTCATCGCTGATTTGCGGTTGCAAAGGTACAACTTTAATTCAAAACTCCATCAAGAACCCGAAAGAATCTTTTGGCTGTTAACTTCTTTTAAGAAATAAGGGAGGGCAAACGGCTTAGACCATCTGCCCCCATATAAGGAAAAATGAATGCAATTTGCAACTTTGCAACTTTTTAACTGCCTAAGCCAGTTTGCGATACTTGCCTTTGTCGGCTCCTGTGCGCACTCTCTGAATCAACCCGTCGTCCTGAAGTCGCTTGATGCGGCTGTTCACGCTTCCCGTACTGCTGTAGGCATACTCGCGTTTCACGTCTTCGCTGGTGAAGATATTCGGCAGGCGGCGATAGGCCAGCAGCGTCTTCTGCTGATGACGCACGTTTGAGGCACGCTCTGCAGCCAGGTCGTCGTAATGCTTCTCAAGGATGCCCTTGCAGAAATACTCCTGAAAGGCCAGCTGCGTGTTGGCAATGAGCAGGGCCAGTTTCACATCCGTCTGGTCAACCTTGAAGTCAGGACCGCACTTCCAACGGCCGTCCTCATCCTGCACCATCTTGTCCCAATGACGGCTTACCACAAAGGGCAGCACGAAGTTGATGGCGTGCCAGCAAGGCCTTTTAATCAAATCTTCTTCAGCGGTATCCCTGTCTTCTCCGGCATCGGCCATACGGCGTGCCGTCCATGCCTTCAGCGCCTCGCTGATGAGCTTGCAGGGAATCTCGCCTTTGCAACCGTCCAGTCTGTAGGCCCACTCTTTCAGGTCGTCATCCCGCTTACGGGCAGCATCGTCATAGTCGTGCACCTCCAGCATCTCAAAGTTCGAGTCGGCATTGGGCACGGCTGTAAAGCGCGACATCAGTCCGTTAACGCAGGTCTTCTCCGTGTTGAGTGCCCTCATGGCCACGTCCGTGCCTGTGTAAACAGCCGAAAAATGCACTGCCGTCTCACCGATTGGAGCATTGCTGGTCTTCAGGTAAGCGCCGTGCTTCTCGGCGTGGAACGACTTCAGCCAATAGGTCTGCAGCGCATCCATATAGCCCTTCTTCATCTGCGAGAGCGTATTTTGCAACTCGCTATCAAAGACACTCACATGCAGGTAAACCTCTTCACCGTCAATAGTCTCGTGGGCATTGGCCTCTGCTTCACGCAGGGCAGCCGTAGAGGTTTCAGGTGGCAGTGCACGGTAGATGCCCTGTGGCCGTGGGGTCTTGTTTTTGGCGCCTCCGTTGTTCTGCTCTCGTTCAGCGTTGTACTTGTTCAGGGCTGCTATCTGGGCAGCATCGGCCTTCCTCACGGGTTCCATCAGCAGGTCGTACAAGTCAACTGCTATCGACTTCATGCCTCCCATCCTGCCAATCAGCAGCACCAGACTGTTCAGGCGGTTACGCTTTCCCGGCTTCGGCCAAAACTGATACCAGCAACGCGTCATCAGTGTCATGGCAAACGAACCACCTACAAAGAACACCGCCGGGAAATATTTGGGCTTCATACGGAAGCAGAGCAGCGAGAGTAGGGGATACTTAGGGATGAATTTCTTAAACTCGTTGCCTACGCGTTCCAGCACCTGCAGAATGTCGGCCTGAGCAGCTAAGGCCTTGCCCAGCACCCTGCCGTGTTCTTCACGAAGGAGCACATTGTACTTACTGCCCGTCACCTGCTCGATGGCACGGCGCATATCCTTCGATGGCTGTGGGTCGTTCAGGTTCTCGGCCTCACGCTTCTCCATCCTTTTCTTGGCAGTGGCAATGATGCCGCTGGGGCTGTCAATCTCCGAAAGGCCACGCTCTGAGATGATCTCCTGTACCCACGGCAATGCCAGCAGCAGGCTCCTGACGCGCTCCATGTCGCCGTCGTAGAGTATGATGGCATCGGTGGCCACCTTCAGCGCAAACTTGTGACGTGAGCCTTCGGGAGCACCTTCGGGCAGCATGCTGTTCACAAAGTCCACCACCGAATAGCCGAACACATTCAGGTCAGGCTCCTGCTTCTTGGGCTTCAGCTGCGCAGCCAGTTCCTTGGCCGTCTCCTGGTTGTCGGTCTGCGATGGTTTTGGGGTTAACGACTTGCCGCTGGTCTCAGCCTCCGTGTTGCCAGGCAGCACATGATCGGGACGTGTGGCGTTACTGTTCTCGTTACGGTAAGAGTCGCCGTACTGACGGTCGAACTCATTTTCAAACAATTCTTGTTGTTCCATTATTTAATAATTGAAAAGTTTATCTTCATCAGCAAATAGAATATCATCCAAGCGTGGGCAGAACGACAGCTTGTCGGCGTTGATGCAGGAGTTATCCGTGACGTATTTGCCTGTTGTTCCCTTCACCTCCAGCATGCCCAGTTCCTTGGCCTGCAGATACTGCTGGTCGGCAATGTTGCCAGCCTCGGGTATGCACTCGCTCACCAGCCGCAGCCCTTCGCCCGAAGAGGTCAGATGTGCCAACCTCGTCTTCCACGGATAGCCAGGGCGGCGTGTCAGCTCATAGAGTTCCTGCGGAGGGAAAGGCAGATGGTCGAAGTCGCTCATGAACAGTCCCGACAGGTGCACGATGTTGCTCTGCTTGCGGCGGCGATAGAGGAAAGGATTGCCCTCGGGGTCGAGCACGGGGTTGCCGTCACGGTCAGTTCTTGGTACCAGCCCGAACTCCTTGACTGCAAAGATGAAGCAGGGCAGTTCGTTCTTCAATTTGTCGCCCCATTGCAGCAGCTTGGCAGCCGTGGTCAGGGCAGCGAACTTCTCGCCAGCCCTTGGTCGGCTCTGCATATAGTAGCACCATCGTTGGAAATCGCTGAGCCGTGTGAACTCATCCAGCGCCTTCCCCTCGCGCACAGCTTCCCTAATAGCCCGCCGCAGATGGATGCTCCGATTCACCGTGGCATTCCTCACCATCGTGCTGAACACCGCCTTCGTGCAAGGCTCGCACGAGGCCCAGTACATATTGTCCTGATAGACAAATCTCCAATCCTTTTTCATACGCGTACCTTATTTATTGTTTTGTTTACTGTTCACGATCTCCGAGTGGTGGCGACCTATGCAGACATTCATCTGCGCCTGAGCCTGCAGCAGCTGGCGTTCGATGTCGGGAGCACACGACAGTTCAGTCATGATCACCAGTTTCCCGTTCTCGCTGTCCATCCAAATTTTCAAGTTCCCGTTGTCGGTAAGCATCTGCCCACGGCATCCTTCAGGTATCTGCGGTTTCTGCTTCTGTTTGTCCTGAGTCAGGAGTTGGAACTGCTGGAACATCTCGCCTACGGGATCGGCACTCTCTCCGTCCACATTCAAATGCAGGCTGTAGCTGCTTTCCTTCTGGCCTTCCGATTTGTAAAAACTGGAGTTGCCCAGTTGTTTGAGCATCCGCCTGTTACTCTCACGCGTACCCGTGGGTACAAATTCCACATAGTCAGAACCTTCCCATCGGTTCAACTTTCCCTTAACTGATGAGTCAGCCTTCCTTCTTGGGCGACTCACTAAATTTGATTCTTTTTTAGTTTTCATTTTCTTTACTATCATTCTATTATTAATAAATTTTCGATGCAAAGGAAATAAAAAAACACCTCACCCACAACTTATTAGTAAGCCGTAGTAAAGAAAGAAAAAGTATTAGTAAAATAAAGTTTGTTTTTACTATTCGTTAGTAGAAACCAAGGAAAAATAGATGTCCTTGATGATTGCCCACAAAACGGAACAATGCTCATGGAACGGGTTGTTCTTCATCTTAAAGTAAGGTTCTTCGGTAACAGTCTTTGAAAAGTTAGTCATCGTTGAAGGAGATATCCTGAGTTTAGACGGGCATGTGTCGGGAGTAATCTTGTCAGCATAGATATGAAATTCTTTGTGCTTGACGACTAAGCCCAGTCGGTCGCGCAATACCATATAAACTGCCATCCAATGCTGCTTCTTGGAAAACAGTTTCCCATTCCCATCGGCAGCCATGGATTCCAGCAGAGAACCCATAGCCTGCTCTAATACTTCTTGCCGTTTCTCTTGCTTTAGGTCTTGGAACCATCGCTTAACACTCTCTTCCACCGAAAGCGCAGGCAGATTGTTTAGGGTTACAACCTCCGGAGCCTCGAAACGGCTACCATATCGTTCTTCCTTCTTATTGTCAAGAGCGCCAAGCAACTTCTGGTCACCTGCACGGGCTGCCGCATTCTGCATAACCGCCATACGACGCCACCACTCCGTCTCGCCCAGCTCAGGGCTGTCGAGACTTTGTAGCAGAGCTCGCAGCGGCCAGCCCAAGCCGTCTATATTTACTGCCTTGACAATAAAATCAGTCATCTTTGTCAAAGAGATTATCCCTTGTAGTTGTCTTTTATGAGTGAAAGCAATTGTTTCATGGCATCAGCCCAAATCTTATCTCCTTGCTTCACTGATTGCCTCCCAATAAATTCAACATTCCATGTAGGCAAAAAATCCCTAATGCCATGAACACCTTCGAGGATGGTAGTCGCACATTCACTTATGCTGTCAGGCTTAGAGGGGTCGATAGCACATCTGAAGAAAACATTTTTGTCCATTTCCCACGGTTGAGCATCAAAATCCTCTTTTATTACTACCTTTATATAGAAAGCGTCTGACGAGGGATTCTGTTCCAGGTCAAGTCTGATGGGGAAGACATTTTTGTCATTAAGATAATTTGCAATGAGTTTTTGGGGCTTCAATCCAACATTACCAAGTCCTGTATATAGATCGTATATACGAGAGGTGGAATTCTTGTCCCATAAGCGAAGGCTTGGGTCAGTTCTCCAAACAGTAGGAATTAAATATATAAATTGTTCAAGCCCCACGGGGTCATTATTCGCTCCTGCTAATCCCAGCACCTTCACGTCCTTTACATCAACCCCCGACCACACGGCTCCTTCGGGCTGCATACGCCTTCGGATAGCCCAATCTGCTTCATAGTCTATCGGATTGTTATTATATTTCATCTGTTCATCAAGTCCCTGTTTTAATCCATAATTGACTACGGGATAACTGTGGTATTTTCTGGATAATAATCTAACGCGGGAATCTATGTCGCTTTCTTCAACAACTATCAGTGTGGCAACCTGAATTCCCACACGCCCACCGGCAGATATTATCTGGTAAGGAGGGTCGAGTCTTAATAACTGAGTCTGTATCATAGCTTTATTTCGTTAATTCTTGATATAGTTTAAATAGTTCGGCAACGCACTGGCTTTCGGTCATGGTCTTCACGGGGAAGCCGTAGGCCTCCATCACGGCACGGTCGTTCTGCTGATGGGCACGGCGCAGCTCTACGGGCATAGTCAGTTCGTCGTAGAGGTCGGCAAGCGAGGAGTCGGGATATTTGGCACGGGCGTCCAATATCTGCTGTGCTGTCTGCTCTATCTTTGCCTTCTGCTCTTCCGTTGGTGTGGGCCATGGGAAGTTGTTGTAGACCACATCCTTCGAATAGCGGTAACGCATTTCCAATCTTCCGCACACAGCCCTCATCCATGCCATGTGGACATTGCTTTCGAGTATGCCGAAATGGTACAATCCTGCATCTGGCATAAGTAAAACTGCGTTACTACATATATCATTTGGCGACATAAAACCCATAGGAATGTAACGGCGCTTTTCTGATGAATGGCAGGGAATTAATATATAATCACCTTGTGGCATATTCTCAATATGAAACCGTGTTGGTGTATCTGCGAGTTTACGTGTTCCTGCACTTTTACTTTGGAGACGCATCAGCTTAACATTTTCCACTCGTTTTAGGCAATGCGGCATTTTTCGAAGTTCTGCGGGAGAACAATGGCCGAGCCAAAGGCAATAACGTGGATTGCGATTAATAAACTCGTCAGCCCCGTAATAGGGATGGAAATAGCATGCAGATGAAGGTTCTGATTTTATAAATTCTTCATACTCTTCCTTTGTGAACAAATAATTACCTCCATCTATCGGCTTATTGCCAATACTGATGTCAGGGACATTGCAAATAGGCTTTTGCCTACTACCAATAAACACATCGGGCGCATCCATCAGATAAGCATTAATGTGGCTGGCCTTTGTAACCTTGTCGTTATCGTAGATAAGCAACTCTCTGGAAGCTCTGTCTTTACTGCTAAAACCAACTATCACGCAATGCACATGAGCCTTTAAAGATGCCTCGCTGTCCCATCGGAACGTGCGGTAGGCGAAGTCAATGCGCAAGCCTTTCTCCATGAGTGGTTGCCACAAATTAGCCACTTGCTCGCCCTGGCAGATGGAGTTGGTGGACACAAGGGCTACTTTCGTATGAGTAGCTGAAGTAATCAGTTGTGCCGCTTTCATATACCAACAGCTAACATAGTCCATATTACCAACATTCTTCCATTTCGCTCCAAAAATGTCAATAACGTCCTGCTTCTGGCCATCGCTCATCAATCGTGCTCCTACAAATGGAGGATTGCCCATGATGTAGTCATAGCTTACTTGATAGCGTTGATTATCGGTTTTCAAATTGCCGTCAAAATGGCGAGTGACCACATTCACTTCGTCATATTTTGCAGTAGGCTCACTTGCTCTCATTGGCTCTGGCTCAATCATTAAGTGCACATTGTTTGCATGTATCGTCGGTATATCCGACGGCACTTCTATCACATCCCAATCCATCCGCAGCGCATTGCCCTCACGGATATTATGGTACGACTTCAGGGGCAGGAAATCAATGTCGCGGCGAATGATCTTCTCAGTCTCGGCAAGCATCTGGGCTTCACTGATCCAGAGGGCAGTGGTGGCCACGGTCACGGCAAAGTCGTTGATTTCGATGCCGTAAAATTGTTGAATGGAAACTTTGATGGGGTTCACCTCCTCGAAGCCGATGAACGACTGGCCGTGATAACGCTCACGGATTACCTCGTTCTCCAGGCGTCGGAGCGAGAGATAGGTCTCGGTGAGGAAATTACCTGAACCACAGGCGGGGTCTAAGAAAGTGAGTGAGGCCAACCGTTCCTGATAGGCATCGAGTTTCTTCTGCCGCTGTCGCTCCACCTTCTCCTCTAAGATGTCGTCGAGTTCACGGCGCAGGTCGTTCAGGAACAGTGGGTCTATCACCTTGTGGATATTCTCTATCGATGTGTAGTGCATGCCACCGGAGCGTCGGGTCTCGGGGTTTATCGTACTTTCAAAGACGGCTCCGAAGATGGTGGGCGAAATCTCGCTCCAGTCGAAATCCAATGAGGCATTCTGCAGCAGCGTCTCCTTCAGTTGCTCAGTGAACTGCGGTATCTCGATTTCCTCTTCAAACAGTCCGCCGTTGGTATAAGGGAAGGCTTTCAGGTCGTCCTGCAAATACTTGCTGCGCTTCTCTAAGGGCGTGTTCAATACTTCGAAAAGGTCACGCAATGCTCGGCGCAAATCCTTGGCCTCGTAGGTGACAAGGTAGTCGTGGAACTGGTCGTGGGTGAACACACCGGCATCCTCGGCATAGAGACAGAACACGATGCGCACGCACAGTATATTCAGCCATCGCAGGGCTTCGGGTGAGTTGTCGTTGTATTGCGCAAGCAGTGCCTCGTAAATCTTGCCTACTATCTCGCCGGCCTGCATCGATACCTCCATCTCCTTCGAGAGGTGTTCGCTCTTGGCATCCACAAGGAACTGCAGGCGGTAGTATTCCTTGCCCAGGTTCTCGAGCAGTATCTGCTCAGGCTCGCCGTTGGGCTGCTCCATGTCGTAGACCAGAAACTCCGAAAAGTTGCAGGTCACAATCCATCGCGGATGCTCCGAAACAGGCATCGACACTACATAGCGGCGTGCCTGCTGGAAAGGATTAAGCAACGATCCGTCGCTCTGCCGGATAGGGGCACGCAGGTCTTTGCCAAGAGATTTCTGTTCTATCAGCACACGAGTGGAAGGGATACGTCCGTCGATGAAGTTAGAGCTGTCCACCATCTGGTGATCTTCGAAACGGATGAAGCCGTCCGAGGGGTTGGTTATACCGAACACGTTTGTGAGCAAGTCTATCCAGAAAGGCTGTGACTCGCCCTTCTCATAGCCTCTGCCTTTCCATCGCTCTGCAAACTCAGCGGCGGCCGCAGCCAGTTGTTTGTCGGTTTTCATCAAAATATCAGCTTTACGTTTTTCAAGGGCAAAGTTACAAAATATTACCGAGAATACACGCAAGAAACTGCTTTATTTTTTCCGGGACAATTTCTCCATGCCCTTCGCTCAAAAAGTTGCAAAGTTGCAAATTGCATGCAACTTTTTTATGAAGGGGAGAGATTTTTATGTTAATAAAATTTAATATTATATTGTAATATATTGATTATTAATAATATATATAATATATACTATATATATACTTTAAGTCTCTACTCGCGTCTTAGGTAAAATTTAAAATGCAATTTGCAACTTTGCAACTTTTTGGGAGTAGCGAGGGATGTGGCCTCGGCACGTGGAGGCGACTGGTCAAAGAATGGGCTCGCGGTTCCTTGAGTTATTTAATGGATGTGCGGCGCGTTGCTTCTGCTGGCTGAAGGCTTGCTTCCGTTGGGTGGATGCTGGTTTTCCATTGGCTGGAAGCCTTGCTTCTGAAGTCTGGAAACGGGGCTTCCAAAGCCTGGAAACGAGGCTTCTGAAGTCTGGAAACAATGGTTAAATAAATGGGTTAATAAAATGTGTTAAAATGCTGTTTTTCTTTGGATTATTCTTTGGAAATATTTGGTGGTTTTGGGAAAATTTTGTATCTTTGTAGTGATAAAAGAGGGAAAATCTCTCTTGCCTTTTTAACCTTAAATTTTTAGTATTATGTCACATTTGTACAAGCTCGTTCAGAACAGGAACGAAAAGATGACGGGGGCTTTCGGCAAGTGGTATGCCCGCCCTGTTTACACGGGAACTATCAACCTGGATGGTATCGCTCAGCTGATTCAGCGCAACTCTACGGCTAAGAAGTCGGACGCGAAGGCTGTGCTGACGGAGATGGTGGAGGTGATCACGGATGCGCTGCAGGCTTCGCAGCGGGTTCACATCGATGGCTTCGGCACGTTCAAGGTAGGTATGTCTTCGAAGGGGGCCGATGAGGTGAAGAAGTTCACGATCGGGGAGAACCTGAAGGGTGTGCGCATCCTGTTCCAGCCTGAGACCAGCGTGGACAAGGGCTCTCACAAGCGCTTGCGCCCGATGCTCCAGAACATTCAGTTCCAGAACTCTGCCGACCTGGCTAACGCGAAGGAGATTGAGGAGCGCGGAAAGGGGGAGGAGCCGCAGCCCACCCCCTAACCCCTCCCCTGGGAGGGGAGTTCTAATCGGCGAAAATACAGCCTCTCCCCAACCCCTCCCCTTGGGGAGGGGCTTTTTTGTGGTTACATTTTTTTAGAATGGGCGGATATGAAGAACCCCTCCCAAGGGAGGGGCAGGGGTGGGCTTCCCTCCCCAAGGGGAGGGTTGGGGAGGGGGCTTTATTTCAACGGATTCCAGCCTTGGGCTTGGAGGGGGAATTCCTGGTTGTCGCGGCTGACGAGCATGAGGCCGAGCTCGGGGCGGGTGATGTGGCCGATGAGGCGTACGTCGTCGAGCTGTTCTATCTTCTCGTGGTCGCCGATGGGGACGGTGAAGAGGAGTTCGTAGTCTTCGCCGCCGTTGAGGGCGCAGGTGGTGACGTTGAGGTTGAGCTCTTCGGCCATGACTGCGGTCTGGTAGTCGATGGGGATGTTTTTCTCGTAGATGCGGCAACCCACGCCGCTCTGCTCGCAGATGTGGTGGAGTTCGGAGGAGAGTCCGTCGCTGATGTCCATCATGGCTGTGGGGTGGATGTTGGCTTGGCGGAGCCGCTGGATGATGTCGCCTCGGGCTTCGGGCTTGAGCTGGCGTTGGAGCAGGTATTCCTTGCCTGCGAAGTCGGGCTGGAAGTCGTTGAGCGTGGCGCGCTCTGCGTTGAGTTTCTTGAGTTGTGGTTCGTTGCCTTGGGCTTTGGCCTGTGCTATCTTGCGCTGGAGTTCTTCGAGCTGCTGGTAATAGACGGTCTTCTCGCGTTCGAGGAGCTGGAGTCCCATGTAGGCTGCCCCGAGGTCTCCGCTTACGCAGATGAGGTCGGTGTCGCGGGCTCCGTTGCGATAGACTGCCTGGTCGGCTTGTGCTTCTCCGATGCAGGTGATGCTGATGGCGAGTCCGGTGTAGGATGAGGTGGTGTCGCCGCCTACGATGTCAACGTTCCATTTCTGGCATGCTGCGCGGAGTCCCTGGTAGAATTGTTCGAGGTCTTCCACTTTGAAGCGTTTGCTCAGGGCTATGCTGACGATGAGCTGGCGCGGGGTGCCGTTCATGGCGAATACGTCGGATATGTTGACCATGGCCGATTTGTAGCCGAGGTTTCTGAGGTCGGTGTAGGTGAGGTCGAAGTGTACGCCCTCCATGAGCATGTCGGTGGTGACGAGCACTTGGCTCTGGGGGTAGGAGAGCACGGCGCAGTCGTCGCCCACGCCTTTGAGGGTGCTGGTGTTTTGCGGACGGATGTCCTTCGTGAGGTGTTTGATGAGTCCGAACTCACCGAGTTTTGAGATATCTGTCATTTATTGTCTTTAATCTTAAATCTATAATCTATAAACCATAAACCATTAACCATTAACCATAAACCATAAACCATCATCCGAAGCTCCGTCAGCTTCTGCGAATCATTTCGCGCATGATTTCGGTCATGATGGGTTGCGCCTTGTTGGCTGCTTCCTGCACTTCCTCGTGGCTTACTTCCACGGGTGTGTCGAATCCTCCGAGGTCGGTCACGATGGATATGCCGAAGGTCTTGATGCCGCAATGGTTGGCCACGATGACTTCGGGCACGGTGCTCATGCCCACGGTGTCGCCTCCCATGAGCCGGTACATGCGGTATTCGGCTGGGGTCTCGAAGGTGGGGCCTTGCACGCCGAGATATACGCCGTGCTGGAGGTGGATGCCTTTCTCGCTTGCTATTTCGTCGGCGAGCTGGATGAGGCGGTGGTCGTAGGGTTCGTGCATGTCGGGGAATCGTGGTCCTGTGGGCAGGTTCTTGCCTCGCAGGGGGTGCTCTGGGAAGCAGTTGATGTGGTCGGTGATGACCATGAGGTCGCCGATGTGGAAGTCGGGGTTCATGCCTCCGGCTGCGTTGCTGACGAAGAGAGTCTGGATGCCCAGCTCGTACATCACGCGTATGGGGAATGTGACTTCCTTCATGGAGTAGCCTTCGTAGTAGTGGAATCGTCCTTGCATGGCCATGATGTCCTTGCCTCCGAGGCGTCCGAAGATGAGTCGGCCGCTATGGCCTTCGACGGTGCTGACGGGGAAGTTGGGGATGTCGGCGTAGGGGAATTCGTAGCTGTCAGTTATTTCTGAAGCTAATTGTCCGAGACCCGTCCCCAGCACGATTGCTGTCTTTGGGCTTGTTGTCATCCTTTGCTTTAGCCAGGATGCTGTTTTTTGAATTTTTTCGTACATATCCGATAATCTTTTCGTTAAATTCTTCTTCCTGTCCGAGCATGAACTTGATGTGGACGGGTAGCTGGTAGATATGGTGGCGCACCTGTTCGGAGAGTCCTTCGAGTCCGAAGAGGCGTGCGTTGTCTTTCTCGGTGGTGATAATCATCTTGGGCTCGGGCATGGCTTCAAACTGCTCGTTGATGCGGCGGATGTCTTTCTTGCTGAACTGGTGGTGGTCAGCGAAGGTCATGGGTTGTATGTCGCCTACGTAGGGTTTGAGGTCGATGATCATCTGCTTGGGCGAGGCGATGCCTGTGAGCAGGAGCACGTGGGTGCCTTCGGGAATCTGCTGGAGGGGCAGGTCTTCGCCGCAATAGAGGGGCTGCAGGTCGCCGTATTCGAGCGTGGTGAAGAAGAGCTTCTGGTAGGGGTATAGGTTGAGGGCCTTGGTGAGCACGCGAAACTCCATGGGCTTGAGGTCGGCGGGGCATTTGGTGATGATCACGATGTCGGCGCGGGCCTTGCCGCTCTGGGGTTCGCGCAGGCGTCCGGCTGGCAACAGCTTGTCGTAGATGATGAGGCGATGGTAGTCCACGAGGAGGATGTTGACGCCTGGCTTCACGTAGCGGTGCTGGTAGGCGTCGTCGAGGAGGATGACGTCGGTGTCGCGGGTCTCATCGTCGGTGGTGAGTCGCTCGATGCCGTTGCATCGTTTTTTGTCCACGGCCACGTAGATGTCGGGGAATTTCTTCATGATCTGGTACGACTCGTCGCCTATCTCTCGGGCTGTGCTCTGCTTGTCGGCGAGTATGTAGCCGCGCGTCTTGCGCTTGTATCCACGGCTGAGCACGGCCACTTTCACCTTGTCGTGAAGCTGGCGGATGAGGTATTCCACGTGGGGTGTCTTGCCGGAGCCTCCCACGGTGATGTTGCCCACGGAGATGACGGGCACGTCGTAAGCCTTGCTTTTCAGGATGCCGAGTTCGAACATCTGGTTGCGTATGCTTACGCCGATGCCGTAGAGCCAGCTAAGCGGGGTGAGCCATTCGTTGATCTTGATGAAGTCGCCTTCCATTTGTCTGATGGGTTTTTATTTGAAGTTCAGCACGAAGGGGATGCGTGCCTGTATGGCATCCTGCTGGCTGATGGTGCGCAGCTGCATGAAGGGTGCGTAGAATTCGCCGAGCGTCAGGCGCAGCTCGCGGTCGAGATAGGAGCCTCCCTTGCCGGTGGCCTGCTTGAACAGCTGCTCCTGCCATCCGGCCATGGCGGGATAGGCCTTGGTGTGGTGCTCCTTGAGCTTGGCCAGCTCGGCGGCTTTCTTCACGGCGTCGCCGAGGTTGCCCAGCTGGTCGACGAGCTTGATGCCCAGCGCGTCCTTGCCAAGCCATACGTGGCCCTGGGCAATCTTCTCGATGGCTTCCACGGGCTGCTTGCGGCCGTCGGCCACGCGCTTGCGGAAGAGTTCATATCCGCGCTGGATGTATTTGTTGAGCACGGCCATCTCCTCCTCGTTGAAGGGGCGTGCCATCGTGCCGAAGGTGGTGTTCTTGTTGGTCTTCACCTCGTCGAACTTCACGCCGAGCTTCTCGGTGAGCAGTCCGCTGAAGTCGGGGAACATGCCGAAGATGCCGATGCTGCCGGTCAGGGTGGTGGGCTCGGCCACGATCCAGTTGGCTGCGCAGCTCATGTAGTAGCCGCCCGAGGCAGCCATGCCGCCCATGCTGACCACGACGGGCTTCTTCTCCTTCAGGCGGGTGACGGCGCGCCAGATCTGCTCCGAAGCGTAGGCTGAGCCGCCGCCTGAGTTGATGCGGATCACGACGGCCTTCACGTTGTCGTCCTTGGCCAGTTTCTCCAGGTCTTCGGCCACGTCAACGCCCACGATGGAGTGTCCGCCACCCATGATCTGGTTCTGGGCTTCCTGTGTCACGATGTTGCCGTAGGCATAATATACGGCCACTTCCTCGCCCTTGTTTTTCTTGCCTTCGGTGGCCAGCATCGAGGAGATGCCGATGGTGTTGATGTCCTTGTCGGCGTCAATCTTGAGGAGCTTGCGGATTTCGGGCTTCACCTGGTCGTAGTAGAGCGCTTTGTCGATGAGCTTCTGTTTCTGGTATTCGGCGGTGGTGTTGAACATGGTGATGCTGTCGGCATAGGCGTTGAGCTGCTCCTTGCTGATCTTGCGCGAGGCTGACACGTCGGTGAGCATTTGCTGCCAGATGCCGGTGATGTACTGGGTCACCTGTTCGCGGTTGGCTTCGCTCATGTGGTCGCTGGTGTAGGTCTCGGGAGCACTCTTGTAGGTGCCCACCTTGGTGAGTTGCACCTTCACGCCGAACTTGGCCATGAGGTCTTTTAAATAATAAGGTGTGCCGCCCAGTCCGTGCCAGTCGATCTCTCCCTGGGGGTTGATCCATACCTGGTCGGCTGCGCTGCAGATGTAGTAAGCGTTCTGGTAGTATTGGTCGCCGTAGGCCACGATCCACTTGCCGCTCTTCTTGAAGTCGAGCAGGGCCTCGCGGATGGCGTGGCTGGAGGCGGGAGAGTCGGCTGAGAACATGCCTGCCTCAATATAGATTCCTTTCACGTTGTCGTTGTCCTTGGCCTTCCGGATGGCCTCCAGGATGTCGTTGAGTCCGATGGTTGAGGCGTCCACCTGTCCCATCAGTTCGCTCATCAGGTCTCCTTCGGCTCTTTCTTCGAGCTGGCCGTTGAGTCTGAGCACGAGTACTGAATTGTCTTTCACGCTGACGGAAGAGTCGCCCGAGGCAATCATTCCGATGATGGAGATAAAGCCGAAGAAGCCGATGATTGCGAAGAAGAGGGCAATACCGACAACCGTGGCAAATACATTCTTAAAGAAATCTTTCATAAGACGTGTGTCAAAATATTAAATATTAAATGTGGTAATGTTAGAATATTTCTGCAAAGATACAAATAAGTGTGAAATACGCAAAATTATTTGGAACTTTATTTTCAAACTGACAATTTGTCGGTTGTTGCTGAGGTGTGCCGCTTTGGCACGGTTTTGGCAAAAGGTGGGGTAAAGTTTAAACATTTAAAAACATAAAATTATGAACATTCAACCATTAGGAGATCGCGTGCTGGTGATGCCGGCACCGGCAGAAGAGAAAATCGGCGGTATCATCATTCCCGATACGGCCAAGGAGAAACCTTTGCGCGGTAAGATTGTGGCCGCTGGCAACGGAACGAAAGACGAGGAAATGATTCTCAAGGCAGGCGACGAAGTGCTCTACGGCAAGTATGCCGGCACGGAGCTGGAGTTTGACGGTGAGAAGTATCTGATGATGCGTCAGAGCGACGTCCTCGCAATTATCAAGTAAAAGATTAACGATTAAAGATTAAAGTTATGGCAAAAGATATCAAATTCAATATTGAAGCCCGCGACCTGCTGAAGCATGGCGTGGATCAGCTGGCTAACGCAGTTAAGGTGACACTTGGTCCTAAGGGCCGCAACGTGGTGATTGAGAAGAAGTTCGGCGCTCCCCAGATTACGAAGGACGGCGTGACCGTGGCCAAGGAGATTGAGCTCGAAGACCACTTCGAGAACACTGGCGCACAGCTCGTGAAGAGCGTGGCCTCGAAGACTGGCGACGATGCCGGCGACGGAACCACCACCGCTACCATCCTGGCACAGGCCATAGTGACCGAGGGCCTGAAGAACGTGACCGCCGGAGCCAACCCCATGGACCTGAAGCGCGGTATCGACAAGGCCGTGAATGTCGTCGTTGACTATATCAAGCAGAATGCCGAGAAGGTGGACGACAACTACGACAAGATTGAGCAGGTGGCTACCGTCAGCGCCAACAACGATCCTGAGATCGGTAAGCTTCTGGCCGAGGCTTTCCGCAAGGTTTCGAAGGATGGCGTGATCACCATCGAGGAGTCGAAGAGCCGCGACACGCATATCGGCGTCGTGGAGGGTATGCAGTTCGACCGTGGCTATCTCTCAGGCTATTTCATGACCGATGCCGATAAGATGGAGTGTGTGATGGATCATCCCCGCATCCTGATCTACGACAAGAAGATCAGCAACCTCAAGGACCTGATGCCCGTGCTTCAGCCTGCTGCCGAGAATGGCATGCCGCTGCTGATTATTGCCGAGGACGTTGACTCTGAGGCGCTGACCACGCTCGTCGTGAACCGTCTGCGTGCTGGTCTGAAGGTTTGTGCCGTGAAGGCTCCTGGCTTTGGCGACCGCCGCAAGGCTATGCTCGAGGATATCGCTGTGCTGACGGGTGGTATGGTCATCTCTGAGGAGAAGGGCCTGAAGCTGGAGCAGGCTACGCTCGACATGCTGGGCACGTGCGACAAGGTAGTCGTTTCGAAAGACAATACGACCATCGTGAACGGAGCCGGTCAGAAGGAGGCTATCGCCGACCGCGTGGCTCAGATTAAGAACGAAATCCAGAACACCACTTCTTCCTACGACAAGGAGAAGCTGCAGGAGCGTCTGGCTAAGTTGGCTGGCGGTGTGGCTGTGCTCTACGTAGGTGCCAACAGCGAAGTGGAGATGAAGGAGAAGAAAGACCGCGTGGACGATGCTCTTTGCGCTACCCGTGCTGCCATCGAAGAAGGTGTGGTGGCCGGTGGTGGCACTACCTACATCCGCTCGCTGGAGACCCTGCAGAACGTGAAGGGTGACAATGCTGACGAGCAGACCGGTATCAACATCGTGGAGCGTGCCATCGAGGAGCCTCTGCGCCAGATTGTCATCAATGCCGGTGGCGAGGGTGCCGTGGTGGTACAGAAGGTTCGCGAAGGCAAGGGCGACTTCGGTTATAATGCCCGCCTCGACAAGTACGAGGATCTCCGCGAGGCTGGTGTCATCGATCCTGCCAAGGTGGCACGTGTGGCTCTTGAGAATGCTGCCAGCATTGCCGGCATGTTCCTCACCACGGAGTGTCTCATCGTGGACAAACCCGAGGATAAGCCCGCTATGCCGATGGGTGGCGCTCCCGGAATGGGCGGCATGATGTAAACCGTTTAATATTTGATATTTACGACTCGGTTTTGTAAAGTCAAGATAACAAAATAAGGGCTGGCAACGCGTTTGCCGGCCTTTTTTTTCGTTATTTATACAAAATAGAGCAAAAAAGTGCAAAAAGATTTGCTTAGAATTACAATATTTTCTATCTTTGCACCAGAAATTCATAAGATAATATCGGGATTACCCGAAAAAAGATATTTTTTTGATTTGTTTTAGTAGATTAGTTTTTAAGTAGTTTGTTTTTTGAAAATCGGGCGCTGTGACAGCATCCGATTTTTTTTGTGTCCTATTGGCTCGTTCTTCATTCTTTTTTATTACCTTTGCAGCAAAGAAGAATGAAGATGACAGAACAATATATTTCGAGCGTTCAGAATCCGAAGGTGAAGAAACTGGTGGCCTTGCAGCAGAAATCATCCGAGCGCCGCCGGGAAGGGCTTTTCGTGGTGGAAGGTTGCCGCGAACTTCAGCATTGCCTGGAGGCTGGCTTTGAGGTGGACAGCGTGTTTTGGTGTCCATCGGTCATGAAGGATCGTGAAAGCGAACTGCCGGCCACGCTTTTTGAGACGGCTGCGTGTATCGAGGTTTCGGAGGCTGTCTATGAGAAGATAGCCTATCGCGGCAGTACGGAGGGCATCGTGGCTACCGTGCGTTCGCGCCTGTTGGGGCTTGATGACCTGAAGCTTCGTGAGAATCCTCTGATCGTGGTGCTTGAGCGGGTGGAGAAGCCCGGCAATCTCGGGGCCGTGTTGCGAAGTGCCGATGCCGCTGGAGCCGATGCCGTGGTCATCTGCGATCCGCTTACCGATCTCTATAACCCCAATCTCATCCGCAGTTCCATCGGGGCCATCTTCAGCGTGCCGTGCGTGGCATGCGGTTCTGAAGCGTGTATTGATTTCCTGAAGCAGAAAGGCATTCGTATCCTGACTGCCCAGTTGCAGGATTCGCATCTTTATTACGACACGGATATGCGCCAGGGAACGGCTATCGTGATGGGTACGGAATCCACGGGGCTTACCGACCTTTGGCGGCGTGCTGCCGATGCCCATATCCGCATTCCGATGCTCGGAAAGCTCGATTCCCTGAATGTCTCGGTGAGTGCGGCCATCCTGCTGTTTGAGGCCGTGCGCCAACGCGAGGGTATTATTAATAAATGAATTATGCAGCAACTTGTAGATTTATATAAGAAATGGAGTGGGGAAGACCCCAAGAGAGTGGAGAAACTGCCTGGTGCCGGGAGCAACCGCGAGTATTACCGGATGGTGGGTGCCGATGAGAAGACGGTTATTGGCGTCGTAGGCACCAGTCGCGACGAAGACCATGCCTTCATCTATCTGGCCCGTCATTTCGGAAACCTGAAGCTTCCCGTTCCGCGTGTGCTTGCCGCGAGCGACGATGAATTGCGCTATCTCCAGGAAGACCTTGGGCAAGTGTCGCTCTTCGATGCAATCCGCGGCGGACGTGAGGCTGGCGGACGCTATAACCAGCGGGAGAAAGAGCTGCTCAAGCTCACTATCCGCCAGCTGGCCAATATCCAGATGCGCGGAGCCCGCGGACTCGACTGGAAGAACTGCTATCCGCAACCCGCCTTCGATCAGGATAGCGTGCTCTTCGACCTCAACTATTTCAAGTACTGCTTCCTGAAACCTACGGATCTGGATTTCCACGAACTGAAGCTCGAAGCCAATTTCCGCATGTTGGCCAAAGACCTTACGGCTGAAGATTGCGACGGCTTCCTCTATCGTGACTTCCAGGCGCGTAATGTGATGCTGGTACCCACAACCCAACATCCAACACCCAACACCCAACACCTAACACCCTACTTCATAGATTTCCAGGGAGGACGTCGCGGGCCGTTCTATTATGATCTGGCCTCCTTCCTGTGGCAGGCATCTGCCAAATATCCCCATAAGCTGCGTCGCGACCTGGTGATGGAATACTATCAGGCTCTGAAGCAATACACCGAGGTGCCTTCCACCCGCCATTTCGTGGAACGGCTGGCGCTGTTCGTGCTCTTCCGTACGCTTCAAGTGCTGGGAGCCTATGGTTTCCGTGGTTATTTCGAACGCAAGAAGCATTTCATCGATTCCATCCCCCCGGCTATGCAGAACCTCCGTGAACTGCTGAAGGAGGGCGAGGGCGGTTTCGGCTATTCGCTTTCAAGACAGTACCCCTATTTGGTGGAGATGCTTCATCGCCTTACGGAACTTCCGCAATTTGCACAGATTGAGCAGCCCGCAATAAATCGTGCCGATGGTTATAAGACAACCGATAAGAATCCCTATAAGGCTCATCCACAGGACGGTCCGGCCACCTATTCTAAATACGACGGCAAGGGACCGCTTGTGGTGCGCGTCTTCAGCTTCTCCTATCGCAAAGGCATTCCTGAGGACGAGTCGGGCAATGGCGGAGGATATGTGTTCGACTGCCGCAGCACGCACAATCCCGGACGCTATGAGCCTTACAAGAAACTGACAGGTCTCGATGAGCCTGTGATCCGATTCCTTGAAGATGATGGTGAGATACTCACCTTCCTGGAAAGTGTCTATCGGCTGGCCGATGCCCATGTGCGCCGCTACATTCAGCGCGGTTTCACTTCGCTGATGTTCTCCTTCGGCTGTACGGGTGGTCAGCACCGGAGCGTCTATTCCGCTCAGCATCTGGCCGAGCATATTCACCGCAAGTTTGGGATAGAGGTGCACATCAATCATCGTGAGCAAGGCATCACCCAAGTGCTTAAAAATATTTAAGGCGGCAGTAAATTCTTCACTCTTCACTCCATTCCCGAGCAAAGCTCGCCTACCCGTAGCCTTTCACTCTTCACTAAAATTCGTACCTTTACGTCTCTTCGAGCCGTGAAGATAAGCTGCATCTCAACAATAAAAATAAATTAATTTATTTTGTATTGTCTTCGATTTGCACTATCTTTGCAGCCATGAAGCAAGCTATGATCTTCGCGGCAGGGTTGGGAACCCGCTTGAAACCGCTTACCGACACGATGCCAAAGGCATTAGTGCCCGTGGCAGGAGAGCCCCTGCTTCATCATGTGGTCATGAAGCTGAAGAATGCTGGCTACGAACGGATTGTGGTCAATGTGCATCATTTCGCCGATCAGATTATCGACTATTTAAATGCTAATCACAATTTCGGCATCGACATTCGCATCAGCGATGAGCGCGACGGACTTCTTGAGACAGGGGGCGGTATCAAGAAAGCCTTGCCCCTGTTTGATTCCCAGTCGCCCATTCTGATTCATAATGTGGACATCTTGAGCAATCTCGATCTCACGAACGATTGGCTTAATAGTGAGACTCCTCCCGATGCTTTATTACTCGTAAGCCGGCGGAAGACCAAGCGCTATCTGCTCTTTGATGAAGAGAATCTCCTTGACGGATGGACAAATATCGAGACGGGTGAAGTGAAGAGTCCCTATCCTAAACTAAACCCCGAGGAGCTGCGGAAACTGGCTTTCAGCGGCATCCACGTCATTTGGCCAATGGTTTTCCCGCTCTTTCAGGAGATGCCAGAGCGCTTCAGCATTATCGATTTCTATCTGAAGTATTGCCATCAGTATGCTTTCATCGGCCATGAGCAGAAAGATTTGCAACTGCTGGATGTAGGCAAGCCTGATGCGCTCGATCAGGCTGAAGAATTCCTAAGAATAATCAATAGGTAATATATAAATAGGTATGCAACAGAAAATCATTATTCTCGACTTCGGGTCGCAAACCACGCAGCTCATTGGCCGGCGTGTGCGCGAACTCGATACGTTCTGCGAGATTCTGCCGTATAACAAATATCCCGAGGACGATTCCGACGTGATTGGCGTCATCCTCAGCGGTTCGCCTTATAGTGTGCATGATCCGGAAGCCTTCAAGGTGGACCTCACGCGCTTCATAGGCCGTTTGCCCGTGCTGGGCATCTGCTATGGCGCTCAGTTTATCAGCCATACGCTTGGGGGTAAGGTTGAGAAGGCCGACTCCCGCGAGTACGGGCGTGCGCTTCTGGAGACCATCGACCTCAGTAATCCTCTTTTCAAGGGATTTGAAAAAGACTCCCAGGTGTGGATGTCTCACGGCGATACCATCACCGCCATTCCTGAAGGCTTTGAAGTCATAGGCAGCACGAAGGATGTGAAGAATGCCGCTTTCTGGTGCGCGCCAGGAACAGATTCTTCACTCTTCACTCTTCACTCTTCACTTTCCAAAGGAATTTGGGCCGTCCAGTTCCACCCCGAAGTATTCCATTCAGTTCAGGGAACGCTCTTGCTGAAGAACTTTGTGGTAGATATCTGCGGCAGCCGTCAGGACTGGAGCGCAGCTTCCTTTGTGGAGACCACGGTGGCCGAATTGAAGGAGCAGTTGGGCAACGACCGTGTCATCCTCGGACTTTCCGGCGGCGTTGACAGTTCCGTGGCAGCCGTTCTGCTCAACAAGGCTATCGGCAACTGCCTCACGTGCATCTTCGTGGATCATGGCATGCTTCGCAAGAACGAGTTCCAGCAGGTGATGGACGACTATAAAGTACTGGGCCTCAACGTTATTGGCGTGGATGCTTCCGAAAGGTTCTTTGCCGATTTGGCTGGTGTAACCGACCCCGAGCAGAAGCGTAAGATTATCGGTCGCGACTTTGTGGAAGTCTTTAATGCCGAGGCCAAGAAGATTACCGACGCTAAGTGGCTCGCCCAGGGCACTATCTACCCTGACCGCATCGAGTCGCTGAACATTACGGGTAAGGTCATCAAGAGCCACCACAACGTGGGCGGACTGCCCGAAGAGATGAACCTCCAGCTTTGCGAGCCTCTGAAGTGGCTCTTCAAGGACGAAGTGCGCCGTGTGGGCCGTCAGATGGGCATGCCTGAGCATCTTATTACCCGTCATCCGTTCCCCGGTCCCGGATTGGCCGTTCGTATTCTTGGTGACATCACCCCCGAGAAGGTGCGCATCCTGCAAGATGCCGACGATATCTTTATTCGCGGCTTGCGCGAGTGGGGACTCTACGACCAGATCTGGCAGGCCGGAGTCGTTCTTCTGAGTTCCGTCCGTAGTGTCGGCGTGATGGGCGATGAGCGCACCTATGAGCATCCCGTGGCTCTTCGTGCCGTTACTTCCACCGATGCCATGACTGCCGACTGGGCCCATCTGCCCTACGACTTCATGGCCCGCGTGTCCAACGAGATTATAAATAAGGTGAGGGGCGTCAACCGCGTCTGCTACGACATTTCTTCCAAGCCGCCTTCGACGATTGAGTGGGAGTAACCCCCACCGACCTCCCCAAAGGGAGGCAAACTTAAGGAAATCTTTCAACTATAATACAAACTATTATGACAACAGGTAATGTACGTCCGGCCTCGATGGAGCGCATCACTACTCCCGAATTGGCCCAAAAATTTATCGACGAACAGATTAGCGAGCTTCGTGCTCAGATTGGTGACAAGAAGGTGTTGCTGGCCCTCTCGGGTGGTGTTGACTCATCCGTGGTGGCAGCTCTTCTCATCAAGGCCGTAGGCAAGCAGCTGGTATCTGTTCATGTGAATCACGGCCTTCTGCGCAAAGGCGAGCCCGAACAGGTGGTGCGCGTGTTCCGCGACGACCTGGATGCCAATCTGGTCTATGTGGATGCCACCGACCGCTTCCTCGACAAGCTGGCAGGTATTTCCGATCCCGAGCAGAAGCGCAAGATTATCGGTGCCGAGTTTATCCGCGTGTTCGAAGAAGAGGCCCGCAAGCAGGAGGGCATTAGCTTCCTGGCTCAGGGTACTATCTATCCCGACATCGTGGAGTCAGGTCCCGTCAAGTCGCACCACAACGTGGGTGGACTGCCCGAAGACCTTCAGTTTGAACTCGTAGAACCCATCAAACTGCTCTTCAAGGACGAAGTGCGCGTAGTAGGTAAGCAACTTGGACTGCCCGACACGATGGTGTTCCGTCAGCCGTTCCCCGGTCCCGGCCTGGGCGTTCGTTGCACAGGTGCCATTACCCGCGACCGTCTCGAAGCCCTGCGTGAATCCGATGCCATCCTTCGCGAGGAGTTTGCCAAGAATGGCCTGGCTGGCAAGGTATGGCAGTATTTCACCATCGTTCCCGACTACAAATCTACCGGTGTCCGCGACAACAAGCGCAGCTGGGACTGGCCCGTCATCATTCGTGCCGTGAACACCCGCGATGCCATGACCGCTACCATCGAGGAGATTCCCTATTCCGTGCTGCACCACATCACCCAGCGCATCGTGACCGAGGTTCCCGGCGTGAATCGCGTCCTCTACGACCTCACCCCGAAACCCACCGGCACCATTGAGTGGGAGTAATCTAGAAGTAACATTCTTTCTATATCGAAGCGCAAGTCGGTAATCGGCTTGCGCTTATCATTTGAAAGAGGTTTCTGCGATTCTTAAAAAAGATAAATTTACGGCTTGCATGAACGTCGTATACAAAATAATGATTATATTTGCAGCGTCACAGATCATTAGTGACAGCCATTTTTATTGATATGAAAAAATTCAGATATTCCAATAAAGAACAAGATGCTCAGGAAATCGCTTCTGAGCCGAATCTGTATGCTACTAACGAAGAGAGCAGTCTCCTCATGGATACAGATTCCCAATACGGTGATTGGACCCCTGAGGATTTAATGAAGGTGCTTCAGAAGAGCGACAATGACTTTGCAGAGGGGAAATCATTGTCTCATCAAACCGTCATGAAACAAATGGAGGATTTCCTGAATGCGTATTGAATGGTCTGATAGCTCGGAAGCCGGATATGAATTGAAATACAACTTAGTATTAATCTTCAGAATATTTTGCCGTTTCGTAAAAAATCCTTAAATTTGCATCGGAAAGTTAGGAAAAGTGTATCATTCATACATAAAAAAGAACTTTCCAGTGTGTATTATGAATATAGAAAGAGATATTATCAACCAATTCAAGGTATGGAAGGATGCTCCCAACAGGAAGCCGATTCTTCTGAGAGGGGCTCGTCAGATAGGAAAGACATGGGCCATGGAAACATTCGGAAAGGAGTGTTTTAAGTATTGTGTCAAGTTTGATTTTGACAGACATCCCGAAATGAAATCTGTGTTTCAGGTTTCCAAGAGTCCAGAGCGGATTTTAAAGGAATTGTCCCTTTATTGTCAACAGCCAATAATAGCAGGCGAAACGTTGATAATCTTTGATGAAATTCAGGAATGTGAAGAGGCACTCAATAGTTTGAAATACTTCTGTGAAGATGCCCCTCAGTATCATATCATTGCGGCCGGTTCATTGTTGGGTGTGGCTGTAAAGAAGCGTAAGATGACGGTTCCTGTAGGTAAAGTGAGGATTGTCAACATGTATCCCATCAGTTTTAGGGAGTTCCTTCGTGCAAGTGACAAACGAACTTATGAGTATATAGAATCTTTAGATCAAATACGTCATCTTCCGGAGGTTATTATGAACAAACTTCGCACAGAGTATCGGCGCTATCAAGTCTCTGGCGGTATGCCTGAAGCAGTTGTGACACTTCTTGAAGACAAAGGCATTAGTGAAGTGGATTCAGTACTCCAGGACATTCTTGACCTATACGAACTGGATTTTGCCAAATACGCTGCTCCGCGTGAGATTCCTCGCATTCATTCCATCTGGCACTCCTTGCCGGCACAACTGTCGAAGGAGAACCGCAAGTTTATATATAAGGTGATTAGGAGCGGGGCCCGTTCCAAAGACTATGAAGATGCTTTAATGTGGCTGGAGGATGCAGGGATGATCTATCGCGTCTATAACATTAGTAAACCTGGTATGCCATTGTCGGCATATGCAGAGTCGGATGCTTTTAAGGTATATGCCTGTGATTGTGGACTTCTGCGCCGTCTGGCTCATTTGCCTGCAATGGTAGTGACAGACCCAATCGCAAATTATACCGAGTTTAAAGGCGCATTGGCTGAAAATGCGGTCTTACAATCTATAAAACCTATAATGGGTGAACAGATGCTTTATTATTGGACGTCACCTGGAACAGCAGAAGTGGAGTTTGTCTTACAATGGGACAATGAGATAATTCCCATTGAAGTTAAGGCAGAGGAAAATATTAGCGGTAGTAGCCTTTCCGTCTATTTCAAAAAATACGCCCCTCGTTATCGTATGCGTTTCTCTATGCAAAATCTTCAGTACAATGAAGGTTTGCTTAGCAGTCCTTCTCCTTTAGCAGGTTGGATAGGCAAATGGATGCAGCTCATTTGCAAAATACAAGCAACTGACCTGCAATAGTGGATAAATGACAGAAACAGCCGAAATGGATGAACGCAGTTTCATCCATTTCGGCTGTTTCTTTTCCTTCGCAATAAGTGTAAAACTTGCAAATCAGAATGCTAATTACTTTTTAAAATAGTTGCTTATAAATTTGCGTTTCTCCCAAAATCTTTTTATCTTTGCCCCGTCGCTTGTTAGCCCTTAGGGGTAAAGCGGGCGGTCTTATATATGAGAAAGACGTTTTCGAACGTCTGTCGTTGTGATACACGAATCTCGCAAATTCCACAGCCACAACAGACAGATGACAACGAAGCGTCTACGTGGTGCGTGTCTATATACCTATATTATATAGTTCGTACTGGCGTGGGCTAACTGCGTTGTCTATCCTGTGTGGCGAGGCAATGCGAGAGCCTGTGTATCCAGGATGGGCAGAGAAACAGACACCTACGCCTTTTTTGTATCATAAGCTTTCCTAAGAACAATATTAACTGCCGAATCAGGGGTGTATGTGAGGCATAAAAGATTTTGAATATGTTTACGCATTTTACTGAAAGTCAAAAAGAACTGTTTTGGGCTGTAATACGAGAGCTTCCGATTGATTTTAATGATTCCAAGAGAGAAGATATTGTTTCTTTAGAAACGAAAATTGATTGTGGACAACAGCTGAATAAAAATAATCTGGAAGTTCTTCATCATTCAACACTCTTGCTAAGATTATTAAAGGAGATTTTCGCATGGAACAGCAAATCTTTTATCAAGGAGGACGATGGAGAATTTAATAAAAAGAAAGATGAGCTAGTAGAAATGTTGCTGTCTGCAACAGAAAAGAAGAATAACAAAACAAGTAAGATATTAAAATAGCAAATTTATGAAAAGATTAATTACTTTAGCAGCACTGTTCCTATGCTCGCTACTGACATTTGCTCAGTTTAGTGGATCGGGGTCGGGAACCGAGAGTGACCCTTATCTGATTTTCAATCCGATTCAGTTGAATCAGTTGAGAAACTATCTAAATCAATCTGGTGTGTATTTCAAATTAATGGCTGATATCGATTTGACGGAGTTGCTGGAGGACGAAAATCCTTCTCAGGGATGGCAACCCGTGGGTAATTCATCTTCAGCAGCCTTTAAGGGCGTTTTTGATGGTAATGGCAAGACGGTATCGGGTCTATGGATTAAGAGGTCTGGCACTGACAATATAGGATTGTTTGGCTATACTACTGGTGCAATGATTAAAAACTTGAAAGTTGTGGCCGCTTTAATTGTGGGAAAGGACAATGTGGGATGCATGTCTGGATATAGTGAAAATTCAACCTTTAATGGCTGTTCTGTTTCTGGTGATATTCAAGGCGTTTCCTGTATTGGAGGCTATGTAGGCAGTAGTAGTGGAGACCAATTAGTCTTATCAAATAATTATGCAAATGTTAGCGTTATAGCTTCAGGTAATTATGCAGGAGGATTTGTGGGCAGAAATGAAGCATATTATGAGTTTTCTGTCTCTGATTGTAAACTTGACGGCAACATTATCAAAGGAGCAGACTTTGTCGGCGGATGTTGCGGAGCCATAGAAGGAAGAAATGGTCATATCAATCAAATCACTAATAGTTTTATTAATGTAGATATTGTTGGTTCCAGTTACATAGGAGGTATTTGTGGATATAGCATAAATACGGTCCATTCTATTAACCTTATAAATTGTGGATATGTTGGTTACATTAATGGAGGTGGGTATGTTGGAGGATTAGTTGGATGCATACGTAAACCCTCATATGCTGCCGCAAGAGATAATATTCAAAAGAGTTTTTCCATAAGTGTGGTATTGGCAGAAGGCGACTATGCAGGAGGACTTGTTGGATATGATCATGGATATAGTGCTGGTTATTATACCAATATATCTAATTGTTATTTCAGCGGTTCTGTAAGTGGTGGCAACCAAGTAGGTGGACTTGTTGGTTATAAGAAATTTGGTGAAATATCAAACTGCTATTCTATAGGTTCTGTTGCAGGTGCAAGATATGTAGGCGGACTATTGGGATATCAAGAAAGCAAGACAACACTCAAAAAGTCTGTAGCTATTAATACCCGAGTAACTGCCACCATAGGCGACGTTAACCGTGTAGTAGGTTATAATAACGCTGGAACTATTGGAGCGATGGGGTCTACAGATGAAAACAAATCGTATAATAAAACCATTGTCATCAATCAAGGCGTTGCACAGGAGATAACGGATAATGAAATGAATGGTACTGGTGTCAGTGCAACCACGTTGAAACTAAAAGCCACATACGTAGCAATGGGTTGGGACTTTACTGACACGTGGGCGATACAAGAGACTGAATGCTATCCTTACTTCAAAACACAGACAGCACCACCTGTGATAACTTCGCAAGTAGTTTCTGGAGCGACAACAGTCAGCGGCAAGTGTGTAGATGGTGGAACCATAACATTGGAGATTGATGGCGAGAAGCAACAAGTGGTAAGCACAGGAAATGAATTCTCGTTTACTGTTAGTCCGCTTCAAGCAGGCCATGAAGTACGCGTCTCTGCCAAGGCTGACGGAAAGGAACAGTCGTATTATACGACGGAAGTGGTTTCTTTCAAGGGCAAGGGAACAGAGGCTGATCCGTATCAGATTAGCACGGCAGCCGATCTCACGGAGGTTTACCGTAAGGGCTACTATAAACTGATGAACGATATAGACCTGACAAGCTATATCAATCAATATTGTGGCAGCGAAGGCTGGGAATCTATCGGCCGTGAAGGAAGTGAAACCATCTATTTTGACGGCAACAATCACAAAGTGACTGGTTTATGGTGTTATTCTACGCGTGATAACACAGGATTGTTCTCCTGTTTTGCCAATGGTTACATCAAGAATCTTACCGTAGAGGTTGCTGATGGCAAGAAAGTGAAGGGCGGGGCAAATACAGGTATCTTGATAGGTAAGTTGATCAATGGCACGATTGAGAACTGCCGTGTATCAGGAAGTTTAGCTGATGGAACACCAGTTGGTGGTGTCGTCGGTATGCTTGATGGCGGCAAGATATCTCTCTGTCAGGCAGAATTAACCATCAACACTACTGGCGCCAATGCTTTCGTCGGTGGCATAGCAGGCGAATCGTCGGGCGAGATTGACCAGTGCGTAACCTTGGGTTCTATCAAAGCTACTGGCAGCAACACAAATGCAGCTGGTATCGCCGGAAAAAATAATGGAAAGATTACCAATAGTTACAGCAGCATGAAGATTACATCAGCCTATTGTGCTGCGGGCGTGGTTGGCTATAACTACGGAACGGTAGATAAGTGTTATGCTTACGGCGACCTGAAGAGTATGAACTATGCAGCAGGAGTGGTGGGCTACAACGACGGTACCAGTGCCAAGGTTTCCAATTGTGCTGCCATGAACGATAAACTGGATGTAACCTACGAATCGCAGTCAGGTCAAAGTGGTGGTTATGGTCAGCGCATTTTAGGAGGAATGAAGAACAATGCTCCGAGTCCTGAAATGAACAACTATGCGCTCAATACGATGCAGGTGTCGGTCAATGATGTGCCTCAAAAAGTATATGACGACCTGATGAACGGTGTGGCCAAAACGTTTGCCGACCTCACGGCATCCTCAGCCTATCAAGGACTTGGCTGGGATTTCAGTTCAGTCTGGGCGATTGAAGCAGGCAAGGGCTATCCTTATCTGAAGGCTATAGGAAACGTTACGGAAGCACCTGCCACCATGTATAACCTTATATATAAAGTAGATGGCGAGGAATACAAGATCGTGCAGTTGTCAGAAGGAGACGCGATTACTCCAGAGGCTAATCCAACTAAGGATGGCTATACCTTTTCTGGTTGGAGTGAGATACCCGAAACGATGCCTGCCCACGATGTAACAGTTACGGGAACATTTACCGAAGTTATCGACCCGAACGATACAGATATTTCGCAATTCGATAATGTGGTGTTCTTTGAAAAAGCTGAGGCCTTTACAGGAAAGCCATTGACGCTTTCCCTGAAGATGAACAACACCAAGGAAATAACAGGCATTCAGTGTGACATCTATCTGCCAGAGGGAATGACGTTCGCGAAAGATGAGGATGGCTACTACTTGGCAGAGTTGAGCACAGAACGCACTACAGCTACCAAAACTAACATCTTTGATGCCGTGCTGCAAAGTGACGGTACCCTGCGAATACTGGCCAGTTCTACAAAAAGTGCTGCCTTCAGTGGTAATAGCGGAGAAGTGGCAACTATTGTCATTAATGTTTCCGAGGATATGGCCGATGGCGACTATCCCATCGTGATTAAGTCGATAGAGTTGTCAGACAAGAGCGGCAACAACTACTCTGTTTCTCGTGTGAAGAGTACTGTGACCGTAGCTTCCTATCAGCTTGGCGATGTAAATGCTGATGGCAAAGTTAACGTGGCCGACATTACGGTGATAGCTAACAATATTCTTAACCTGCCTAATACCACGTTCATTGAGGCTGCTGCCGACTTGAACGGGGACGGAAAGGTGAATGTGGCTGACATTACTTGTCTGGCTACTTTTATTCTATACGGAAATATTTCTGGGCAGACCGCAGGCGCCAAGGCAATGTTTGCAGAATCGCCTGAAATTATGGTCAGCATACCTGCTATGAATATCCAGCGAGGTAATACTGTTCTGCTGCCTGTGAATATCAGCAATAGGAATGCTGATTTCTCAGCCTTCCAGTTTGATGTGGCTTTGCCCACAGGTGTTGAAATCGTGGACGCATCAGTCTGTGCTTCACGCAAGCCCTCTGAAAAGATGCTGTTCAACTATGCTAAACAGGAAGACGGAACTTTCCGTATTATGGGTGCAAATCTTAACGGAAGAGCATTTGCCAGAAACGATGGCG
>OCVV011357277.1_pt1 | contig 29613 bp, 25 predicted proteins | sample 1539721 | NCBI WGS metagenome assembly OCVV01 (sample SAMN02144230, study PRJEB22623) | gut metagenome | biome: sheep rumen | host: Ovis aries | place: New Zealand | reverse complement strand
AGTCGTCATCATGAAAAATAACATCGTAAAGGTTTTGGCTTGCGGCCGGCACTTTGAATTTTCAAGTGTAAACGCTGAAAATTCATTAGTTCCGCTGCCTGCAAGACAGAAGCGGGAGCGTCCTTGAGATGTTATTTTCATGGTGACGACTCCTTCATAAATGTCATGCGGGAAGTTTTTGTTTTTTACTGTTCTTCCTCATCCCGGATCAGCTCTTCCATAGCCGTAGTCGCCCCCACGGCAATACCCTTGGTGCTCTCCGGCAGAAATAAGATCTTGACGGTTAGAAAGCATATCCTCAGATCATTGATCACACTCGGATTCGCGATATACGCCAGATCCATAAGCAATTTGTCATAAGGAGACGTATCGTACCTTCCATATACCTGGGCAAGCCCCGTCAGACCTGCCTTCGCCTGCAGCCTCAGACCAAATTCCGGCATTTCCTGCGTATATTCCTCAAAGATCTCAGGCCGCTCCGGCCTGGGGCCGACGACCGACATTTCACCCTTCAGAATATTGATCAGCTGAGGCAGCTCATCTATACGGACAGACCGTATAAATCTGCCGACCGGAGTGATCCTGTCATCCATGGAGCCTGTGGAGAGCCGCGCCACCCCGTCCTTTTCCGCGTCGGCGCGCATGCTTCTGAATTTCAGAATGTTGAATCTTTTTCCGTTCAATGTCAGACGGCACTGACGGTAAAGGATCGAGCCCCCGTCCGTTAATTTGATCATGATCCCTGATATGAGCATGACAGGGGACAAAATCACAAGCGCCAGAAGCGAAACGACGATATCTCCGATCCGCTTTAGCACGATAAAGCTTAACGAAGGACTGTATCTTACTAATTTGTTTATGGGAAGATGAAATAAATAGAAAGGTTTTGCCGCGGACATGACTGCGTCTCCCACGCGGGGGATCACATAGATGTTGATGTCCTGTTCGATGCAGTACTTAACGATCCGGTTCCTGTCGCCGCTGTGAACGCCGGAAAGGAATACCGTATCTACGCCTTCAAAACATTCGGCAAGGTTTTCGAGACATTGACGTACCTTCATTTTCTTTACGACTTTGAATCTTTTTTCCAGGCCATAAAGGGAAATAAGTTCATCCAGCCCTCTCCTGACGTCCCATATGATGACGGTGTCTTCAGGAGCATGAGTGGCAAAATACCATTTTTTTGCAATGAACGCCCAGACAATGGCGGCCAGAAGCTGTAAGAACAAGGTGACAATTATCGGAACCAGAGATTGTGCCTGTCTGCAAAGCAGTGAAATTATAATGTACATAACCGAATCTGTGATCGCCAGTGAAAGGAACTGGCAGTATACCAGTTCGGTGATCCTGGAAACTGAGATTTTAAAAGTGTCATACAGTTCGGCTGTAAGACGGTAAATAATATAAAACAGGATCACCATAAGCCAGTTTCCTTCACGAAAAAATGGCTCGGCCATTTGCGGACTGTAATAACCTCTCCAACAGACTGCGAATAGTAATGCCATAGAAACCACACATATAATCGTCGCTATTTCAATTTTGATTTTTTCAATGATCCTAAGTCTGCTCATATGTCCCTCCACGTGTTTTTTCTATGCCTGTAACTGCTGATATCGGTCAAAGGAGGAAGACCGTTTTTTAAATTTGCCTAACTTTACTAAGTTTATGCGTTTCACACAAACGTTTCACAAACGCACACAGTAAAAAAACGTGGAAAACGGCTTTTTTTCAGGCTTTATATTTTTTTTATAAAAGCTTCCCGCATCACGCTGAAAGGCCGTCTGTTGACATGACGTTTGTCCGGTACTGATATTCTCAAAACAAAATCCGCGAGCGGACATCAACCCACCCGTCCCCTCATTCATGAGGGGAGCGGAATATCAGAAGATTCGTTCAACCGGTTAATTGACAGAATGGGAGAGGGAGTATGACTGCTTATACGAGAAACGCGATCAAAAATGCTTATATTGCTCTGCTGGACGAGCGGCCCGGCCACAGGATCACGGTGAAGGACGTAGTGAATCGATGCGGTATTAACCGCAATACCTTCTATTACTATTTTCAGGACCTTCCGGCGCTGGGCGAGGCGATCGTCGCGGAATATTTTTTGGAGATACTGCCGAAGGATATTACGCTTAATTCACTCCGGGACTGTCTGAATGCACACTTCAACGCAGTTGCTCTGCACCGGGAAGCCCTTCTGGCTTTGTACAGGATCACAGACCGGGAACAATTCGAAATATCACAGTGGCGCATTTTTGACCACATCACAAACTACTATCTGGATACGGTTATAAACGGCCGGCACATCACCCCCGGGGACAAAAAAATGCTGCAGGAATATTTCTGCAGCACATTGTTTGGCATGGCTATGGACTCCTTCCGAAAGGATCTGACTCCAGGAGTCCTGGAGCGGCTCCTGGCGATCATCGAACTGAACGAGGATCAGATAGAGCAGCTTCTCGAAAAATGCGAACAAAGAGCATTAAAGCGTGACCGGGCGGCTTTGCCTCCCTTTGAAAAATAGTCATTCAATCAGACATTTACAGGCTTTTTGTCTGTATTTATTTATGCCGGAAGGGACTATCCTCTATGTATGAAACCGGATTCGTCGCTGCCGCCGGCAGCAGAAAGGAGCCATTATGAGACAAAGGCGGTGGCTGCTTGCAGCAAAATGTTTTTATCTGCTTTTTTCCGCTTTTCTTTTTATATCAGGAATTATTTTGATCGCGAATAAGGATATGACATGGATACAGATCACGAACGGGACCGGATTGATCCTGATCCTGTTCGGATCCGTCAAGATCTGGGGTTCTTTTGCAAAGGATCTTTACCGGCTGACTTTTCAGCATGGTATGGCGACCGGGATCCTGGCCGCTTCCATTGGCGTTTTTCTTCTGTCCGTAAAGACTGTCCGCCCGGATACTTTGTGCACGATCCTCGGACTTACCTTTCTGACCGACGCGCTTTCGAAGATCGAATTGTCGCTTGACGCTCACGCCTTCGGCATTTCTTCCTGGTGGCTTATTCTGGGCACCGGAATCCTGAACGGCGTCCTGAGCTTTCTTTTGCTCCCGCTCCCAAGAAGAACCAGCCTTCTCATGATCAGGGGGATCGGCACGGTAATGCTGACAGGAGGGGGATTGAACATACTCACGACACTTCTCACCTTCCGCGCTCCATCGAAAAAGCATCCGAAAGATGCTGTGCTGAACGAAGAATCCCCCTGGGGACTTTGAAAAAGAGATATGAAGCAGATAGACTTCCGCACAAAGAGATGTGAAGCAGAAGGACTTCCGCGCGACAGGACAAGAAAGCTGAAATAGAACAGATCGAGAATTGAAGATAATTGAAGGAGGATGACCATGAATCTCGGAACAAGCCTGAAAAAACTCGGAATCGAACAAACCTTTAAATATGTCTACAGGGATCCGGAGCCGAATCTCCGGAAACTGATGGACTGGGCAGACCGTTTTGCCAAAGACACCTATGTACCGCAGAGAAAAGCCATTCGCGAGGCTATAGAAAACCCTGACCACCCGTATCACGAATTTATCCTTCATATGTTCAGGGATATCGATCCCGCCGTCCTGACGAAGATCGCAACGAACTTTTTTATCAACGCAAACCTCATGGCGGCTCCGATCCAGGAAAAGCTCCGCGCCGAAAAAAACTGTAATATTCCCTGGGCGATCCTTCTGGATCCTACCAGCGCCTGCAATCTGCACTGCGCCGGCTGCTGGGCCGCGGAATACGGAAACAAGCTTAACCTCAGCTTTGATGAGATCGACGATATCATCTCTCAGGGAAAAGAAATCGGCGTTTACATGTATATCTACACAGGCGGGGAGCCTATGGTGCGGAAGCACGATCTGATCCGCATCTGTGAGAAACACAACGACTGTGTATTTCTGACTTTTACTAACGGCACCCTTATCGACGATAAAATGGCAGAGGAAATGCTGCGGGTAGGAAATCTGGTTCCGGCGATCTCACTGGAAGGTTTCGAGGAGGCCACGGACAGCCGCCGCGGCGACGGCGTTTACCGAAAGGTCATCAAAGCGATGGAGATCCTTCACGCCCACAGACTTCCTTACGGAATTTCCGCCTGCTATACAAGCGCGAATTATGATTCCATTACCTCGGAGGCGTTTTTTGACAAGCTGATAGAAATGGGCGCCTATTTTATCTGGTATTTCCACTACATGCCGGTTGGCAACGACGCTGTCCCCGAACTCCTGCCAGATCCCGGACAGCGGGAGATCGTCTGCAGAAGGATCAGAAACTACAGAGCAAACAAGCCGCTTTTTGCCATGGACTTCCAGAATGACGCGCAGTATGTAGGCGGATGTATCGCGGGCGGCAGGAACTATCTGCATATCAACGCCAACGGCGATGTGGATCCCTGCGTATTCATCCATTACTCCGACTCCAACATCCGCGAAAAAACTCTGATGGAATGCCTGCAGAGCCCTCTTTTCATGGCTTACCACGACAATATGCCTTTTAACGATAATATGTTCCAGCCCTGCCCTATGCTGGAAAACCCTCAATATATAAAACGAATGGTACACGAGACCGGCGCCCGTTCCACGGACATGCAGTCCCCCGAAAGCGTAGAACACCTCACCGAAAAAACCACCGGCTACGCAGAACGCTGGGCCCCCAAAGCACAGGAACTCTGGGCCGAATGCCTCGCCAAGCGCCAGTGAAACCGGGGACGGAGACGGGTTCCACTGTCACTGCGCAGCAACGGAACCGGGGACGGAGACGGGTTCCACCACCTCTGCGCACATAGCTGCGCGAGTGGAACCCGTCTCCGTCCCCGGTTCCGTTTTTTTCGCTTTACCCTTCGGATATATCGATGTTTTCTCCTCTGAGACCGACCCATGCGCCCGAAGCAGCCTCGCTGCTTTCGGGATGTGCCAGCAGCCACTTGTTAGCGGCCCGCAGAAGTCTGTCTTCCGGATTATCGCTTTCCTCAGGAGCCGTCTCTTCGGTATTTGTCCCCTTCGGCAGCACTACCATCACACGGAAGCCTTTATCCTCCGCCGTATGGCAGGGCGCGTAGTGAAGCGTGTCCGCGTAGACCTCGACCAAAACTCCCGCCGGAACACGGAATGCCTTCACACATTCCGTATCCAGAGCAAAATCTTCCATTTCCTCCTCTTTCGCCAAAAGCAGCACAAAATCCTCTGTTCCCAGATTAAATTCACTGTCCCGATGATATTCCAGACAATTTAATTTCGTATTGTGTCCGTTGCACCATCCGAACTGTACCGGCAGGCCGCCGTAAAGACTTTTCGCCAAAGCGCGGCTTTCCGGGAGCTCCTGCAGCGCCCTCTCCTCCGGCACATACTCTGTTCCGACGGGAAGCGGCGTACTTTGCTCAAGCGCCTTCAAAAAAGGCTTTGTATCAATCCCGGTAATGACACGCCCGTATCGTCTGAATTCGGGATCTGAAACCTGATATATCTTCATCTTTATTCCTCCCATGGAGTCTCAGTCGGATACCGGACGCCGGATGGCTGATTATACCCTATCTCCTCCGGAAGAACGCCGATATACTTAAACGTCTCAAACAATGCCTTACCCCATTTTCCAAAAGCAACCGCCGCATGATGCGGATAATGCTTTTCGATCAGGACATGACGGTAAAACCGTCCCATCTCATGGATGGCAAATATACCGATGGAGCCAAAAGAACGCGTTGCGACCGGAAGTACTTCTCCCTGCGCGATATACGCTCTGAGCTTGCTGTCGGCAGTGCTCTGCAGTCTGAACATTGTGATCTCTCCCGGCGCGATATCTCCCTCAAGAGTACCGTTCGTTACCTCCTCCGGAAGCGCTCTTGCCATGATCCGCTGATTTCTCATCTCATGGAACGAAAGCTTCATGGAACATGTGTTTCCGCAGTGGAATCCCATAAATGTATCTGTATGAGAATACGGAAATTTTCCCTGTATACTCTCTCTGTACATATCCTTCGGCACCGAATTATTAATATCCAGAAGCGTTACCACATCCTGACTGATCACGGTACCTATAAATTCGCTGAGCGTTCCGTAGATATCTACCTCGCAGGACACCGGAATACCTCTGCCTGTCAGCACGCTGTTCACATAGCAGGGAACGAAACCAAACATTGTCTGGAAGGCCGGCCAGCATTTTGTCGTAACCGTAACAAATTCCCTGTAGCCTCTGTGCTCATCGATCCAGTCCTTAAGAGTCAGCTCATACTGCGCCAGCTTTGGAAGAATCTGCGGTTTTTTGTTTCCGACGCCCAGTTCCTCTTCCATCTCTTTTACGACAGAAGGAATTCTCGGATCATCGGCGTGCTTCAAAAACGCTTCGTACAGATCCAGCTCTGAATTCTCCTCAATCTCAACGCCCAGATTGTAAAGCTGCTTGATCGGCGCGTTGCAGGCAACGAAATTATTCGGTCTCGGTCCGAAGCTGATGATCTTAAGATGCGCAAGTCCATAGGCAGTCCGCGCTATCGGAAGGAAATCATGGATCATGTCGGCGCAGTCCCCGGCGTCACCTACCGGATATTCCGGAATATATGCATTTATATTTCTGATATCCAGATTATAGCTGGCGTTCAGCATACCACAGTACGCATCGCCCCTGCCGTCACACAGATCTGTCTGACTCTCCTCTGCCGCTGCGCAAAACATCTTCGGTCCGTCGAAATGTTTTGCCAGAAGCGTCTCGGAAATCTCCGGTCCAAAATTACCCAGATATACACATAAGGCGTTGCATCCTGCCTCCTGTACATCTTTCAGGGCGTTAACCATATCTATCTCGCTCTCAATGATCGTGACGGGACACTCGTAGATCTCATCCGCCCTATACTTATCGGTATATGCTTTGACCAGCGCTCTTCGTCTGTTCTCCGCAAGAGACGCCGGAAAACAGTCTCTGCTCACGGCAACTACGCCGATCTTAATCTTCGGTATATTCTGAAGGTTCATTATAATCTCCTTTCAATTCAAACTGGTATAAAGTAATTGCGAAACTCCACACGGTTGGGAATTGTGCAATGATTCAAACGGCTTCCGCGCAAAGAACTTCTATGTACTCACTTCATCTGCTGCTAATATTCGCGAAATCATAAACTCGCTTCGCCGGGGCAGTATGATTTCTGCTCATACAGCAGATTCCGTTCATACAGAAGTTCTAATGCTTGTGCAGATTGCTTGAATCATTTGCACAAATTTCCCGCCCTTTTGAGTTTCGCAACTGCCTTCTATCCGGAAAACATCAGCAGCCTCCATCCGGAAAAACATCAGCAGCCTCCATTTCAAAGCTTCGGGAAAATGCTCTTCAGCGCCGGATAAAGCTCCCTGAAATTCTGATATTTTTCTTCGTATCTTGCCGCGATTTTCTCGTCCGGCAGCACACGTCCGGTGACTCTGATCAGTTTGTCCGCGGCTTCTTTTACTGAAGCAAATCTGCCGCAGGCCACCGCTGCCAGAATGGCGCCGCCGTATCCGGGCCCCTGTTCCGTTTCCGGTATCGTCAATTCTATGTTCAGCACATTTGCCATGATCTTTCTCCAGAGCGGACTTTTGGCTCCGCCGCCGCATATCATGCTGGAACTGATCTGAATACCCATTTTTTTTGCGGCTTCGAGAGAATCTCTCATTCCAAAAGCGATTCCCTCCAGGACCGCCTGCGTCATATCCTCCCTGGACGTATCCATTCGCAGCCCTATAAAGCATCCTCTGGCCGCCGGATCATTGTGCGGCGCCCTCTCTCCCATCAGATAGGGTAGAAAATATGTCTGCAAGGTTCCCAGCTTGTCATCCGTGACCGCGGCCTGTTCCTTTGCGAAATCGCTCGTTCTCAGGATATCTTCCATCCACCACTTATTGCAGGAGGCCGCCGAGAGCATGCACCCCATCAGATGAAAGCTTCCGTCCGCATGAGCAAATGCGTGAAGCGCGTTTCCATTATCCGTCCGAAACCGCATACTCGGAATAAAAATGGTTCCCGATGTTCCCAGACTGATATTGCACGTGCCTTCGCCTACTGTTCCGGTGCCCACCGCTGCAGCCGCGTTATCTCCGGCTCCCGCGGCAATGATCACCTTCTCCGGCAGACCAAGTTTTTCTGCCATCTCAGGCGTCAGGTTTCCGACCGCCTCATAGCTTTCATAAAGCCTTGGCATCTGCTCTTCGCTGATCCCGCAGATGGAAAGCATCTCCCTGCTCCAGCAGCGGTTTTTTACATCCAGGAGCAGCATTCCCGAAGCGTCCGAATAATCCGTACAAAAGGTTCCTGAAAGTTTATAATTGATATAATCCTTCGGGAGCATGACCTTCTTTATCCTTGCGAAAAGTTCCGGTTCATTCTCCCTCATCCACAGAAGCTTTGGTGCCGTGAATCCGGCGAACGCTATATTTCCGGTATATTCCGAAAGCAGCTTTCTGCCGGTCACGTTGTTCAGCTCATCTGTCTGTTTCTGAGTTCTTCCGTCGTTCCAGAGGATCGCCGGCCGGATCACCTCGTCATTTTCATCCAGCACCACCAGACCATGCATCTGTCCGCCTGCGCCGATCCCGGCGATCTCGTTTTTATTTATTCCCCCGGTCAGCTCTTTTACGCCGTCTGTTACTGCCCGCATCCAGTCCTCAGGATTCTGCTCCGACCATCCCGGATGCGGAAAATACAGCGGATATTCTTTCGAGACGATCTTCCTGATCTTTCCCTTTTCGTCCATCAGCAGCAGTTTAAGAGCTGAAGTTCCCAGATCAATTCCTATATACAGCACAGCCTTTCCTCCTTTTTCATCCGGAAGTGCCGGTCACGATTTACCCGTTTTATGATTTGAGACTACGTCAAATACAACAGCCGCCAGCAGAACGCCGCCCTTGACTACATACTGCCACTGATCCGGCAGTCCGTAGATGGACATTCCCTGGTTGATAACGCCCAGCAAAATAGCTCCGATCATGATACCGGGAACGGTACCTGATCCGCCGTAAGCCGATGCGCCGCCGATAAAACATGACGCGATGGCGTCCATTTCATATGTGTTTCCCATGTTTCCGTCGACAGAACCGATTCGGGCTGCCACCAGAAGTCCGGACAGACCCGCAAGTGTACTCATCAGGAAATATGCCCAGAAGTAAACCTTTCTCGGATCTATTCCGGAAAGCTTTGTGGCTTTTTCATTACCGCCGACCGCGTAGAAATAACGTCCGAAAACGGTCGATGAAGTGATAAAAGCAAAGATCAGCACTACGGCAAGGATCCATATCAGCATGACCGGGATTCCCTTGTACTGCGACAGTTTCCAGCTGTAGATCAGGATAAGCAGATCAATGACCGCGAGCTTCGCATACGCTCCCGCTGCGGAACCGACCTCATACCCTCTTTTGATATTTGCCGCTCTTCCGCGCAGCGTCAGCACAGTGATGATCACTACGATTACGACGCCTATGATCAGCGCGGAAATACAGTTCCTGTCCTGATCAAGTCCCGGGATAGTTATATAAGAAGTAAACATTCCCAGGAATGTCTTGTTTGAAATACTTACGGTACGTGAATCAAGCACTACTCTCGCAAGTCCTCTAAACAAAAACATGCCTGCCAGAGTACAGATAAACGGCGGAATATGCACATATCCGATCAGATATCCCTGCCAGATACCGATCAGCAGCGCGGCTCCCATTGCGGCAAGGACCGCAAGCAAAGTGTTTCCCGTCGTGCTAAGCACTTTTGAAGCAAGCGCCGCCGACAGACAAAGCGTTGAACCGATCGACAGGTCTACGTTTCCTCCTGTCAGGATACACAGCAGCATACCGCAAGCCATGATAAGAACGTATGCGTTCTGAAGCAGCAGGTTCGACATATTTTGTGCCAGGACCATCTTGCCGCCCGTCAAAATTGTAAAAAATATAAATACAACGACCAGTGCCAGAACCATTGTATATTTTTTCAGCACTGTACCTACCTTCATGATTTTGTCCCCCTGTTCCGCTCGCTATTTCCTGACTGAAGTATCGTGCTCATGATTTTTTCCTGCGTTGCCTCGGAAGCTTCAAGTTCTCCGGTCATTCTTCCCTCATGCATGATATAAATGCGGTCGCACATTCCAAGGAGCTCCGGAAGCTCGGAGGAGATCATGACTACCGCTTTTCCTTCCTTTACCATATCGTTCATGATGCAGTAGATCTCATGCTTGGCGCCGACGTCGATTCCTCTGGTCGGTTCATCTAGGAAAAGCACATCCGGTTCCGCAAACATCCATTTCGAAAGCAGTACCTTCTGCTGATTTCCGCCGGAAAGATTTCCTACCTTCTGCTGCACGCTCGGGGTTTTTGTTCTCATCACATCAACGAACTCCTGAGCCACCTTGTTCTCCTTCGCCACATTGATGATCCCGCGCCTGCTGGCAATTTTATTCATTCGTGCCATGGTAGTGTTTTTTGCTATCGATTCATCCAGGACCAGACCGTTCGTTTTACGGTCTTCCGTTACATACGCCAGCCCGTGAAGGATCGCGTCCTGCTCGTTTTTCAGATGTACTTCCTTACCGTTTATGAATTCCTGACCCGATATTTTGCTTCCATAGCTCTTTCCGAACAGCGACATCGCCAGCTCTGTTCTTCCCGCTCCCTGCAGGCCGGAAAAGCCGACGATCTCGCCTTTTTTTACATGAAAACTGATGTTATCCACCATTTGCTTCTCGGTGTAGACCGGGTGATAAACACTCCAGTTTCTGGCTTCGAATAAAATCTCGCTGCCGACCTTTCTCTCCCTTTCCGGGAATCGGTTCGTCAGCTCGCGGCCTACCATTCCACGGATGATCCTTTCTTCATCAATATTATGATCGTAGTTGTCCATTGTCTCGATCGTCGCGCCGTCGCGAAGGACCGTGATCCGGTCGGCCACATAAGCAACCTCGTTCAGCTTATGCGTTATGATGATGCAGGTCATGCCTTCTTTTTTGAAACGGAGCATCATGTCCAGAAGCATTTTGGAGTCTTCCTCATTCAGAGACGAGGTCGGCTCGTCCAGGATCAGCAGTTTAACATTCTTCGAAAGCGCCTTGGCGATCTCGACCAGCTGCTGTTTTCCTGTTCCTATATCTTTTATCAGCACGGATGAGCTTTCCTTCAGTCCCACCCGTTTCATGTTGTCCGTCGCCTGTTTATATGTCTCGTTCCAGTCGATCTTTCCGAATTTATTTCTGCGCTCATTGCCCAGGAACATATTCTCTGCTATCGTCAGTTCCGGGATCAGAGCCAGTTCCTGATGGATGATGACGATCCCAAGCTTTTCGCTGTCACGGATGTTTGAAAACCGGCAAGTTTCACCATTATAGACGATATCCCCTGTGTACTGTCCGAACGGGATCGTACCGGACAGCACATTCATCAGAGTGGATTTTCCCGCGCCGTTCTCACCGACCAGCGCGTGGATCTCTCCACTCTGAATCTGGAGGTTGACGTTATCCAGCGCCTTCACGCCGGGATAAGTCTTCGTAATATTTTTCATTTCCAGAATATAATCTGCCACGTTAGTTACCTCCGGTGATGTGCTGCCTGTCCTTTACTGAACTGCTTTAGGATATCCGTCGGCTCCCATCGTATAGTAGCCTGTGTCGATCAGATCCGCCTCGATCGAATCCTGCGTTACAACTGTAGGAGTAAGCAGATAAGAGGGGATCAGACCGGTTCCGTTATCATAGGACTCCGTGTCATACGCGCAGTCAAAATCCCATCCGGCTTCGCCGATCAGGCCTTCATCCGGAGTTTTTCCGTCCAGAATAGCGATGCCCAGGTCAAGCGTAGCGACCGCCTCGTTCGCAACAGCCTTATATACTGTCATTGTCTGTTTTCCATCTATGATATTTGCAAGATTTGCCTCGTCGCCATCCTGTCCGGTGATGACTACGTCGTTAGAGCCCGCATAATCAGATTCGATCGCCTGCGTAACTCCCAATGCCGTGGAGTCGTTTGAGCAAAGCGCAATGTCGAGCTGAGTTCCGTCAGAATAATTGGAACCAAGCACATTCTGGAATCTGGTCATTGCGGTTGCGGTATCCCAGTTCTTCGTAGCCACCTGCTCAAAATCAGTCTGACCGGAAGGGACATTCAGGATGCCTGCATCCAGATATGGTTTCAGAGTATCGTATGCACCGTTAAAGAAGAACGGCGCGTTGTTATCTGCCGGATCTCCGGCGGTAAACTCGATATTATAGGTTTCAGAAGTGTCGTTTTCATCCAGACCAAAGGTATCGATCACAAACTGTCCCTGCAGTTGGCCGACCTTATAGTTATCAAATGAAACGTAATAGCTTACGGCATCGGAATCCATGATCAGACGATCATAGGAAATTACAGGAATATCGGCGCTCTTCGCGTCATCAAGCACCCTCGTCAGTGACTGGCCGTCGATTGCCGCGATAACAAGCAGATCTACGTCATCCGCGATCAGTCCCTCAACGTCCTTTACCTGCTGGTCGATCTTATTGTCGGAATAAGTAAGCTCGACCTGATATCCCTTTTCCTCGAATCTGTCCTTCAGATAAGAGCCGTCACGATTCCATCTCTCAAGGGATTTGGTGGGCATCGCGATTCCTACCGTCTGTCCGCCGCCTGCTGCCGCCGTTGTGCCCGCAGACCCTGACGATGTCTCAGATCCGGCAGAAGCGCCGCCGGAGCCGCCCGTTCCGCCGCAGGCCGTAAGTGACAAAGTCATTGTTCCAATAATAGCTGCTGTCAAAATCTTTTTCATGTTGTCCTCCTTTTCTAGCACATAATTTTGCAAACAACTTTTGTTAATTACTTTTATAAACATTATTTACATATATGTCAATGGCTCCACTTGATTTATTGTAATTTCGTCAAATGATACCTAAAAACCGAATTCCATTTTGTAAGTTTTTATAAAAACGGAACCGGGGACGGAGACAAGTTCCACCTTTTCCGCAGCAAAGCTGCGCAAGGTGGAACTTGTCTCCGTCCCCGGTTCCGTCGTACCGCCGTCAAATGTTGCTGATATATTTTTCAATAAAATTCCAGGCTGTGCCGTACATGCCTGCTTTATGCAGGTATTTCCCAAGCTTAACATATGAGGTACCTTCGTCAAAAATATCAAGCCGGGCTATTTTTTCCTCAAGCTTGCTCATATACGGCTTCAGATATTCAATGAGAAATCCGCCTATGATCACATCACAGTCAAATACCCTGTGTATATTGCTGATCCCGATCGCAAGGTGCTCCAAAGCGTCCTCCCAGATCTCCAGATAGCTTTCCTTCCCGTTCTGCACCTCTTCAAAAAACTCCTCGACAGAAATGCCCATCTCTCTGCTGAATCGGAATGACCCGACATACGCCTCCAGACATCCCCTCTTTCCGCAGTTGCACCTGCGTCCTCCGGGCACGATGCACATATGACCGAACTCAGCGCTCCTGTGATGATCCCCGTACCACTGTTTGCCGTTGTGAAAAAAAGCACCTCCCACTCCATACTCCAGAAACAGATAAGCAAAGCTCTTATTTCGCTGGTCAACCGGCAGGGCGGAAAGCTCGGCGGTTCCTCCGCAGGTACTGTCATTTTCCAGGATCACCGGACAGTCATATTTCTCCTGCAGCTTTTTCAAAGAAAAATGCCTGAGCTTCATTGTCGGTGACAGGATCACCGTGCCGTTGTCATCCAGAACGCCCGGCACCGTAACTCCGATACCCAGAAGTCTGTTTTTATCAAAATGGTTTTCCCCGATCATACGTTCCAGCATCTGCTCTGACTCCTCGATCAGCCTGTCTTCCTCAAGCGAGTCGATTGGTCTCTCAGCCGACGCGATCTCATTTCGTTTCATATCCATCGCGATCATACATATCCTGCTCGCGGAAAACGAAACGCCTATGGAAAAGCGATAGTCGCTGGTCACTTCATAGCTGACAGGCGGCCTTCCGCCCGTAGCCTTCTGTACATCTGCTGCCCGGATAAGCCCTGCATCTTCCAGTTCAGACAGATTCTGATAAACTGTCGGCAGGCTCAGCTTCAGATCATATGCAATATCCTGCTTTGTGACAGACACCGAGTCATAAATATACATATAAATATCTTTTCTGGTTTTCCTGCGCCTCTCCGTCGCCGTAGGTCTCAAACCTTTCATAACACCCTCCTGCAGAGGCCGGTTCTGGTCCATTACGGCCCCTGAAACATATTTATTAACATTTATAATAACTTTACCCGCATACTTTTGCAAATGTATTTTTGAAAACACTTTTTCTAATACTCCCTGTGAAACCGGGGACGGAGTTAAGTTCCACCTGCAAACACGATGAAACCGGGGACGGAGACAGGTTCCATAGCTCCCGTGCCACAAGCCTGCGCAGAAGCATCATGTAAAGCCCAATCACACTAAAATCGCGGGTGGAACCCGTCTCCGTCCCCAGTTTCATAGTGGGTGGAACCCGTCTCCGTCCCCGGTTTCAAAAAAAAAATAAAAAAGGGTGCGATAAAATGATCGTCTCCTGCATTAATTAAATAAAAGGAGGCATGATAAATGAGAAAAAAACAGCTATTGATCGTCCTGTCGATCTGCATCATTCTTGCTGCTGCGGCATTTTTTCTGTTCGGACAGGCGCCTGACAAGAGCACGCTGCCCCCGCTGACATGTACCTTTCTTAAAGTCGGAAAGGCCGACGCCATTGTGGTAGAAAACAACGGACAAACGATGGTCATCGACGCCGGAGAAGAAGATGACGGCCCCGAGATCACAGAATTTCTTCAGCAAAAGGGCGTCACCACGATCGATGTTCTGATCATCACTCACTTTGATAAAGATCATGTTGGCGGCGCGGATACATTGATCTCACAAATTCCCGCCGACAGAGTCCTGCTCCCCGATTACGAAGGCGTGGGCACAGACTATGCCGATTTTATGAATGCGCTGGAAGAAACATCAATAACTCCGGAAAAAATCTCAGCGGCCGAATCTTTTTCATTCGGTGACGCCCGGGTCACAGTTGAACCGCCGGCCTCCTATGAAACGCCGGATAACGCAGTAGAATATGACAACAATTTTTCTCTGGTCACGACCATTACTCACGGCACGAACAGAATGCTTTTTACCGGCGACATAGAAAAACAAAGGATCCGTGAAATGCTTGCGGCAAAAGACATTCAGGAATGTAATTTCCTCAAGGTTCCTCACCACGGCGTCTACAACACCGCCCTCGAAGAATTGATCGGCACGGTCCGGCCTCAGTACGCCGTCATATGCTCCTCTGACAAAAACCCGGCGGAGACGGCCACTCTGGAGCTTCTGAAAAAGTACGGCGCCGATGTGCTGGAAACCAGACATGGAAACATCATACTGATCAGCAACGGATCAAATCTGGAGCTGCATCAGAAGGCAAAACGTTAGGAGGGATCTAAATGACACAGATGGTCTTTAACCGTTATGAAAAAAAATATCTGCTCCCCGAGCCGGTTTACCTGGAGCTTAGAAGTCTGCTGGAGGAACACATGACGGCAGACCAGTTCGGACTTTCCACCATCTGCAACATCTACTACGACACTGAAGATGATCTGCTGATCCGAAGGTCCATAGAACATCCGGTATACAAAGAAAAACTCCGGCTTCGCAGTTACGGGACCCCGGGCAGGCACAGCGGCGTGTTCCTGGAGATCAAGAAAAAATACGATCACATAGTGAACAAACGCCGCATAGAACTGCCTCTCCACGAGGCATACAAATATCTGGATCACGGTATACGGCCCGGGCGCAGCAGCCAGATCCTGAACGAGACCGACTTCTTTCTCGCCAGATATCCGCTCCGTCCGAAACTGTATCTAGCCTATGAAAGGATCGCGTTCTATGGAAACCAGGATCCGGAATTCCGTGTGACCTTCGACAGCCGGATCCGCTCAAGACGAACAAATATCAGATTAGAACAGGGCGACTTCGGCAGGCTTCTTCTCCCCGAGTCATGGTATCTGATGGAAATAAAAGTCAGTCAGGCGGTGCCAAAATGGTTTTCGGAGATCCTTGTCGGGCTTCATATATACTCATCATCTTTTTCAAAATACGGAAACATCTACAGAAAAGAACATGATGCGTGGGACGTGGAAGCTTTCATGAGCCACCGGTTCACGGAAAGAGCAAAGTCCGCGAGCGGACTTCAACTCCCCGGTCCCCTCAATCCTGAGGGAGAGCGAACCGGACTTTGCGCGCCGCCGCACGGCAGCACAGCTGCCTTCCTCTGTGCGGCGTGTGCCTCCCCCGGAGGGTTTATGCTATAGGAAATTGACACAATTTCCTATAGCATGAAAAACGACAGCTTCTCAGATCCGCATCAACTACAAAGATATCGGAGGAAAATGATATGTTAAACAGTATATTTCACGCAGGAACATTCGATATCCGGTCAGTCGCCATCGCTATGACAGCGGGCCTTCTGCTGGGGCTTGTGATATCGGCGGTCTATCATATCACCAGCGAGGAACCCGGCAGGTTCACAGTTGTGATCGCCGTCATGCCTCTGCTCGTCACTGCCGTAATAATGATCGTCAACGGAAATCTCGGAACCTCCGTGGCGGTCCTTGGAGCTTTCGGTCTGGTCCGTTTCCGAAGCGCCACCGGCTCCGCATGGGAAATCGTCTTTCTCTTCTTTTCAATGGCCGTTGGACTGGCCGTCGGAATGGGATTCATTTCCCTGGCGGCGATCATAACCGTCTCCGTAGGGATACTGCTCGTAATTCTTGAAAAGACCGGTTACGGACAGGGCGTGTCCCGTCAGCGGGACCTGAAGATCACTATCCCCGAAGATCTGCACTATGCGGACCTGTTCGACGATCTTTTTCAAAAATACGCAAAAAACGTACAGTTCCGGCGAGTAAAAACCACAAATATGGGGACAATGTACGAGCTGAACTATCGGCTCGAGCTCCGAAACCCCGGGGACGAAAAAACCTTTATCGATCAGATAAGATGCCGTAACGGAAACCTTACTGTCAGTATGGGGGTTGTGGAAAGGGAAAAGAACATATTATAATTAAATAAATTTAACTGACAGATGATCTCCGGCTCGTTTTTAAAAATCAATGTTTAACTCACTGACGCCGCCGGGTTTTTCGATCATACGGAAAAGACACACGGGGGTAACAGATGTGCTGATATTCGAGGCAGTAATAAACGAGACTCCGGTTCAAGAGACCGCTATACGGATCGACGAATCTCTGTTCTTGCGCATTGCCGCGGAAGATAGCGAGGCTTTTTATATACTATATAAAAAATGTTCCCCGGCAGTCTATGCCTATGCTCTCAGCATCCTGAGGAACCGCACCGACGCGGAGGACGCCATGCAGGAAACTTTTTTGAAAATCCGCAGCGCCGCCCATCTGTACAAACCACAGGGTAAGCCGCTGGCATGGATTTTTACGATCACCAGAAACATCTGTCTTATGATGTTCAGGCAGCGCTCCCGCACAGCCCCTATGGATGAAAATCCACCGATGCCGGATCCGGGTCTGGATCAGATATCCAACGCGGAAGACCGGCTCATCCTTGAAAAAGCCTTTACCGTCCTCCCCGAAGACACCTGCACGATCATCATGCTGCACGCGGTAAGCGGCATGAAACACCGTGAGATCGCCGGATTTTTAGATTTGCCGCTTTCCACAGTATTATCAAAATATAGTCGGGGTATCAAACGACTGAAACGTGAATTGGGGGTGATGCCATGAGCGGGCCAAGTGAGAAACAGGTGAATGAACACATCCGCAGGGCAGTGTCTGCTTTGACCCCGGATCACGCGGAAAAACTGTGGAATACGCCTGTGGAAAAAGCCGGAAGCGACGCCTGGTTTCTCGCAGATACGGTGCCCAGGCGGAAAAACCGCGGAAGATATATGAAACTGGCCGGCCTGGCCGTCGCATGCTTCGCCATTATCTTCCTTGGATGGTTCCGTATCTATCGATTCACTGACGCAACGGTATTTCTGGACGCCAACCCCAGCGTATCACTTACTGTCAACCGTGCAGGCCGCGTCATTGACGCGGAACCAAACAACGAAGACGGCAAGACCGTGCTCCAGGATATGGATCTTCACAACACCGATATCAACGTGGCAGTAAACGCCCTTCTGGGACTGATGTACAACGAAGGATATCTGTCACAGAGCCAAAACGCTCTCCTGATCTCGGTCAACGGAATAAACGCTTCCCGCACCGAAGCACTGCGTCAAAGACTGTCGCAAAACGCCGAACAGAAACTGACATCGCTGCTGGGAAACGGCATTGTTCTCGGCCAGACCTTTACGCCCGATGAGGCGTCTGCAAATCTGGCGAAAACATACGGGATCACCCCGGGAAAGGCAGCTCTGATCCTTCGCCTGATACAGGCCCGTCCCGTATGGAATCCGGAATATCTGGCAGGCATGCCAATGTCCGCTCTGATCAGATACTGTCAGTCAGCCGGCATAAACATCGCCGATTATCTGGGTGAAAAAGGAGAAATCCTCGGAGATCCGGGACCGGCGCCCGAGAAAAACTCTCGAAAAGAGGAAAAGAACGCTGTCTCTGAATCCGCAGACGAAGCCTCCTCCGGAAATCCCCCCGCGGGAAAGGCCAAAAACGACCTCCGCAAAACGAATGATACCGACGACGACCGGGATGATCCGGACGACGATGACGATGATTCAGATGATGATCGTTATGATGACTATGATGACTATGATGATTATGATTATGATGATTATGATAGATATGATAGTTATGACAATGACGATTATGATGACTACGACGATTACGATGATTACGACGACTATGACAATGATTAGCCGCCGTTTTGTCCTCCAAGGAGAACAAACAATAATGATGGTTGAAAGGCAGGATCTTTTGTTTCAAAAGAATTCCTGTCTTTCTTCCGCTTGTAACGGCGCACGGAAAACACACCACATGCAGATCACGCCTCCCTGTTGGAAGCGTTAGAAAAAAAAATTTTCAAAATTTTTTTAACAAATCAGGCAGCGATATGTCCCAATCAGCAGAATGATCGTCGCCGCCGTTATGAACAGTCGCTGCGGTTTTAATTCATAAATCGCGGTAAAGCTGTGGAGCAGATAGACGGCATCCGTCACACCCCAGAAGATCAGGGTTTTTATTCCTGATCTGTTAAACAGAAATGAAAGAATCAAGGCTGCGATCAGGTTCAGAATAACCGCTGCCAGAGCATAACTTGCCTGAACAAATCCATCGGATACCGGAAGCGACAGCCCCCGCAGTCTTTTTTCGCGGACCTCTTTCGCCTGTTTGACCAACATCTGGGAAAGCGCATTTATCGCCATTACCAGACATAATGTACCGGCCATCATCCGGACTTCTTTAACTTCCAAAAGCGGAAATGAGGAGAACAGCTCTGTGCCTGCTATTGCCCTGCCGGACAGAACAAGTAAAAACAACAGCAGCAGTATCCTTTTTGGAATCCGCAGAATTTCAATGACTCCTTTCAGAAAAACCGCCGTTTGCTTAACAGGATGAAGCATATCAAGGGTCAACCCACTTATTATAAACGGCCTGTTTTCCTCCGCCAGCTGCTGCATTCTGGCAAAGTCATTCCGGCTCTGCGCTGCCGCTCCTGCGTCCAAGCGGCATAACCTGTCATAGTATTTAGGAACATTCATTCTCAGAAAAAAACTGACATAGAGAAAAGCGAGCAGCGCCGCCGCAGTCAGCAACGGCAGCTGAATAGTATCCGGAACAAATAGTGCACCTGATATGAGCGCTGCTCCCAGGCTTGCGATCCAGTACTCTTTTTTGTTTCCGTGATATCCGATCCAGCACAGAAATGCTGTCCCCGTGATAAACAGAAACAGCTCCGTAAACAAAATAAGCCCCCGCAGATCGAAAAGAAATCCGTTCAGGATCAGTCCGAAAATCAGAGCAAAAACCATATTCCACGCGCTCTTCCTGCACCATCCCCTGAAGATGAATCTGTGAAATAAAGGAGTATTATATGTAAACAGGATCGTAGCTGCATTGATACGTACGACCGGTGTAAATGACGGAGAACACAGAACGCAGAATACTCTGACTCCGGCAATTGCCGCCCTTGCATACCGGACGATATGCATGGGCACCGGTTCGCCCGGCTTTATGCATGCATTGCCGGCCGCCAGCTGATATAAAAAAAATCCCGCCGCCAGCACGAGCCCTGCCAAAGCAGTCCATGTATTTCGCAAAGTACCTGCAAACAGTCTGAACCGATTTCTGAACTCATAACGATAAATCTCTTTATACATAATCTTCTACCAGCTTCAGATATATCCTTTCCAGGGATGCTCCCTCAGAAATATCTGCTCTTGACAAAAGCTCTTCTTTCGTTCCTTCCGCAAGTATGCTTCCCCTTCTGATCATTACATAACGGTCGCAGATATTCTCCGCCAAATCCAGCAGATGGCTGGAAAGGATGACCATTTTGTTTTGTTCTTTCTGCGCGAGCAGCAGCAGCTTCAGGTTTGCGATCTGCTTCGGATCGAGACCTGAAAACGGCTCATCGGCGATCAGCAGCTCATATTCCCGCAGCAGGGCGATCGCTATCATCAGCTTCTGCCGTGTGCCTTTTGAAAGCGCTGCGGGAATTTTGTTCCCGTGTTCCCTCAGTTCAAGGAGATCGACGACCTCGCCGATTGAAAGAGGATTACCCGGAAAAAGCGCTTTTGTAAAATGCAGATGCTCCATCAGAGAAAGCTCCTCATAAAACACCGGGTCATCCGGAATATATGAAACGGGATATTTCTCCTGTCTGATCCTGAAAACGTCCTGTCCGTTCAGAAAAATATGACCTTCATCCGGTCTCAGATACCGCACGATAGTCTTTATGGCAGTAGACTTTCCTGCCCCGTTTTCACCGATCAGACCTATGATCTGTCCCCGTTCTCCGGAAAAGGACAGATCATCGAGCGCTTTTATATCTCCGTATGCGAACGACACGTGATCGAACTCAAAAAACATGAATCCACCTCGCTTTATCAGTTCTCTTCATCATCGCCCCCATAATTGAGTATCTCAAACGCTTTTTCAGCGTCGGAATCATCTACGAAAATATCCACTCCGTACATTCCAAAGCCGGAAACATGATATCCTGTCACGTTGCGGGGTGAATTCTGATAATAGGCAGGTATACCATTGTCTTTTAAAATAGCCACAATCTCTTCTGCCTCAATGATATTCACGGCGTTATATACTTTTTTCATTCAGGGCCCCTCCCTTCTCTTTATCAACATCGTTAGGCGTTTGCGAAACGCCAGAAGGGCGGGAAATTTGTGCAAATGATTCAAACAATCTGCACAAGCATTAGAACTTCTGTATGAACGGAATCTGCTGTATGAGCAGAAATCATACTGTCTGAGCGCAGCGAGTTTATGATTTCGCGAATATTAACAGCAGATGAAGTGAATACATAGAAGCTCTTTGCGCGGAAGCCGTTTGAATCATTGCACAATTTCCCAACCACATGGAGTTTCGCAATTGCCTTTATTAACATCGTCATCTTACGACGAATGTGCCATCTGTCTGATATTGATAATTTTAGCAAAAACTGACAAACGCCTAAGAAACAAAGACGAAACGGAACCGGGGACGGAGACGGGTTCCACCCGCGCAGCCAGGCTGCGCAGAAGTGGTGGAACCCGTCTCCGTCCCCGGTTCCGTGTTAGTAGGACGTTTTGTTTATTTTTATAAAATAAATGTAAATTTAATGTAGAAAAATAAAAACAGAAACTTCCCACATGGCATTTCAGAAACAGTCTGATCATGAAAATAACATCTCAAGGACGCTCCCGCTTCTGTCTTGCAGGCAGCAGGCCAAAACCTTTACGATGTTATTTTTCATGATGACGACTGACGCTTCATTGTGAAGTGGGAAATTTTTGTTTAAAGTTTTTCCGCAGACAATATTACAAGGAGGGATGAGAATTGAAGAAAAAATTACTATCCATGATACTTGCGGCGACTCTTCTGACCGGCGTGATGACAGGCTGCGGAAGCGGAGGCGGTTCCGGAACGAACACAAGCTCCGCGCAGAACACGCAGGCGGCGCAGGAGAAGGATTCGCAGCAGGCAGGTGAGCAGACGGAAATTGATAAGATTATCGCCGAAGCACAGACGATGTCCATGGAAGAACTGGCCGAAAAGGCGATCGAGGAGTCGAACGGAAAGACGTTTTACGGCGTCGGCAACTCGAGCCGCGGCAAGTCTGCGCTCCCGGCGTTTATTGAATATCTGCAGTCTATAGATCCGTCATATTCGATGGAATTTGAGTGGCAGCAGCCAAAAAACAACAAGATCTTTGAGCAGCTGACATCTGACTCTTTAAAAAGTACGGGAACATTTGCCATGACCCTGATCCAGGACGGCAATCAGATCCAGTCAAAGATGGTAGATACAGGCGTTCTTAAGACCTTTGTCCCCAAGGATTGGGCGGAAGCAAACGATACGACCCCTGAAGAATATGAGGGCTTCCTTCCGCTTCAGACCCTGAACAAAGTATTCATGTTTAACAACACGGGCGACGCGCAGTTCAACAACTGCTGGGATTTCGTGTATGAAGGTTCCCACCCGCTGGTAATGGGCATCGATTCCGAAATCGTAGGAAAGAACTTCCTGATGATGCTCACTCAGGACAAATACGCAGCCTGGCTGAAAGACGCGTACGAAGATCTGGATGACTCGAAAAAAGCATACTTCGATCCTGTCATCAAAGAGATGGAGACAGACGCCGCAGATCTGGGTCTGGGAGAAGACGGCGCGTACGCTCTGGCGTGGATCAAGCTCTGGGTAAACAACTACAACGAGCAGACCGACGACGGCCCGATCTGCAACACTCTTGTAGACGCCTCCGCGACAGATCAGTCCGGACTTCTGGTATATTCCAAACTGCGTTCAGTTGAAGAGTCTCCTTCAGTCTCCGTAAACAACGTAAAAGTAGCCGCTTATCAGGATGACTACGAAGGCATCGGCGGATACGGATACTGCCACTACCTGTTCCTGACAAAGAACAGTCCGCTTCCATGGACTTCCTGCGCGTTCATTGCCTATATGACATGCACAGAAGACGGCTTTGACGCCTGGGGCAAAGACATGGGCGGCTATTCCTCCAATCCCGAGGTCGCTGACGCTGTAGAAGAAAAATATCATCACAGCGAAGCCGGCGGCGATGAGTTCCCGGCAAAAAATGACCGCGGCTATGACTGGTGGACAGGCGAAGATGAAGGCGAGCTGGTACTGGAGGATCCGCAGTACTGCGCAGACGTCTCGTATACCGTAGGAAGCTGGATCGATGTACTTGACCGGTACTCTGCCGGCTGATAAGCATCTGTATACATGGGCGCCGCAAGATCTGCGGCGCCTTTTTATAACCAAAGGGGACGTAAGCTATGACAGAAATACAATCAATAAAAAAAGGATCCGTATTCCGCAACCGTCTTAAAACATGGGCTTCGCAGCCGGCAAACATCATCCTGCTGCTCTTCGGGATCCTGCTTACACTAAGCACTGTAGTGCCCATCGTTGCCATTGTGCGGGATACATTTCTGATCCATCCCGGCACCATTGATCAGCACCTGACCGGCCGCACGGAGGGATACACAGTGGTCAATTATATTGACCTTTTCACCAGTCGTCTGGCACGCGCCAATCTATGGGTGCCGCTGTTTAACACACTTGCGCTTGCCATCCTGACCTGCGTGATCTCGATCCTTTTCGGAGGGATCTTTGCTTTCCTGGTAACGCGCACAAATATGAAACTTAAGAAATATCTCAGCTCGATCTTTATTTTTCCGTACATCATGCCGCAGTGGACGCTGGCCGTAGTATGGCAGCACATGTTCTACAGCAACAGGATCACCGGCACGTCGGACGGACTGATCGCCTCGCTGTTCCATGTATATTTCCCTCACTGGTGGTGTCAGGGGATATTCCCCAGCGCTGTCGTTCTGGGACTGCACTACGCCCCGTTCGCATATATCCTGATCGGCGGCATCTTCAAAAACATGGACGCAAACCTCGAGGAGGCCGCTACCATCCTCGACACTCCCAGGTGGAGGATCATGACCCGCATCACTCTGCCGATGATAAAACCGGCCATCCTCTCAACGATCCTCCTGGTATTCGGAAGCGCGATGGGAAGTTACCCGGTACCGCATTACCTGAACCTGACCACGCTCTCCACCAAATACATTTCAATGAACAGCACTTATACCGGAGAGGCAAGTATTCTGGCAATCATCATGATGGTATTCGGCGTGCTGTTCCTGGGAGCGAATCAGCTGAGCCTGAAGAGCCGCAAAAACTACACGACCGTCACCGGAAAATCCGGACAGATGACAAAGATCAGCATCGGCCGCGCCGGCCGTTACGTAGTCGCCGCGATATTTGCCGCCATCACATTCTTTACCAGCATCTGGCCTATTTTCCTCTTTGCGCTGGAAACCTTCCTTCCGAATCCGGGAGATTACAGCTTCCTGTATACCAGAGACCTGGCTCACCTGACCACCAAATGGTGGGTGACAAACGAAAACATCACGGAAAACGGTATGTACGGACAACCCGGCATCCTCTACAACGGAACGATCTGGCGCGCCTTCGCCGGAACACTGTTCCTGGCGCTTGCCTGCGCACTGATCGCCGGAACCATCGGCACGCTGATCGGATACGCGGTGGCCCGAAAGCGCCGGAGCCAATGGGCTTCCTACGTAAATAATGTGGCGTTCCTTCCATACCTGATGCCGTCTATCGCAGTGGGCGCGGCATTTTTCATCCTGTTCTCCAACGAGCACATCAACCTATTCAACACATATACGCTGTTGATCATCGCGGGCGTGGTAAAATACATTCCATTCGCCTCGAGAAGTTCGCTGAACTCAATGCTTCAGTTATCCGGAGAGCTGGAGGAAGCCGCCATCATACAAAACACACCCTGGATCCGCCGCATGACACGGATCATCATTCCCATTCAGAAGTCTTCCATTATCAGCGGTTACCTGCTTCCCTTTATGACATGCCTCAGGGAACTGTCGCTGTTCCTGCTGCTCTGTACACAGGGCTTTATCCTGTCTACAACGCTGGACTACTTTGACGAAATGGGACTGTATGCATTTTCCAGTGCCATAAACCTGATCCTGATCGTAACAATTCTGATCTTCAACACTTTGGTAAACAAGCTGACAGGCGCCAGCCTGGACAGTGGAATAGGAGGAAATTAAGATGCCGGAAATCGTACTGGAGCATGTGACAAAACGCTGGGGAAGCTTCTACGGAGTAGATGACGTAAGCCTGCAAATTCCCGACAACTCATTTATAACGCTGCTTGGCCCTTCGGGCTGCGGCAAAACAACGATCCTTCGCATGATCGCCGGTCTTGAGACGCCAACGGAAGGCCGCATCACCATCGGAGGTCAGGTAATGTTTGACAGCAGTACCGGCATTAACGTGCCGCCAAACCGCAGGAACGTAGGATTCCTGTTCCAAAACTACGCGCTATGGCCAAACATGACCGTCTATGAAAACATCGCCTTCGGTCTGAAAAACATCCGGAAAGACGGACGCAAACTGACAAAAGCAGAGATCGACGACCGCGTACAGGCCGTCTCCCGCGTCGTAAAGATCGGCATGTTCATGGACCGCTATCCCGCGGAGCTCTCCGGCGGACAGCAGCAGCGTGTGGCGATCGCCCGTACGCTGGCGCCGGAACCCCAGGTCCTTTTCATGGATGAGCCCCTCTCAAACCTGGACGCCAAGCTCCGTCTGGAAATGCGCTACGAGCTGCAGCGTCTGCACGTGGAAACAGGCAGCACCTTTGTCTACGTGACCCATGACCAGATGGAAGCCATGACGCTGGCCACAAAGATCTGCCTTATCAATAACGGCGTACTACAGCAGTTCGAGGCGCCGCTTACGGTCTACGACCGTCCTGCAAATACTTTTGTCGGCGACTTCGTAGGAAACCCGTCCATGAATTTTACCGAAGTAAAAGGAACCCCCGTCTCAGACAGTGAGATCACACTGGATCTCTGGGACGGATACCGGGCAATATTCCGCCCGAACGAACCGGTCAGCATCCGTGAATGGCAGCGCCAAAGGGACGAGAACGAGAAAGCCTTTCTCCGGAAGGAAGAACAGCGCTTCTCCAAAAAAGGCGCTGTGCCAAAAAGCAACAAAGACGAGCTCTTTGTATATCACATCCAGCGGGTAGACGAACTGGAACTGGCAGCGGAAGCAAATACACAACCTCCGGTGAACAATGACGATTTCGTGCTCGGAATACGACCGGAAGATATACACCTTGGCACAGACAGCGGCATCCCGGTGACCGTATACGGCTCCATGCCCACCGGTATGGAATCCACCCTCAAGCTTCGCATGGGACCCTACCTTCTGACTGCCGTGGTCTTCGGAAGCACAATGTTCACGATCGGGCAGGAAAAACAAATGACCGTTGAAGGAAAAGACGTCCTCCTCTTCGACCGGGCAAGCGGAAAACTCATCTGCGCCGGCTCACTGGAACTGAAGAGTACTGTGCAGAGCTGATAAATAAATAACTTAAACTTCCCACTTGTCATTTATGAAACAGTCTGATCATGAAGTGGGGGCTTCTCACACTGAGATAAAAATATGAAACGCCCCTTACCGGAATATAGGTAAGGGGCCTGATGGAGATAACACTTATGCAGTTTCAGAAAAAAGCGATCATTTTTGATCTCGACGGCGTTCTCTGCTCAACCGATAAATACCACTATCTGGCGTGGAAACAGCTGACCGGCCGCCTCGGGATCTGTTTTGACGAAAATATCAATGGACGGCTGCGAGGCGTTTCACGCATGGACAGTCTGGAAATCATCCTCGGCCGCTCTTCCGGAAACTATACCACTGAAGAAAAACAAAACTTCGCGGAAGAAAAAAACAGCGCCTACCGCAGACTTCTGGAAAACATAAGCCCTGAAGACCTCTCAGACGAAGTCAGGCATACTCTCGATGAGCTGCGCCATCGCGGATACCTCCTGGCGGTCGGCTCATCCAGCCGAAACACAGGATATCTTCTCCAACGGCTCTGCCTTGCGGACTTTTTTGACGCAGTCGCCGACGGAACAGAGATCAGCCATTCCAAGCCGGATCCGGAAGTATTCCTTCTCGCCGCGCGAAAACTAAAGGCAGAGCCCTCAGACTGCGCTGTGGTCGAAGACGCCCGCGCCGGTATCATGGCGGCAAAAAAAGCCGGCATGACAGCCCTGGCCCTTGGCGGAGACGCAAAAGGATGCGGCATCGAAGACTTCGATCTCACATCCTTTTCTGGTCTCCTGGATATATTTCCATAATCTCTTGTATCTTTTATTAAAACTTCCCACTTAATAAAAAGAAAGGTTTTTATTTCCTGGCCGGATGAAGAGACGGATCTATTATAGCGCTGTCATCTACTATCATACTTTTTCAAACATCATTTCCGTGAGGGCTTCGCCCAGCAGTTCTTCCGGCTTCATATCCGGGCTGATCCACTTATTTATATATTTATCGGGCAGGATCAGCGGCATTCTGTCATGAACGAAACGGATCTCTTTCCCGGGTTCTCTTGTCAGGATGACAAAAACCGGGAGACCGTTTTCGATCCGGTACAAGCCGCAGAGCCATGTCATCGTGGAGTTTTCAGGCTGTATCATATATTTATCGCCTGTGCGTTTTCTGCCATCTTTTCCTGTAATGTGTTCCCACTCGAAATACCAGGACGCCGGCACTATACAGCGATGCCTCTCCCAGGCTTCCCTGAACATCGGCTTTTCGGCCGCCGTCTCTGATCTGGCGTTTATCAGCAGCGTCTTTCCGGAAAATCCCCATTTCATGGGAAATACGGCTGGCCTGCCCATCCGGTTCGGCGCAATGACAGGCACTACGTCACCCGGTCTGATCTCTCCGTAAGTCCGGATCCCTGTCGTTTTCTGCCATTTCTCCATCAGTGAGGAGCGGTTCATTTCTTCCACTATTTCCCGGAGCTCCGGGGATTCCTCGGTCCAATATCTGCCGCACATAACAGCACCATACCTTTCTCTCTATAATAATTACCTGTATAATAATTAAAAATAACCCGGTTCTTCAGGCTTTATGTCCTCCGATCTGCTGATTCCGCTCCAGAGTCGTCGCGCCTTCAAGCATATTTATTCCCCTGAAAATGGCGTTGGGTCCGTATTTCCTGCGCACTGCAAGCATCGCGGCCGCAAGCTGCCGGTCTCTCTCCAGTGCATTATAATCTACAAATAAATTCATCTGATACATCCCTATGTCTTCTTTGACATCATTGGCGCATACGCCGAGTTTCCTGTAAAGGAGGCGGTGATCCGCCTTCGCGTTGAACTGCCGGACCATCGGTTCCGAAATCGTATGCAGATCGTTCGTAAGGGTGGAAAGTCTTATCGTTCCTCCCGTATGCTTCGGGTGGAGCCGTCCGTAAAAGTCTATCGTCGTCGGTCCCTCATAATCCGGGCAGACGTCCATGCTTTTATGATCGTAGGAAACCCACCAGCTGCATACTTTCGTCACCAGATTCTTCGCAAACATATCCATACACAGAACTTCTATCATCTCCCGGAATACCAGCTCAGCCTCCTGATATCTGTACGGCCTCGGCAAAACCTGCCCGTTGCTTAAGGAATGTCCCGAACTGTGGTAGGTTTTAATGTCCTGCATCGTGACAGGCTCGATCCCCCAGGCGTGATCGATCAGGATCTCCCCGTCTATGCCGAAGGTCCTGTAGAAATATTCCTCATCCCATTGTGTTCTCTGGGCGATATCACCCATCGTGAACATGCTGGCATTATACAGTTTCCTGGCTTTCCCGGGTCCGATCTGCCAGAAATCCGTCAGCGGCCGATGATCCCACAGAAGAAATTTGTAGGAGTCCTCGTCCAGCTCCGCGATCCGAACGCCGTCTTTATCCGCGGGAGATTTTTTGGCCACGATATCCATCGCCACCTTCGCCAGGTACAGATTGGTCCCTATCCCTACCGTCGCCGTGATGCCGGTCTCCGCGAGTACATCCCGGATCATGGTTATCGCCATGATATGCGCCGGACCGACGCCGGTCCCGTCGGCTTCCTTCTGATACATATGCAGGTATCCGGTACAGTCGATAAAGCACTCATCAATCGAATATACGTGCATATCCTCCGGCGCGACATATCGGAGATAGATCCCGTAGATCTGCGCGGAGATCCGTTCGTATTCCGCCATCCGGGGCACGGCAATGATGTACTCTACTCTGGTACGGTGCCGCGCTTCATATTCCCGGATCTTCTGTTTGGCCTCGAAGAGCCTCGGTCTTCCCGGTACGCCAATAGCCTTCAGTGCGGGCGATACCGCCAGACAGATAGTCTGATCGGAGCGGGAAGGATCTGCCACAAGCAAATTGGCCCTCAGCGGATCCAGCCCCCGGTGTACGCATTCCACAGAAGCATAGTAGGACTTCAGATCAATACAGATGTATGTATTCACTCTTTATCCTCCGTCTCTCTATCTGAAGCAGCCTGCTTCTTTTCTGCAAATCCATAATACCAAACATACGTTCGATTCGCAAGTGGAAATTCGAAACCCGAAACGGGC
>OCVV011213457.1_pt1 | contig 29628 bp, 16 predicted proteins | sample 1539721 | NCBI WGS metagenome assembly OCVV01 (sample SAMN02144230, study PRJEB22623) | gut metagenome | biome: sheep rumen | host: Ovis aries | place: New Zealand | reverse complement strand
CCCGTTCCCATTCCGAACACGGAAGTCAAGCACCTCAGCGCCGATTGTAGTACGTTTGTGCAAGAGTAGGACATCGCTAGGCTCTTTCTTAAAATAATGCCTAATTAGCTCAGTTGGTTAGAGCACCTGACTGTTAATCAGGGGGTCGTAGGTTCGAGTCCTACATTGGGCGCCACCCTTGACGAGTTGGAGAAACGGTCAACTCACAAGCCTTTCACGCTTGCATTTATGGGTTCGAATCCCATACTCGCCACCAATATATGTCTGAAACATATGTCTTGTAGATGTATGTTTTTTATTTCGCTAAATTCCGTCACGCGGGATTTGGACCCTTATCTGTAATTATAAAAGATGAAAAGACTCGAACACTTGAACGAAATGTATTATCCTCTAATCATGGAGGATTTTTTAAATTTGTACGCCAATTATAACACTATTCATAATTCAAGGAAATTATTGTATCCTCTTAAGATAATACTTAACTTGTTTTTATTGAAAATATGTCATAGATTTGAAGATGTTTCTAGATTATTATATATGGATGTGATAAAACATTTAAAAGAAAGCGTGTTTTCCATTTAAGTATAATAGAGTATGCTATTTATTCTCAAAAAATGACTTTGATGATGAGATAAAGAAATACAAAGTTATAATTATCATATCGTAGAATTAAATGATTTGCTTAATATATAAATTATTGCTATATATTATTTATGTCGTAACTAATAAAACATTGAAAACAATATTTTGAGTTGAGCGAAAATTACAATTTGAGGTTGACTTTTACAGTTTTTGTAGCAAAACAACCGCAAACTACCTAAAACTACCTAAAACTACCCAAAACAACCGCAAACAACCCAAAACAACCGCAAACAACCCAAAACAACCGCAAACTACACCAACAATTAGACATTTTATGGAATCTATGGTTTGAAAGGTGTTAATATATATATTAAATAATAGTTAAGAGTATAATATAAAAAAGTCAATAAAAAATGTTGACAAGAGTGGGGGGGGGTTATAATTTAGAAAAACACTTAATGGAGGAAATGATTATGGATAATCAAGGAGAAAAATTAAAATTTTGTAAGTATTGTGGAGAAAAGATTCCAGAGGATGCAGTAATTTGTACAAAGTGCGGAAGGCAAGTTGAAGAAATAAAAAAAGGTAATGGTAGTGATCAAATAATTATAAACAATAATAATTCTGCATCTGCTGCAGCCAGTGCTTCTGCTGCTGCAAGTGGCTTTTATGGGAAGCCTAAAAATAAATGGGTTGCCTTGTTATTGTGTTTATTTGTTGGCTTCTTTGGTGCCCATAAATTTTATGAAGGAAAAGCTGGAGTTGGTATATTATATATGCTTACTGGCGGATTGTTCTTGGTTGGTGTAGTTATTGATTTTATCGGCTTATTAGCAAAACCAAACCCATATTATATTTAAACTAAAAAATTAATAAATCTAAGCACTTCGTCAAAAGGTGCTTTTTTATATTTAATCATCCAAATTTCGCCAAGCGGGACTTGCCCATTTGCCTTAATTTATCTATATTATTCTTAGAGTAACATGAAATATTTAAAGATGTTGACGTCTTTAATTTTACCCTTAATCCTAGTATAATATTACTTGGTAAACAATAATGTTAAGCACTTGCGAGAGGAGGATTGCTTATGTTTTTAGCTGAAGTCGCAAATCACGCTGATTTTTATAAAGATGGATTCTTTGGATATGGAGAAAAAGGAGATTTTCAATATTTTTCTTTCTGGCATTTTTTACCAATCATATTACTTATCGCAGCGATAATTTTAACATATATTTATCGTGAGAAAATAGCTTCTTATAAACATGAAAAACATATTAGATACATTCTTGCTTGTTCTATTTTATTTTTTGAAATGGGTTATTTTTGGCGTTTATTATACGCAGGTACAGGAAGCGAAGATTCTACAACCTTACTTACGAAATTACCATTTCAAGTATGCGAGTGGACCGCAATATTTGCTTCAATCATGTTATTTACAGAAAATAAATCACTATTTGATATAGATGTATTTATCTGTTTAACATTAGGAATTGTTCCTCTTGTTACACCAGCCGTTATCTCTACAACTGGTCCAAAATATTTTAGATATTATCAATTCTTTGGTGAACACGCTCTTCCTATCTATGCAGTATTTTATATGATGTTTATAAAAGGATTTAAATACAATGTTAAAACAGTATATAAACCTTTAATTTTCTTAGTTATATTAGCGATTATTTCTATAATCTTAAACAATAATATAGAAGGCGCTAACTATCTTTATCTTGCGACTAGCACTACTGGTTCAAGTATCGCTAATATACTACCTGAAAATATGTATCTAAGATTAGCTATTTACGCTATGGTTGTTTTATTTGTTTTTGCTTTAGAATTTGGAATTTTTAAATTATCATCTTATATCGTAAACAAGAAAAGAATAAGAGAAGCCACTGATGAAAGAAATGGTGAACGAAATGCCTAAACCAATAATAGAAGTAGAAAATCTTACAAAGAAATATATAGATGGTGAAATAGAAAAATACGCTCTTGATAACGTTTCTTTAAAGGTGTATGAAAATGAATTTTTAGTTATTCTTGGTGGCTCTGGATCGGGCAAATCTACTCTGTTAAATATAATAGGTGGAATGGATAATCTTGATGATGGTAAGGTGATCGTTAAAGGTAAAGACATCACAAAATTAAACAATAAAGATTTAACTCTATATCGTAAAGATGATATAGGTTTTGTATATCAATTTTATAACTTATTACCTGAACTTACTGTTATACAAAATATAACCCTAGCTCCTGGCGCTAGAGATAAGAAAAAGGCAGAAGAATTATTAAATAGTGTCGGCTTAAGTGATAAAGAAAACAAGTACCCTTATCAATTATCGGGTGGTGAACAACAAAGAGTCGCTATAGCTAGAGCGATAAATAAAAATTCTAATATTTTACTTTGTGATGAACCTACAGGTGCGCTTGACTCACAAGCTGGTAGACAGGTTTTAGAACTTCTTGAAAAGCTTCATAAAGAAGGTAAAACCATCGTTTTAGTAACACATATTAAAGATATCGCTAGACTCGCAGATAGAATAATAACCATAAAAGATTCTAAAATAATAAGTGAAGAAGAAAATAAAAATAAAATAAGCATCGATGAGGTTTCTTGGTAATGATTAAAAGGATGATTCTTCCTTTTCTTAAAAAACATTTTGGTTATTTCATTTCCATGATTCTCGTTTCAACATTTTCTATTACTTTATTATCATCGTTAGCGTCTTCAATTTATGATTTATCATCATCATTTACAAGATATAAAGATGAATATAAAACAATGGATGTGATGATATCTACAAATACATTCTATAAGAACGATTTAGATTTAAGTGATATAGAAGGAATTGATAAATTAACTTATAGGTATACTATAGATACATATTTAGGATATGAAGATACAGATGATGAAAGAATAATATATTCTAGAATCTATACATATAGTGATAATGATGAATTAATCAAAAGATATAGTTATGAAAAAGGCGAATTTAAAGAAGAACTATTAAATGTTTCTATAGCCAAAAAATTCGCTGATTTAAACGGTTTAAAGATAAATGATACAATTCACTTCTACGTTAATAATATTGCGGCTAACGCAAATATATACGAAATTGTTGATTTACCTGAAACCATATTTGTGCGTTCAAACGCATATATCTGGCAAGACAATAAAGATTTTGGATATATCTATATAAATAATAGTGAACTAGAAAGAGCGTCACTTCCTTTTAAAAATTTTGGAAACCAAATATTATTTAAAGTTAAAGATGGCTTCAATAAGGACGAAGTAAAGAGTAGTGTTGAATCATATTTAGATTCTAAAGGAATAAATATTAAACAATCTATTAAAGAAGAAGATTCATTATATGATGGATATATCCATCGTTCTATAAAACAGATAAGAGTATCAGCGATAGTTGTACCTATATTTTTCTATATCGTAACACTTGTTGTTATAGTTTTGTTTATGAATCAGATAATAAAATCTATGACAAAAGAAATAGGTATTATGATTTCTATTGGAATAGATAGAAAAGAGATATATGGTCTTTTCTCTATATTCATAATAATAGTAAGTATAATTTCCTGTGTGATTGGTAATATAGTCGCAATATTTATTACTAGATTCATGACAAAAATATTTATAGATACATATTCTATGCCTGTTATATCTAGAAGCTTAAATATCCATTTTGTATTATTATCTAATCTATCGCTTATTTTGATAGGACAATTATCTTGTTTTATATCATGTTATAAGATATTAAAACTTACGCCTACTACCGCCATGAACAACAATAAACAAATAGTAGGTAAACAATCAAAACTAGCGCTAAAAATCACTAAAAATAGAAGCGTTAATTTCTCGTTAGCGATAAATTCTCTATTTAAAAATAAAAAGAGAACTTTTGTATCTCTATTTTCAACCATAGCTACTATTTCAATTGTATTAATGTCACTAGAGTTTAATCATTCAGTAAACAGGTTATTAGAACATACCATTGATGAAAGATTACCTTATGATTGTCAGATATATTCAAATAAAAAATTAGATAGCTCATTTATAGATAATCTTAGAAATCAAGATTTCATATTAGATATGGATGTATGTTATTTCACATTCCTTAAAGTAAACGCTAACGGTAAAGAAAGCTATTTAAAAACATTAGCTGCTCCGTTAGATAATAAGTTATTATTTATTCCAAATAATCAGAATAAAAAAATAAATGTATCAGAAGAAGGTATAATATTAGCTCATAATGACGCTAAAGAATTAGGTGTAAAAGCAGGAGATACTGTAGTAATAAATGATAAAAGAATAAAAGTAACTGATATATCTAGACAGTATTTTAATATGACTGAATATATTTCTATTGATCAGATGAATAATCTTGAAGTAGATTATACTACAAGCGTATTAATTAATACTAATGATGAAAATAAATTGTTAAGATTTTTAGCTGAAAATGAAAATGGAGCGATAGCGGTCTTCTCAAGCTCAATTGGCAAAGATTTATCAAATAGATTTTCATCTATTAACATAATTATTATATTATTAGTTTTATTCTCATTATTGATTGGTCTTTCAATCCTATCTATAATGGCTCTAAATCAATTAAGTGATGATAATAAAAATATATCAATAATGAGATCTATTGGCTTTAGGATAAAAGATATATCAATTTATTGGTTGATTCAAGATTTAATATATCTAGTTATATCAACTATTGTTTCTGTTCCTGTAACATTGTTAGTAACGAAAGGATTACTAGAATATATCTCTTCAAGTGGTCAAGTATACCCATTTGAATTAAATATAGGTGTTATTCTTTTATCTATATTCTTTGTATTATTGGTAATGTTGTTTTCTCATTTTGTTTCAATTATAAAAGTAAGCAAGTGGAACCTTGCGGATAAAACAAGATTAAGAGATTAATGTATTATTTTAATATTTAATAACAATTGTCAAAAAGATAAATTTGTAATAATTATATTATCTATATTGATAATTTGTTTGTTGTGGAGGCATGGTGATGTTTAATAATTTTGATAGAGAAGATAATGGTTGGATGCTAAAAGAAGATACTTTTTCTTTAGATAATATTAAGAAATCAGAATCAATAATGTCTCTTGGCAATGGATATATGGGATTAAGAAGCGCTAATGAAGATTCGTTTTCTGATAAATCAAGATTCAATTTAGTGTCTGGAACATATGATTTTTTAGATGGTGATACGTCTAATGAACTGCCAAATAATTATGATGTCACTAACTGTGATATTTATATAGATGGTGAATTGGTGAGTCCAATAAATGTTAAAGATTATTGTAAGACTCTTAATTTGAAGACCGGACTATTAAGAAGAACATATACTTTTTTAACAAAAAATGATAAACATATTGAACTAGAATATTTAAGAGTTGTTTCATTAAAAGATTTACATTTAATCGCATCAAAAATAAACATTGTATCTAGTTCTGATATAAATGTTTTAATAGAAAGTGGTATCGTTGGAGACATCTATCACAGTGATCATTTTAAAGTATTAGAAAAAGGATGTATTAATGATGTTTTATTTTTCATAAATGAAACAAAACAAAGCAGGATACTATTTTCTACTATGTCTATTAGTAAAGTGGAAATAGATGATAAAACATCAAATAATTTTACGAAGAAAACCAAAAATGAAAACAACAAGATAATAGATTGTTTTAAAATTGAACTTAATAAGAATCAAAAACTATCATTAACTAAAATATCTAATGTTTTTACTAATAGGGATAAAGAACTTTCTAACATTAATAAAGACTCGTTAAAAGAAAAAGCGTTTAACCATATGAATACTGTTAAACATTTGTCTTTTGAAGAAATATATAATGAATCAAAAGATGAATGGAATAATAGAATTTGGAAAGTAAAAGATATTATCATTGATAGTGATGATGATTTTGATCAATTAGCGATTCATTTCGCAATATATCATTTAACAATAATGACCCCATCTTTTGACAATAGAATGAATATAGGCGCTAAGGGACTAACTGGTCCAGGATATAGAGGCCATATCTTTTGGGATACTGAAATCTTTATATTGCCATACTTTATTTATACATCTCCAAATGAAGCTAGGAGCCTACTTGAATATAGGTATAACTCACTCGATGCGGCTAAGAAAAACGCCAAATTAAATGGATATGATGGCGCTATGTTTCCTTGGGAATCTGCGTGGATTACCGATACAGAAAATACTCCTAAGAATTATCGTAATGGTAGAGAGGAAAATCATATTACTGCGGATGTAGCTTACGCTGTAAATATGTATTATTTAATAACGAAAGACGAAGATTTTATAGAAAAATATGGATACGAACTAATATTTGAATGTGCGAAATTTTGGTTATCTAGACTTACATATAATAAAGAAAAGGATAGATATGAAATACATACAGTAATTGGACCTGATGAATATAAATGGGATATCAATAATAATGCATATACCAATTATTTAGCTCATTATAATATAGAGCTAGCGATTAAATATGCGCTTTTAATAAAGAAAGAAAATGTAGAATTATACAATAAATATTGTCTAGATGAATATTTAAATGACTTCATTGATAGGGTTCAAAAGATATATTTACCAATAGAGAATAGTGATGGAATAATTCCAGAAGATGATACATACTTATCTTTATTAGATATAGTTGAAAATGATGTTTCTTTGTCCAAGAGAAAAGATAATGTTTTGTCTATAATAGATAAGCTTGGTGGTTTTACTAAAGTAATGGTATCTAAACAAGCAGATATCGTGCTCCTTCTATATTTGTTTCCTGATCTATTTAGTGAAGAAATAATAGAAAAAAATTATTATTTTTATGAAAGAAGATGTCTTCATTCATCTTCGTTAAGTTTATCTACATATTCTATAATTGCGATAATGTTAAATAAGCTAGAAGAGGGATATGAATTATTTAGTAGAGCTATAAGAACAGATTTAGGTTCTAATATGAAATCGAGTGATGAAGGAATACACGCTGCTTCCTTAGGTGGTATCTGGCAGATTATAATATTTGGATTTTTAGGAATAAAATACAAACCAGATATTCTAATGATCAATCCTCATCTACCTAAAAAATGGAATAGTGTAAAAACAAAAATATTATGGAAAAAACAACTATTTGAAATAGAGGTTAACAAAAACGAAATAACTATTTATAATCTTGATTGTATAAATAATGTTACAATCCAACATAAAGAGAAGAATTATATTTTTAAAGATGAGATTACAATAAAAATATAATAAATAGGATACATTAAACGAGAAACTGTATGTGATGGTTTTTCGTTTTTTATATTTAACATATAAATATCTGTTGATATTTTATTTTTACTATACTAAAATATAATTAACAAACTTAATTTGTTGAATAAAATTTATCATTTGAAAGGATGGAAAAAAGATGAAAAACTTGAAAAAGGTCCTCAATGTATTTTTTGTCGCTCTTTTAACTTTTTCTTTGGTTGCTTGTAAGTTTTCTCGTGAAACTATTTCAGGCAAAGGAGGAGAAAACAATGCGAACGACACTTATACTGATGAAAAAGGAGAAGTAAAAGCAAAGACAGTTTTATCAATAGGTAACTATGATGGTGACTTAGGGCACCAATGGCTACAAGACGTTGCTGATGAATATGTTAAACTTCATCCAGATGTAAAAATTGAAATTAACAATGATAAAGATAATTATAACGATTCAGTATTGATCGCTAAAAACATGAACTATGATATCTATTTTTTAAATGGTATTACATATGCTAACTACGTTAATCAAGATAAATTATTAGATATCACTGAAGTAGTAAATTCTGTACCTGAAGGAGACACAGAAACTATTCTTGAAAGAATGAATCCTACTTTAAGAGAATATTATAAATGGACAAAGAATGGTAGTGAACAATATTATGCAGTTCCATTCTTTGATGCGGTATTTGGAACTATTTATGATGTTGATCTATTTGAGGAAGAAGGTTTCTATTATGATGAAACTGGCGAATTAATGTGTGACAGCGGTTCGACAACAAAATCAGCTGGTCCAAATGGTGTAGCGGGTGATTATGATGACGGTCTTCCAGCCACATATACAGAATGGACTAAATTATTAAACACTATGAAAAAGAGTAGTATCACTCCATATACTTGGACTGGTATGTATTACTATTATCGTGTAAGATTCTTGGCTTCTATCTGGGCAGATTATGAAGGAAAGGAACAGATGGATGTTAACCAATCATTGAACGGAACTGTTACATTAGGTGATGAAAAAGTTCAAATTACTAGAAGAAACGGATACTTATTACAGAATCAATATGGTAAAGAATATGCGTTAACTATGGCTAAATACATTATTCAAAATCAACTATATTCTTCTGATTCATTCTATTCTACTAATACACATACAGAAGCACAACAAACATTCCTTTTAAGCTGTGTTCATCCAACTCAACAAAGAATCGCTATGATCCTTGAAGGCGGATGGTGGGAAAATGGCGCAAGAGCGTTCTTTAATGAAATGGCTAAGACATATGGCGATAAATATGCATATGGAAATAGAAGATTTGCGTTCATGCCTGTACCTAAAGCTGATAATGGAAAGAGCGCAAGCGGAACAACATTGATTTCTTCAACTGGTAACTCTGTTGTATGCATTTCTAAATCTACAGCTCATAAAGAACTCGCAATTGATTTCTTCAAATTTGTAAACAGCGTAAAAACTATGAGATACTTTACTAAAGTTACAGGCGCAATTAGACCATACGATTATGATTTAACTGAAGATGATAGAAAAGAAATGACATATTTCGCACAAAATATGTTTGATATGTATCATAACGAAAATACAAAGATCTCATATATCACATTATTCCAAGATGATATATTCATTAGTGAAGCAGCCTATTTAGGAAACTCAAATTTCTTCTTTGGATCTAATTTAGGTGGCTCAACCGAACAAGAACCTTTATATGCATTTAGTCAGCGTTCTGATTTATCTGTTCAAGATTACTTAAACGGTATGAAAGCTAAATATTCTGAATCAGAATGGAACAAACAATTATCGAAATACTTTGATTAAATATGAAAAAGAAAAAAAGATATCATAGAAGATCTGAAGATGGTGAAACTATAATATCTAAATTTTTCTCTAAGATATTTAGATTTATTGGGAGTATCATCTATTCAATACAAGTAAAACTACACAAGATCTTCCATAAAAAAGAAAAGAAATTAACTATGAGCAGCGTCAAAAGAAGAAGAAAAATCTTCTACGCCGCTCTTTTGGCTTACCCTTTAGCTCAATTTATAATATTTTATGTTTTAGTTAATTTCAATTCCATATTACTATCTTTTCAAACCTGGAGCACCGAAACATCATCGTTTTATTTCACAGGATTTAATAATTTTAAAGATGTTATAAATGATTTGTTTAATGATGCGGATATGAAAGTGGCGTTCCTAAATTCTATTAAGATATATCTAGCAGCGTTACTAATAGGATTACCACTCAATTTGATATTCTCATTCTTAATGTATAAGAAAATTCCTGGTAATGGTGCTTTTAGAATAGTCTTATTCTTACCTCAAATTATTTCATCGTTAGTAATATCATTAATGTTTAAATACATTGTCGAATACGGATTAGGTAATTTAGGTGGAAAATTAGCGTTTGATCAGACATTATTAAGCAATAGAAAAACAGGATTCCCTACAATTATTTTCTATTGTATATGGGCAAGTTTTGGCACTCAAATATTAATTTATACAAATGCATTCTCGAAAATAAATCCAGAACTTGTAGAATACGGAAAATTAGAAGGAATGAATATGTGGCAAGAATTCTTCCATATATCTATTCCATCAATATTCCCAACTATTACAGTATTCCTGGTAGCGGGTGTAGCGGGCATATTTACTAATCAAGCAGCTCTTTATAATTTCTATGGTGCAGGAGCCTCCACGCACATGCAGACGCTTGGATATATATTCTTTGTAAAAGTATTAAAGAATAATGATGCGGCTTTCGCTCAGTATCCATACGCATCTGCAGCAGGTTTAATATTTACTATCGTTGCGGCGCCTATAACATTGCTTGTAAAGAGATTACTTGAAAAGTACGGACCGAATGAGGGGTAAACTTATGAAAAGCAAAAGAAAAATTAATTTCCAGATTTTCTACGCCATAGGATTTATATTGTTACTTATTTATTCTATATCGTTTGTAACCCCATTCTTGTGGTCTATAAACGCATCGTTAAAAACTGTAATAGAATTCAAAATAGATAAATTTTCTATAGTTAAATTTGGACAGATGCAGTGGGAAAACTACAAAATTGCGATGAATTTAATTAGAGTACCAGTAACTATTAATGGTGAAAGCTATTATATAGGATTTTGGGAAATGTTCTTTAACTCAATTGTTTATTCACTACTGTGTACATTAACCCACGTTCTTACACCATGTATAACTGCTTATGCGGTAGCGAAGTATGATTATAAATTTTCTAAATTTATATATTCACTAGTTATAGTTACTCTAATTCTACCAACAATAGGAAATTTAGCTTCATCTATTCAAATAAGTAAATTATTCCATGTTTATGATAGTTTTATAGGCTTAGCTGTACTAAAAGGATATTTTATAGGAACGAACTTTTTAATATTCTACGCTGCATTTAAATCTATATCAAACGAATATATAGATGCTGCACAAATAGACGGCGCCAGTCAGTGGCAAATTCTAACAAAAGTTGTTTTACCTCTCGTCAGAACAACAATTACTGCAGTAGCGCTTATTACATTTATTACATATTGGAATGACTATACAACACCTATGATTTATTTGCCAAGTCATCCAACAATCGCATATGGACTTTATTACTTTAATAATACATCTACTCAAGAAGCTAGCTTTGTAACGATAAGACTTGCGGGATGTATAGTAGTATCAATCCCTATACTAATAGTTTTCGTAGTTTTAAGAAGAAGACTAATGGGAAATATGACAGTAGGAGGATTAAAAGGATAAAAAATGAAAAAACTTACAGTAGTTATAACCCTATTGCTTGTTATATCTATATTCGCTCTTTTATTTGCTAACCCAAAGCGAATTGATGCGGTAGCGGGGAAAGATGTATTTAAAAATATTTCCAATATGGAAATAACTCCAAACTCTGTTCTTCCTGATACTTTCTTAAAGAAGGATGGAAGTGAAGTAGATAGAGATTTCGATCTTGATTATGATGGAGGAATCTTGTTGTCAAGTGAGAATAATGGAGCTAGTTGTGAATTATCAAATCTAATCAAAGGCAGTTTCGAAATAGAAATGAGACCATATTCAAAAGTGTCTGATTATGGAATCAACTATAACGCTTCCAATATTAAAATGAATCCATCAGTGGATTTAAGAGAAATGAAACTAACATTTAAAGATGTTAAAGGAAGAGAATTTTCAGTTGTAGTTTCTGGTGGAGAAGCTTGGAATGTTGTTGCGCCAAGCGCAAAAGTAGAAATCAATGGTAATTTATTTGGATATTATTATGAAAGAGATGGTAAAACAGAGACTCAAACTAATACAAAAAATAGCCAAGGGTATTATACAAGACTTCACGGTGCCACATTCGGAAACGTAGCCTATACTGGTGGAAAGATAACATCTAGCGATTCTAAACCTTTAACAATTGGCTTTAATTATGATACATTTGAAATTTATTCATATACCTACGGAATAGACGCTCATTATGAAAAGGGAGAATACAGAGTAATCGCCGATTTAAATAATGGTAGTCTCGGCTTAAATTCAATCGAAAGTTTTGATGATTATACTGTATCTATTACCTTTAATGAAATCACTGAAGGCGAAAGAGCGAACGTATTAGTTTATTCAATTAATGGTCAATCTTTATATGGCGATACTTTAACTAATAGCGCTGGACCTACTACATCGTTTTCAATTAAGTCTAAGCCAATAGTAAACGATAAATTCTATTTAGACGAACCAAAATGTTTTGACCTAATCACAAACGACGAATCTAAATTTGTAACAAAAGTAAATATTGAAGACAAGAATGGTTTGTTACTTCCAATATATGATAATAGTGGTTCGATAATTTCTGATAGTGTATATCAAAAGGGATGTTATTTCATTCCTGAAAGAGAAGGATATTCTATAATCACATATACTTCTTATGATGAAGAAAATTTTGCTGGTCTACCTAATACAAAAACAGTAGAAACCATCAATAAAAGAACATACGTTACATATGGTTTTAACAATTTAGATAGAAACTATTCTGCGAATCCTAATCTTAAAACAGGATCTTCTTTAAAACTATATAAAGCTTTAATTAAATCAGCTTCTTTATTAAATGATGAATACGCAGAAGTATCTTTATACAAAGACGATGTTATATATAAAAATTATGACCACATAATACTATACGAAAATGAAGATGTAACTTTAGATGAAGATGGAAACTATAAATTAGTATATTCAATTCCACATTATGAATTTGAAACAAGAGTATTTAATTTTATAGTCTCTGAATCTAATCCTTCATTTAGATTAAGTAAAGAGTTAAATGAATGTTACCAATTTGGTAAAGAATTAGTTCTTCCTGATGGCTATATTGGCGATAAGAAAGCGACTACCGTAATATATGGACCAGACGGAAAAGCTGTTACAAATAACGGTGGATCTATTATGTTAGACCAAATTGGAGTCTATAACTTAACTTTCATGACAAGACTAGATTCTAAAACTTATACATTTAAACAATATTTTAATGTTCTACATAGTATAGACGGACTATTTGAATGTGAAAGTGGTGTTGAATCATATTTCGGTAGTACAAAAGGATCTTTCCAAAAAACAATAAATGGTGTTGTAGTAACATCTACAAAGAATAGTTCAATGATGAGATACAATAACATTATTGATTTATCACATAACACTAAAAACGATTCACTAATTCAATTAATAACTTTACCATCAAAAGTAGGAGAACTCGATGCATGGCAATACAGAATCAGACTAACTGATATTTATGATGAAAATAAATATTTAGATATTACTGTATTTAAAGGAAGCTGGGGAAATCAGTTCGCATATGTTAAAGCTGGTGGAGAAAATCAGATTTTATCTGGTATAGAAATGGGTAAAGTCTTAAACGCATATAATACTGGTTGTCCAATCAACTATTCTATGACTGGTGAAAGTTTACTTGGAACAGAAACATTAAACTTATTCTATGATTATCAAGAAAACGCACTATACGTAGCTAATATTAAAAGAGCTGGCTACGCTTATGGTAACTGCGTCGCAGATTTTGATAGTCCAGATTACTTTTCAGAAGAATCACTATGGAGTGGATTTACAACAGGAGAAGTATATTTATCAGTATCTACAGAATATCTTCAAAAACAATCATCTTCATTCTTAATTAGATCAATTAATGGTGTCTCATTTGAATCAGAATGGATTGAAGATATGGAAGCTCCAATGATTCAAGTTGATACTAAGGAATATAACATTAACGATCTTCCTAAAGGATTAGTAGATAAAGAATATAATGTCTTTAACGCTAAAGTATATGACAGGGTTGATGGAAAACTCGGATATACATTTAAAGTATTTAGAGACTACAATCAACCTTCACAAGAAGAAGTTGAATTAGTTGATGGTAAATTTATACCAAATGACGCAAGAAAATATACAATTGAATATTCTGCGGTTGATGGCGCAAATAATTCATCAACTTCATCGATAGTAGTCGATATAGTAAATAGCTTAGATCCATTAAATCTAACATTAGATAATGATTTAGTTGGAAGTATATATGTTGGTGAATATCTATATATTCCTAAATCTAATGCCTCAGGTGGTTCTGGGAACATTACTAAGACTATAAAACTAATTGATCCAGATAATGAAGAAATAGAATTAACAGAGAACAAGTATCTAGTATTAAAAACCGGAACTTATAAAGTTCAATATTCTCTAGTGGATTATTTAGGACAAACAAAAACTATTTCATTCAATATTAAATCAGAGTTGAGCCAAAATCCTATAGTTACAGAATTCTCTCCACTCAAGATATTGATTAGTGGTTCTGAATACAATCTATCAAATTCATTTAAGGCTCTAGATTATAGTTCTATAAATCCGATTGAACCAGAATATAGATTTGAAGTAATTGAAAACGGAAATAAGATTGTATTAGATAATTCTTTATATACTCCTTCATTTGATAGCGATAAAGATATTGTAATTAGGTATATCGCATCATCTAATGGACATGAGACTATTAAAGAAGTAAATACAAAAGTTGTATCTATCAAAACAGGAAACAATTTTGATTTATCTAAACTATTCTATCAAGAATCTATATCTAGTACAGAAGCTGTTGATAATGGAATATATTATGGAACAGAAACATCTAATGCGTCTATTGAATATATAAATAGTTTGATCGCATCAGGACTACAGTTCACATTCACAGTTGATAAAGAAAACAATAATTTTGGCAGATTAAAAATTATATTTACAGATTCAAAAAATGAAAATGAATCCGTTGAATTAACAATTATTAAAGGTGCTGGTTCATCTTCCACTTCACAAGCGTTAATTAATGGTGAAAGCGGATACAAGATATCATCTGATTTCTATGGAAGTACAGCACAAGGATTTAATATCAGATACAATAGAAACAATTATTCAATCATTGACGGTAACACTAGTTTAAGCGTTGGAAAGATTAGAAAATACGCTAATGGAGACGATTTCAAAGGCTTTTCTTCAGAAAAGATAAAAGTTAAGCTTGTTTTTGAAGAAGTAGAAGGACCATCAAGAATATTGGTACAACTAATCGCGAACCAATCATTATCTAACGACAATAAAGATAGAACCAACCCACTAATCTATATCGATGGAGGTATTAGATTAGCATATGAAATAAATGAACAAGTTAGAATTCCAAAAGCTTTCGCAGCGGATGGTATTGATCCAAACGCATACGTTACACTAACTATCATTTATAGTGGTGAAACTTTATATGATGGCGCTATTGATGAAGATTATTTATTTGTACCTGTTAAATATGGTAAATACACTATTACTTATACCGCTAAAGACCACAATAATAGAACAAGACCAATTTCGTATATCGTAAATGTTAAAGATAGAATTCCTCCAGTTATTGAACTTAATGGAACAATTAATTCCGCTTATAAATTAAATCAAACTGTAGAACTTCCAACCGCAACAGTTACAGATAATAACGATACAGATTTAAAACTCTATATTATGGTTTTAACTCCTGAAGGAGAATTAAGAGTAATAGACAATAATTACACATTTAAACTATCAGGATTATATACTATTTTCTACTACGCTCAAGATTCATATAACAGCTATACGATGGTAGAAAAAGAAGTTTATGTAGGATAGGAGGAAATATGAAGAGATTAACAATTCTATTATTAATAATATGTTCTATTCTACTTGTTAGTGGATGTAGAAAAACAAAAGAAAATAACACAACAAACGATTCGAATACTACCATTAATAGTCCAAGCGAAACCATAGATACATATATACCTACTGTAACTCAAACAGAAGATCCTGAAATAGAAACAATGCTTGTAAAAAATGGGACAACCGATTATAAGATTCTAATTTCAGAAAATGAAAAAGAAGATAAATATATTATGATTGCCTATCATGAACTTCAATATTTCTTTAATGAATCAACTGGAATAAAACTTGAAGTTGTTACAGATAGTGAAGTAAATGATTTAGGTGAAAAATCTAAATATTTATCAATAGGTAATACATTATTATCTAATGAGTTAGGACTTTCATATACGTTAGAAGAACTAGGTCTTGATGGTATTAAATTAAATACTTATGGAAACAATATCATCATGAACGGATACAGAACAAGAGGCGCAATGTATGCGATGTATGAATTTCTAGAAAGACAATTTAATTTCAATAACTACGCAGCTGATGAATATGTAATAGATCATAACGTGGTTAATATGAATTTAAAAGAATATAACGTTACTGAGGTTCCTACATTTGAAAGACGTTCTGTTGGCTTATTCTCATATACTACTGATGATACATTTAGAAATAGAATGAGACAGGAATTTTATAGTGAAGGTTGGATTACATGGAGCCACTCTTATTATAAAATCCTTCCAATGGAGACTTATTATAACGATCATCCTGATTGGTATGCAAGCGATAAAAAACAATTGTGTTTATCAAATAAAGAGATGGAAGCTGAATTCACAAGAGTAGTTATAGAAATGATTAAAGATAATCCAGACTGTAACTACATGAGTTTAGGTCAAGAAGATACAAACTCATTCTGTAATTGTGCAGCTTGTCAGGAAGAAGCTAGAAAATATAAAGTATCTGGCGCTACTATCAGGTTTGTGAATAGAGTTGCTGAAGCAGCGGAAAATTATTTAAAAGAGAATGAACCTGATAGAGAGTTTTATTTCTCAGTATTCGCTTATCAAAGAAGCCAAGAAGCTCCAGTTGATGAAAACCATCAAGCGCTAGATGAGAGCGTTTATCCTAGAAAGAACGTTAGAGTTTTAATCGCTCCTATCTACGCATGTAATTCTCATAACTATTATGATGAATGTAATAGTGATATAAGAAGTTTGTTTGATGACTGGAACGTTGTCGCAAAAGGACAGATTTATACATGGATTTATAATAAGATCTTCGCTGAATACTTTATTCCATTTAACAATTTTTCAACACTAGTTCAAAACTATGAAATTCTTGATAGTATTGGTACTAGCTTCGTATATCACCAAGGTAATAAGGAAACTGAAGCTGGTGGAATGGAAGAAGTAAAATCTTATGTTGAAGCGAAGTTAATGTGGGATAGAAACCAGAACCCTGAAGAACTCGCTAAAGATTTTATTTATCAATATTATAAAGATGCGGCTGATGCTTATTATGAATACTATAAACTATTTAGAATAACATACGCTATATGGGAAAAAGAAGAAAACATTCATTATTACAACTCTGGTTCTAGATCTACATCATTCATTGATACGAAGCACTTTACTAGAGATCTAGTTGATAAATTCAATAATTTATTCCTAGAAATGTTTGATTCTATCGAAAAATATAAAACTACTGATTATCAATTATACGACAAACTAAAAATGCGTATAGAAAAAGAATATTTAACAGTAAGATATCTATATTTAAAATTCTATTTTGATGAACTAAATTACAATGAAGCAAAAACTATGATTGATGATTTTGAAAAATATTGTTCAAAACATCAAATTAACGTTTGGAGAGAACTTGCGGTATCTACAAACGTAGATAGAACTATAAACTATTTTGTTTCAGAATTAAGAAAGAAATTAAATGACAAATAATAAAATTTTTAGGAGAAAAAAAATGAAAAGAACCGTAAACATTTTAGTCATTATCTTTTTATTTACTATCTCTCTAGCTGTTGTAGGTTGTCAGAAAAAGACTGAATCTCAAGCAACAACAAAAGATTCAGGCGAAACTACAACCCTCGATAGTTCAACTACCGAGAAAGGATCTAGTACAATCAAGGATTCTACAACAGACCAAGGTACAACTACTGAAGTAGAAAAAGTGTACACTATTGAAGCAGAACAAACATCAATCAATCTTGAAGAAGGACAAACTGAACAGATTGAAGCTAAAGTTATGCTTAATGGAGAAATTGTAAATGAAACAATCGCTTATTCAAGCTTAAATGATTCAGTTGCGACAGTGACTTCATCAGGCTTAGTAGAAGCGAAAGAAGTTGGCTCAACATATATCGTTTTAGAAGCTAAAGGAGCTGAACTAAGAATATTAGTTAATGTTTCTGAAGTGTTCTTACTACTTGATTATGATGAAGCTAAACTTACAGTTGGTGGAACACATCAAATCTCTGCATATGTAACAAGTGGGGAAATGCCTACACTTACATATGAATCAGAAGACCCTCAAGTTGCGACAGTTTCTGATACTGGTTTAGTAACTGCAGTTAAATCTGGTACTACATCTATCTTAGTTAAAGGTACAGAAAAAGATTTAGAAGCTACTTTGATTGTAGTTGTTACAGATAGTTATGAAATCATCTTCCCAGAACTAGAAAAAACTGAATATTTTGTTGGTGATGAAATCGAACTTAACGCTGTTCTTAAAAAGAATGGAGTAGATGATCCATCAGGATTAGAAGTTGAAGAAAATCCTGCATATACTATAGATGAAACTAAGATTACATTAACTAAATCTGGAAAAGTAACTGTTTCTGTAGTCAATAAAGCAACTAATGAAAAAGTATCTCATGAACTTGTTTCTTATAAGGGAATCACAACTATTGAAGAATTCTACACAATTGGTGAAAGTACAGAAGGATATTTTAAACTATTAAACGATTTAGATTTTTCTAATGAAGTATGTCTAAATACTTTATTCGCTTATTCTGCAGGATATGTTAATGGTGATTCAGCGTTCCAAGGTATAATTGATGGTCAAGGACATTCATTATTAAACTACAAGACAGGATATAACAATAGCACTAATGAAGGTAACTCATCAGTTATTGGTTGGTTAGGATATAATGGCGTTATTAAGAATATGAACTTCATTAATGTAGAAATTAATGGAAGAATATCTGGCGCAATCGCAACTGCGAACTATGGTTTAATTGAAAATTGTTATGTTGAAGCTACAATTAAATACAACAACGATTTAAATACTACAGATATGAATAACCCAATGGGTGGTGTATGTTCTAAGAACTATGGAAAGATTAAAGATACTGTTGTAGTATTACATTTCTCAAATAACGTAGTAGAAAAATCATGTACTGGCGCAATCGCAGGACGTAACTATGCTTCAGGCGTAGTTGAAAACTGTTTCGCTATTGCGGAAGTAGGTTTATTTGAAAGCACAACTCCAACTACTTCTCCAACACAGGCTGATGGTGGCAAAACAGAAAATTCAATGCTTGTTCAAACTGTTGAACAACTAAATAATGAAATCGCTAAATTTGAAAACAAAGATATGTGGACATTATCAGAATTCTATCCACATCTTGGCTCATTAAGCGAAGATTTATTTGAATTAAGTGTTACAGAAAGTGAGCATACTATCTATCCTGATAGAACATATGAAATTGTTGATATTGTTTCAAAATATTCATATTCTGTAAGCTTAAAAGAAGCAGTTGAAGGTGTATCTTTAACTGGTAATACAGTAGCTGTAAGCGGATCAGTAGAACCATCTACAGAATTCACAGTTGTATTCAAATCTAACTATGTTAATAAATCTGTAGAAGTTAAATTCACTGTTATTGAAGTTCCAGTTAATGTTGTAACTCCAGAAAAATATGAATTTACTCTATTTGATAAAGAATCTAAAGAAGAAGATTTCTTACAAGATTTAGGTATTACATTAACTAAAGACGGCAATCCATTTACTGGTGAATATGAAATTAAATCTCAAAATGATAATATTGCTAAAGTTGAAGACTCAAAGTTAAGAGCTGTAAATAATGGTGAAACTGCAGTTGAAGTTTATGTTGAAGGCAAACTTTTAACAACAGTTCCAGTATCTGTAGATTTAACTTATGTAATCACAACTAAAGAAGAATTCTTAGCGATTGGTACTGATAAAGAAACATTATCTAGAAAATATGTATTAGGCGCTGACCTTGACTTTGAAGGCGCTGAAATCGTAGCATTCTCATCATGGAACTCTAATAATAGTGCAGGCATAGCGTTTACAGGTGAGTTTAATGGTAGAGGTCATACTATTTCTAACTTTGTATCTGTACATAATACAAAATATGTAGCAACTGATAGAGATCGTTCAATATTTGGATATGTCGCTAAAGGTGCAGTAATCGAGAATTTAAATATTATAGGCGCTAAATCATCAGACAGAGCTTCTATTGTCGCTAACTGGCTAGTAGGTACTGTAAGAAACATCTACTGTGAAATGACTGTAACTAAAAATAGTGGCGCTAACGTCAATAACAATAACCCATCTTCAACAATGATAGCGAAACTAGTTGGTGGTACTATTGAAAACTGCGTAGTAGTTGCGACTGTTGAAGAAGAAGCATTAGTAGAATATCAAGGTAATATTCGTCTTGGTGCTGTAGTTGGTTCTACAGAAGGCGGAACTATGACAAATGTTTATGTTGTATTAAACAACAAAACAACTAAAGAATTACCAGCTATTGGTATTCTCAAAAAAGAAGCAACTCAAACAAACGTTAAGTTATTATCTACATTAGAAGAATTATACGCTGAAGAAGGTATTGATTTATTCGATTCAGAATATTGGTGTTTCGATAAAGTTAACAAGACTTTACCACATGTTAAAGGATTTGTTGATGAAGTAACTATCGAAAAGGCAGAAGAAAATGTATACGCTGGCATTGGTGGTAAACTCACTGCCCAAAGCAAATATGGTTTAACATTCTTTATTAAAGAAGCTGTTGAAGGCGTTACAGTAAACGCTGATGGTACAGTGGAAGTTTTAAATACTGTTGCGGAAAACACTAAATTTACAGTTGTTGTAAGAAGTATTTATGACGCTGCATTATCTAAAGAAATTGAAATAACAGTTCAAGTTTTAACTGTAAATACAACTTCTGTTGATTCATTATCTTTCGATTTCATCAAAGGAGAATCAGAAGAATCTGAATATACTAAAGCTCACAATGTACAAGTAACATTTGAAAATGGCACTCCTTATACCGGCAATTATGAAGTTGTTTCAACTAATGAAGATGTAGCTAAGGTTGTTGGTGATAATATCGTTGCGGTAGGCGATGGAACTGCCTCAATCAATATATTAGTTGAAGGCGCAGTTGTTAGATCATTTGATGTAACATCTACAATGTATTTACCAATTAAAACCGCTGAAGAATTTAAAGCTCTAGTTTCTAATAATGAATTAATGGCCAAGAAATATAAATTGATGAATGATATCGATTTTGGTGGTGAAAGAGTTAATACAATCGCTCATTATTCTGCTGGATACACAGGCGCAGCTAAAGGATTTAATGGTATATTTGATGGGCAAGGTTATTCATTAATGAATATGGTTCCATCATATAATGGCGCTACTTCTGGAAACTGTTCTGTATTTGGAACTATCGCTTCAACAGGTGTAGTTAGAAATACTAACTTTATTGGAATTTTATTAGATAATAGAATCTCAGGCGCTGTATCTACAATGAACTATGGTTTAATTGAAAACTGTTTCGTTGACGCGACATTCACATGGAAAGCTACAACTGACCAAAATAACCCAATGGGTGGTGTATGTTCTAAGAACTATGGTACATTGAAAGATTGTCTCACAATAGTAACTATTACAGCTGACAGCAGCGTAAATATTGGTGCTATCTATGGTAGACAACTTGATAAAGCTACTACTACTAACTGTCATTCAATCGCAACAGTAGCGGTAGGTGAAAGCGCAACTCCTACTAATAGTGGAAACAAAGTTGACGCTGGTACTACAACAGATTCTTCAGTAGTATCTACATATGCTGAATTAAGTGCATTCGTTTCTTCATTTAATTTAAAAGATATGTGGGTAGTTAAAGAAAACAGTATTCCTCATTTGAAAGGCTTAACTATAACTGTTCCTTCTTCAATTGAAGTTGGACAATTATTCATTGGAATGGGTGGAACCGCTAAAGTGACTGCTAATACTCCATTTGTATTTACTCTAGCAAGTGAAGTTGAAGGCGTTTCCGTAACTAAAGATGGTGTTGTTTCAATTGTTGATACAGTTGCTGCTAACACAGAATTTACTTTAGTAGCGACTTCTCTATATGATTCAACTATCAAAGTTGAAAAAGCTTGTGTAGCTGAAAATTTAGAAGTTAACGTTTCTTCAGTTGATTCGTTATCTTTCGATTTCATCAAAGATTATTCAGAAGAATCTGAATATACTAAAGCTCATAATGTTGAAGTTACATTAGAAAATGGCGACCCATATACTGGAACAGTAACAATTGAATCATCTAACGAAGATGTAGCAAAAGTCGTTGGCGATAATGTTGTTGCGGTAGGTGATGGCACCGCTACAATAAGCGTTAAAGTTGGTGGAGCTACTTTAAAAGAATTCACTGTAACATCTGTGATGTACAACAAAGTAAGCACAAAAGAAGAATTCTTAGCGATCGCAACAGACGCTACTACAATGTCTAAGAAATACAAACTAGTTGCTGATATAGATTTTGAAGGAGCCCAAATCAAGACTTTCTCATCTTATGCATCTAATAGTAAAGGCTTAAGCTTTAAAGGCGTATTCGATGGAAACAATCATTTCTTAAAGAACTTTGATGTTGTTGCTCCAACAAACTATGCTTCAAGTGACCTAGCGCTATTTGGATATATGTCTGCAGGATCTGCAATTAGAAACTTAAATGTAACTGGAGCGATAATTCACGATAGAGGCGCTGTTCTTGCTAACTGGGTAGAAGGAACTATTGAAAATTGTTTCGTAGAGTTCACTTATACTAATACAACAGTAAATACAGTCGCTAATCAAAACAACCCATTTGGTGGTATCGCAGCTAAGATTGAAAATAATGGTTTAGTTCAAAATAATGTTGTTATTGCGCATTATGCTGCTGATTTAAGTACACAAGAAAAATACTTTGGTGGTGCATGTGTAAGTAAATTAGATAAAACAACAGCTCATGTTAAAAACACATTAGTTGTTAAAACTTATGCAGGAATCAACAACGTTGGAAGCCTTGCTAATGGAGTTACATTAGAAGCTAACACTACTAACCTAAATTCATTCACAACATTATCAAGCGCAATGGAATCTGATTTAACATACTTAACTGGATTCACATTCACTACTGAAACTGTTGAAGAAGACGCATATAACGTTATTAAACATAACGGTGTCGAAGTTTATAGAGTTAAATAATCTATAAAAAAGAATAAAGTAGCCCACTCAGTTAATGGGTGGGCTACCTAGGAGAGAAGTATGATAACTAATATAAAAAATAAAGAACTAATGAATCAAATAGAATACATAAAAAACAATAAAAACTTTAAGTTATTTGATTCAGATTTAAATATTTGTTTTGAGACTAAAGATGAATTCAGTTTATCAAAAAACAATTTGGATGTAACTGTCACATACTATAAGAAAAGCCAAATATTTAAAGCCTTATTTTTAATAGAGGCTCATTTAAATGAACCTAGATATTCTTTTAAAGAAGGTTATAAATTAAATAATTTGGGTGTAATGATTGACTGTGCTAGAAACGCTGCGCTAAATATTAATACAGTTAAAAGATTGATTGTTGATTTAGCACTTATAGGCTATGATTCTCTTCAATTATATTTTGAAGATTGTATCGAGGTTCTAAATGAACCATTAATTGGATATATGCGCCCAAAATATACGATTAGTGAATTACAGGATATCGACTATTTCGCATCTTTATTTGGAATTGAAGTTATTCCTTGTATTCAAACGCTCGCTCACTATAATCAAATATTTAGATATAGAGAGTATCAAACAATCAAAGATATAGATGATATATTATTAGCTGGTGATGATAGAACATATGAGTTTTTAGACAATGTCTTTAAAACAATGAGACTTTGTTTTAGAACAGATAAAATTAATATCAATATGGACGAAGCCATGAATATCGGTAGAGGTAAATATTACGATTTACATGGAGAAGAAAATCATCATGAGGTATTTATTAAACATAAAAATAAAGTTTTAGATATTGCATATAAATACAGATTTAAACCAATGATGTGGAGCGATATGTACTTTAGATCTAAAAACAATAACCAATACTATGTCTTCGATAAAGATAATAATCTAAAATTTGAAAAAGAGACTAAGGATGTAGGATTAATTTACTGGGATTATTATCATACTTCTAAAGATGTATATGACATAATGTTTAAACTCCATAAGAAGATTACTGATAACATTATCTTCGCTGGTGGAATCTGGACTTGGAGAGGCTATCTTCCTTGTCTAAACTTAACTGAAACAACAATGAATGAAGCACTAAGCGAATGTAAACATCATAAAATAAAAGATATATTCTTTACTGTTTGGGGAGATAATGGAAACGAATGTTTCAAATCAACAATTATGTCTTCATTAATATATTTAGAGTCTAGATTAAAAGATGAAAGATTTACTATAAAGGAAGTAAACAATCGTTCGTTAGTACTTCTCGGATATAAATATAATGAGTTCTTAAAACTTGATTCACCAAATTACTTAAATAATGAAGAAGCTAAATTCTTTAATTCTAATCCAACAAAATATTTATTATATATGGATCCGTTATTATCTATATTTGATAAACAATTAAAAAATAAAGACTATAAAACATTCTTTTTAAATGAATACAAAATGTTAAATAGATTGTCTAAAAGAGATAATATGTATTCAAATCTATTTAAAAACGAAGCTAACTTGTGTAGACTATTAGCTTATAAAGCTCCTTTAAATTTAAAATTAAAGAATGCTTATGATAGTAAAGACAAGACAACATTAAAAGAATGTTTAGAAGATACAAGAAAAGCGATTAAATATCTAAAAACCTTTAAGTCTTTATATGAAGAAATGTGGAAAGATGAATATAAGCCATCAGGGCTTGAAGTTGTCCAGATTAGACTTGGTGGAGTATATGAAAGGCTTGAATATTTAAAGAATGAATTAACTAGATATCTAAATAATCCATCATACATAATTCAAGAATTAGAATTAGATAGAATGGATATATATTATTCACCATATGAAACAAAAAATGGTGAAATACTAATGACAGAATATGAAAAAATCGCAACAACAAACAAATTATAATGAGGTACGAAAATGAGATATGGAATTTCTAGATGGGGTTTATCTACGCTTACCAAAACCCCATTTGAGGCAGTTGATTTAGCGAAAAAACTAGGTTTCACATCAATAGATTATGAAACACATTTTCTTGATGTTGGTCTAGAAAATATGATGAATGATGAACTATTAGAAGAATACTATACTAAACTTTATCTTCACGCGAAAAGCCAAGGAGTTATTTTCTTCCAGACTCACGCATCATATACATCATTTCCTAATTATATATTGGATGATTACTGGAAGAAGATTATTCAATCGATAAAAGTTACTTCATATCTACATTGTCCATATATGATAATGCATCCACAGGTATTCCCATTAAATAAAGAAGTAAATTTCGATGAAAAAGAGATGCAGTTCAATATAGAATTCTATACAAGATTAATACCTTATTTAGAAAAATATAATGTTACTTTATGTTTAGAAAATATATATGATTGGGATCATAAGAAGATAAGACAAATATATGTTTCATATCCTGAACATTTAAGAGAATATGTAGATAGATTAAATTCTAGTAGAATTGGTATTTGTCTAGATACGGGTCATATGAACCTAGCGACTCATGATGTTAAATCATGTGTAAAGATTTTTGGTGATAAATTATATGCTCTTCATCTTCACGATAATTATGGAGAACTGGATGATCATTTCAGAATACATGATGGAACAATTGATTGGGATGGATTATTTAAAGAGCTTCACGATATCAATTACCAAGGAGTTTTTAATTTAGAAATTAAACCGATAAAAAATGAGGTTGAGTACTATCAAAAGGCACATGACGACCTGGTTGAATTAGTAGAAAAATATTATGACTAATATTGAATATAATAATTATCCTATCTTTTATCAAAATATTAAAAATAAAAAAGTATTGGTAGTAAGCGATATAAATACCAATCCTTTTGTTATGCGATTTAAAGATGAACTTGAAAGAAACGCTGGATCTGTCTCGTATTTAATGTTTAATGATAAGGATCTAATCCCTGATAATGATAAGATAGATAGAATTAAAGAAAAAGCTAATGATATTGATTATATCCTTGGAGTTGGTTCTGGTTCAATTAATGATTTATGTAAATATGTTGCATCTATAAATAATATTAAAAGTGGTATATTTGCGACAGCTCCATCAATGGATGGCTATTTAAGTAAGGGCTCCGCGTTAATGTTAAATAAAAAGAAAGTCACAGAAACTGTTAATATGCCAAGCGATTGCTTAGTAGATAAAGAAGTTATCGCCAATGCGCCTAAGATGCTTATAGCGAGCGGGTTTGGTGATATAATCGGAAAATATACATGTTTAACAGATTGGAGATTGTCTAATATCATCAATAATGAAGAAGTTAATCAAGAAGCGTTTGATATGATGGAACACGCACTAAACGATACTGTTTCTAATTATAAATTAATATCTAAATATGATAGTGAAGGTGTCAGTTTCTTAATGAACGCTTTACTAGTTGCTGGTACGTCTATGGCGCTAGCTGGAAATTCTAGACCCGCAAGTGGTTCTGAACATCATCAATCACATTATTTAGAAATGTATTTTGTATCTATTGATAAACCAATTCCATCACATGGATTAAAAGTTGCGTTAGGAACGCTAGTATCTATAGAACTATATAATCATCTAAAGGAAACAACATTTTTAAAGAATCATCCAAAGAGAAAAGAGATTATTAAATTAATAGATGCGTTACCTAAAACTCAAGACTTGCTTAAGATGTATAAAGAAATGGGATGTTATACAAGATTTAGAGAATTAAACATTCCAAAAGATGTGTTTACTAGTATGATTTATAATGCATATAAAGTTAGAGATAGATATACTATTTTAACTTTATATCATAACGAATCTTTATATGATTCAATAATAGACAAATTAGTAGAAAAATATTATTAGGTGGCCTAATATGGAAAGAATATTTGGAAAAAAAGAATATCAAGATATAAATAAAGAAATCAGTAAAGCGATCAATGAAAAAGGATTTTTAATATCTGTTCATAGAGGTTCAAGAGGTGGAAACGTTATAGAAAACACCCTTGAATCATATAAACTTTCTATTATGAAGGGCGCTGATATGTTTGAACTTGATATCGCTTTTTCTAAAGATGATGTTTTATATTGTTTTCACGATACAACAGAATACTATAATCTTCATATAAATGATAATATTGAAACATTCACCTCTAAAGAGATAGATGAATTTAGATTATATAATTCTATAGGTGAAAGAACAGAAAAACATATAAATAGATTTGAAGAGGTATTAAAAACATTTAATAATGGTGAATTCTATAATATTGATAGAGCCTGGAAAAGACTAGATTTATTATTTCCTTTATTAGATAAATATGAAAACGCATTAACACACGCTTTATTCAAATCGCCAGTTAAAAAAGAAATTTTAGATTTTTTAGATAAATACTCTACAAAATATATGTATATGCCTATAATATATAAAGAGGAGGATTTAGAATTACTAAATCAATACAAAAATATAAATGTTGTAGGATTTGAAGTAATTATAAGAAATAACGAAAGCCCATTTTTAAAAAATCATACCATTGAAAGACTCAAAAAAGAAAATTACTTTATATGGATAAACGCAATAAGATTATCCGATGGTGATAAATGGTCTTTAGCGGACCATAACGATGATGATGTCTCATTATTTTCTAATACTGATAAAGGTTGGAAGACAATTATTAATGAATATCATGCGGACATCATTCAGACCGATTGGCCTGAACTATTAATTAAACTAAGAAAATAGTATGAACAACCAAGAAAAAGCTTTTAAACAACAAAATATTCGAGAACATAATATAGAACTTATTATGAATCTTTTATATGGCAAAAGTATGTCATGTATAGAATTATCTAATGCGATTAACATATCTGATGTTGGTGCAAACAAAATAGTTAAAGAATTATTATCCTTAAAACTAATAATAAAAGACGATTCTAATGAATACATAAGAAAAAAGGGTGGACAACATATTAGATATAAGATAAATCCAAACTTTGGACTATATATCTGTATCGATTATACACATGAAGCTGATAAAGTAATCTTCTATGATTTCGCATGTAATAAACTTAAAACTATTCCTCTAGATGTTCCAATTGTAAACGTAAATGAAGAAGATATAAATGAAACTATAAATATTATTAAAGAATATTCTGATTCAATATTAGATAATTATTCTAATAATATAGTTTCAATCGCTATAGCAGTTCCTGGACAAGTAAATAGTAGAAACGAGTTCTTGTTTTCAGGAAAATTCTATAATTTCCAAAAAGGAAAATTAGCGAGGATGTTTGAAAAGGCATTTAACGCCCCTTTAATTATTAAGAATAACGTTCATTATATGGCTCTTGGAGAATATTATAAGAATTCTTTAAATAGTCCATATAATATAGAAACATATATTTATTTAGGATATGGTATCGCATCGTGCGTTCTCTTAAATGGTAAGGTAGTTACAGGATGGGAAGGATACGCTGGTGAAATTGGCGGTGATGTTTTAAAAGACGGCACTACTTTATCTATGACATGTTCACTATATAGAATAATAGCGAAAGCTGAAAAGATAATTGGACCTTGTGATTTTGAAAGGCTTCTAAAAGTATATAAGACAAATAGTGAGATACATAGTATAGTAATAGAAGCAGCGAAAAACATAGGATATTTTATAGTAAATTCATCAAATTTAATTGGATGTAATACATTTATGTTGAGCGGTCTATCTTTACAATTTGGAGATGAATTTATTAATACAATTGAAGAAGTTGTTTCAAGAAAATCAGTTAACTATTCACATATTATTAAATCTAATAGCGATGAATCAGTTTTCTATGGCATGATTAAAACAATTAAAGATGATGCGGTTTTAAGAGTATATAGAAAAGGAATAAACGAACTAAACATAAGTGAAAATATTGAATCATTAGATATAAATGATGTATGTGCTAAATAAAAATAAATCAATATTAAATAAGAAAACGATAAATTATATTTTTAAGTTATGGGTTTTATAACCATGTACTTT
>OCVV012877351.1_pt1 | contig 29637 bp, 25 predicted proteins | sample 1539721 | NCBI WGS metagenome assembly OCVV01 (sample SAMN02144230, study PRJEB22623) | gut metagenome | biome: sheep rumen | host: Ovis aries | place: New Zealand | reverse complement strand
AGCCTCTTGTCGGATTCGAACCAACGACCCCGAGATTACAAATCACGTGCTCTGGCCAACTGAGCTAAAGAGGCTTCACTAAGCATCCGCTCTCCGTTCGGGTTGCGAATGTCGGAAAGCGGATGCAAAGGTAGGCATTATTTTCGAATTACCAAAACTTTTCTGCGTTTTTTTTATCTATTACGCATTTTTTCCTTAAATTTCTGCAGTTGCACCTTCATGGAGTCCACACAAAGGTCCGTACTTTCCTCAAAAGTATCACTGGTTTTCTCCACGAACAAAGTAGAGCCCGGAACCGTAACTGTCAAGCTCACCTCCTTATTCTGTGCGGTGGCAGGTTTTACCACCTTACATTGTACATCCACCTTCTGGATATCCTCAAAGGTTTTCTCCAACTTGGCGACCTTCTTGTCGATGAACGCCTGTAACTTCTCAGTAGCGTCAAAATGAATTGACTGAATCTTAATTTCCATAGTTACCTCCTATTTTTATAAGGTTATACTAAGCCCTTGGATGGGCATTCTTATATACTTTCTTTAGCTGTTCAAACGTAGTATGGGTATAAATCTCTGTCGTTGCCACACTCTCGTGCCCCAGCAGTTTACGCACGCTCTCCAGTCCCGCTCCATTATTCAGCATGGCAGTGGCAAAGGAGTGCCGCAGCACGTGAGGCGACTTCTTCTTCATGGTAGTGACTTGCGAAAGGCTCTTTCTCACCACGCTGGACACGAGGCTACGCGACACCCTGGCACCTTCCTCCGAGGTAAACAACGCCTCGGTTGGTCCGCCTACCGTCTGGTCCCGCAATGCGATATATTCCCGGAGAGCCGCCTCCAGCTCCTCGCCAAAGGGTATGATCCTTTGCTTGTTGCGTTTTCCTGTCACCTTCAGCTGATGCGAGAAGAAGTCCACGTCCAGTGTATTCAGTCCTACGAGTTCTGCCAGACGGATACCTGTGCTATAGAACAACAATACTATTGTACGCGCACGCGTACCTTTATAATTATGCTCCCACATCTGAGGCATGTCAAAGAGACGATCCATCTCACTCTCCCGAACAAACTGCGGCAAAGGTTTTTGTTTCTTAGGACCCTTCACCAGATGGGAAGGGTCACGTTTCACCAGTCCACGTGACAAGGCAAAACGGAAAAAAGAACGCACGGCACTCAGGTAAAAGTTTACCGATGATGCCATGTCGCCTTTATCCATCAAACTCTCCATCCAGTCACGGATGACATCCGAGTCTACCGACTCCCATGAGAGCTGACTATCTCTATGTTTGAAGTATGCTTCGAAATCCCTAAGACTCGCCTCATAGTTCTCCACGGTGAGGCTTGAACGATTCCGTTCATACTTGAGGTAGTCTAAGAATTTATCAATCATATCCATCCGTTGCTTCTTTCAAACAAATCGCCCTATCACGATTTCGGCAACGAATTTACGAAAAAATCTTCAAACCACCAAATAAATTCGCTACTTTTTTATTCTTCGGTAGCGCGCAGCTTCTGTACGTAAATAGCGTGTTCCATCTTGAGGCGCTTCAGTACAGAGGGCTTGTCAAACTGCTGACGACGACGAAGCTCTTTCACTACGCCTGTCTTCTCAAACTTTCTCTTGAACTTCTTGAGGGCCTTCTCGATGTTCTCGCCTTCTTTTACTGGTACAATAATCATCTTGTTTTTTGCTTTTATTTTTATGTTAAACTTCTGTTTTGCAATTAAGCGGGTGCAAAATTACAACTTTTTTATGAAACCACCAAGTTTTTATCCTTTTTTTATTAAAAGAGGTACTTAATCAGATTTTCCCACCATCATCATTATTGGTCAGGTTAGTGGAGCACAGGCTTCGCGGAGCCAGTCGGTCTCTGAGGGCGAGAGATGGGGCGAGAGGGTATCGAGGACACGCTGGTGATACTGGTTGAGCCAGTCCATCTCCTCCTGAAGCATCATCTCACGGACAATCGGCGCCTTGTCGACAGGACAGAGCGTGAGCGTCTCGAACTGCAGGAAGCGTCCGCACTCGGTCTCTTCGGCAGGAACGATCAGCAGGGTGTTCTCCGTACGGACACCGAAGCGTCCCTCCAGATAGACACCGGGCTCGTCGGTGACGGTCATCCCCGCATGCAGTCCGGCGGGTCTCCATTCCATGCGGATCTGGTGAGGACCCTCATGCACGCTCAGGTAACTCCCCACCCCATGACCGGTACCATGCAGGTAGTTATACCCTGCTTTCCACAGGTCTTTCCTTGCCACCGCATCGAGTTGCGTACCACTGGCACCCTCCGGGAACCGGAGCAGTTGCAGTTGGATATGTCCTTTCAGCACCAGGGTATACACCCTGCGCTGCTCCTCTGTCAGTGGACCGAGGGCGATGGTACGGGTGATGTCCGTCGTACCGTCCTGATACTGCGCCCCGCTGTCCAGCAGGAGGAGTCCTTTGGGCTGTAACACCGCGTCAGTCTCGGGTGTCGCCTCGTAATGCACGATGGCACCATGCGCTTCATAACCGGCGATGGTGTCGAAGGAGAGACCGCGGTAGAGGGGCTGCTCAGCACGTAACGCCTCCAGCTTGTCGGCTACGGATATCTCTGTCAGCGTCTGTTTCCCGATACTTTCATCGAGCCATTTCAGGAATTTGACCATGGCGATGCCGTCACGCAGCATCGCAGACCTAAAACCCAGGCGTTCCCTTTCATTCTTGACGGCTTTCATCGCCGCGATGGGCGAGGTGCCCCGCACGATGTTCCTCGTCACCTTCTGGTACAGCGTATAGCACACCTCATCGGGGTCTATCAGTATGTTATATTCGAAATAGTTCTGCAGTCCTTTCCCCACTTCCGCATAGTCGGCAACCTCCACGCCCTGCTCTTTCAGGTAACGCAGTACCTCGCCGTCCACCTTCTCCTTATTAACATATAAGGTTGCCTTGTTGGAGGCGATGAGCAGGTACGACACGAAGACGGGGTTGCAATGCACGTCCGACCCACGGAGGTTCAGCGTCCAGGCGATATCGTCCAGCGCTGCCACCAGCATCCCGTCGGCATGCTGCTCGTGCAGTGCCTTGCGGATGCGTGCCAGTTTCGACCTCACGTCCTCACCAGCCAGTTCCATCGGCTGTATCTCCACAGGGTTCCGGGGAACCTGCGGACGGTCTCTCCATATCCTCGCCAACGGGTCGAAGTTGGTACGCACGGTGATACCGCCCTTTTGTCGCAAGGCTTCTTTCATCTCCTCCACGACAGCGACCGTGTTCACCATCCCGTCCATGCCTATTTCAGTGGAGAGTGGAGAGTGGAGAGTGGAGAGTTCTGAGGCGATCCATTCGGCGATAGTAGGGGTACCAGCCATCTTGAGCCGCATCAGCTGGAACTCCGTTCCCTTGAGTTGCTCTGCCGCCTGTATGAAATAGCGGGAGTCGGTCCATAGTGCCGCACTCTGCAGCGTCACCACAGCCGTCCCTGCCGACCCCGTGAAACCGCTGATCCACTCACGTCCCTTCCAATGGTCCGCCGTATACTCGCTGTTATGGGGGTCTGTCGTGGGAAAGACGAAGGCGCTCAGGTGTTCCCTGCGCAACTCCTCCCGCAAAAGTTCCAGTCGTTCTGCTATCGTATTCATCGTATCAACAACAATTCGTCAGTGGGTTGTCACAGATCCACTCTGCCTCTATCCATCCCTCATGCTTGCCGTCAGAGGTCTTCACCTTCACCCAGTCGCCTTTCATGCCGACGGGATGCAACTGCATCTCCTCCTTAAACGAGAAAACGACCTTTGAGCCAGCATCGGGTGACTGTCGCAGACTGAGTGTCTGTCCGCCATAGTTACGGGTATCGAAGCCCACGACGGACCAGTGCAGCCAATAGCCCGTCGCTGAGTAAGCGAGGGGTATCTCCTTCGCACCCTCCGCATCCTCCGGCAGTCCCTCCAGCTGCCACCAGCCGTTGGTATAGTTTTTCAGTGTCACCATCACTATCTGCTTAGTGCTGATTTTCCCGATCACCTCACCCTTCGGCTTATTCCTCACATTGGTAAACGGACCCTTTGTGTCGGTGACATACGCACCGATGGTCTGTGCAGACACTGTCATCACACAGAGTGTTAAGGTCAGAAAAAAGAATAGTCTCTTCATAGTTTCATTATTTAGTTCACCATGCAAAGATACTGCAAAATTTCGATTAAACGAAGAGAATGCAAGTTTATTTGCATACTTGAGTGTGAGATGTTCTTTCAAGGTGCCGCTTCCTCGGGTCGAAGGTGCCGCCTCCTCGGGTCGAAGGTGCCGCCTCCGAACCACGAAGGTGCCGCCTCCGTAGGGAGAAGGCGGCACCTCCGACCATCCCCTTAAAAGATGTTAATGGTGTAAGATTTTCGAGACTATTTGCAAAACGGAGTTAGCAAAGGACGGTGTTTTCAGAATTAATAACATATTAAATAAGGTGAAGATGAATCGATTTCGTATTTTTTTGCTAACTTTGCAACCACGAAAAAAGAACAAACATTTATACAAGTAAAACTATGGCATTTTTAACAAACGACAAATTGACCATCGTCGGCGCAGCCGGTATGATTGGTTCTAACATGGCACAGACCGCCCTGATGATGGGTCTGACAAGTGAGATCTGTCTCTATGACGTATTCTCTCCAGAGGGTGTAGCCGAGGAGATGCGCCAGAGTGGTTTCGACGATGTGAACATCGTAGCCACCACCGATGCTGAGGAGGCTTTCAAGAACGCTAAGTACATCATCTCTTCCGGTGGTGCTCCCCGTAAGGCTGGTATGACCCGTGAGGACCTGCTCGCCGGCAACTGTAAGATTGCCGAGGAGCTGGGACAGAACATCAAGAAGTACTGCCCTGACGTGAAGCACGTAGTCATCATCTTCAACCCCGCCGACCTGACTGGTCTGGTAACCCTGCTGTACTCTGGTCTGAAACCCGGACAGGTCACCACACTGGCTGGTCTGGACACTACCCGTCTGCAGTCTGCCCTCGCCAAGAAATTTGGCGTGAAGCAGTGTGAGATCACTGGTTGCGCTACCTACGGTGGACACGGTGAGCAGATGGCAGTCTTCGGCAGCCATGTAGAGATCAAGGGTCGCAAACTGACCGACATCATCGGTACTGCAGAGTTCCCCGCTGAGGAGTGGGAGCAGATGAAGGTGGACGTGACGAAGGGCGGTGCCAAGATCATCGAGCTTCGCGGACGCAGCTCTTTCCAGAGCCCTGCCTACCTCTCTGTTGAGATGATCCGTGCCGCCATGGGTGGTGAGCCTTTCCGCTTCCCCGTTGGTACTTACGTGAAGACTGACAAGTACGACCACATCATGATGGCTATGAAGACCACCATGACCAGTGAGGGTGCTAAGTTTGAGGTTCCACAGGGTACTGCTGAGGAGAATGCCAAGCTTGACCAGAGCTACGAGCACCTCTGCAAGATGCGTGACGAGCTGGTAACGCTGAACATCGTTCCCCCCATCGCTGAGTGGAATAAGATTAACCCGAACCTGTAATGAAAAGATAAAAGCAAATGGCTTTGATCAAATCATACCGCGGTCTCGCTCCCAAATGGGGGCGAGACTGCTATTTTAGTGAGAACGCCACTATCGTCGGTGATGTGACGATGGGTGACGAGTGTTCTGTGTGGTTCAACGCGGTGGTACGTGGCGACGTGGCACCTATCACCATCGGCAACTGCACCAATGTGCAGGACGGCTCCTGTGTCCATGTGACCCATGAGACAGGTCCCACGCATATCGGTAACTATGTGACCATCGGACATAACGTCACCGTGCATGCCTGCACCATCCACGACCATGCCCTGATAGGCATGGGTGCCACCCTGCTCGACGGTTGTGAGATTGGCGAGGGAGCCATCGTCGCCGCAGGGGCGCTGGTCTTGCAGAACACCAAGATTCCCGCAGGGGAGATATGGGGTGGCGTACCTGCCAAGTACATCAAGCCCACACGTCCCGGTCAGACCGACAATGCGGAGCATTACGTGGCATACTCGAAGTTCTATATGGACGAGAACCCCGAATGCCGCTTTACTGGTGGGAAATAGTCGCTACGATATATTCCGAGCGTGTTCCGATGCGGAACTTACCGCCCCATATACCGATTCCTGATGATACATAATAATGAGTGTTGCCCCTTTGGTGTTTGCCAAAGGCACACTCATAGATGTTTTCCGTAATCCATGAGATAGGCCATACCTGTCCGTGATGGGTATGTCCGCTGAACTGGAAGTCTATCCTCTGACGCTCTGCCTGCTCCAGGTGATAGGGCTGATGGTCAAGGAGGATGGTGTAGAGTTGAGAGTTGAGGGTTGAGAATTGAGAGTTGCTCTCCGCCATGATTTTCCCCAACGACTTGCGGTGCTGGTTGGTACGGTCGTCACGCCCGATGATGCAGAGACCTTGGAAGACAGCACAGGAGTCACGGAGCAGACGGATGCCAGCCTGCTCGTAAAACCGCTGGGCATCAGGCTCGCCACTGTAGTACTCATGGTTGCCCAGGCACGCATAGACAGGAGCGTTCAGCCGGCGGAACTCCTCATACATCCTCTCCTCTTTCAAGGGACGTATGCTCATATCAATGATGTCACCCGCTATCAGAATGGCATCGGCATGCTCCCCGTTGATCATATCCACCCAGCGGTGCAACTCCTCCCGGCGGTTATGGTAACCTAAGTGCAGGTCACTCAGCATGACGACCTTCAAAGGTTTTGCCAGGGGTTTCTCCGTGGTGAGGTGAATCTCCTCACGGTACTTGTGCTTGTAATGGAAATAGCCATAGGTGAAGAGAGCCGTCATCAGCACGACGATACTGATGACTGTCATCCAGTTATTATATAATAAGGTACGGGGAATCAGTCTGACGAGTCTTCCAAGGTCGAGGACAAGGAAGAGCATGAAGAGATACAGCAGGATGATCAGACTCGAGTTCGCCACCTGATAGCAGGTGACGGCTAAGGACATCGGCATACCATCGGTAGCGCGTGAGAAATTAGCGAATGTCAACAGGAAGCACCCCACCATCACTGCGATAACGAGTGATTTCCACACAGCGGACAAGGGCAGCAGGCACCAGACGTGCCAGCCGATATAGCCCAGAGTCAGCAGGGGCATCCCCATAAACAGCAACATCCACATAGTCTATAATTTTACGTCTGCAAGTATCTTCCTGGTGGCACCGGTCATCTGCTCCACATAAGCACCAGCCTTCCTGCCAGCCTCAGCAATGGCAGCGTCACTGCCGATGAACTGCCGCATGACAGCGTCGAAGGCGGCAGCGTCCTTGATCTCAAAACCTCCGCCACAAGCCTTCAGCCCCTGCGCCTCCTGGAACCGCTGGTTGTTAGGACCGAAGATCACCGGCATGTTCCATACCGCCGCCTCCAGGGTGTTATGGATACCGACACCGAAGCCGCCACCAATATAGGCGACATCCCCATAATGGTAGATGCTGGAGAGCAAGCCGAAGCAGTCGATGATGAGGACATCAGCCTCAGACAGGTCAGTATGCTCTGTGAGCCCGGTATAGCGAACCACCTTGCGTCCCTCCAGTTTACTGATAATCTGCTGCAGGTGATCCTCCCCTATCACATGGGGTGCGAGAATCATCTTCCAGTCAGGATGGGCATTCATATAAGGGATGAAGATATCCTCGTCAGGCTGCCAACTGCTGCCAGCAATAAAGACCTTATGCCCACTGACGAAGTTCTCCACAACAGGCAGTCTCTTCGCTGCCTCCTTGATCTGCAGCACACGGTCGAAGCGGGTGTCACCGACAATCGTGACATCATGGATACCAATCTTGGCAAGCAGGTCCTTGCTGACCTCGTTCTGCACATAGAAATGGGTGAAGCACTTCAGCACATGCGCATACTGCCGTCCGTACCACTTGAAGAATATCTGGTCGGGACGGAAGATGCTGCTGACACTATAGACGGGCACGCCACGGTGCTTGAGGATATGCAGGTAGTTATACCAGAACTCGTATTTGATGAAGAACGCCATCACCGGATGGATGGTCCGCAGGAAACGGCGGGCATTAGTGATGGTATCCAAGGGAAGGTAGCAGATGATATCCGCTCCCTCATAATTCTTACGGACCTCATAACCGGAGGGAGAGAAGAACGTGAGGAGGATCTTGTACTCCGGATGCTCCTTGCGCAGCTGCTCCATCAGGGGACGGCCCTGCTCGAACTCACCCAAGGAGGCGGCATGAAACCACACATACTTCGCCTGAGGATCTATCTTCTCCCTCAGGATACGGATGGCGTCACGCTCACCGCGCCACATCTTCCGCGCCTTCTCGCTGAAGCGGCTGACGATGGCGACACCTATCAGGTAGAGATATATTCCGAGGTTATACATGCTTAGCCCAGTATTTCAATGGCACGTCTCATTCGCTGAATGGTCTCTTCCTTACCCAGGAATGCAGAGATATCGAACATACCCGGTCCCTTGCCCTCGCCGACCAGTGTCAGACGCCAGGCGTTCATGATGTTGCCGAGTTTGTATTCCTTCTGCTCTATCCACTGATGGACGATCTGCTCCTGGTTCTCCAGAGAGAAGTCATCAATACCCTCCAGCACACCTATCAGCTCTGTCAGCTGCTGTGCGGAGTCTTCCTTCCAGCGTTTCTTCACCGTCTTCTCGTCATACGCCTCAGGTGCCTCGAAGAAGAACGAGCAGAGAGGCCACAGCTCCTTGACAAAGGACACACGGTCTTTCATCATGGCGACAACCTGCAGGATGCGCTCGGAGGAGTCCTTCACCCCATGCTCACGACAGATGGGCTCAAACAAGGAGGCAATCTCCTCTGCCGACTTCTTCAGGATATACTCGTGGTTAAACCATATTCCTTTGTCGTAGGCGAATTTGGCTCCTGCCTTCGAGCATTTCGAGATGTCAAACAAGGGTACCAGCTCCTCCAAGGTGAACAGCTCCTGCTCTGTGCCGGGGTTCCATCCCAACAGCGCCAGGAAGTTGATGACTGCCTCGGGGAAATAGCCGTCCTCACGATAGCCGCGTGAGATCTCGCCGGTCTTGGGGTCTTTCCACTGCAAGGGGAAGACGGGGAATCCCAGACGGTCACCGTCACGCTTCGACAGCTTACCCTTTCCGTCGGGCTTCAACAGCAAAGGAAGATGGGCGAACTGCGGCATGGTGTCCTCCCAGCCGAAGGCACGGTAGAGCATCACATGCAGGGGGGCTGAGGGCAGCCACTCCTCACCACGGATGACATGGGAGATCTCCATCAGGTGGTCGTCCACGATATTGGCAAGATGATAGGTGGGCAACTCGTCGGCACTCTTATACAGCACCTTATCGTCTACGATATCACTCTTCACACGCACTTCACCACGGATCAGGTCATGGACGAGGATCTCCTCACCGGGCTCCACCTTGAAACGGACCACATACTGCTGACCGTCAGCAATCATCCTGTCGACCTCCTCCTTCGGAAGGGTCAGCGAGTTACGCATCTGCTGACGGGTATGGCAGTCGTACTGGAAGTTCTGCACCTCAGCGCGCTTTGCCTCCAGCTCCTGCGGGGTGTCGAAGGCGATATATGCCTTCCCGGCATCCAGCAACTGCTGCACATACTTCTTGTAGATGTCACGGCGCTCACTCTGACGATAGGGACCTTTGTCGCCACCGAAGGAGACACCCTCGTCAAACTGAATACCCAGCCACTTGAAAGACTCGATGATATATTCCTCTGCACCCGGCACGAAACGGTTGGAGTCCGTATCCTCGATACGGAACACCAGGTCACCGCCATGCTGACGAGCAAACAAATAATTATACAATGCTGTACGTACTCCTCCAATATGCAGAGCACCTGTAGGACTTGGGGCAAAACGCACCCTTACTCTTCTATCTGCCATATACTTATTTATAAAATTGGTGCAAAATTACACATTTTTTTTGATATATGAGACATTTTCCTTAGTATTTCAGAGCGACTTCGCATTTTTTTCCGTACCTTTGAGACAAGTCTCGAAGATACTCACGTTCAAAAAAACTCAAGATTCTCTTGGTTTTTTGCTCACTTAATCGTACCTTTGCGCATAGAATGAATACGAACTTTAACTTCAAAGAGGAACAGACTTGGCGCAACTACGTGATGCGCGCCGTCTTGGTTATCCTGTCTATTGGACTAATAGTATGGGCTATGCCCCATGATAACCGCAGTTATTTCCACATAGAGAAAGGGAAGCCATGGAAATATGCCGACTTCACCGCACCTTTCGACTTCCCGGTGTATAAGTCTGACGAGGCCATCAGAGCCGAGAAAGACAGTCTGATGAAAGCATACGAGCCCTATTACCAGTTCAACGAGGGGAAAGGTGCCCAGATGGTGGAGAAGTTCAAGAAGGATTATGCGGAAGGCATCCCCGGACTGGGTGAAGAGTACATCACCATCATTTCCAACCGTCTTCACAGCCTTTACCAGCAGGGCATCATGTCGCCATCTGACTACTCGGAGCTGCGCACTGACACGGCAAAGATGATCAGGGTGGTGAGCGGAAAACAGGCAAACAGCATTTCCATCATGGAGGTGTATTCGTCGAAGACGGCATATGAGCAGCTTTTCCGTGACGAGATGCTGGCTCTTCAGCGGCCCATCCTCCAGAAATGCAACCTCAACGACTACATCACGCCGAACCTGATCTATGACAAGGAACGCAGCGAGAGTAGCATCAACGACCTGATGTCAAGTATCGCCCTGGCGACAGGTGTCGTGCAGAAGGGACAGAAGATCGTGGGCAGGGGCGAGATAGTGACTGACAGGACCTACCGCACCATGGAGTCGTTTATGAAGGAGAACGAGCGGCTCCATGAGGATGACACGCAGAACCAGTTTGCCTTGTTAGGGCAGATCATCTATGTGTCGATCCTTATCCTCTGCTTCACCCTCTACCTCAGTCTGTACCGCAAGGACTATCTCGTCAAGTCGAGGAAGACCATGATGGCGTATGCGCTGATCACCATCTTCTCCATCCTGACCGCCTTGTTCATGAGGAACACCTTTATCCATGTGTATATCCTGCCATACGCCATGGTACCCATCTTCATCCGTGTGTTCATGGACTCACGAACGGCTTTCATGTCACTGATCACCATGGTACTTATCTGTGCCGTCATGCTCACTCACTCCTTCGAGTTCGTCGTCGTGGAGACCATCGGTGGCTTGGTGGCAATCACCTCACTACGGGAACTGTCACAACGGTCGCAGTTGTTCAAGACGGCAATCTTCATCTCCTTAGCCATGATGGCAGTGAACCTCGCCTTTGACTGGATGCGCGCCGACTCGCTGTCGTCCATCGACTACAGCACCTATAACTTCCTGATCATCAATGGCATCGCATTGCTGTTCGCTTACCCGCTCCTCTATCTGATAGAGAAGACGTTTGGCTTCACCAGTGATATCACACTCATCGAACTGTCGAACACCAATAATGCGCTGCTGCGACAGATGAGCGAGATCGCACCGGGAACCTTCAACCACTCTATCCAGGTTGCCAACCTGGCTGGTGAGATTGCCAACAAGATAGGGGCAGAGGCGCAACTGGTACGTACCGGTGCCCTCTATCATGATATCGGCAAACTGACGAACCCGATATACTTTACGGAGAACCAGTCGGGCATCAACCCGCATGAGATGCTGAGCGAGATAGAGAGCGCACAGATGATTATCAGTCATGTGACGGAGGGACAGAAGATGGCAGACAAATACAACCTGCCCAAGGAGATCCGCGACTTCATCTCGACTCACCATGGACAGGGCAAGGCGAAGTTCTTCTATATCAAGTATCATAACGAGCATCCCGACGACCCCGTCGATGACTTGCTGTTCACCTACCCCGGTCCTAACCCGTTCACTCGTGAGCAGGCTATCCTGATGATGGCGGACACCGTGGAGGCGGCTTCCCGCTCACTGCAAGAGTATACTGAACAGAATATCCGTGACCTCGTCAACCGACTGATTGACACCCAGGTCAGCGAGGGTTACTTCCGTGAGTGCCCCATCACTTTCCGTGATATCCAGTATGCCAAGACGGTACTCATCGAGAAGCTGAAGACGATGTATCATACCCGCATCAGCTATCCTTCAGAAAAATAGACCTGCCGCATTGCGCATTTCGTGTCGTTTTGTGCATCGTTTTTGTGCACAAAATGTACACTTTGTGCAAGAAATGTGCAATATTTAGTTAATAAACCTTAATCTGTGTGCGTTTACAGCGCAAGCTATAAACAATTATTATACCTTTGCAGCCGGTTTATGAAAAATTTGTTTAAACGTAATTGAGAAAGAAAATGAGAAAAGGTTTAATAGCATTAGTTGTTTTCATGATGACTATTGAGACCGCTTGGGCTGGCGGTATCCTCACCAACACGAACCAAAGCGTATTATTCTTGAAGAATCCCGCACGTGACGCTGCCATCGGACTGGATGGTGTCTATAGCAACCCTGCCGGTGTCGCCTTCATGCCTGAGGGATTCCATATTGCCTTCAACTGGCAGTATGCCCACCAGACACGTACCGTCACCTCTGACAGTCCGCTGTATCAGTTAGGTAAGAAGAACAATGGTAACTCAAAGAAGATCTTCGAAGGTGTCGCTGATGCTCCCATGATTCCCTCCCTGCAGTTTGCATGGAACAAGGGTAACTGGAGTGTTCAGGCGAATCTCTCCATCCCCGGCGGTGGCGGTTCCTGTGAGTTTGCTGACGGACTGGGTTCTTTCGAGCGTGTCGTTGGCGGCATCGCTTCTATGCTGGCTCCGCTTGGCGCACAGGGTTACGACATGGACGGATATATGAAAGGCCGCCAGTACTATTTCGGCGTACAGGTGGGTGCCGCCTATAAGATAAACCCCAACCTCTCTGTATATGGTGGTCTGCGCCTGCTGTACGGTGATGCCACCTATAAGGCTAAGATCAGTAATATCCAGGTGAAGACAGAGGCTGGCTATGTGGATTTCGCCGACTTCATGACTTACTCCGCTACGACTGTCAATAACGGACTTGACATGGTGAATGCGGGTATCGCACAGTATCAGGCTATGGGTGTCGAGCCACCTGCCGAGCTGTTGATGCAGCAGGCACAGCTGGAGGGTACCAAGGAGAGCCTCACCCAGTTGCAGAAATACGCACAGGGTGTCAACCTGCTCTGTAACCAAGACGGTCTGGGTGTCGCTCCCGTCATCGGTGTCGACTGGAAGTTCAAGAACTTCAACTTCGCCGCTAAGTATGAGTTCAAGACCCAGCTCCGCATGAAGAACGAGTCGACCGTCAACGAGGCAAGTGCCATCGACGCTGTCAACAAATACAGAGACGGCGAGAAGGTCAATGAGGACATGCCTGCCCTGCTGACTATCGGTGCACAGTGGAAACCCATCGACGCTGTCAGCCTCAACCTGGGATGGCACCACTATTTCGACAAGGATGCCAGCTGGTATAACAACTCACAAGACTTGCTGAAACATAACACCAACGAGTTCCTTGCTGGTGTGGAGTGGGACATTACCGACAAGCTGAATGTCTCCTGCGGTGGACAGCTCACCCGCTACGGACTGACCGACGACTACATGAACGACATCTCATTCGTGGTCAACAGCTACAGCATCGGTCTTGGTGCCAGCTATAAAGTAGCTGAGAAGGTCACCCTCTCAGCCGCCTACTTCCAGACCAACTACAGCAATTACGAAAAGACCGTCACAGAGAACCTTCCTTATAAGGACACCTACACCCGCACCAACCGTGTACTGGGCTTAGGCGTACAGGTAGACTTCTAAAGAGCTACAGCGGATCTACGTCGTAGTAGATCTGCAGTGAACTATATCGCTTGTCCGTGAGCATCTGACTCTGAGCCATGAGCAGATACTCACGGACTTTTTTCATGTCGATGCCGTTCTCCAGTTTCAATACGAGTTTGCGGATATTCTGCGACTTCACCTTGGCGACAGCAGGTTTGTCGGGTCCAAGGACACGCCCCGGGAACCACTGGCGGAGACGGGAGCCCAGCTCGATACTCGCCGTGTTCACCACATCGTCATAGCGGTGCTTAAGATAGACATACACCAGATGATAATATGGTGGATAGTGGAATGCCTGCCGCTCAGCGATCAGGTCTTTATAAAGAGCCGCATAGTCGTTGCGCACCACCTGCTGGATGACGGGCACGTCCTTGCTCTTGGTCTGCAGGATGACGAGTCCCCGTTTCCCTTTGCGTCCGGCACGCCCACTGACCTGCGCCATCATCATGAACGCATGCTCGTAGGCACGGAAGTCCGGGTAGTTCAGCATCGAGTCGGCATTGAGAATACCCACCACACTGACCTTGTCGAAGTCGAGACCCTTGGAGATCATCTGCGTTCCGATGAGGATATTGGTACGACCAGCCCCGAAGTCGGTGATGATACGCTCATAGGCATTACGGGTACGTGTCGTGTCGAGATCCATACGAGCCACCCGTGCCTCCGGGAACACCTCACGCACCTGCTCCTCTATCTTCTCCGTGCCGAAACCACGTGTCTTCAACTCCGTAGAACCGCAACAGGGGCACTCGGTGGGGACACGGTAGGTATATCCGCAATAGTGACACGTCAACTGGTTCATCTGCCGGTGGTAGGTCAGTGACACGTCACAATGCTGGCAATGGGGCACCCACCCGCACTGCTTACACTCTATCAATGGGGCAAAGCCACGGCGGTTCTGGAAGAGGATAGCCTGCTCGCCACGCTCCAAAGCCTCACGTACCTTATTTAATAATAAAGGAGAGAATGGTCCTGCCATCATCTTGCGATGCTGCAGGTCTGCGATGTCCACGACCTGTATCTCGGGCAGCTCGATACCCTGATAGCGCTCCTTCAGCTCCACCAGCCCGTACTTCCCCGTCTTCGCATTATGATAGCTCTCCAGCGAGGGCGTTGCCGTACCTAACAGGGTACGTGCCTTGTACATCTGTGCCAACACGATGGCGACACTGCGGGCATGATAGCGGGGAGCGGGGTCTTGCTGCTTGTAACTCGTCTCATGCTCCTCGTCGACGATGACAAGTCCCAACCGCTGGAAAGGCAGCAACACCGCAGAGCGGGCTCCCAATATCACGTCATAAGGGTTCTGAGAGAGTTGTTTCTGCCATATCTCCACCCGTTCCGCATCAGAATACTTGGAATGGTAGATGCCCAGCCGGTTGCCGAACACCCGCTGCAGCCGTTGCATCATCTGCACCGTCAGAGCAATCTCCGGCAAGAGGTAGAGGACCTGTTCCTTACGCTCCAACGCCTGCCGGATGAGATGGATATATATCTCCGTCTTACCGCTGCTCGTCACGCCATGCAAGAGGGTGACGGGTTTCTTCATCATCGACAGCAGGACCTGGTTATAGGCTTCCTGCTGGGCGGTATTCAGCTGCTTGATCAGTTCCGGGTGATACGCTCCCCCATGATTCAGCCGACCCACCTCCACCTCATAGGTCTCCAGCATCCCCCGTTTCTCCAACTGCTGTAACGTGGTGGCGGAGGCATGACTGGCGTTGAGCAGTTCCTCACGCGTAATCTCCGAAATATCGACACCCTGCTGCCCATTCCTCATTTCTAATTTCTCATTACTCATTTCCTCCACCTGGTCCCAGCCAGAGAGTTCCAGATAGGCAATGAAAGCCTCCAACTGCTTGGGGGCTCGTCCCAGGATATTCAGGGCGACATGCAGTGCTGCCTCGTTCTGGTAGGCAGGGGTGAGACGGATATACGTCTCCGTCTTGGGACGGTAGCCGTCTTCCGCCTTCAGACCGGCAGGCAACGCCGCCTTATAGACATCACCGATGGGTGAAAGGTAATAGTCGGCAATCCACTGCCATAGCCGCAACTGCTGGGGGGTAACGATAGGCTCGGCATCCATCACCTGACTGATCTCCTTCACCTCATATCCCTGGGGCTTCTCATCGTGCAGCCGTGCTACGATACCCAGATAGGTCTTGTTACGTCCGAAAGGTACCAGCACACGCACCCCCACCTGCACCCCCGACTGCATCGAGACAGGTATTGCATAAGTAAACGTACCTTGCAATGGTAAGGGTAATATCAGGTCAGCGTAACTCATCCCGTCTTTAAAAAGAAAAGCATCTTCACATACGCAAAGATGCCTCTCTATATTTGATTAAGTAGTTTCCAACGATTAGAAATAATAGCCGAGACCCAACTGCCAGGAGTTGAACTTCATCTTGCCGGTAGCCTCATCACCATTCTCATTGATGTACTTCACCTCACCGGACTTGCTCAACTGGAAGTTGTAGTTAGCGGTAATCTGCAACTTGCTGAATACGGTGGCGCCAATACCAATGTTACCACTGATGTTGCTGCTCTTCAGCGACCACTCACCCATCTGGTCAAGCAACTTGCTCTTGTCTCCGATATTGAAACCGAACTGCGGACCAGCGAAGGCAAACACATTCACCACACTGCTCAGACCGATGCCATAGCGCACGTTGATAGGAATCTGAATGGACTGTGCCTTGATGGTCTGGTCTGTACCCTTAATCTTCGCATTACGCTGATCGTAAAGGGCAGAGCCGTCGATGCTCAAGCCTACAACAGGAAGGGTAAACTTCACCGTAGGTCCTACATAGAAACCGGATTTATTGGAGATAGCACTATTCACACCGTCAGCTGACAGACTTGTCAGATTCAATCCACCTTTCAGACCAAACTTCACTTGTGCCTGGGCAGGCATTGCAAAGGCAATGCAAGTAATAGCAACGATTGTCAATATCTTTTTCATAATACTACTGTTTTATTATCCTGCCGCAAAGATAAACAATTTCAGCGACATCTCCAAACTATTTAACATTTTTCTTTTAGTGACGCTGGCGACGTACAGTGATACGTGCCTTTGAGGAAGAACCACCTTCAGAGGAACTCTTGCTTTTCTTGCTCTTCACCGTGCGGGTGCGGCTGCGACGACCGCTCTTGCCCTTCTTGGCAACCTTCTCGTTCTCCGGCTGTATCTTGGCAATAGAGTCAAGGGAGTCACGCTGCGGGGTATGTCCGAACATGCTACGCTCAAAGAGCTGAAGCTCTTTCTCGATCTTCAGCTGTTCCTTCTTCGCTGTCGAGTCTGCCTGTGCGGGGTTGAAGTCACCGAACTGCGGTTTGGACACGCTCTGTCCCATGCGGTTGCCTGCCTTGTATATCTTACCCTTGTAGCTGTTCATCGTGAAATAGTCCTCCAGGGTCATCGTGGCGGCATTGTTGAGATTCGATGCCTGCACGCTCTGACGACTCAGGAAAGGCTCCAGGTCAGTATACTTCACCCAGAACAGGGGGTATTTGGCTGCCTCACCGCCAAAGTCGTCCTCACGCATCATGACAGGACAGATAGCCATCACCTTACGGCGGAACTGCGCATTCGCCTGGTCGTAATAGGCGGACTCCTTCAGATAGTACATCCTCACCTCGGCAGAGGGGATGTCACTGTTCTCCACCCGTAACTTATCATCCTTCATCTCATAGAAGATATGGTAGTTGTCGAGCAACGTCTTCATCGCCACCCTCGACGAGTCGCTGAACGACTCGTTACCGTCGAGGCGGTACTCATAGACGGGAATATAGTTGTTGAGTGCCAACTTGAAGATGTAGGTAAAGAGGTTCATCTGCCTGTCGATGGGCTCCACGGGATAGTAAAGTCCTGCGTTCGCCTCGTCGTTGAGGTTAATCTCACGATACAGGTCACGACGCCACACCACATCCTCCGGCATGTCCAACGAGGTGGGATACATCAGACGGGCACGCTGACTGAGTCCCTGATTCTGGGTGGTCACCTGCTGCTTCTGAGCCTGCTGTTTCTGCTGTTGGCGACGAGCCTTTGGCTGAGCCATGACAGTACCAGCCACCAGCGTTATCATCAAAAAGAACAATACTCTCTTCATATCTTCTCTAAACTCTAAACTTTAAACTCTAAACTACTTCACAATGACTTCCATTGACGCATTCAGCTTACGTGCCGTGCCGTCAGGTCCCGTTGCCGTGACTCTCGAGATATAGAAACGGCGGTTACGCTGCAACTTACGGAAAGTCTCTTTCTGACGGGCAGAGAAACGGGAACCATCGCTGACCATCGGTACGGCATTACCCATGTTGTCGAAGAAGACGGTCTCAAAGCTCTGCACGTGGAACGGCACATCGAGGATACCGTCATCAATGGCTGCACCAATACCGTCGGCGGCAGTCAGCTGTCCCTTGGACAAGCCACCTCCTTTGAAGCGGTCGGCACCACCATCAGCACTCACGACGATGTAAGGGGTGGGGTCTGGCAGACGACGTACCCGGAAGGTATACGTTCCCATCTGCTGCGGACGACCGGTATTCGTAGAGGTCACCGTGATTGTCACATTCTGTCCCGGCGTAGAAGGACGGGCGATATACTTACCCGGTCCGACGGGTTGCAAGGTGCCACCGCTCATCGACGCCTGTATCTTCGTGACAGGGACACCCGGCACACTGATGCTCAACGGATTACTATATCCGGCATAGAGCACGTTCATCAGGTCGGCACTCACAGTGGCAGAGGGGTCTACCACGCTGTATTTCTGGGTGAAGTCCCGCTTAATCAGTTCACCATTACCATTCTCTACCTGTATATATCCCTGCAAGGTGAAATCACCAGTACGCCCAGCTATGGTCTCATACAGTCCACCTGGAAGGTTCATCTCCTTACCGCCGATGAATATCTGCGGCACCTGGGTGGTGTCCACTGCAGCCATGACGATACGTGCAGAGAACTTATCGCCACGCACCACCGTCTGGGCATTGGGAATGACATAGGCATTCAGGGCATTGACACGGATATCCTTCAGGTCGATATTAGACACCAGGGTATGCAGGACAGCTCCCTCGGCATAACGCACGTCGTTCTGGAGCTTACTCAACAATGTCACGGCGGCTACCGTCGGCATCGCCTCGAACATATACTCCTGCCAGTTCTTACCCATCGCCATGGCATCCTTCGGAATCTCCGTAGTAAGGTTGGATGCTATCAGTTTCTTCTGCTTATAGTCCGTAACCATCCCCAACATCGCGTTGCGATAGTTATTGATGGCGTCAAACAGCTCCTTCCCACGACCGCGCCCTGGGGCAAGCATCACCTGCGAGGCAGCCTCAAGGTCTTCCTTGTTGCGTATGTTACGCACATCACCGTCTTTGCCATCAGCCTCCCTCACAATGGCTTCCTTCAACTCTTCCGCCAGGTCATAGAGCTTGTTACTCATCGCCTTGACCTTTTGTGACTTATCATACCATTGCTTGACTTTCTGTGGGTTCTTCTTCATCTGCACGGCAAAATCGTCATAGACAGCAAGATTCTCCATCGTCGCACTCTGCGTGGTACGTCTCAGGCTATCCTCTACCAAGGAGAAGCCGTTGAGCACCTCTGTCGAGACGTTCAATGCCAGTAATGCCATCAAGACGACATACATCAGGTTGATCATCTTCTGGCGGGGGGATACTGGACGTTTCTTGATAGCCATGCTTATTGTCTGTTAATGTTCTGCACTGACATCGCCTCTATCATACGGGCATAAATGGCGTTCAACTCAGCTATCTGTTGAGCCATATGGCGTGTCTGCTCATTAATCTCATCGATAGTACCCATCTGTGAGCTGGCACTCTTCAGCTGCATCTCATAGACACGGCTGATACCTGTCAGCGTACGGTTCAGGTTCTCCATCTCCTCGGAGTCGGCAGTGAGGCGTTTGCTCTGCTCGCTGACCTTCTTGAGGACCTCGGTCAACTCATTCAACTCTTCGATATAGTTTCCTGTAGCCTCAGCAACACCTGCAGGAGCACCAGTAGTCAGAGCCACAGCGCCCTGTCCTGCCTGCACCGCACCCTGGTCTGCCACTGCTGCGACAGGACCAGCCTGCACTGCCCCGTGGTCCACCTGTGCAGCGACCCTGCCGCTGCCTCCGCCAACGGAGCCACCGCCGATCGTACCACCGCCGATCATACCACCGCCGTTAATAATCACGGTACCACCACCGCCGATCACGGCATGACCACCCTCGTCACTGGCGACAGTGGCAGTCTCTGCACCCATCTCGGGATGGATATCCAAATCCATACCGTCCGTCGTCTTGTCGAAGGGACGGTCAAAGGCGGAGAGGAAGAACACGATGACCTCAGTACCCATACCCAGATACAGGAAGAAGTTGGCTCCCGGCAAGTGGGTCAGTTTAAACAAGGTACCCAGGATAACGATAGAGGCACCCCAGCTATAGGCATAGTTCAGGAATGTCTGGCCAGGCACGCTGTCCATCCATTTCTGCAACTTATAGACGAAATTCAGTTTACTATACTTTGTCATTACTTGCTACGTTTTGATTTCTTACTCTTCACCTTGTCACTGGTAGTGTTCGCCATACTGCGCACACAGCGGAATCCGATATAGCTGCGTGGCTGGTTCTGATACTCGAAGGAACGCCATGCGGAACGGATAAACGACTCTGGGTCTTTCCACGACCCGCCACGTACACTCTTCTTCTTCAGACGATAGGGGTCCTCCAGCGCAGCGTTGTACTTCAACTGCGGGTTAATATCGTTCATCGACTCCACGCCTGCCTCAGTATAGATGGTACTGGTCCATTCGGCAACATTACCAGCCATGTCGTACAGACCATTGGTGTTCGAGGAGTAGATGCCTACCCTGCTGGTAATCAGGTTACCGTCTTTGGTATAGTTTCCCTTATCGGGCTTGAAGTTGGCATAGAAGCATCCGTTTCCGGAGGCAACATCCTTGTTCTCCCAAGGGAACTCATTCTGGTCTCTGCCACGGGCGGCATACTCCCACTCTGCCTCTGTCGGCAGACGGTAACGCTGCACATAACGCGCCACATTACCCAAGCCTCTCAGCAGATACTCTGTACGCCACGCACAGAAGGCGTTCGCCTGCTCCCAGGTCACACCTACTACTGGATAGTCGTTGTAGGCGGCACTGGAGAAATAGTAGCGCATATAGCCCTCATTCTCCGCATTGGGGAAGTCATTGACCCAACAGGTCGTGTCGGGATAGACATTCACGATATAGGTGTTCAGGAAGTCCCAAGGTCCCGTATACTGACGGTTGATGGTCTGGCGGACGATACGTCCCTCGTCATCAATATAGGCTGTATCCTTGGATATCCATACCTGATCATTGGCTCTGGCACGGAGGTCGGTGTTGAGGACACGCTCCTGAGGGTCGACGCGGTACTTACGCTTAGCCGCCTCTGTATAGTCATACACCTCATAGCGGTAGTTCAGCTGCCGCCAGTCAATCATCTTCTCACCGGTCACGGGGTTATAGGTGTACAGGCTCTCAAAGGCACGCTGCTCATCCTCATTGGGCTTACGGGGCAGAGGCTTCTTCCAGTTCAGATGGGGAGTGACGGGCTCACCGTACTTATCTTCCTCGATCTTATAACTCTCGTCACCACCATAGTTGGGGTCTGCGAGACGCTCACGGAGGATGGAGTCACGGACATAATTGACAAACTGGCGATACATCGAGTTCGTCACTTCATGCTCGTCCATCCAGAAACTCTCCACAGAGATGTCACGGACAGGCATGGGCTTACCCCACAGGCTGTCCTGCTGCTCAATACCCATCTTCACATGACCGCGCTTAATCATCGTCATGCCATAAGGAGTCGGCTCACTGAACGCACGTCCACTGGCACCTGTCACCTCGCCGCCTTTCATAGAGGCGAACTTCGAGCCGAAACAGCCCGAAAGCATGACAGCAGCACAGACGCAACCTAATATACTAATGAACTTCTTCATATATATTTATTTTTCAATTCTTCACTTTTCACTCTTCACTCTTCACTTTACAGGATTCTCACACTCTGATGACGGTTACGCCCCTTCTTGTAAAGGTTCAGCTCCGTCTGGTATCCCACAAACAACTCATGGCAGCCATTGCCGAGTCCTGTGCCTGACGTGAACATCTCGTAGCTGTAGCCGATACAGATTCCGTGAAAGTTACCTCCGACCATTGCCGTAACGGAATTGGTGGGACTATAGCCCACTCCGGCATACAGCATCTTACGGTCATTCGTATATTTCACTCTCACCGTCACATCGGCACGATAGCCTGAGCCGTCGGTACGCCCCAACACTGTGGGGTGTATTGTAAAGAACGGATTTCTTAGTCGAATATTGTATCCGCCCGTCAAATAAAACACCCGACTCATGTCATAAATGGATTTTTCTCCGATCTCTATCTCGGGGGCAGTGGCATGCAGGACAGAAAAACCCACATACCAATTCTTACGCTGGTAATACAGTCCTGCACTCAGGTCCATGGCTGTCCCATTGACATCTGTCGTCGAGAAGACGGGGTCGGCAGTCTCACTTTCCAGCTCTATCTCCGAGCCTTTAAAGCCCTCACTCAGCATCCCGCCTTGTATGCCTATGCTCAACGTTCCGCCAAAGAGGCGGTGCTTGTAGGCATACTGCAACAGGATACGCTTATGGGTAAACAGTCCGATCTCGTCGTTCATCAACTGGAGACCGACACCATGATAGGCACCTAATAAACGCAAGGGCATATCGGCTGCCAGATACATGGTCTTGGGGTTATGCTCATAACCGGCAAAACTCATGTTATACACGCCGACGGCATTGATTTTCGATTCCTTACCTGCAGCAGCGGGATTAAAGGATGTCTCCATTGCCCAATAATGGGCAAAGGAGGGTTCTTGCTGCGCCATCACCAGGATGGTCCGAAAGCATAGGAATCCTATTACCAACCGTTTTTTCACGATATTATAACGTTCAATATCGCTCCTTTATTTTATCGCTCCCCCAAAAACGTGCTGGCAGAGGACTGGGAATATTAACTGATTCCTGTGACGACAAAGCGTACCCCGCCGGTGTATTCCTGATCGAGGAAGACATGATAACCCATGGAGAGGGCGAGGCGACGGGCAAGAGAAAGACCGATGCCAAGGCTGTGCTCACTGGACGAGAGACGGACAAAGGGCTCGAAGATACGTTCCGCATCCTCGGAGGGGATGCCTGGTCCCTCATTGGTGACGGAGATTGAGTAGGTGCCGTCACCTTCGGCATGACAGCCCATCAGCACGGTACCGTCTGTGGCATACTTGTCGGCATTGTCGAGCAGACAGTTCAGCAACTCCTGCAACAACGGACTGACACTGACAATCACGTCGTCTGCCACGTCGGTCTTGAATGCTATCTCCAAATGGCGGTTCTTCTCAATAGAGGAGGGGTGAATATCGTAACTGTTCAACACTGAGCGTGCCAACTCATTCAGTCCTATCCGGTCGTCTTTGGGTGTCGAAATGTCGTCGCCATAAAGACTGTAAAGCAGCATCTGATGGGTGGATGTGGAGACGCGATAGGCATTACGGCAGACATCAGTGCGCAACTGCATATACTCGTCCTGAGGAATCGTCCCGTTACTGTCAATGATCACCTCTACCGTACCTATCAGGGTGAGCAGCGGTGAACGGAGTGCCTCACGGCAGATTTCCTTCTCCTCATCAGTGATACCCGATGTCCCTCGGGCATAGGAATCCAACACAGGGTCTAACAGCGACTCTACTGTCTTGGCTGCGGCGAGGATATCCTTATAGCGCTTGGGGCGCTCTTCTGGCTTCAGGCGGAAATCAGGGTTGTTGAAAATATGGGCATAACCTCTCAGCACATTGATGGGGGACTCCAGCTTTTCCTGTATCGAGCTGACAAAGGCACGACGGATAGCCTGACCGGACTGGGTGCTGCGACGCGCCTCCTGCAACTGGAGGAACTGCTCTCTCAACCGGCGGTTCTTTTTGTGGCGGAAGACAAGCATACCTATGAGCAGGGCAATAATTGCCAGCGCCATAATACCGACTATCAATAATTGTATGCGACGGATATCTGCCTTCTCTTTCTCTGCCTGAAGCAGGTCGATGCTGCGACTCATATCCATCATCTGTATCTCCAAAGCCTCACGGTCATCAGCTTCCTTCAAGCTGTCCCTGAGCTCTGAGGCATGGAAGGCGCGCTCAAAGTCGCCCATCTGCTCGTAAACGTCAATACGAAGTTCTGTCGCTGTCATTGGCTCACGGATGGAGTCACACCAGGCGAGGGCTCCCTGATAGTCTTTCCGCATCAGACAGCGGCACACCATCACCTGCTGGAGGTTGGCGGCATTGAACTGTGCTGGCTGTTGTTGGCGAATACTGTCGTATTGGGCAAAATAACGGTCGAAGGCGGCACGGTCGTCCATCTTATTGGCGATGATACAACGGTAACCTAACACACCACTCTCATACATCGGGTTCTGCAGCATCTGCTGGGGCAGGCTGTCAAGGCATGCCATCGCTTCGGCGGGACGATTGAAACTAAGCGACTGCGCCAACGACAGATAGGCATTGAAAACGCCTACAGGGTTCTTTGCGGCATCAATATCCTTAAGGGCACGGCGGAAATATTTCTCACCCATCTCCGGTTGGTTGCGACTATTATAGAACAGTCCCATACCCATATTAGAAAGGTACAGATACTTCTCGTTGTGTCGGGCTTTGATATCGTCGGTAATCTTGTGGAGCTCGGTATAAGCACGATGGAAGTGCTTTTTATTCACCTCATAGATTACACGGTTGACCCATGTGCGGTAATATTTCTCCCAGTCCTGATGATTCTCCAAATAAAGCATAAATTCTCCGTGCGCCTTGTAGAAGTCCGAGTCGCTACCGCTCATCTGTGCCTCATAGACGCGCTGAACCAATGCCTTCTCTTGTTCGTCAGGCTGCTGGACCGCTCCTTTCTGCTTGGCGGTGAGATTTAAACTCACCGCCAGCATGACAAGTGTCAAAACAATCTTTTCCAAAACCAACACCTTTTAATATTGCTTTAATTAATATTCTAGTTCCTCCTCTGTTATATCGAAGAAAGTAAGTGCAAAGGTACAAAAAATTTTAATTCCTGCAATAGTCAAAGGACTCTCTACATAACTTTTTGCTAATTTTGAAACAGTTTTTGCTAATTCTGAAACTCCATGTGCAAATCTTGGGACTCTTGATTGACGGAGGCGGCACCTTCGGGGTGAGGAGGCGGCACCTTCGGGGCGAGGAGGCGGCACCTTCATCTCACTTGTGGCTTAAACTATATAAAAATATATAAAATGTGGCGCAGAGTGCGAGATATTTTGATGGTATTTCGTATCTTTGTCAGGAATAACTTAACCCTAAAATGATTTTATTATGAGAAAATGGATCATTACCACCATCCTGATCTGTAGCGCGACAGCAGTACTTATTTCATGTGGCAGAAAGGCAAAAAGTCCTGATAGCGGAACCACCACGACCGAAACAGTCGACTCTGCAGCAGAGTCAGCGTATGTCCCCGTTGACTACTCCGACAAGAATAACTGGTTGAGACAACCTGAAGCGACCAAGGACGTTGACTGCTTTTACATCTATCCTACGGAATATGTCGACGATTCCGAGGGGGCACCGATATTCGCCGACATCAACGAAAAATCCATGAGGGAGCCGGCTGGAGAGACTTATCTGATGCAGGCAACGGCATATGAGACTTCCACCAATGTTTTCGCTCCTTTCTACAGACAGGTCAACATGGTTGCAGCGAGCAATATGACCTTCGAGGAGCAAGAAAAGGCTTTCGGCAGTATTCCCAAAAAGGATATCTTCGCAGCCCTCGACTACTATTTCAAGAACCTGAACGGCGGACGACCTTTCATTCTCGCGGGACATTCACAGGGTTCCATCATGCAGAGCTTTGTGCTGGCAGAATACATGAAGGCCCATCCTGAATACCTGAAACGCATGATTGCCGCCTACGTGATTGGATATTCCATCACTGAGGAGTATCTTAAAAAGAACTCACACCTGAAATTCGCAAAGGGAGCCGACGATACTGGCGTTATCATATCGTGGAATACCGAGGGACCCGAGAACAAGGACAAGGACAACATCGTGGTGCTGCCGGGTGCCATCAGCATCAACCCCCTGAACTGGAAGCGGGATGACACCTATGCTTCAGCGAAGGAAAACCTGGGTGCTTACCTGTATAACTATAAAACCCAGAAACTCGAGATTGTCCCCAACGCTGCTGATGCACAGGTTGATTTGAAAAGAGGCGTTGTCATTACAACGACCAAAGCTGCTCAGCCTGTAACAGGCACTACCGTTTTCGGTCCCGCCAGCTATCACGAGAACGACTATGGTCTTTACTACAATAACCTTAAAGCCAATGTAGCCACGAGAATAGCGGCTTATAAAAAGAATGTGAAATAGACCTGGTCCCTAAACAGAAGAAATAAACGATATACTTTATGGGCAAAAATGAGGTGTGCAAAACAATGTTTTGCACACCTCATTAATTCTCAGGCAGTTAAACTTACAACAAACGACTAATACTCATCCTCGTTGAAAAGGAAGTCCTCTTTCGTCGGATAGTCGGGCCAGATATCCTCGATGCTCTCGTAGACATCACCCTCGTCTTCTATTTCCTGCAGGTTCTCCAACACCTCCAAGGGTGCACCTGAACGGATGGCATAATCTATAAGTTCGTCCTTGGTTGCTGGCCAGGGAGCGTCTTCAAGCTTTGAAGCTAATTCTAGTGTCCAATACATAGTCGTAAAATTATCAGTTTTTAGAATCTGACCGCAAAAGTAATATTTTTTTTCTTATTTGCAAGCATTCTGCCATAATTTTTCACTATGCCCTGCAATAAAATTCAACTTCTTTGCTAAAACGAAAAGATAATCGCTTAATCGGTTCACATATTGAAGTACTTCTGGAGAGACGGTAGCAGTAGCAGACAGTTCAACAATCCGTCGCTCCGCACGCCGACATACCGTCCGGCAGACATGTGCCTGAGCTGCCTCGGCAACACCACCTGGCAATATGAAACCTTGCTTCTCCGGAAGCAGTTCCATGATAGCGTCCACCTCATGCTCCAACTGCTCTATCGCCCCTTGCGGCAGATAGGCTGAGGGGTACAAGGGTGTCTCGTCCTGATCGGTGGCAAGATTGGTACAGACATTAAACAGGTTGTTCTGCACACTTTCAACCATCTCCTTGTCATGTCCTTCCGGCAGTATGGAAGCCAACAGCCCCAGATGGGAACTGAGTTCGTCGACAGTGCCATACGACTCCAAGCGGACACTCGCCTTGCTGACTCGCTGTCCCCCGACCAATGAGGTCTGTCCCTCATCCCCTCGTCGGGTATATACTTTGGTAATTTTTTTCATTATCGGTACTTGATTAGAAATTCACTTTATAATTCATCTTATGCCGCTTCTTATCAAAGAAAACGATGCCACAATAATACAGGTCGAAGGTGACACCTGTACGACAATCCCGCTCCACCTCGTGCCAGAAGTCCCAGTCACGCCAGAGTCCTTCTATCACTAAAACGGACTGCCCATCCACCTTATTATATATATCCCGCATCGATTCACGATAATTGCCGGTGAGCGGTAGTCTCGCTAACGCTATATGCCCTGTCTCATCCACCAACTTTGTTTTCCTGCATCCTGCCGACCAGTATTCCTCATACTCGTCACGCAGCATCACGGAGGGCTGCCGCCAGTTGGCAAGTCTGAAATACATGCGTCCCAGCTTCCGTCTCAGCCAGTTGTCATCTTGCTTGTCCAGCTGCTGATAGGCATAATACTGCCAGTGCTCGTTAATCACGTAACGAACAAAGGCATAATCCGTAGGTGACTGTATCCCGAAACCTAACGAACGGTGCAGACGGCTGAGATAAACCCATATACGTGTCAGTTGGTTCATGTCCTTCCGTTTTTATACCTGCAAAGGTAATAAAAAGGAATGACAAACAAACTTTTCTGTGCAAAAAAAGCCTACTCGAAAGTTTGCGACTTTCATTCCTTTTCCGTATCTTTGCAGATAGTGCTTCAGAACGTTCTCCTATTATCCAGTTTTCTGCTCTTGTCCGTCCCGGTAGCCGCAGAAGATAGTCTGCCTGTCATAGAGGTAAAGGCAGACAGAACGCTGATATATCCTCAGCGGATGGAACTGGAGGGGGAAGAAACACTGATGGATATCCTACAGATGATGCCCAGTCTGATGATTGCAGGGTATGAGGATGTCATCACCAACTATAACCTCCGCATAGACAACTGTGCGATAAATGTCGACACAAGGCTGATGATCAGCCAGATGAAGGCAAAGGATATTGCCAAGATACAGGTGTGTGATAACACAGGAGTGGCGAAGGGAACCATTGGCATGAATAAGGTATTGGACATTTACCTGAAGATGCCTGATGCGTGGCAGGGCTTCGTGGAAGGACAAGGAGCCGCGGGGAAGAAATTTGAAGGTATTGCCACCGCCAATACGTTATACGGCAGTAAGCACACTGACCTCTTTGCCAATATATCCTATCGTCATCAGGATGTAAATGAGGAGTATCTGTCGCTTCACATGACGAACCGGTTTGATGACAGGAACAGGCTGCTGACCTTTTTCACCCAACAGTATCTGGACCGCCCTTCCGGTACGTCACGCAAGGTCATGGGCAGAGCGAGATTCTTCCATACCTTCAATGACCGGGGCACAGAGCTGCTCTTAGTGAGCGGCTATCACTATGCCAGTGACCTGCTGATCTCCAACAAACAGCCCATGTTTATCGCTGAGCTGAACACGCCTCTGCTGTCCGACCGGCTTTCCATGATGCTGGGTGTCGAGGGATGCTACCTCATGACCAGTCTAAAGGATACGGACTGGAAATGGAATGTGATTAACCATGATATCTATCTGCAATTCACCTATTCCTTACCGAAATGGAGGCTGACCATTGGTAATCGTGTGATGTTCTATAACTACAAGTTGATGGATGCCAGCACCTGCCAGAGACATGCTGATGTCCGTGACAATGCGAATGCCAACATCATATATATCCCTGACAACCGGAACCAGATCCACTTGGGTTATTTCCGCAAATACTACAACCCTGTCTATGAAGCTACCGCAATGGAATCCAACATGCTTTCTGATGAGCAATGGGCAATTACCAGGGGAAAACTGGAGGAACGGACGATTCATCAGACTAAGTTGTCGCATGTCTATAGCAGACAGAAGCTGACGGTGCAGACGGAGGCAAGTTATTACATCATTGAAGATGGGGAGAATTTCATGGAGCTGGGGGCATCGGCATACTGGAAGACCAACTGGATGAGTATGACTGGTGGCACTAACCTTTATACGGCAAGGAGCGAGACCTATGCCTCATTCCGATTAGCTCCCACTGCCTTCCTTCCTCACCAATGGCAGATTGGTGCACAGATAGTCTATTATACTAAGAAGTCACCAAGACGTGAGGTGACTGGCGTTCCTGTATATGGATGTCTGTCGGTGAGCAAGCAGTTTGGCAGGAAATGGAATCTGACTGTTGACTGGCATGACATGTTTGACGCATCCTGCAGCGACGCATTAGTCAACCGACATGCTGTCAACATGAAGTTGCAGTATAGATTCTAACGTGACAGGAAACAAATAAAGAAGCCCTGACTCAGTAACTGAATCAGGGCTTCATCAATGAAAAGTGGCGGCCTCCTACTCTCCCGCATTGCATTGCAGTACCATCG
>OCVV011136151.1_pt1 | contig 29658 bp, 27 predicted proteins | sample 1539721 | NCBI WGS metagenome assembly OCVV01 (sample SAMN02144230, study PRJEB22623) | gut metagenome | biome: sheep rumen | host: Ovis aries | place: New Zealand | reverse complement strand
ATTTCCTATTCCGGAATAGTGATTTCCAGTTGTCCGGAATAGTGATTTCCTAACTCCGGACAGGTGATGGAAAAGTGCCCGGAATATTCACAACGCGAAGGGAGTGCCGTAAATCGCAGTATAAACCCGGACGAATTAGATGGTTTTCTATATCGTAACGAAAGAATTGATTTCTTTTCTGTCCGTCACACTGACCTAATGCCCTTAGCTGCCTACGACCTCTTGTCATTTTGTATGGATAATACTGCGAAACTGCATGATATTGAATCTCCTGAATTAAAAAAGAAATTCAAATCAGAGATAACAAAAAGTCGTAAAATGTACAGAAAATACATTCCGCAAATATTAACCTCTCCAGATATTAATCATCGACAAAAAATATTTGTTTTTCTTTCTTGTATTAATTTTTCATGCGCGAGTTGGTTAAAACGCACGACTCTTGAGCACGCCAACAGATTAAAGCTAATCAATAAAAGCTAATGCTTTTTCCGTTCTTCTCTCTGCCGAGATAGCCAGTGGCAGAAATAAAAGTGTTAAAATGACAACAATTCCATAGTTGTGTATATATCCCGTCTTAAATCCACAAATATTCATAATTGCACGAACGGAAACATGTAGTAAATAAAGCTCCAAAGTATATCTTCCAAACCATCTAAGAATGCGTTTAAGAATAGATTGGTTTCGAATTTTCTCTAAAACAATGCAGCAAATCAGAATTAAGATCAGACCATAAAATGCGTTTCTCCATCTCGTGATCACTATCTTAAAAGTAGCATCTGTGCATATCATTTTTGCCAGAACACAGGCAAATATGCAGAAAATATATGTTACAATATGAAACTTTTTTATTCCGTCATTATCTCTAATACTTTTTCCAAGAAGAAAGCCCAGTTCAAATGCTAAGAATCTGCCGATTGCAATCTCTATATTTGCTAAGCTTTCAGGATACACATAACCATAGATACATGTAAAAATGCACGTTGTGATCATCATCACTATAATTATCAAGTTTCGATCTTTGGTGTTTTTTTCAGCCAGAAAATATACTCCCGGAAAAAGAAGATACGCAGCCACGATAAAGGCTATATACCATAATGCTTTGTTTCCATCTTTCCAGAATGACAAGAGAGACAGATCATATAACAAATGTAACAACCCGGTTTTCTCCAGGAACAGATCTCTGATGAACCAGGACACTCCGCCCACTATAAAATAAGGAACTAAGACTCTTTTTAATCTCTTATAATAGAAGGTTTTTACACTAGTGTTGGCGCACATTGAATGATATACGCCCATTCCTGAAAGAAAAGCAAAAAAATCGACACCAACACTGCTTAAAAGATGATGCCAGCATCTGCAGAATATATATGTAAGCTGACTTGCTCCCTCTAACCAATATGCATCTTCCGTATAATGAAAAATAATAATTGATATAATTGCGATTCCAAAGATTTCTTGTCGATACTCACTTATGATATTATATCCATGTTTTTCAGCATTAAACATTATATGATCCTGCCGTCCTTATTTCCGTATAGTTTCTCTTTTTAATGAGGCGTCTCCTTTTTTATAAGATCTGTGAAACGCTGTAAATCCTGCCTTGTGGTTATTTTAAAGTTGATTTCTTCCCCTTTAATTAATCTGATATTCATACCATGTTTAAAAGCAATCTCACTGGAACCTCTGGAAGTTAGTAATTCTTCTTCTGAGGCATTCTCATTTATAGTCAAATATTTTCGCAGTTTATATGCTTCAGGTGTCTGTCCTCCGAATAATATATTCCTGTCTAACAGCCCTGTTACTGTATTTCCATCACTACTGCAATAAATAGTATCCGTCACAGGAAGCACAGGCATACATCCATCATATTCATTCAACTGCATAATGCTGTTATGAATCAGTTCAGCTGAAACCAAAGGTCTAACTCCATCATGGATCACCACCTGATCTTCCTTTCCATCGGTATAATCCATACATTTTTTAAGCCCGTTTAAAATGGAGCTCTGACGGGAATCTCCAGGAGCAGCAAAGCCTTTAAATTTCGATATCTGATACTTCTTTAGCCACTGCATAATATCATGGCGCCACTCTCCGGATGCGACTATAATTATTCCATCTATTAAACTTTCTTCTTGAAAAGTTTCCAATGCATACATTAAAATCGGTTTACCATGTACAACTAAATATTGCTTTGGATAGCCTTCCATGTTCATCCTTTTTCCAATTCCGCCGGATAGGATTACCGCCATTGTCATACCTTATCCACTCCCGATACTCATTTTTCTGTTATACATATTTCATCAAATACTGATTTCTATCATAAAGTGCTTTTCTCTGTTCTCTTCAGACGGAATCCTCATATAATCGCCGTATAAATTACTCAAATAATAGTCTACATCCTTAAAAACCGGTGCTTTAATATCTTCGAACTCCACATATTGGGCCGGAAATAATCGTTCCTTATCCAGAATTTCACCAAAGTAATGCTTTCTACCTGTGGGAAAACATATTTGTTTTGTGTTTTTGCGATTATAGCGAACGCTTTTATCTACCAGTTCAAACCACTTCTTTGCAGACCAAAACGAAAAAAGAAAACCAACCCATATTCTAATATAGTATTTTAGTTTCCCCATTCTCACATATACTTTTTTTAATGTTCCGCCTCTTCCTTCGTAAATAGCTACCTGACCTGCAATAAGCATCAACAGATTACAGTAATTTCCTTTTATTCTCCTGTATAATTTATTATCCGGCACGCCTTCAGCAATAAAAATATCTAAAAACAATCCATTATACTCATCATCCTCTGAGTCCATTGCCTCTTTAAAAACAGTTCCTTTTTTTATGATTTTTGGAAATCTGCCTTTTACTTTATTACTGTAATTCGGTGCGCATAATATATAGTTGTCGGACAGTTCATTCTCAAAGATGCTTGCAAATTTCTGAAAGTCTTTCCTGGTCATAACCAAATCCATATCATCGTCCCAGGGGATAAATCCTTTATGTCTAACAGCTCCCAGTGCCGATCCCCCCGAAAGATATGGAATAATATGATATTTAGTACAAACCCTCAAAATATCTTTGTACATTTTTAACAATTCACTCTGTATTTTTTTTCGAAGAACATCATCGATTTCGATTAATACATCTGATAAATCATTAGAGTTCAATCCTTCTTTAGCATCAAACAGCTTACTTATATAATTTTCAAACATTTTTTTCTTTTTGGTCATTTATTTTCATAAAAGGCTCACTATTGTCATCAATAAACTCTTTCAAAACAAACGCAACTTTTTCTGCTGCGTTACCCGGTTCATATAGCTTAACTTCATAATTCCGAAAGTGACGCCATCTATTCCTATAATACCGTTTTATATATTTAACTATTTCTTCAACAAATGGCTGATCTTTTTACGCCAGAATATACAGGCCGTGCAACTTTGTCAGCAGGAAAATATCGTTAAAAATTCCTTTAAGGTATGAACTCTCTTTCTATGACAAAAAACATAGAAAAGTAGTATTATCCTCACAGATCTTAATAAAGTTGTATGGAATGAATCCTTTATGTCTGACAACTTCTATATATATTCCTTTATATTGGTTTTGTATTTTATATTATGATAGCATTTCCTTGCGAAAGAATTATTTTTTATTTTACTTTTAATCTTATTTTTTAATCCTGTTCCGTATTGGCTTTTCCAATATCTCTCTGGATCCATACAGAATTTTTCATATATTTTTTTACTATCCGGCCACAAAGCATCCTGATTTCTTAATGATTCATCAATTGGTGCCTTTTTCAATTCTGAAAGGATTATTTCCACGGGTACACCTATACGGCAACTATAAAGAATGTATTCGGAAACATTAGCCACCAGCCGCGCATCACATTGATTTATCGCGTCTTTATCTATGCAGGCTTCTCTACATAAGTGCCACGCCGGTACCGCATCATTGATTATATAATCATAGTTATCAAAACTATGTAATACTGATGAAACATTATTTCTATAAGCAAACCAAAATCGATCAACAGACCTGACAAAAATAGATTTATTTAATAACCGAAAAAGAAATGTCACGTCTTCCTGTACTCGAACTCCTTCCATAAAAAAGGATGCTTCTCCCCTTTTAAATAAATCCGTTTTATATAAAAAAGAGGCAATATGTTTAAAACAATCAATCTCTTTTCCGTCACTATCTTTCTCAACAAATATATTCAAATAGGGATTTCCTCTTGTCAATATTTGGTTGGTACTAATATAATTAAAACTGACTAAATCGTAATTGCCTGATTTTAGTATTCTAAATATGTCATCATCAAAGACGTTTTTGCAAAGAACGTCATCCGCATCTAAGAAAGAAAGATACTGGGTGTTTATATTCCTGATTCCCAAATTCCTTGCTGCGGATACTCCTTCATTTGATTTATATATATATCTGACCCTGTTATCATATTTCTGCAATTCATGAACAATTTTCTTAGTTGAGTCAACCGAACCATCATCTACAATCAGGACTTCAAGGGCTTTACAAGGTTGATTTAATACAGATTCTATAGCCTGTCTTATATATTTTTCTACATTATAAACAGGAATAATCCATGTAATAATATTTTCGTCTTCCATTATATGGATCTCCCTCTCAAAAGCTATTTCTAACTCATATATGGTTACAGTATTTCTTTTTCCAAATAACAAACAATCCATATCCTGGAATTACACACATTATTTTTAATAGCCTGTAGCCATTTCCCCTATTTAATATTTCAATTGGTTTTAAACCTGCAAAGAATCCATAACATACATATAACATCCCATTTTTGACTCTCAACTTAAAATAGTTTTTTCTGCTCATATTCAATTCAGAATTAAGCATTCCTCCTAAGGGGTTTTTAACCCTCATCGCCCTTCCGGACTTTGTTAATCCCCCTTCCTGATATTCACAAATATAGATCACTTTATTTATATATACACATTTATGCGTTCTGGCTACCCTATGCCAAAGAACGCCTTCTGACATGAATCGCTCGTTCTTATATACTGGAAAAGGATATTTTTTAAATAATTCTGTACGGATCACTTCACAACAATCGCTGCTATGCACGCAGACCCTCTTATACCTGAGCAAATCTACAGGAACGCTTTCATCCTTTGCATACGCAAGTGGATCGTCTACAGATTTACCTCTAAGAAATATTAATACTCCTATTCTTGAATTATTATCATATCTTTCCCATCCTTTTAAAACCGATCCAACAGCATCGTCTGTCAATGTATCATCACTGTCCAGAATTAATACATACTCCCCATGTATATATGGGTGTGATTCATTCAACGCAGTATGCTTTCCTCCATTTGCTTTTCTGACATAAGTGATCTCAAACCCTGCAGAATTGCTGATGAATTGATCTACGAGCGTTCCTGTATTATCAGTACTCCCGTCATCGATAATGATCCATTCGAACTGTTTACAGCTTTGCCCAAGCAGTGAACGATAACATTTCTCCAAAAAAACGGCCCTATTGTATGTCGGCGTTATAACAGAAAGTAACTTATCTCTATTACTCATTTGTTCGCTTTCTCCAAATAAAAATTTGTAAGCCATTCCGACGTCTGTCGAATATCATAGCCATGTCTTTTTACCTGTTCAGAACAATCTATTCTTTCATAATCTATGGTTTTCAAAATGTTTTTCGCCCATATTTCTGCTTTGTCTTTTAATGAGCAGACCACAACCAGGCTGTCGGTTACAATGCACTCTGAACTTACTTTATCTGAAATAATACATCTCAACCCTGTGCACTGTGCCTCTACAGCAACGATTCCCAATCCCTCATACAAGGATGGAAACAAAAACAGATCCATCGCCTGATAAAATTTCGCCACATCATTCTGAACACCGGTAAAAATGACCGCATTCTGAAGACCTAACTGTTTTATCTTCTCTTCGATATCTTTTCTTAGTTCGCCATCACCAACCAAAAGAAGAATGGTATCCTTATCCATATCATTAACTTTTTTAAAAATATCAATTAAAAAGCCATGATTTTTCTGCGTCACAAAACGTCCTACATGGCCGATAACCTTTCGGCTTTCCAAATGATATTTTTTTCTTACCTCGTTTCTAATTACCGGATCATACTTAAACTTATTCGTTTCAATGGCATTGTTCAAAACATGAAATCTTTTTGATTTCAAGCATATTCTACGACCATATCGTGATACTCCTGCATCTAAAGAACACGCAAAAAAATAATCTGCAATATGTCTCGTAGGATATGCATATATCTGATATATAATGTCTCTAAGGCTTCTCCCAGCTGTATTATGACTATGCGCGATGGTAAATATATTATATTTTCTGGCAATGTTTAAATATATGGCAGCCGTACTTCCAAGATGACCATGTACAATTGTGTATTCTGCATGATGGGCCTTAAAAAAATCCTCCCACCATTTTATATAAGCAGAATGATTCTTACCATGATAATGTGGGCAGCGATATATTAATCCTCCCATAGAATATATTTCTTTATCAAAAGCTGCAGGTTCATTACTGTTTTCTACAAAGTCAAACTGTATTTTTTTTCTGTCAATATTGCGATAAAGGCTCATAATCATGGATTCCGCACCTCCACGATTCATAATTCCAATAACATGAAGAATTCTTATACTATTTCCCATGACAAACCTTATTTATTCTATACATTGTATACATCTCCTATTTGAATTTATAAAAATCTCAAATTCTCATCAAATATAATCACCACGGCTTATGTAAATGTAAGTATGCTAAATCACCTCTCCCCTCTAACGTCTTATATACCCTCCTTCGGAATATTGATTTATACCTACGTACAGCTATTCGCGATTATAGTTACAATTAGTTTTAAAATTCTGGTTAAAAATCTATACATTTTTGATGAATTATTTTCTCAATACTACTTTTCTACCAACAAAAAATGGCAAATAGGAATCAATAATATACACCGCCGGTATTTCAAATACAATAATTGCAATAACCAAAACAATTCCTTGTATATAACTTCCTCCATAAATGTCCGGAATCAGTGCTGTTATCCCGTAAATAACCAACTGATGCGTTCCCATAATTGTTAACGTATGCCTTCCAACTGTAATAAACGCTTTAGGTAGAGACATTATACGAGAGAAACTAATGATTAACAACGTACCACAGACGCCTCCCGCTAACAATGTAACAGGATTATTTATAATACATGTATAATAATCATTTCCTCCCGTCTTTATATTACTAACAGCTACCATGCATATAGCAAGCAACATTAAGCCTAAATAAGCAAATCTTTTTGTTTTTTCAGAAAGAAATATTCTCTTTCCAGCATAGCCTATCATAATAAAGCCATATGCCAGCATTCCTCGTCCTAAAATTATCAAAACCTGATTTCCTGACATATACATAGGAATCACAACGCTTATAACTGCCGTAATTATCCCATAAATATGGTTCTGGTGTTTAAGATAAACAAAAAAAATCAAATCGCCTAAAAACATCGCCGGAAGAAACCAATCGGCTCCCACATTACATCGTACAGTGACCATATTTAAAACGCCTGTGAGAATACTCTGTTTTTGAAAAACGAGTTTCCACATAATACCAATCACTTCAAAAAACATATATGGCACAATTAAAGTATACGTTTGTTTTAATAGGAATTTTTGTAACGATGATAATTTCCACTTTTTATCATTAAAAATTATTCCATGAATCACAAAAAAGGCCGACATATGAAAAGAGTATATTAATTCCTGAAAAATTCTACATAACATCTTATTATATTCAGGATTTAGTACGATAAGTATATGTCCCAAAATTACAAATACTATTAACCATGCTTTAGCTATGTCGAGAAATGTATAACGTTTCTTACACATTAAATATATGTCCTCTTCTATAGATATTAACCAAAACAGTATTGCAAATTATATATAACTAGGGTTAGTTCTTTTTATTTGTCAAAGCCAAACCTACGCCATTCCGTACTATTTCAATAAGTTCAAGATTAACGCTTATATCTCAATAATTTTATTATATAAAACTCATGTAATAACTTTTTAAGTATATACAGAGCGCGGCTTGTTTTTGGATAAAAGCTCTCTTTCCAATATTGATTCTCTTTTAAGTTGAATTCGGGATTTTTCTTTAAAAGTTCTTTCATAGTTGTGCGCAGCTTTTTGTAATAATTCTTATTACATTTGAAGTTTTTTTTATCCGCATATATTCTGTTCATTTGATAAGCACATTGTTGAATATATATTTCTTTTTCTTTACGGTATGCTCTTTCGTATCCGTTTTCTTTATAATATTGTAATTGGGCTTTAATTCCATCAAAAACCTGAAGACTCTCTACCGACCATTTCGACTTTGTTATTCCTGCTGGACTATAAAAATAGTAGTAGAGCGGTAAATCTACCATTACTACCTTTTTGCTTTCAAATATAACTTTATAAATTACGAGATTGTCTTCCCCGAAAGATTTATCTCCGGGAAACCGTATTATATCTAAGCATTCCCGTGCAAATAGTTTTGCCCAAACATAGTTAAAATTATCCTGGTGAGAAACCATTAGATTTTCTGCAGAATCAATTCGATAAACACCTTCAGGCTTTTCAATAATCAAATCTTCCCTGAATGTTTCACCCCCATTTATATATCGATGTCGGCACATACTGATTTCTGCCATATTTAGTTTGATAGCTTCATACATATATTCCAAAAATTTAGGATGCAATGAATCGTCACTATCTACAAATGTGATATATTCGGAATCTGAGTTTTCTTTCATCCAATCCAATCCTGTGTTTCGTGCTCTTGACGGACCACAATTTTTCTGATGTATGACAACTATTCTTGAATCCTTTTCAGAATAATCTTTACATATATTGTAAGAATTATCTGTGGATCCATCGTCTACTAAAATCAGATCAAAATCTATAAATGTTTGATGCAAAATACTATCAATGCATCTAACTATATTTCTTTCTGCGTTATATATGGGTATAATAATTGATATCTTTCCCATATTTTTCTCCCAATAAAAGATATTTATAGTCTCTCTAATATATCAGCAATCCGTTTCGATGCAAATCCATCCCCATATGGATTATTGGCACTACTCATTTTTAAGTATTCGTTTCGATCATCTAACAACGTAGAAAACGCTCTATATATGACTTCTTCATCCGTACCAACCAATTTTAATGTTCCCGCTTGTATTCCTTCTGGACGTTCAGTCGTATTTCGCATAACTAACACAGGTTTCCCAAGCGATGGTGCTTCCTCTTGAATTCCTCCTGAATCTGTAAGAATCATGTAACATCTGCTAAGAAAATTATGAAATTCCAGTACATCAAGGGGCTCTATTATATGTATTCTTTCATCTTTTCCCAAAATTTCCTCAGCTATATTCCTAACTATTGGATTCATATGGATAGGATAAATTGCTTTTACATCAGAGTGTTCATCCATTACATGTTTGATTGCACGAAACATGTTTCGCATGGGATTCCCAAGGTTTTCTCTTCGATGTGCAGTAATCATTATTATTTTACTGCCTTCCGCCCATGACAATTCCGGATGATAATAATCGGTTTTTACGGTTGTTTTAAGTGCATCAATTGCCGTGTTTCCTGTAACATATATTGTATTTTCAGGCTTACCTTCATTTAACAAATTGCGTTTTGCGAGTTCTGTTGGTGCAAAATTATATCTGCTAATTATACTGACCGCCTGACGATTAAACTCTTCTGGATAAGGTGAATAAATATCATACGTTCTTAGACCGGCCTCAACATGTCCTATCGGTATTTGCATATAAAAACATGCTAACGCTGTAACAAATGTAGTTGTAGTGTCCCCGTGCACTAATACAATGTCTGGCTTTTCTCGCTCTAATACATCTTTTATTTTCTCTAAAATATTAGACGTTATATCAAACAAAGTCTGATTTGTAGTCATGATAGACAAATTATAATCTGTTTCTATACGAAAAACATTTAAAACCTGATCTAACATCTCTTTATGCTGTCCAGTAACGCAAACAATAGTTTTAAAAGCAGAACGAGATTTCAGTTCCTTTATAAGAGGACACATTTTTATTGCTTCCGGTCTTGTACCGAATACAACCATTATTTTTTTCAATTCCTCACACTCCTAGTTAATAATTTGGTTTTACTCAGAATTACTTGAATCCATGTCAATCTCCGCGTATGATAATTCATAGACTTCATCCGGCAATTTATTATTCTTCGCATCCGCAAGTTTCCATTGAAAATCATACTCCTCATTATACCTCATTAAGCATGGAAGAAAGTCTTCATTGATAAAAATATCGTTGGTGCTTTTTATGCGAAAAAAATAAGCATCCAAGTCATGATTATCCATTAAATAAGGTAATGACGTAGATAAGCTTTCCGGCAATACCTCACCTGAATCCAATGCTAGAATCCATGTTGGATTCTCTCTCTTGGCCTGTATCCATAGCACTTTTCGAATCATGCTATAATTAATATCGTTTTTTACTTTTGGTCGTATAATCTTACAATGATCAGCCGAGAAATATTCTCTGGTAATATCTTTAACCCTAGCCGAGGAAGTTAAGTCCATAACAACAATAGCATTTGCAACATTCGAGATACTGTCAAGTGTATGACTATAATTGAGTAGTGTTTGTTCATTGATTACACTCAAAACAACAAGTGTATTTTTTTCATTACTCTTGTCAAACCTGAGTGCTTTTTTTTCAGACGGCTTTAAATGTTCTTTCAATTTTGCTTGTAGATACTTAGTTTGGCTTTTAGTAGCTCTAATAAACCTATCATATTTAGGTGCTGAAACAGATTCCTTCGATTCAAAAGTCTGACACATATCAAACTTAAAACCGTCTCGCTTGAATTCTGAAATACGATTTATATATTCTTCACGATAAACATGATAAGCCGGATAAACAGTATCTATAAACAAGTCTATTCCCAATACTCCAGCTCGAATACAGAAGTGCCTGTCTTCTCCAAGCATTGAAAGATTTGGAACTTCTTTAAAACGAACTCCTTTTTCCAATGCACTACGCTTAATCAAAGTACATGCGCCTAAACCATCAACTCTATAAATACCAGGAATCCTCAGCATTGCGAAAAAGTTCTTCTGTATTTGTCTGGCAGCATCAACATTCATTGCCCCAGAAAAGGGGACTTTACTTTGCTCTGACAATCCTGGTATCCAAAAGCATTGAGCGTCCAAATTCCAATTGGGCTTCCACTGTGTCCAAAAAACATTTGAAACTATTTCAACATCTCGAGAAATAAGGTGTAATAAGGCGCGATGATCTAATATTATATCCGAATCTATCAAAAACAAATAATCATAATTATGTGTAATTGTATAGTCAATAATTGTATCTTTATAGAACGCTATTTTGTTTATAGAACTTTGATCCCATATATGCGTAACTTCATTACAACTATAATTACCAGTGTCTGCTAATCCAAATAATTCATCTCCCTTTTTTAAAATCACATCATGATCAACAGAAAAATCATGTAACAATTTGCTAGATTCATCCACAATATTATCATCAACAAAGAAGTATGTTATTTCTAATTCTTTTTTTTCGGTCTCATCCAAGCCTAGTAAAAATTCTTTCAATATTTGCGGCTTTTGTCGAACAGGCCCCCCAATAAGTAGTTTAACCATTATTTTTACCTCCAATTACCTCCGATAGTTCTAATTCGGGAAATTGAATATGTCCCCATTGATTTACATTCCAGTTCAGTCTTATATCCTCTAGTATCTCAAATGTAAAAAAGGGCCAAATCGCATCATAATCCTCATATCCCCCAAAATCATTTTTTGTATAAAGTACTGCGCATACCTTATATTGGCCTCTGGTCAATAAAGAAGAATCAAATTTCATCCGAAAAACTTTTTCTGAACCTTTTTTTATCTCTCCAAGCATTGGACATTGTGCCACTCCCACAGAAGTATCATCTATATATCGAATTTCATACCTGAAGTAAAGATTACTGATGTCTACATATGCTCGAACACTCATATCAAAAACTATTGCTTCGCCTGCTTCAAATATTGAATTTTTTTTATTTATTAATGTTACGTGTGTGATTTTAGCTTTAATTATTTGAGAAAGGTGTTTCATCCTGTTTTTTGTCAAATCGAAATCAACTCCCGAAAGATAATCACCTCTTTCCAAATATAACGATATAGATTTTTCCACATCGCCACAGTAAATAGTCTTACCATGATCTAGAACCATACACCTGGTGCAAAGTTGACGAATCGTAGCCATATTATGACTCACATACAGGACCGTTCGCCCTTCATTATTAGCCGCATCTCCCATTTTGCCCAGACATTTTTGCTGAAATTTCATATCGCCTACAGCAAGGACCTCATCCATTACCAATATTTCGCTATCCAAGTGTGCTGCTACCGCAAAGGCTAACTTTACATACATCCCGCTGGAATATCTTTTAACGGGTGTATCAATGAATTTCTCCATCTCCGCAAATTCAACTATCTGGTCAAACTTATTATCTATCTCGGATTTTGTCATTCCCAGAATCGCACCATTCATATATACATTTTCGCGGCCTGTCAGTTCCGGGTGAAAACCTGTTCCGACTTCTAGCATGCTGGCAACTCTGCCGTTATAAGAAATCGTCCCTTTAGACGGCGCCGTAACCCTAGAAAGGAGTTTTAATAAAGTAGACTTTCCGGCTCCATTATGACCGATAATCCCAAGCGCTTCTCCCTTTTTCACCTCAAAGCTAACATCATCTAATGCAAGAAATCTTTCATTATAACTCATTGGGACGGAGCCTATTTTTTTCGTCGGGTCCTCTTTACCTTTTAATTTCGCCCCCAGTCTTTGCAGGTCATCTCTTAATGTCGTGCCTCCTATAGCACCCAATCTGTACTCTTTTGAAACATGGTCAAATTTTATTATTGTCTCACTCATATGACTATTACACCGTATCCATAAATGTTTTCTCAACTCTGCTAAATAGAATAACGCCTATAATTAAAACTATAAATGTAACTCCCCATCCCAGAAGATAGTACTTAAGGTAAAAATGCCCAACTCCCAGGAATGCATATCTCATAGTCATTACAACCGGTGTGACAGGATTACACATATACAATCTAAGCCATTTTTCCGGAATGATACTTATATCATAGGCAACAGGCGTTGCATACATCCACAACTGCACTCCAAATCCTACAAGCATGGCAAGATCCCTGTACTTAGTAGTACATGCAGAAATGATTATCCCAAATCCAAGGCTAAGCATTGCAAGCTGCAAGATCAGTACGGGAAATAAAATGATATAGCCATTAGGATGAACTCCCGATGGAACAAAAATATAATAAATCCAAAAAACAAGGAAAAATAATATTTGAATTGAAAAGGAAATCAATTGTGACAATACCGTCGAAATAGGCATTACCAATCTGGGAAAATACACCTTTCCCAAAATAGATGCATTTGCTGTAAACGTCGACGCAGTTGCGCTTAAGCATCCTGAAAAATATTGCCATACTACTGTTCCCGCTAAATAAAATAGAAAAGAGGGCACGCCCGAAGGTGCTAAGCCAGCTATATTTCCAAACACGACAGTAAAAATAACCGTCGTCAAAAACGGTTGAATAATCGCCCACGCCGGCCCCAATATTGTTTGCTTATAATAAGCTGTAAAGTTTCTTTTCACAAATAAAAGAATTAAATCTTTGTATCTTATTATTTCTTTTAAATCTATATCAAACCATCCACTTTTTGGGTAAATGACTGTAGTAAATTTGTCTTCCATTTTTTCCTCTTCTCATTAAGATTTTGAATACATCATTAAATAATCTTTTCTATCTGTTCTGTAACGTACTCATTTAACATCACAAAATCTATTTGATTAATATTCTTTTTATAGTTCCTCCAAATATTAGGATCATTTATGACATTTTCAATAGCTTTAGAGAGCAATGAATATTCTGCCATAACCAAAATCCCCGTATTACCATGGTTTATTATTTCTCTAGCACCATTATTATCTGTAGATATTACCGGTTGCCCCAAAACCAAAGCCTCTAATAATGTCATTGGATAACCTTCGAATCGAGATGGCTGGACGTATATATCTGCATTCGCTATATATGGATAGGGGTTAGGCTTCATTCCAAGGAGCGTAATATACTCTGTCATATGCATATTTATCACTGCACTCTTTACTTCACTCATTGCCGGACCATCGCCGATGATCCACCACTGAACATTATGATACCCTTTAGCGACCAAATCTGCACATGCATGAACAGCTATATCCATTCCTTTTTCGTAGGATACTCTACCAACAGTAACTATATTTGTTTTTCCTGGATCAAACGCGTTCGCCATTGGCATATGTGCTTTTTCCAGGATTCCTTTATAATCTATTATGTTGTGTATTGAAATAATTTTTGGCGAACATAGAGGAACAAATTTTCGCAGCTCTTTTGCCTGATTTTCTGATACCGCAATTATTTTTTCGCATTTACGGTATGCTATCATATCGTGATAAACATGCCTCATTGCCCCATGATGATAAAACATTAGATATTTGTCGGCTTTTATACCTCTTATAGCTGCCTCCGCAACCACATCGCTATAAATAATTGCTGTATCAAACTTCTCATTCCTCATTAAACGTCGAATATATCTGATATATAATCGGTTCTCCACCCACTTAATCATTGGAACAGACCACAGCATAGCCTTATGCCGATTCGAAGGATGTTCTGTTTCATCTGTCAGGTAATATAGTTTTTTGTAACGATAGTATTTTTCAAAAGAATATATCTGCTCTCTGTCAATTATTAACAAGCGGCATTTTGGGGGAATTTGTTCTTCCATATCTAACTCGGCACGAAGCACCAGAAGTGTCACATCATATTTGTCATAATCTAAATACTTAAGTAAATTAATTAATGCAGATTCAATTCCGCCAATCCATAAAGCTTTTGTCACAAATATGATTCTTTTCTTCATCATCAAACATGTATAGTCCTTTTTATTTTGCTGTAAATCCGCCTGGTCAATTTATTAATTCTTTCTTTCAGAAAGAGTAGTGCGTATTTCTTCTTGCATTTCACGATACGTTTATTCTGATCATCATAATCACACTGTATTATATTTAAAAGCTCAACCTGTTTTTTATATTCCAATCCCTTTGTAAACCGGGTTCCCCAATGCACCAGCATCGTTTTAATATACGGGTTCCCTAATATCAGTGCTTTTCCCTCTGTGATATCTATAGATATATTTTTCAAACATTCCCAATAACAGCATATTGCTTCCAAACGAAAAGGGATTGGGCGGCAATTATTAACTGCCATCGAAAGTGCTACTAAGGGTTCGTCGCCTGGCGTTTCAAATTTTCCTTTAAATTTAAAACTAGCATAATCAGGGATAAACCTTTGCGCTTCTTCAAATACTTTTTTGACAACTGCTCCTTTTCGCATAAAATAGATCCCTCCATGGAGACCAATTACATACGAAACTCTGTTCTGCAGCTTCCCGATATTATCATATTCAAACCAACCGCTCTTATCTTTTAACGGAAGTACCCGCCCAAAACAGGAAAAATCATCAGCTCGCTGAAAATAATCAAACAGCTTATTTAAATCTCCAAATGCAAGGCAGTCTGCATCAATAAAGATATTTTCATCATATGGAATATAATCTCCTAAACTTAATTTATCCAGATAAGAATTACTTGAACCATTTTCAAAAACAATAACTTTATCGAAATCAGCCGTGTGATTATTTTCTCTGTCACAAAGTATTGCAAATGGTAATGGATTTTTACTAAAACACCGATACGATTTTAATAAATTCTCTGCAAGTTGATAATATTCTTCTTTTCCCGTTGCAATTGTTATAAACCCTCTGCTCTTAATATTGTTTATCATAGACATAATATTATTTCTCAAAAATGCTCTTTTCCGGCAGAATTTTTTCAAACGAATTAATTAATCTACATGATAAATAATCAATATCTCCCGGATTCTCCGGATCATTTAAGCAAACGTAATCATATTCTTGGTTTTCAATTATTCTACACAGATTATCTATTGTTTTTACGTCAATGATTTCAACCCAATTTTTTATCATTTCTGGCGAAAACTGTCCGCTTGCGATCTGCCACCACAGCATGACCCATTGATTCAGATGATCGCTTTTTCTAAAACGATCTTTACATGTTTCTTTTAATTTGTCTGGCTCTGCTTCCCAAACCTCCTGAAATGTTGTTTTCAAATATGCTGCTGGAGCATGTAGGTTTTTAAAGCCGGTGAAATATACCGGGAAAAGCTTTTCTAACATAATAGTGCGGAGATTATCCTTCCAGCGATATCTCTTATCCCTATACTTCTTCCTATATTTTTTAACGGACTCTTTTTTAGAAAAATGGCCATTTATAATGCCCAAATCATTTACTGCTGCATGCTGCCATGAGCCAATATGCCCTGCTAACTCAATAGGAACCTCTCCTCCATATGTACATGGAAGCCCTCCTCTAAAAAAGTCCGTTTCTTTTAAAGGGCGCAGCATAAACATATCATCATTAAAATACACAAAATGTTCTGCCAACCCTTTAATTCGATGTATGTTTAACTCTATGGAATGCGAATTAAAAGTGGGCAGATATTCTTCCGGCATGAACTCATCGTGTCGTACAATATGCACTTTTTCCGCATTTATATTAAGAAACGGCGGAATATGACCCCATGTTACGAAATGGATCTTACGAACCCATGGAGCAAATTTTTCAACCGCTCGAAACCAATAGTGAAGTATTCCCCAATCCCGATAACGGTTTTCCGCACTGTTTTCTGTATGCTTTTTTTCCTGATACTTCTTCTTTTCCGCCTTCCAGACAGGATCACTTCCATCAACCCAAAGTATTACAAAATCAATATCCATTTTTTCTATAGCAGATTGCTTTAATATCTATTCTAGAAAAAGATATTAAAGTAACTATTATCTATCTATAAATATCACTGTGACTTACAGATTCGATCTCCAATAAACATTCAAAATATTAACTATAGTATCGTCTAAAATCTCCGATAATACTCTTTAATACTACCGCTACCTTATGCCTAATATCCGATCTTACTTTTTTCAGAATCAATTTATTTACTTTATGCTCATATACAAGCTTAGCATATTCATTATTATTTATTTGATCATAAAATGAATGTTCATTAATCCATTCTGAAAAATCTGTACATATAGCATAAACTGTTTTTGGAGAAGCAACCGCAATTTTTTCACGCAACAAAACAGTAAACATTGAAATAAGCAGTCTATTAGATTGTTCTTTTTGTTCCAATGTGTTTTCCGGAAGTAGCGAACCAATAATATTTACCAATTCCGAAGTATTCTTCAAGCGATTTAACCGTGTATACATTTTTCTCCCAGCCTCTTGTTGATTATAATGATATATTGGCTTTTTATAAAAAAACCATTTGCCAGAAGCATTTAGAATCTGAAGGGAATACTCCATATCTTCATATATAAACATATCTTGACGAAACCAAATTTCATTATGAATCACCAAAGCTCTTTTAATTACTTTATTCCATACTGGTGTAATTGTATTGGACTTGTACAATTCATAAATCATATTTCGACATTCCTCTGTCCACTTTTTTCCTGTCAAGCTAGGTAACATTTCCTCTACTCGATAGCATTTTTTTTTATTGTAGTATTCAAACCACGTCCCATATACTAAGACATCTATATCTACGTTATTTTTTAATATTCGAATCACTGCTGATAATTCATTTGTCTCAAAAAAATCATCCGCATCCGCAAAAACAATATATTCACCTTTCGCAACACGTATTCCTGCGTTTCTTGCTGCCGCTACTCCTGTATTTATCTGATGTATGACTACGTCCCCATAAATATCACATAGCTCAGAAGAACCATCTGTACTGCCATCATCTACTATTATTATTTCAATTTCCTTTTTATAACTCTGATCTATCTCTCGTATAGAATTAATGCATTTCACCAGTGTATTCTTGCAATTGTATACTGGGATAATGAAAGAAAGCTGAATCATCTTCTCTCCTTTATGATCAAGCATATTTTTTGAAAACACTTGTTTTTCGCCCATGCAAATCCGTATCACCTATGTTTCAAATTTCATGAGGTTTACTTAAAATCTGATCAAAAAAAGCATCTACATCTGAAACCAGCTTATCAATCTTAAAATCATCTGAGCGTTTCATTGCTTGTCTATTCATCCGATAAAGTGTTTTCGCAGAATCACTCAATATTTTTTTTAAGCCTTCATAAAACGCATCATCATTGTTAGGAACAATAAGGCCAAACTCAGAATCACCGAGTAATTCACGCATTCCGGAACATTCAGTTGTAATGATAGGTTTTCCTAATATCAAACCTTCTGTTACAAACGTACTGTATCCCTCATAATTTGAAGAACAAACCAACAAATCCGCTCTCTGCATAAAGGGATATGGATTCTTCTGAAACCCCCACAACTTAACGACATGACTTAGTTGATTTTCTTTAATATATGTTTCTAAGCTTTTTCGTTCTGTTCCTTCTCCAACTATCCATAAATCAAAATCAAAGCCATCCTTTATAAGTTTATTAACCGCTTTTAAAAGTCGTATATAATTCTTAGGGGGCGATAGCCTTCCTACCGCAAGAAGTGTTATTTTTCTTTTCTCTATATTCCCCGGTAACTCATATAGAGCTTTTCGTTTTATTTCTTCATCATCAACCACATTATGCAATACTACCGTTTCGTAAGCATTACCAAATATTTCAAAAAAACTATTCTTTGCTTTTTCAGAAACACACACTACTTTATTCATATTTCGATAGTATGTTCTGGTCTTTTTCCTGAATTTATTCTTATCAATAATTGCATCTTCTAAATCACAATGAACCCATGCAAGCTTTTTTGCATTTTTATTAGTCGACGCTGCCATGACTTTTGTTGCTCCAAACTCCAGAAAAGCTATTTCAATATCATATTCGCTTTTTAAATGTAAAATATATGTCAGCCCTAACGCTGTTTCCAAACGATATATCCACTGAAATAATCTCATGTCATGTTTAAATATTGATTTAAAACAAATATTTTTTTTTAACATATATGCCGCTTTATCCGGAAATACCGTATGCACGGTAACATCATATTTTTTTGGATCCATATGGTTTACCAGATTACATAGGACCTTTTCTGCACCACCTATTGTTCCATCTATGGATAATCGTTCAATAAAGAATAGTATTTTTACCATTATATCCCTACCAATATATCTTATTCAGAAAGTAATCATGAACCCTGTATTCTTATTTAAAAAAGAAATGATACGGAATAAGATTATCAGGTCTTCCCTGCAAATAAGTTATAAATCTAACTATTCCAAAAGCACAGCTTCCCAAAGGAAGAACTAGTTTTAATAATTTTTCTGAATTTTTATCAAGGTAATGCCACCCCTCTTCGGGGAATTCAAAGACCATTGGAATAAAAACAACCGCAAACTGAAAATAGTAATCAGCTAAACGTTCGAAAATATTGTTATAACCACAATATGTCTGGAAACATATTGCCATACACATAAAGAGAAGCAGTGTTTTGTAAAGTCTCTTTTGCTTTTTTGCAGGTCTTAAAAATAATGCCGTAACAAGTATGATGATCATCAGAATTACTTTATTTCGAAAAAACCTTACCCCTTGAAGAGCATCTGGCGCCAGTTCATTTCCATACGCGTTCATCATCATCTCCAATAGTTGGTTCCGATAATAAAAAGTAATGCTAAGTGATCCTGCCAAAACAAATATATATCCATTATCCATTTCAAAACAAGCTAATAAATAAGCTGGAAGAAATATAAATGCCGGAAAATGTATAGTCCCTGCTAAGATAGTCAATGCTAAAAAACGAATCGGTTTTCGTTCCATTATAGCGTCAAATGCGAATAGTAAAACCGACATTGCCAATGCCTGTTTTTCCGCTGAAAACATAAAAGTATAGTAAAGAAGCCCCCAATAATAGCAGAAACTCTGAATCGGAGAAACAGAATACTTTTTTATAAACAAAGCAAAACTCAGCATAATGATTGCGGAAAGGATTATTATAAATATCTGATAATTACCACCAGTGATACCATGGCAAAATTTCATAAAAAAATTAAATCCGTTGTTAAAAGTTCCACTCTTCCCCGCAAGAATGTCTCTATATGACATTTCTCCTAACTTTCTAAACCTTGAAACATAAGATCCCGTTGAATCATTGCCAATTTTAAAAGCGTCTCTGCAGCCCATAACGATAAACATAAGTAGACATGCTATATTAATGTATTTATCGCGTCCCCGCTCACTTTTCGTATCCATGACCATCGGCAGGGCAACGATCACCGCCATCATTACTGTATATATATTTATCAAAACGCCCTCCGTTTATACTTTGTATTCTAATTCTAATGCGTTTTCTATCAGGAAAACTTTCATTGCGTTTTTTCACCCTTCCCTGTATGCTTCAAGGTAGTATCTGCATACTTTGTCCGCAAAGTCTTTTGAATCAAAGCCTCTTTCTCTGATGGCTTCTATGACTTTCTCTTTATCTGTTTTTCCCTGTTCAACGGCCTTCTCAATTCCATTGACCCATTCAGTAATATCTTCATTCAGACTTAACCATGTAACTGATCCTGTCTGAAAATCCACTTCATGGGAAAAAGTATCCGCCACAACACATGGCAGGCACGATGCCTGTGCTTCGATCAATGTCAGAGGCATACCTTCATACTTAGACGGGAGAATAAAAGCATCCGCGCTTTTCATAAGCTGATCGACGTCTTTTCTGACTCCCAAAAGAATCATTTCATCTTCCAGATGATAGCGTTCTATTTCTTCTATGACCTTCTTCTCATAACTGCCTCCATTATTGCCGGCACACAAGAAGCGAATACCATTGTTCCTTCTTTTACACTCTCTGGCAAGCAGAACGGTGAAAAGGAAATTTTTTTCATCAGAAAACCTTCCCACCTGAAGAACGTACTTCCATCTGTTGTCAAACTCTTCCGGTCTACCATCTGTCGGATCCGAAAGGAACTTTTCCGTATCCACAGAATTCACCAGCAAATGATATCTGTTGTCCCGGAAAACTTTATCGCCATATAAAAACTTAGCCGCTAAAGATGAACAGGCTAATAGCTGTGTGCCGTTCATCATTATCATCAGTCTCATCAGCTTAATATATGCATGTCGAACTATGTCTCTGCCATAGTCCTGGTTACTGCTGTGCGCATGTGCAAATCTATGTTTCACGCCTGCCAGCCTGGCTGTCATAAGTACCATTCCGCTGTGGAATAATTCATTCGAATGAACTATGTCATAATGGCCTTCCTTCAAAACTTTGTATAATACCCTGCAGTATCTCAGAAAATGCTTTCTCCCGGTCTCAGGGATTTTAATGCATCGACCGCCCAGCGAAAGTATTTCCGCTTCATAAAAAGGGTGATCCATGGTCGTCGTAAAATCGATCTGAAACAGATCTTTATCTGCATTTCGAATCAGGTACATCAGCTGATTCTCAATTCCTCCGACGTGCATCGTTCCGGCAATGATCAGAACTTTTATCTTTTTCATAAACGCTCCGGTTATTTCCTAAAATAAATGTATTTTAATTCCTGCTTTACAGATTCTGCCGTATATGACTGTGCCTTACGATATCCGTTTTTTTCATATAGAGTTCTCTCTTCTTTATCCCGGTACAATTCCCCGACATATCGCACGTAAGCATTAACGTCATCCGCTTTTACTATATAGCCGTTAAATCCGTTCTTTATCAGTTCTCGATGCCCTCTGTTGCCGGAAACTACTACCGGCTTTTTACAGAGCATTGCTTCCAGTATGTTCAGAGGCAGGCCTTCCCTGAAGCTGCAGGAAACCACCAGATCAACACCAGGAGTAATCTTTTCCAGATCTGTTCTGTACCCCAAAAGTGTAACGATTTCTTCTAGTTTTTCATTCTTTATCTGTGCTCGAAGCTCTTCCTCTTTCGGACCATTACCGGCTATCAGGACACGCAGATTTGGGATTTCTTCCTTCAATTGAGCCGAAGCCTGGATGAGCGTTTTCTGATTCTTATTTTGATTAAGCTCTCCTGTGCACAGCACCACGAAATCATCCGATTTTAATCCCTCTGCCCTTCGCATTTCGGTTCGTTCTTCTTCACTTACCGCATGATATCTGTCAGAATATACGCCGACGCCATGAATGTGTTCTGCTTTTCCGGGGAACTTTTTCTTTGCCAGTCTGTAATCTTCTTTTGTGATCGTAATCACTTTGTCACAGAATAATGACATTACTCTTTCAACAGGATAGAAGATCAGCCAGCTGCTGATGGAAGAACCTCTGAAAAAATGAAATCCATGCGCTGTATAGAACACTTTCGTTCCTTTTCTCCTCGCACCGACCGCTGCCAGCCTCGTTACTATGCCGCCCATCGGCGTATTGCAATGGATGACCTCATATCGCTCTTTTTTCAGGATCTTCTTTAATGCAACGTAAGCCTTCAGATTATCTATACTTTTCGGTGAACGCGAAAAGGGAATGTCATATACCTTATCTACGAAATCCAGCTTTAACCCGTTTTTCTCCGCCAGATTATTTCTGGCTGCCGCATGAACTTCATACCCTGCTTCGTGAAGAACTTCCACCAGAGGTTTATGAAATTGCCCAATATGAGATTGTACAGTGGCCGTTATAAGTATTTTTTTCATCTGAATAATAGTTTAAATAATAAATCCAAACACAAGAAATGCCAAGCATGCAATAATAAACGAAATAATAGCATATGGCAATTGTGAATATACATGATCCATGTTTTCAATGTTGCAGGCATTCGATGTGATTACTGTAGCATCAGAATAAAAACATGCATGACTACAAAAAGTTCCTCCCGAAACTATAGCCGCCATTATCAGCAAAAGATTAGCGTTAACAGCGACTCCCAGCGGAATAATAATTGGAGCACATACCGCAGGAATTCCCCAATTACTGCCCGTGATAAATCCCAAAAGAGAAACAACTATAAATGCTATCAAGGGATAAGTATGTACACTTACATATGGCTGCACCATATTCACCACATAGCCAGGCAAATCCAGATCCGCTGATGCCTGTCTCATAAACAAAGCTGCTATAATAATAACCAACGCTGGTACCGTGTCTGCAAAACCTTTGATCCAAAGATCACAGAATTTATTTGCGTTAACTTTTCTTCTGGGAATGTATAAAACTGCACTGACCAAAATGGCTGCAACTATTGCTATAAACATATCATCCGTAATAAGCTGAGTAATGATCATAGTTGCTATCGGAATAATAAAATCAAAAATATTGGAATCATTTTCGTGATCATCTTCTTCTGTATTCTGATTTAAATAAGTGCTGTTTTCGCTATAAACCATCCCTGTCTCTTCGACACGTTGATATGCTTTTTTCATGGCTCCAAGCTTAGGAATAATGCCTAATATAAAAAGCGGTACAACGACAACCGCAGCAATCGCATAAAAAATAAAAGGGATGACATGAATATACGTTTGCATAGCACTTCCATATCCGAGATTTCTGATGCTTTCCTGTTCATAAAAAACACCTGCAAAAAAAATGGCCCATGTAGAGAAAGGCAAAAGAACACAAACAGGTGCGCCAGTCGAGTCAATTACATAAGCCAGCGCCTCTCTGGGAACTTTTCTCTTATCTGCAAGCTTTTTTGTACAAGCACTGATAGTCATAATATTCATATAATCATCTACAAATATTATGATTCCCAAAATCCAGGAAACAATTAATGTACTCTTTGCCGTTTTACAGATTCTTCCCAAAAAATTTGCAATAGCATGGGTTCCATGCGCCTCATTGATCACAGCAATCAAGCTTCCAAACAAACCGCATACGATTACCAGCCACATAGTATCATAATCTGTAACCACTTTAAAAAAAGCATCATTAATAAGAGACACAACATTTTCGCCTGTTTTTATTGCAATAATAACATATGAAACCACTACTCCTGTTAAGAGCGCTTCTGTAGTTCTTCTGGATACGACCGCTACTATAATTACCAATATTGCGGGCAGTAATGTCACAACTCCATAGTCCATTTTTCTGTTTCCTTCTTCAACATCTGATTTTTGACATGATTTCCAGATAAATCCTTACGATTAACGCCCTCATGTCGGTATGTGATATATCTTTAATCACAATTCCTGTGTCTGCAATTCGGGGTTCCATATATGTAATCAGATCATTTGGTATTCCATCTGCTATTCTCTTTTCCAACGGAACCTTTAACATCAGTTCTATATATTTCCTATTATTAAAGGGAATCGTTATATCATATGAGACTCTATGCTCCGTTGTCAGAAAGACTCCTTCTCCTCCGCTCCACGCGAATTCCCAGAAATACATTTCCAGCCAATCCATTTTGTCAAAGACATCCCTGCTGTAGTATTTCTTCAAATACTCTTTGAATACTTTATCCGTCTTATGTATTAAATATGGGGTCACATATACTTTGTGCATTGCCCTCCAATAACTGGCATTTGGATATTTGGGAAATCGTTTTTTGTTGTATTTGTTATAATACCAGCCTCTGCCCATTTCATTGACCCAGGATTTGACTTCAACATCGCATGGCGGATTATCACAAAAATACATGCGTTTTTTTACATCATTCAAGTTGTTATGTCCAATGCATCCAGCATTGCATTCCATTACTTTTTTAAATGACTCCAAATCTTCATAACCACCATACTCATCAGGAATCTCATACAACTCATGTTCCAGATTCATGCTTCCGAGGATTTTTTTTGCTGCATCTGCGTCAACCGATTCGTCCACGTTTGATATGTAGCTGAAATAATGATATTTATCATAGTTATCTTTTGTACAAGCCAGGCATGTCATACTATCGCGACCGCCTGTTACAGAAATAGAGATTTTCTTTTCCGGCCATTTTTTGGCAATTAATGACATGTTCTTTGACATTATATCTCCCAAAGAATGGATTATTTCCGTGTACTCTTCTTCTGTATGGACTTCTTCAATTTTTTTTACCGGATAGTATCTTCTGACAGATACATATCCGGAAACAGGATCATATTTCCCTGCACAGTTAGGGTTCATGCGTTTCAATTCTTTAAAGGGTGATAAATCTCCCGGCAGCCACGTTCCCCAATAATGCCAAAATCTATTTTCTACCAGCTTCTTTACATATGTATCCTGCTTAATGCCGGTAAGATCTGATACAAGCTTACTATGGGAGGTCAGATAAAGATTCCCGTTCACTGTTCCATGGTATACCAGCTGCATTCCACAGCAATCTGTAGAATAATATATCTTTCCCTGTGAAAAGTATCCCACACAGAAAACTCCTGTAAGTTCACTTTCTTTTTCCCAGTAATTCGCATAACCTTTTCGTCGTGCAATACTCAATTCTTTAAGAATATTTTTTTCACTGTATTGCATGGTAAAAGGATTGTAGGCATGACCAATCAAAAAATGAATTCTTTTCCCATCGTCATACGAATAGAAGCTTGTCTTCTTATTATTGTATACATAATAAATGGATTCATACGTGACGATTTTGCTCTCATTCCAATTATTATAAAACGGATAGTCATCCAGGTTTTTAACTCGAGCATTTGTAACCAAAAATCCTCTTATATAAAGCTGCTCTTTAAATCGAGGGTTTTCTTCAAACAATTCCTGCATTTCTTCTTTAGAATAAAAGGCCATGCTTGTTTTCACTCCAAATCACTTAATATTCAGATGTTTTCTTTTATATTTCTCAGAATCACCTGATTTAATCTTCTCTGATTTCCTTCTCCCGCAAAGCTGTTGTGCGGCGTTACAATAACTCCCGGCATTTCCCAAAGAGGACTGGTCTCTTCAAGCGGCTCTGTCTCAAACACATCAAATACAGCCTGCAGATCTTTCCGTTCTCCCTGCTTGAGCTCGATGAATGCATCATAGTCCATGACTCCTCCGCGGGAGATGTTTACCAGCACCGCGTCTTTTTTCATCATTCTGATCTGCTCTCTGCCGATCAGTCCCCTGCTCTCATCTGTAAGGGGCAAGGTCAGGATCACGATATCAGCTTCGGTAATCCGCCGCTCCAGTTCATCCAACCGCCCTATATGATCGAAGTATTGGTTCTCCTTCTTACTTCTGTTTATACCTGTCACCCTGCATCCGAATGCCGCAAAGCGTTTAGCACACTCTGTGCCGACGCTGCCGCAGCCGATGATGCATACGATGCTTCCGGCAAGTTCTCTGAGTGTACGTATTTTTTTCCACTGGTGTTTTTTCTGACTGTCTTCAAAAGCCGGAAGCTGCTTAAATAATCGAAGAACACTGCCAACGGTAAATTCCGCCATCGGAATGCTGTAGACTCCTCCGGCGTTATGTATCTCTATCCCGTAAGCCTCTACGTATTCCATCGGCACCCGGTCATATCCTGCGCTTGTCAACTGTATATATCTGAGATTGGTGAACTTTTCGATCGGATGGCTGAGAAAGATTCCGTTTCCGATGATCCCTTCTACCCAGCCTGCCTCTACCGGAAGCTCATCCTTCTCCCACTGAAGAAAAGCTGTCCGGTGCCCGGCTTTCTCTAATTCTTCTTCGCATTCCCCAAAGCCCTGCCATGCTCCGGTAACTAATATATTCATACTGACCGCCTCTATTCAGCTTTTCAGTTCCACTATCTTCTGTACTCCGAGCTTTACGCATATAAGGTTTTCTCTGTAATCCTCATCCGTGTAACCGGCGCAGCCCTCTTCCACTTCCCTTATCGCTTTGACGCCATCCCGGAATATTTCTTCGATCTCCTTCAGATCAGTTATCTGTGATGTATTGCAAAAGCTTCTGGAGAGGATGACACATCCGGATCCGAGATGTATGTGTTCACGGATAATATATTCCGCGGGAAGCAATCCTCCTCCCGGAGCGGCAATGCCTCCGAATCCGTATCTCTTTTTTCTGGTATCGATAGTTGCGGCATTCACTCTGCGAATCTTCCCGCACAATTCCTGCACTGTCCCGTCCGCAAGCAGTTGAAACATAAATGTCTTTCCCTGCTCCAGGCTGAGATCGTTAAGCCCGATATAAACCTCGTCGATACCGTCCATCTCCGCGATATCTTCTATCATCCCGGCCGCTTCAACGGTTTCCACAAGAGCCATTGTCTTTGCTCTTCCATTGACCATATCCGCAAAGTCCATGACTTCCCGGATCGTCTTAAAGTATGGAAGCATGACGATGTCCGCACCGGCCTCAATGACCGCGTCTATCTCTTCCATCGAGGATGTGTGGGGAATTCCCATATAGAATCCCTTCTCATGGATCGGATTGACTCTCACCAGAAGTTCTGCTTTTCGCAGTGTCTGTCTGAGACGCCTTACATCCTCCACCGTATGATGGGACTGCACGGTATCCATCCCATTCTGACGGTCTGCCTTCCCGATGTATTCCATATCCGCAAAGATCCTGTCTACGCCTGCCTCTTCTGCTATAGCCGCGACCTTCGGATCATTTGTGATATACATTAATTTCAACGCCATGATCGAAGCCTTCCCTGCTTATTCATCCTGTACACCCATCTTTGCATCCCCGGCGTTCTGATCATCCCTGCGGAGTGTTTCTCCGATGTTTTTATTATCGGCATTGGACAGCACCTTAAAGATCGTACTGAAGAATATCCTAAGATCCAGCGCCAATGATATATGATCCACGTACCACACATTCAGTTCAATGCGGTGATGCCATTCCACATCCTTCCGGCCGTGGGTCTGCGCCCATCCGGTTATACCGGGACGCACGTCAAACATTCTTTTCTGCTCGTCCGTATACCGGTCTATCGGCCATGGATGATAGGTAAGCGGCGGTCTCGGTCCGATCAGGGACATATCTCCGCGGAGAATATTTACCAGCTGCGGAAGCTCATCGATGCTCGTCGCTCGGATGATCTTTCCCACGCGGGTGACTCTGGCGTCGCCTTTTCCGGAATAAACGCCGGAACCGGTATGCTCCGCGCCCACACACATGGAACGGAACTTCAGCATCTCAAATTCTTCTCCATGAAGACCCAGACGTTTCTGCCGGAACAGCACCGATCCATCCGAGTCGAGCTTTATAGCTGCGGCTGTGATCCCCATGGGAATCAGCGCCAGCAGGAACGCCGGAGCGCATATGGCTATATCCAGCATTCTTTTCGTTCTATCCCTGTAAACAGGATCCGCCGGCGGAAAATTATCCGGCATATCTGTGGCGGCGTATTTCTCAGCAGTTGTCTGTATGTCTTTCGACTGCCTGTTTTTTTTCTTTTTTACGCAATGCGCTTTCCCGGCTTTCAATGCACAGACAGCACCTGCGCCTGCCGCGGCTATAATGGCCGCGATACGTTTTCCGCTCTTTCCCATTTCCGCCTCCAGCACCTGTTAATGGGTTTAAAATACCTAATATGAGTCATTATTATAACACTTAACAAACGCATTGTCATTATTCCACGTGCTTAAAGTTGGTGCCGGAAATCCACTTTTTTTGGCACTTTTTCTCTCTGGTCTTCGGGCATAAAGAAACGGGTCGAAACCCTCTCTGGTTTCTGACCCGTTTCATAAAAATGCTTTTTATATTATGTGTAAATTATGCCTGAGACAGTTTCTTCTTAGATACAACTGCTGTTCCCGTAGCCAGGAGCGTTGCTGCCAGACCATAGATGAGAGCGTCGGACTCGCCTGTCTTAGGGCTCTTTGTAGAAGTCTTTGTAGTTGGTTTCGATGTAGGGCTGACTGCCGCAAATACTGTAGTAGTCATTCCGATCGTCATTGTAGCTGCAATGAGAACTGCTGCTAATCTCTTTTTCATTTCTTCTTTCTCCTCTCTTTTTTCGGGATCGGCCGCTATATATATTCTAATCCCCTATTTCAAATCTTAATTATCTAATTACTCCAAAACCTTGTGATAATGTCTTCAAAACCAATATCACGCAATGATTATATCATTTAATTTTTTGTTTGTACATAAAAATTTTTAATGATCAGATCGAACAGTGCTGCCTTATCCACCTGGTATTCGGCATAAACGTCTCCCTGAACGACCGTTCCCGGAACGGAACTCATCTCCGGAGTCCTGTAGCCGTGCTGCACTACCTGAGACGCCAGATATGTCAGATCAGCCAGGCTGATATCCGTTACCATGTAGTCCGTCGCGTCAGAATACAGTGTCGGGATAAGCGTCGGGTTCGACTTAATACCGCCAAAAGCGTTCTGCAGGAAGCCTGTCAGATACTGTTTCTGCCTGTCCATACGTGTATTGTTTGACTCCAGAAGGGCTGTGTCTCTGGAACGTATGTATGTGACAGATTGTTCCCCTTTAAGTGTCACCCAGCTGCCGTATGTGAGAGCCGGATCCTTCGCGGAGAGATCCTCCAGAACCTGTACGGACACGCCGCCCACATCATCATTGAGTGTCGGAACCCCCGTATAATCCATGGCAAAGTATGCATTGATCGGGAT
>OCVV012889385.1_pt1 | contig 29667 bp, 42 predicted proteins | sample 1539721 | NCBI WGS metagenome assembly OCVV01 (sample SAMN02144230, study PRJEB22623) | gut metagenome | biome: sheep rumen | host: Ovis aries | place: New Zealand | reverse complement strand
GCTGCCACGGCTGGCAACTGCGGCAGCGCCACGGCTGGCGAGTACGGCGCTGCCACGGCTGGCGACTGCGGCGCTGCCACGGCTGGCGAGTACGGCGCTGCCACGGCTGGCTATAAAGGCGCTGCCACGGCTGGCAACTACGGCGCTGCCACGGCTGGCAACTGCGGCGCTGCCACGGCTGGCTATAAAGGCGCTGCCACGGCTGGCTATAAAGGCGCTGCCACGGCTGGCGACTGCGGCAGCGCCACGGCTGACAACTACGGCGCTGCCACGGCTGGCAACTGCGGCAGCGCCACTTCAAGAGGATCTTCCGCTTCCGGGAAAGACGGTCTTTCTGTTGTGCGCGGCAACTGCGTCAAAGCAAAAGGCGGAATGGGCGCGTTGCTTGTCATAGCCATTGAGCAAGACGCATCATGGTCCATCCGCGAATGGAAAGCCGGAGTTGTCGACGGCGTGACCCTCATGCCCGACACCTGGTACACGCTGAAAGATGGCGAATTTGTGGAGGTCCCCGACGATGCCGCAGATTCCTGACGATCCCATCATTGCCAGCATGGAGAGAACCGGCTGGCCTTACTGGATGAACGATGAAGAGGAGGAAGACGATGCCAACGAACCCTTTGCAGTCTACGACCCCGATTAAGCCCGTCCCGAAGCTGCGCGTGGAGCGACTTGTGGACGGCGTGTGGTGCGAGTGGTGCACCTACGGCAAGAGCCGCCACGATCTCCGCGCCCTGTTTGAAGCGATCGACATGTTCCGCGCGTCCGGTTTCCGTTTCCCGGATACCCTGCGCGTGGTGGAGGCGACGCCATGACGGAAGAACAGGCCAAAATGAAGCCCGCCGTCAGGCTGTGGGCCGCTGTGGTCGAACTGGCGGTGGATGATTACCGCAGGGCCGTGATGGACGGCGACGAGGCCGAAGCCCGCCACATCGAAAATCAGATGGAGGTCATGGGCTACGGCGATTTCTGCCCGCCCATCCGGGAGCGTGCCCTGGTGTTCCGGGACTACTGCGACGAGGAGACAAAGGACCTCAAGCGCGGCAGAAAGCGCTACTGCAACTGCCCGGGCTGCCACAAGCCGCGCACGGTCTGCCTGAGCTACAACAAGCTGTCGATTTCGTGCAGCTGCAGCTCCTGCGGCCTGCGATACATTATCCCAATATTCCACAAGGAGGACGAAAAGGACGATGCTTAACATACTGGTTTTACAGGGGCGCTTGACCCGAGACCCGGAGATCCGAAGCACCAAAAACGGCTCGACCGTGGCGGGCTTCACGCTGGCCGTTGACCGTGACTGGCAACCCGGAGGAAGCGAAAAACAGACGGACTTTGTGGACTGCTCCGCGTGGAGAGCCACAGCGGGCTTTGTGGAGCGGAATTTCCGCAAGGGTCAGCTCGTGGTGGTCAAGGGCAGACTGGAAAGCCGCAAATGGCAGGACCGCGACGGCAACAGCCGCGTGAACTGGGAGTGCCAGGTGGACGACTGCTGGTTCTGCGGTGACCGGACCGAGCGCCCCGGCGTAGACGTGCCGCCCCCGACGATGGAGGAGCTGCCGGACGGGGATCCGGGTGAATTACCCTTCTAAATGCCATGAGAGAATTTTTGTTTGACGAAGCGACCCACACCTACACGCTGGACGGCCAGAAGGTCCCGAGCGTGACGGAGATCCTTGCCCCGATCACCGCCGGGAAGTATCCGCCCTCCGGGGTGGTTCAGCAGGCGGCGGCGCGGGGAACGCGCATCCACGAGCTGTGCGCCCTGTACGACATGGACGCGCTCCCGGAGGAGTTCGAGGGCGAACTTGTCCCCTATGTCCAGGCGTGGGCGGACTTCTGCCGGGACTACACCCCCGAGTGGCTGTACATCGAGCAGCCGCTGTACGCGCAGGATACCGAGAGCCGTTATGCCGCCGGGACGGTTGACCGGATCGGCGTGATCGACAGGGCGAACATCGTTGTGGACATCAAGACCACGCAGAGTATGGACAGGCCCGCAAAGATCGCCCTCTGCTGCCAGCTCTACGGCTATTCCTGGCTCGCGGATAACAACCTGATTCCCATTGACGGTCTCGGTCTCGGCGTGCAGCTCATGAAAGACGGAACGTACCGTCTCCAATGGCAGGCGGAGATCCAGAAAAAATACGGCTTTGCGTCCTGTGAGCTTTTCTGGCCCATGCGCAGGATGCACCATATCGTGAAAGGATATTGACATGAATGAACTGATGATTTACGAAGCGCACCGCGCTCTTGCAGAACCGACGCGCGGCAACTACGCCCTGCAGCTCGGCAACGGTGCCGCTCTGGAACTCAAGCGAGGGGTTGACTTTGACAACCCCATCGTCAAGACCGGCAAGAAGGCCGGGCAGAAAGCCTTTGACAAGCCCATCCTCCAGAAGAGCGGCGCGGAGAAGATCTCCTTCGGCTTCGGTCTCCTCCAGCAGTACGACCTTGTCTCCAAGGTCGAGAACTACGACGGGCAGAACAGTTATTTTGCCTACACCGTCCGCTGCGATCTGGTGAAGCTCGGCCCCAACGGGGAGAAGGTCGTCGTCTCGAACTCCTACGGCCACGCGAACACCGCCGAGGGGCGCAACGGATTCAAGCCCGCCGCCGACAGCGCAAACGGCTCTTTGAAGATGGCGCAGAAACGCGCCCTTGTCGGTGCCGCCCTTGCCATCTCCGGCCTGTCGGACCTGTTCACGCAGGACATCGACAACGACGGATTTATGGCCGAGGCCGCAAGCATCACCAGGGTCCGCGACGACGACCCGATCAGCTCCAAGCAGATCCAGCGCATCTATGCCATGGCCGGGTCTCTCGGCATGACCACGCCCGAGGCAAAGCAGTTGATCGTCTCGATGGGCTATGCCAGCACCAAGGACATCAAGGTCAAGGACTATGACTCGGTGATCAAGGCCGTGCAGGACGCGGCGGAGAAACATGCCTGACGAAGTGTGCCCGCTCTGCGAGGGGCGCGGCGTGATCCTGACCCAGACGGAGCACGGCGTGCTCTATTCCCGGCCCTGCAAGTGCATGGAGATAAGAGCCGCCCGAAAGCGCATCGAGCGTTCCGGCCTCGGGGATCTCTTCGACGCCTGCACCTTCAAGAGTTTCCAGACCCCGGACGAATGGACGCGCCGGGCGCTGGAAGTGGCGGTGGACTACGCCAAGAACGGGCGCGGGAAATGGCTCTACATCTCCGGGCATCCCGGCACCGGCAAGACACACATCTGCACCGCCGTCTGCCGCTACCTGATCAAAAAGGGCGCTCCCGTGCGCTACATGCTCTGGCGGGAGGACGCACCGAAGCTCAAGGCTCTGGTCAACGACGCCGCAGCATATGAGGCCGCGTTCCGGGATCTGGCCAAGGCCCCGGTGCTGTACATAGACGATTTTTTCAAGCAGCGCGGGGAGCCGAGCTCCGGAGACATAAACCTCGCCTTTGCCCTGTTAAACGCCCGCTACAACGCGAAGAACAAACGGACGATCCTGTCCTCGGAACTGCCGCTGAAAGCGGTGGAGACGATCGACCCGGCCATAGCAAGCCGGATTCACGAACGTGCCAGCGGCTACATCCTCAACGCCCCGGCAGGGCAGCAGAACTGGAGGGAGAAAAGCAAGTGAGTGAACTGAGCGACAAGGTAAGCAAAAGCCTTGAGCGGATAAAAGCCTACGAACCGTCAGAGGGTTACTACCTCGCCTTTTCCGGTGGCAAGGACAGCGTGGTCTGCAAAGCCCTGCTCGATATGGCAGGCGTGAAGTACGACGCGACCTATCGCGTGACCTCCGTCGACCCTCCCGAGCTGGTGCGTTTCATCAAGGAGAAACACCCGGACGTGCGGCGGGAAGTCCCACGCTATTCCCAGGACTACCACAACGAAAAGCTCGCCGGGAAACCGATCACGATGTGGAACCTGATCCCGGAGAAACTGATCCCGCCGACGCGGGTTGTCCGCTACTGCTGCACCAAGCTCAAAGAGAGCGGCGGCGATGGGCGCTTGACCGTGACCGGCGTGCGCTGGGCAGAAAGCCCGGCCCGGAGAGCGAATCAGGGCCTTGTCACCGTGACCAGCAAAAGAGCGGCAAAAGATATGCTGGCAAAAGATAGTTTTTTCTTTAACAAACAAGGGGGGGTGGTACTGACCAATGATAACGAGGATTCAAGGCGCATGGTCGAAGTCTGCTACAAGCGGCACAAGACAACCTTGAACCCCATCATAGAATGGACGGATCGTGATGTCTGGGATTTCATTCACTGCGAACATATCCCCTACTGTGAGCTTTACGACGAGGGCATGAACCGTCTCGGCTGCATCGGTTGCCCGATGGCTGGGACGAAAGGCCGGGAAAAAGAATTTCTCCGCTGGCCGCAGTACAAAGAGAACTACATGCTCGCCTTTGAACGGATGCTGAAAGAGCGTATCTGGCGCGGGAAGTACGATAGTACATGGCGTTCAGCGACGGCCCGCGATGTCTTCAACTGGTGGATGGAGTACGACGTGATGCCCGGACAGCTCAACCTGTTTGAAGATACGGAGGAGATTGAAACAGAATGACCAGAACCTACGGCTATACCATCCCCGGTGTGCCGATCACCAAGAAGAACCACCAGCAGATCGCCTTCAACCGGGCGACCGGGCGGCGCTTCATCCGGCAGTCCGACCGCTACGAGGAGTATGAGACGATAGCAAGCTACTTCCTCTCCCCAAAGCCGCCGGAGCCGATCGCCTACCCCTGCCGGGTGAAGTGCGTTTACTACATGCCGACCAAGCGCCGCGTCGATCTCACAAACCTGATGGCCGCGACGCACGACATCCTCACAAAGTTTTACATCCTCGCCGACGACAACCGCGACATTGTGGCAAGCGTCGGCGGGAGCCGGGTGCTCTATGACAAGGAAAACCCCCGTGTGGAGATCCTGATAGAACCGCTCGGCGAGCCATACGAACAATGGAAGAAGGAGAAATAAGATGCCAGATTATACCGCATACACGAAAAACGCCGGGATCACGAACCGCCAGATGGTGGCGGAGCTGCGGCGCTATTATCCGAAGTACGGCAAGCCCACGCAGACGATGATCTGCAACCCCGATAAGTACGCCGTCCAGCTCACCCCGGAGGCGGAGGCGATCCTGCGCCTGACTTTCGGCAGCTTCCCCGGCCTCTCGGACACCGTGTGGGACGGCAAGACGGAGCTGCCCAAGCCCCGCCGCCGTGAGCACCGCCGCAAGGGAAACAAGCTGACCGTCCGTCTGGATGACAGCCTGTTCTCCCAGTTGAACGAACTGTATGAAAAGACCGCCTTCGCGTCCATGCAGGATCTGGTCGAGGCGGCAATTGTGGAATTTGTCAAACGGAGGGACAGCAATGGGCGTATTTGATATGATCATTGCCCCGGCGGACAACTACTGGAAGAAGCAGTATAACGCCGAGAAGATCCGCCGCCAGCGTGCCGAGGCAGACGCCAAGTGCTACAAGGACGAGGCCGACTACAACCACGAATCCCTCGCGCTGCTGTCCGACCGGGATCTCAAGCAGGCCCGCGCAATCGAGGCTTACAACAAAGAGATCGCGGCGCTCAAGCAAGAACTGGACGCAAAGGAGCGCGCCATCGCCGACAAGGACCGGGAGATCGTGCTGCTCCACGAGGCTCTGCGCTCCGAGCGTGACCTGTCAGCCGCGCTCCGCACAAACTCCCGCCTGTGGGAGAGCATCAAGCAGCAGGCAAGGGAGGGCACGGCATGAAGCACGCCTCTTGGGATTTTCACGCGGAGTATGAAGACTTCTTGCACACTGTTGGGACGCGCAAATGCAGTAATTGTCAGGAGGCGATGCCGCGTTTCTCTTCTACAAACTATTGCCCAAACTGTGGGGCAAAGATGGACAAGGAACAGCGGAAGTTGATTGATGTTCCAATAAAGATAGAATGGCACGCGCCAACAAAGGCAGATGTACTACGGCAAACCGTAAAAGACGAAGAACTTGCCGGGACGATTTGCGATCTCTTTGCAGCTCTTTATGAAAACCTGTCAAGAGAAACAGTCCTTGCATGGTTGAAGGAGGAGGCAACGGCATGACCAGAGGAGAACACATGCGGGAGGCCCGGCGAAAAGCCGGGCTGTCCCTTCGGCAGCTTGGCGAGAAAAGCGGCGTGAAGTTCGGCACAATCTCGCGCATCGAGCAGGGCCGAAACAACGGCTCTCTCGCCACCGTCGAGCTGCTGGCCGACGCTCTCGGTCTGAGCATCGACGAGTACACCGGGCATGAAGTGAAAGGAGAAGAGAATGGCTGAGTGTATCGAACGCGAAAAAGCGTTTGACGCTGTGTTTGGTCAGTTTTGCGCGTGTAGCGATGAAACAGAAGCCGCTCTCAATGCGGCGATTGAAGAAATCAGAGCAATCCCCGCCGCCGCCGTGCGGCCTGTGGTCTTCTGCCGGGATTGCATCCATTATAAGCCACAACAGAAGAGCAAACGGTGGTCAAACACGACTCCGATGTGTTCACGGAGCGCGACAATAAAGATGCCGCCTGATGGGTTTTGCTCGTTCGGAGTAAAGAGGGAGGAAAGCTGATGGAACTTAAACCTTGCCCGTTTTGCGGTTTGCCAGCGAAGATGCACACGACATATTATCCGTCTGAATATGCCGATTCAGATGATAACATCCCGGAAGATGCCGCCATTATGCGAGAATGGCGAAAACCGAAAGAAAAGAAATGGACGATCGAGTTTCGGCGCAAAGCTTATGTCCCACAATGCACGGACTCCACTTGCGTTGGGCGGTCGCAAAAGAAATTTCAGTCAGAAGGGGAGGCGGTGAAGGCATGGAACAAGAGAGCATAAAATGTGGAACCCTTTGCCCGTATTTTAAGCCAAGGAAAGGAGAATACAGACCGCGAGGGGTATGCGGCCTTCCATCTGCGCCGAAGTATGTAATTATAGACGGTGAACAAGAAGAACCGCCGAAATGGTGCTTGAGAAGGGAGGAAAGCTGATGTATGACGAACTTGTAAAGCGGCTGTGGGAGTGTGCTTCTGGTGAGTGCTTCAATTGCTCACAGTTCACGGAGACAACAAACGCAAGCGTATGATCTAAGGAACTGATGAAGCCAGCCGCCGACGCAATTAAAGAACTGGAAGAGTTATCGAGGCGGCAGGAAGTAGAGCTTGTGGAACTGACGGGAGAGCTCGCAAGCAAACCGCGCTGGATTTCCGTGACGGAGCGGTTGCCAGACACAGAAGACGAGGTTGTTGTTGCTTTCAAGAATAGTGCAGATGGCGAATGGCGGTATCGGATAGACAACTTTGTGGACGGCGCGTTTTGCTATAACGCAGCATTCGGTCGGAATATCACCCATTGGATGCCGCTGCCACAGCCACCGAAGGAGGAATGAGCATGATCGAGATAAACGGATGGTCTTTCATCGCCCTTGTGATGGCGCTTGTTTCACTTGCGATCAATCTGAGTATGAGGGGGAAATGAGCATGGGGGTTTATATCAAGGGCATGGAGATGCCGAGGCATGGACATACCATAACAATCACGATAGTAGGTAGTGGGCAAGCATATGTTGAATACTTTGATTGCCGCCCTCATGTCGAAGAAACGATTGAATACACCGCCGTCCCCGTCCCGGAGCATGGACGGCTGATTGATGCGGATGTACTTATTACAAGATACGAGAAACAGAGAGCAGAAGATGGAGACATCATTTGTGATGAAAGAGCTTTTCCATCAGATTATGAAAAAGCCATGTATAGGTACAGCAGGAACAGCGACATCATTTCTGCGCTGAAATCCCAAGCGGCTGTCATCACGGCAGAGGAGGGCGAGTGATTGAAGAAACTCCTATCATTACTTCTCACCATAGCCCTGCTCCTGTCTCTCCCGTCCCCAGCCTATGCCACGATCACCGAGCGCAAGAGCAAAGAGGCCGAGCGCTTATTGTGGGATGAGCTTTCGCTGCACTCCCCGTCTGATGTCGTGACGGCTGGCGTACTCGCCTACTTCTGGCGGGAGAGCCAGTACAAGTCCGATGCCGTCACCGGCTGGGACACGCTCCAAGCCTACGAAGGTTTCGACCTATGCGGCTACGTTGTCAGCAAGACCGACAAGGGCATGGAGGACGGAAGTTCCCGTCAATGGTTTGTCGAGGCCGTGCGATCATGCGGCGGTTTCGGCCTTGGTCAATGGTACGCGACAGACTACCTCGAAGATCTCTATGATTTCGCAAGGGTCTATGGCGGCAGTATAGCCGATGCGGAAACCCAATGCGCTTTCGTGTTCCATTCTCTTGAACAGAACGAAAAGCTCTGGAAGCGGCTCAAACGATGCAAAGACCCGGCCCGCGCCGGTCGCCTGATCGCCATCTACTACGACGGCTCCGAGGACGGTGCTCCCTACATGGGCCGCAAAGCAAAACAATTCTATGACCGCTACCACGAATGAGAGGCAGGGCGTTTTGCCCTGCCTCTTTCTTTACTTCATGGCCTTGTCCCAGCTCGTTTTGTAGCCCATCGCGTCCCACAGCGCCCGGAGATAGGCTTCGTCGCCCTTGTGCCCGGCGTAGTAGGTCTTGATGTCGTCCTGCCGGACTTTCCCGTCCCCGCCGATTGCAAGGACAAGACCGCCCGCGTCTCCGGGTTCCATGCCCGCCTCGACAAGAGCCGTCACCGGGTCGAGCTTGGCCGGTTCCTCGCCGCGCTGCTGCATGACAGCCGTCTTTGCGCTGTTGTTTGCCAGCGTGTAAAGGTTCTGGATGATCTCGGCCCGTTCCGCGTCCTCCATGCCCTGGTACTCTTCGCTCTCGATGAAGTCCTGCACCAGCGCGAGCGAGTTCTGCCCCTTGGTCGTGGCGTAGGTCTCCCATTCCTCCGGCGTGAGCCGCCCGATGTCTCCACCAAGGTTCCGGCTTGCGTAGTCGGGATATACCTTGTCCGCCCCGTCCGCGCCGCTCTGGTAGAGCCGCTGCAGCTCGTCGTCAATCGGCGTGCTCCGGTCCTCGCTCGAATAGTACGGGGAGAGGAAGGTCTCCCAGACCTTGCCGATGCCCTGCGGCGTCTCCTGCTTGCGGCCCCACGCGTCGATGTAGTCCTGCTGCTGGAAATCCGGGTCCTCAAAAAGTCCGCCGATCCCGGGGATCTTCGCCATGGTCTGGCTGAGTTTCCGTTGAAGCGAAGTCGGCAGGGCGCTGGTCGGGTCGGTATAGGTCGTCTGCCGGTAGTCCTCGCCGTAGCGCTCGACCTGACCGAGCAGCGTCGGCACGCTCTGCGAGAGCAGGCTTGCCAGCGCGTTCATGGACAGCAGGGCGATGGGCGGCGTGTCGTCCGTGTAGCTCTGCACGACCTCGAACGCGTCGTTGATGCCGTCCAGCATGGACATGTCCAGCATCGGCTCGCCGATAGCCGTCAGGGTGTCGATCACATCGCCGACAGAAAGCCCGTTCTCGGTCGCAAGCTGCTCCATCTGTGCGCCCATAAACAGGGGGATGGAGTACGGGGCCACCCAGTCCATTGTGTAGCTCCTATCGCCGATCTTAAGGCTCCAGTCCTGCGCCCCGCGCAGCTTGTCGAAGTTCTCCTGCTCCTTGTCCTTGTCCTTGCCCCGGAGGTTCCCGGAAGCGGCCAGCAGATACCCCAGCGCCATGATTCCGGTGCCGGTCAGCGTCTTCGCCGCCTGGTCGATCACGTCGCTTGCCGTCACGCCGTCTTTGCCGCGAATTGCATTTGCCGCGTCGACAGCCGTGTTGATAAGGCCGAGCGGGCTGTATTCCTCCGCCCTTACAAGGATATTCGCCGGGGTCTTGCGGAAGGGCATGATGCCCTCGCCGATAGCGGAGATGACCTTGCCCGTCTTGGTGTTGGCCTTGTTGCGCCCGAGCTGCGATACGGTGAGGGAAAAGTCGTTGTTGTCGCGGAAGGTCGCCTCCTGCGCCTGCTGGATGGCATAGGCCCGCGCCCGCTCCAGCATTTCAGGGCTCATGTCCGCGATGCTCTGGACCTTGTGCGCAGCCATCCATCCGGCCATCGCGTCGGCGTAGTTGCTGCGGGAGAAGATCACGTCGCCCTGTTCCATCGCCCACTTGGTGCCCAAGCGCCAGCCCTCAAGCACACGGGATTTGAAGATCCTCCGCTTGTCCTGGATCTCCTTGTCCATCTGCCTTGCGGAGTCTGAATACTTCGCCTCGCCGAGCGCTTCGTCCTGCACGTTCGTGAAGTCCGCCCACGCGTCGGAAAACAGCTTGGGATTGTACAGAACACTCTTGGTGCGCTCCATCTCCCCACCGCTGGCGATATAGCCGATGTATTCCATCACCGCCGCGATCCGGTCCTTTACCATGCGCCCCACCATAGAGGTAAGGTTGCCGACCACGTTTCTTGTCTGCGTCTTGAAGTTGCCGAGCATGGCCGTGTAGCGCAGGGCCGTGTATTTGTCCATCCAGCTTGCCGGGATCTGGTCCGCGATGCTCTTCTGCATCTGAGAAATAAGCTCGTCCCGCGCCTCGTCTGTCTCCGCGGCGTTGTATTCGTTGACAAGCTCCTGCGGAAGCTCCACCTTGTATTTGCCTCCGGCCTGCTCGTTGAGCTTTTCGACGGTCTTCTGTACACCGTACAGCTTGCCCTCCGGCGTGGTCACGCTCTGCCGCAGGATCTTCGCCACCTGTCCGAGCTGACCGGCCTGCGTCAGCTCCGCCGCCACGTCTGCAATTAGCCGCTCCGCGCCGACAACATCGCCGTTGCGGGTCATCTCGTTTGCGACCATCCGGGCCAGCGGGACCGCCTCGGGCGGCAGCTTCGCGCCCTCTTTCGCCGCGCGGATCGCGCCGTCAAGATAGCCCTTCGCGCTCTCGTATCCGCCGTCGTAAATGCTCTGCGCCTTGGCAAGAACGTCCTTGTTCAAAAGCCGTTCATAGGTGACGCGGTCTTTCCCAAGGGACTTGGACAGCGCTTCTTCCGTGCCCTCGGCCGTCCGCACGTTCTCGGCAAAGCCGCGCTCCACGGTCGGTCCGTTGGCCTGCACCCCGCTCGGTACGGTCTCAACGCCGTTGATCGTTGAGGGCGGCGTCTCTCCCTCCAGAGAGGCAAAGTTTTCGCTGTCCATGGCCGGGGCCGCGCTTTCAAGGCCGGTCGCTTCGTCAAGCACTTTCTGCGTGATCTCGGCAAGCGCCGCGTCGTAGTCCTCCTGCGAGGCCATGTCCGCCCAGCTCTGTGTCTTCGGTCTCAACGTGTCCAGGACCTCGACGATCCGCTCGATCTCGTCATGTTGCGCGGTGATGTCCATCGGGAAGAGACCGTCGCCGAACATGTCGTTCATCTCCTGATACAGCGTGTCGATAGGAAGTCCGCTGTTGCGCAGATTGAGCTTGCCGAACAGGGACTTGCGCCATGCGTCATAGTCTGTCGAATCGCCGCGCAGCTCGTCGGAGATTTGGATGTTCTTCCCTTTCAGATAGTTCTTGATGGAATCGAAAAGCTCCGCATTCCCGCCGGATTCGGTCTGTACGTTGTTGACGATCTTCGCCGCCGCGTTCTCGGCCATCTCGTGGAGCGTGTCCTGGTCGATGCCCTGTCCGTTGTTGTTGCTCTGAATATAGTCCGCGATACCCTGCAAATCGGCGGCAACGTCCGCCGCCTTGCTCGTGGTTCCGGTGTACTCGACAAGCCCCTGCGCCGCCTCGCTCGCGCTTCTGGTGGTCTGCCTCTGCCCGATTCCCTCGCCGTCATTCGCAAGGCCGCTGTTTAACGCCTGAGATTCGCCTGTGCTCGTTTCTGCCGTGGTGGGCGGTGCAGGAATATCCCCCGGCGCTTCCGGGGCCTCCTGCGGCGTTTCTGCGGCTTCTTCCGTGGGAGTGGTCAGAATCTCCGCCACACGCTCGGCAGCGTCCTCTTTCGCCTGTGCGTCGGCCATCGGCCCAAGCAGCGCGTCGACCACTTCGTCGGCCTGCTGCCGTACCTCTGCCGGGGCCTGCCCTTCCGCTCTCTCTTCGCCGCTCGTCTGGCGGGCTTCGACCGGCTGCGCACCCGTCGCCTGTTCCGCGAGGACCTGTGCCGGGTCAAGCGGCGCGTTCTGCTCCTGCCCGGCGTTCGGGTTTCCCAGCGCATCCATAACGCCGTTCATCTGTTCGTTGACGCGGGCTTCTACGGCATCGGCCTGTCGGGCTTCCGCGTTCTTTGCCGCATTCTGCCCGGTTGCGATACTGCCGCCGCTGCCGAGTCCGCCGATGGCTGCGCCGATCAGGAAATCGTAAAGGATCTCGCTGCCGTCGTAGCCGTTCTCCCAGAGATTGCGGAGGGATTCGTCGTTGTAAATCTGTTCGGCAAACGGAGTGAGAAGGTCGGAGATCGCTTCCTCTGCGCCTTCTCCGCCCGCCCCCGCCAGTACCCGGAGAACGGTGCGGCCTGTGTCGGTTTCGGCCAGTCTGCGGATCGCGCCCTCGACAACATCGTCGGCTGCGCCTTTCCCGAAGATCCCGGCCACGCCGTCGAACAGCTTTTCGGTCGCAACCTCGATACCGCCCTTAGTGATGCCGTAGGCCACCTGTTCCCCGACGCTCGCGCCAGCCTGCCGCGCCTCCTGAGAAGCGCCGCCAGCCGAGCGCAGGAACATGGAAAAGAGGGAGCTTCCGCCCGGAATCTTGCCGAGCGCCGCGTCATAGCCCAACTGAATCACGTTGGTTGCGATGTCCACCCCGGCAGCGCCGAGCCCGGAAAGTCCGGCCTTTGCTGACGCGAGGTCTGCCGCCGCATTTTCACCCAGCGAGTCGGCAACCTGTTCGATCTGCGCAGCGGTGTTTTGGACGGCCTGCATCTCTGCCAAGTGCGCCTGTTTCTCTTCTTCCGTGCCGGTCCCGATGGTGGCAGCGCTCAGTTCATCCGTCGCATACCCGGCATAGGGGCTTGCGTTGCCGTACTGTGCGCCGATAGTGCCGAGCCAGTCAAGCGCGGTCCCTGCCGCGTTCACAAACCCGGAGGCATATTGACCGGTCGAACCGCTCATAATCTGCCGCGCCCGGTCAACATCGTTATAGCTCTGCGGCCCGTTCCCGGCAGCTTCGTCTCCCGCTTCCAGTTCCCGGATGATCTCGGCCCGCCGTGCCGCCTCTGCGTTGGCCTGTTCCGGGTCGGTCACATTGCCGCTGTTCTGGTCGATCTCGTTCAGCTCGGCAATCAGGGCGTCGCGCCCCTCCCAGTTGACAAACGCGGCGTTTGCGTCGTAGTCGGTGAGCGCTTTCTGCGCCTGTGCAGCTTCAGCCTGTGCGCGATTCAGCGCGTCCCAGTCCATCGGCCCCCACCACGTTTTGTCCTGCGCGTCCAATGCGTCGGCTTTCTGCTGCGCGTCGGCAGCGGCCTGTGCCAGCGCCTCCCGCTCGGGGTCGGCGTTCGCCGCTCCGCGCATAGCACGCTGTTCGTCCCTCTGATCGTCAGCCGAGAGGCCGCTGCCGCTTGCCGCGTTCAGAAGCGCCTGCTGCTCGCTCGGGATCTCGTCCTCGCCGTCGTCCTCGTCGTCCATGAACGAGGCAAAGCCGGAAGCGGGTTTTGCCGTCTCTTCCGTCTTCGGCGCTTCCGCTGCTGCCTGCGCCGCCTCGCGCATGGCTTTCTGCTCGTCGCGCTGTTCGTCGGTTCCAAGACCCTCGCCCCGATTTGCCGCCTCTTCCTGCGCAGCTCTGGTAGCGGCGAGACGCTCGTCGTTCCAGTTGCGGGACCACTCCGCCTGTCGCGCCGTGTCCTTGTTCTCGGGAAGAGCGTCCCCGGCCCGGGCGGTGCTGCCGGTCTCCCCGGCCGCGGCCTGCCGTTCGCGTTCTTTGGACGCGGCAAGCAGCGCGTTTTGCTCGTCCTGGTACGCTTCCGCCGCCTGCGTCCTCGCGGCTGCGGCGTTGCGCTCTTCCTCGTTCATCCCGCCGAGACCGATGGTGTCCCAGAGATGCCCGAGACCGCCCTTCGGTTTCTCCGGCTCCGGCTCCTGTTTGCGCTCGGGGCTTATGTCCGTGGAGACAGCGGGCGCGGTCCCGCCTGCCTGGGACGGTGCTCCGCCCGTGCTTTCCTGCCGGGCCTGCTCGTCCTCTTCGTAGGGTTCGGGACCGTAATCAAGCTCGCGCTGCTTCTTCTTGCCGGGCGCGCTGCTTTTCCCGCCGCTCTTGGCGGCAAGCGTGCGCTCTTTCTTCCCGACGGTGTTCCGAAGTTTGTCTGCCATTGCTTGTCTCCTTGGTCATTCTTTAAGACGATCTCTTGGCGTTTACGCCGTTGCTTGCGACGGCCCCGACTCTGCTGCCTGCCTTGGCGGCGGCGGCAAGGTCCGCGTAGCTGTTGATCTTGTTATCGCCGGTGGTGGAGCTGCTCGAGGATCTGCTGCTCCGGCTTCTGCGGCCCCTGCCGCCGTAGCCGCCCTCTGCCGCCGGTGCCATGCCGGGCGCGTACTCGCCGGTCATGCGGAAATACTCGTCCGCCGTGATAGCCCCGGTGTTGTAGGCCAGCAGCGGGTTTTGCGCCACCCAGAGCTGGCGCATCGTGTTTGCCGTGTCCTGCCCGTACAGGTTGGAATAGCCGTCGAAGATGCCGTAGCCCGCCATGAGCTGCGCCTCGTTCATCTGCCGCTGGCGGTCGTCCTGGTAGCCCTGCATCAGCGCTGCGGCTTTCTGGTAATCGCTCTGCGAGATGGCCGCGTTGACCTGGCTGCGGTATGCCGCTTCCAGATCGCTCAGTCCGCGAGCCGCCTGCGCCTCTTCCGCCGCCTGTGCCGCTCCGAGCTGCCCGTAGGCTTTCTGGTATGCCCCGGCCTGCCCGAGCTGCATCTGCGAGGCGGTCCCGGCGTTCAGTCCGTTCGCCGCCGCCTGAATGTTGTTGTTGCGGCGCTGCCGCTCGTACTGTGCTCCGAGGTCGTTCTTCTGCGTCAGGTAGTTCCCGGCGATTTTCGCAGCGTCGGCCTGCTGCTGGCTGCGGTTTCGGTTGTACTCTTCCTCCATCCGGGACAAATTCGCGTCCCGCTGGCTGTCGTACATTCCGGCTACTGCCTGCCCCTGCGCTCCTTTGGTGTAGGCGTCGTAGGCTTCTTCAAAAGACGGCATGTTTTATCCCTCCCGGTACATCTGCTGCATACTGCGCACCTCGGCCGCGGCCTCAATGTGCTTGTCATGCAGATACTCATAAATGGCGAGCATTTCTTTGGGAGGGTCGCCCTTCTCCCTGCGGTATCGGTCGATGATCGCCGTCACCTGATTGTGGAGCATTTTCTGGTGCTCCATCTCCTGCAAAGACAGGGTATTGAACACACTCGCAAGCTCCGGCATCTCTTCCTTGTAGTGCAAAGCACACTTCGCGTATTTCTCCGCGTCGCCCAGCTCTTCCCCGATCATCTCGGAAAGTTTTTTGATAATCAGCATAGTGTCCTCCTGTAGAGGAAACGGGCGGGATTAACCCGCCCGCCTCCGGGTTTTGTCAGGCAGTCGTGGCAGCAGGATTCGCGATCCACTTGCCCATCACGGACAGGAGATACGCGGACTGCTGGGCATTGATGGCTTCGGTCTGAGCCTTGGTGAGTTCGCGCACCGTCTCGTCGTACTTGTCCTGCAGCATCTGCGTCTTGATCGAGCAGCAGCAGCTCTCCATCTGAGCGCCGAGCTGGTCCATCTTCTGCGTGATGGCGTTGAAGCCCTGGATCACGTTGATCTGGTTGGCATAGTTCTGCTGCATCAGGGTGTTAGTCTGGCCGTTGATAAGCTGTGCGGTCTCATAGTTGTTGTTTGCGGAGGACAGCAGGATGTCGCGCAGGCCGGTCTGCACCGCCTGATTGTTGACGGAATCCTGCACAAATTCCTTCGTCGCAACATCAGGACCGGGGCCGTATCCGCGACCGGCAAAACCACCGATACCGCCGCCGAACAGGATTGCGATAATCAGGAATGCACCCAGCCAATCGCTGCCGAAGAAGGAAGAACCACCGTTAGAGTTCATGTGTCATACCTCGTTGTTAAAAATATTTTCATCCCGGCCGGAGATGATTACCGTTTGATTACGGGGTCGATCACCCCGTCAATCTTTTGCGCCAGCGCGTTCGGATCAACGCCCTTCTGCTGGCATAGTCTCTGTGCTTCGCCCTGCAAATCTCCGAGATTGATCTGCTTGAGTTCCGGTCGCTCGTTGGCAAGGCGAAGCATGAAGTCATGCGCAGACTCCCCACGTATTGCAGCGCCAACGGCCTGCAAAAGAAGTGAAGTTCCGCCATTTCCGCCCCCAAAGAGGGACAGCAAAGGATTAGCCATTGTTGTTACCGTCCTTTCACTTGTCGCTGAAAAGCTGGTCGAGCTTGGAAACAAGCGCGTTGAAGTCTTCTCTCGTTACATACTTGTCTTCCATCGACGGCTCCGGTTTCAGCGTAAACTCACCGATCTGGATTCGCGCCGGGTTCCCATTCGCGTCCTTCTGCAGCACATAGAACATCGGTTTTTCGCTGTCCCAAATGATGCGCTTCTCCCCTGCCAGCATCTTGCCGAGGAAAGACCGCGCACCCTCCACACCGTCCACATAGTCGATGCTGTTTGCTGCTGAGAGTGGAATCGTTGGGGCAACCGGGGCACTGAGATTGGCATAGCGGCTTTTCAGCTCGTCAAGCTGCCGCTGGAAACTCTCGTCAGGAAATGGATATGGCATATAGCCGCTCCTTTCTTACTTGTACTCTTTCGGCGTGTCGTAGGTCATCGCGAGTCTGCTGTCCTTAACGCCTTCGGTCGTCGGGTCTACCACGATGCCGAGCACGGCAAGCAGTGCGAACACAGCTTCGACCACCGCAGCCAGTTTCTCGCCAAGCACCGTGAAACTGAGTTCGTACCCGAACACAGCGGCAATGCTGGTGATCAGCAGCAGCACAGCCGGGATCAGGCCCAGCCAAAACATCTTATTCTTGATTCTTACTTTCCAGTTAATCATTGTCTTTTCTCCTTTACCGATAAAGATTCTTGACATCGGCTTTTATTGCCGCTATGTCCTCTCCGATCTCTGCGAAGCGTTCCGCGTAGCCGTTGTGTGTGTCGAGCTTCTTGTCCACCTGTTTCATCCACATTTCCAGCTTCGCATCCCGGACCGCTTCGGCCTTCTCGCGCTCCACGTCCCGGTTCTTCATCTCTTCCGTGAACTTGAGCCGCTGCGACCGTGAGTTGATAAGCCCCACGATGATCGCGGCCAGCGCCGAAAGCAGCGCCGCTCCGATGGTCGCCCATGCAGGTGTCATTCCATCACCCCCAGAAGAGCCGCCCATGTGTCGCGTCCTACAATGGCGTCAAGGGTCAAATGCTTCGAGCGCTGGAAGTTGAGCACTCCCTGCCTCGTGTTGTAGCCAAAGTCCCCGTCCGCTCTGTCCGGGCCTACCGAGAAGCCACGGGCGATCAAAATCCCCTGCATGGCCTTGACGATCTCGCCGGTCATGCCCTGACGGAGGATCGGCAGCTCAATAGTGACGGTATTCGCCGGAGTTGTGACAGGCTCGACGACAGGTTTGGCAGGGGCAGAAATGATCTCACCACCGTACCGCAGCACACAGTTCCACGGGTAGTTATAATAGTTCTGCTGGCATATTTCCCGGCCCGTCTGGTCGCCGGACTGTCCGCCGGTCGCCTGTCCGTGCTCGTTGATCCTCGCCGCCACAATAAGCCCCGGCTGCACGACCATCGCCGTGTGCGCCGCATCGTTGAGCAGCACGTCGCCCGGCTGCATCCCGGCCCCGGTCGCGAGGTTGACCTGCTTGGTCACGTCCTTGAATCCGCAGGCAAGGAACGCTTTTCTCATGTTGCCGGTGTAGCTGGCCCCGGCCTCCCGGACTGCCACGCCCACGCTCTCCCACGCGGAGATCACGAGGGACGAGCAGTCGTAATCCGGTCCCCATCGGCTTGTCTGATCGTAGCCATGCGCGGGATTGTTGGCGATTGCCACAGCCCATGCAACAGCCCCGTTTGCCTTGCTCATTCCACTACCTCCCACAGTCCCGGCGTGGTCGGTTGCCATACGTTCGCGTCGGCAAGCGAGACATACACCGTCGTGTCACGTTCGGGATACCACACCTTGTCGCCCTTGGCATAAGCGTCCTGCGCTCCTGTGGGCTGGTGCCACACGGGGATTTCTCCGGGCTTGGCTACCTCTGTCCAGAGCGCGGGAGTGCGGTCAGGCTTCCAATCGGCTTGTGATGTGTGCGACTGAACACAGCGATAGAGCTTGTCGCTGTATCTCACGCGCTCGTCTGCGAGGTAGGCAATGCCAGAGTACCAGCTTTTGAACAGCTCCACGCCGTCCAGAGCGTCCGCGTCAGAGAGCGACGCTGCGGCTTTGTGCATCATGTCCCTGAGCTTATAAGCGTGTTCCCGTTTCATTCCGCACCTCCGAAAATGATGTCAAAAGCCTCGGCCTCGTCGATCTCGTCGGGCAGAGGCACAAGCGTCCAGACCTGCACGATAGCATCGGTCTGTTCCTCCCAGCCGCTTTCGTAGTTGAACCCTTCGGGCGCTTCGGGAGGATTGACAAACTCGACAGGCTTCCAGCCCTGTGCGGCGTACATCTCAGCGGGTGGGTTGTAGACGGTAACGCCGTCTCCCGGCAGTTTCTTCGGTGCGGTATGCAAAGCGCCGTCAATCAGTTTTGCGTACACGGTGAGCCTCCTTACACTTCAATCCAAATTTTTTTAACGTGCCAACTTCCAAAATACGCACCAAGAGACACAATCCCCGAATAATTACCAATCTCGGATTCAAACACGGTCACTTCATCTTCGGCGCTACTGCTAATTTGTATCGGAAATTGTTTAGAACCGACATAGAGCCGGAGCCCATAATTACCAGTCGAACCCGTCCAGTAATATTCACACCCGATTTTCTTGCACGTAAATGAATTAACCGTCTGCGTCCTCGGCGTGATATGCGACGGAGTTAGAAAAATGTTATCGGCTTGCCATTCAATGTGTGAATCAATGTCAGTCCATCCCCCTGTTATGGATTCATATTTGTTACCATCTTTATACAGATAAATTCTGCCGTCTCCCGGTTCGGCTTGCTGCATCATTGCCCTGCGTCTTAAGAGTTCGCCCATGAGATCACCACCCCATAGCTGTTGAGGATATCCACCTCATAGTGTTTGTTCGCCTCTACGCTAAAACTGTCGGGCATCGTGACTGTGTTCGGCATCGTTAGCGTGGGAGCCGCGGAGCCGCTGTTGAAATCGAAATGATACTGAGCAAGCTCACCAGAGGCGGGAGCGTTCAGCGAGACGCTCAGTGCCGTCAGCGCCCCGGTGAAGTGATAGATTTTCCCGGCGTCGAGAGCCTGTGTCACAGCGCCGGTTGTTGCGATCGTCACTTCTGTTATCTTGCTTGCTTTTCCTGCGTCGATCACGTCCTGTTCCGCTGCCGTGCGATAGGTGGACGGGACGGACTGTAGAGCCGTGTCTGCTTTGCCAAGAGAAGTCTGCACAGCACTGGCGAGATCGGATGCAGGAATGCCGCCGCTCGGCTTGGAGTAGGTTCCCTTGCCGTCAAGAGCCGCTTTGACCACCTTGTTCTGTACGGGGTTCGTAGAGGAATCGGACAGCGCATTGTCTACGGTGATGGTGGAGCCGCCGCCTTCTCCGTCCTCGCCGTCCATCACATCAAAGCTCTGGCCCTGTGGGTGCTCCGCGTCCGTGATGGTTACACGATGGCCTCCCTCGATGTCCGTGATGGTGATGCCGGGGGATACACCGTCAACACCGTTTGTGCCGTCGTTGAGCTTGGCTTCGGTCGTTCCGTTCACGTCGGTGATGGAGATTTCCACGCCGTCTTCCACACGCTGCGCACGCACAGTCGGGGAAGTGCCGTCCGTACCGTCAAACTCGCCGTTGTTGGCACGTTCCTGCACGCTGCGTGCAATCTCGATTGCGTCCTGAGACGCGCCGAGGATTTGCGCCACAAGCTCGGGAGTAGCCGGGGCAAAACTCTCGTCATCCGGCGCGGCGCTGTCTTTGATCTTCCCGGCCTTGGCCCATACCGTTGGGATGACAATCGCGTTGGCAGGACTCAGGCCGTACACGCCGACGCGCAGCGCATAGCCGGGAGTCGCCATGCACTCGGGAGGAACGACGGCTACCGTCGCACGGCCGAGCGCGACTTCGATAGTTTCCGCTCCTTCAAAGACCGCAATCTTCAAAAGCCCGTCCCATTCGGTCGAGAAGGCGAATCCGCATTCCAGACCGACGCGGCCAGCGGTCAGGGTTTCGGTCTCGGTGACGGTTGCGTCTGCCCGGGACACAGATACTCGAATCATGGTTATTCCCTCCTGTTATCTGGCGTTGCGGATGATGATGATACCGCTTCCGCCCGCTCCACCGGCAGATGCCGTGTAGGTATACTCGTCATAAAAACCGCCGCCGCCTCCGCCACCAGTGTTGGCGGTTCCGGCCACGCCGGATGTGGTTGGCTGCGAACTACCAGCGCCGCCGCCGGTCTCGCCGCCTCCGGCTCCTGCGGAATAACCGCCGGCGACTCTGCGGTTAACGCCGCCGCCGCCACCGCCTGCGCCGTACTTCCTGCCGCTGAAAACCAGAGACGAGGATGCGCCGAAAGCGTATGCGCCGTCGCCGCCTTTGGTCGAGCCGCCGTTCATGCCGCCGATGCCGCCGGACGAGCCGCTGCCGGAGTTGGCCGTGCGTCCGAAGATGCTTGTGCTTCCGTTGCTTCCGCCGACGGTAAAGGCGTAGTTCGTGCCGCTGCTGACGGATACGCCCGTTGCGGTCAATCGCTGACCGCCGTTCGCTCCGTTACCGGCTCCGGCACTCCTGCCGCCGCCGACAAGAAACACATCGACCGCATCCACCACGCGCTGAAAGTTCAGGGTGGCATTGCTGCCGCTCAACAGGGCAATCTCCCAATTGACCTTGCCGTCTGCCGCGACGCTCTGCGCGTATCTGTAGGTCCCCCCGGTCACAGAGAACAGGGGCGGGACCTTATCTCGCGCCTTGCCTGCTCCGATGTTCAAGATCATGCCAAGCCCTCCGTCAGTCGAAGATGGCTACATAGGCCGTGAGGTTCTGTCCCGTGGCGCTCTCAGCGGCAAAGGTGAGTGTTCCGTTCCCCTGTGCCGAGCACCGTACACCGCAGTCGCGCCACTTGATGAAGCTCGCCGGGGCAGCGGTCACGATCAGGGTGTTTGTCGCGGTAACTCCTGCTACGTTGACCGTTACCGTGCCGCCTGCCGCGATTCCGGGCACAGTGACAGCGACAGCCTTGTGCTCCGGCTGGATGCCGGTGGTCTTGTCGATGGTGACAGCTCCGGCTGCCAGCTTCGGCCCGGTCACAGCACCGGACGCGATCTTCGGTTCGGTCACGCTCCCGCTTGCCAGAAGTTCCTCCACGATAGCCGCAAGCGCGATCTTCCCGCCGGTGACGCTGCGGTTTTTGTACTTTGCGGTTTCAAGCGTGTCGTCCGCAATCTTGGGGCCGGTCACACTCCCGTTTGCGAGGTTCTCCGTGAGGATGGTCGCAAGGGCGATGATCTCGTTGGTCACGCTCCGCCTGACGAACTTCTCGGTGTCAAGGCTTTCGTTAGGAATATCACCGAGCACCACGTCCTGCAGCGCGGCAAAAAGCTCCGCAAGCGCCGCCTGTACCGTGGTCGCGGTCAGACCCGCAATCGTGTCGATCCCGAGATTTCCGGCAGCTCCGGTCCCTTCCAGCTCCGCAACGAGGGTGTTGTTGATGTATTCCGCAATATCTGTTCCGGCCTTGTCAAACGCGGCTTTGAGCTGCGCTGCCGTCATGCCCTCCATGTCGTTCGGGCGGTCGGTCAGAGCGGAGATGTTCTGCGTGTCAGTAGTAAATCTGGTAAAACTCATTCCGCGTTCTCCTTAGTTGTAGTCAGCATATACGATTCGTATGGAAAGAGTGACATTGGTTGCCCAGCTCGGAGCGCTGCCACTTGTATAGACGCGGATCGCGAGACCATGCTGCTTCACGGCTACATAGCGGTAATCCTCGGAGTAAACAGTGAGAAGAATGTCGCCGTTGCCGAGTACGTCGCTCGGTACTACGGCCTGCCCGTACTGGTCGGTCGTAACGTTGCGCGTGATGCTGCGGATAGTCGGCTGTGCGGCGAGAGCTATGTCATGACCGTCAAGCCTGCTGTCGATTTCGTCAAGGTCTTGCGTTCGCTGCTGCGCCATCTCGGAGAGAATCTGCTGGATCGCCTCTATCTCTTCCCTGAGCTGCCGAACAGCTTCTCCGCTTTGCTCACTCGTCCGCTTTTTGAGGTCCTGCAACTGCTTTTGCAGACTCAGCAGTTTGTCGTCGCTGCCGCCTCGGAATCCTGCTCCCATGTTTTCACCTTACTTGGCGTAGCCCATGAACCGGACGCGCATGTCTGCCGCCGTCACGGTCACGCCGGTGTCGTTCGTGTTCGTCTTCATAATGAGCTTGTAGTACACAAACTTCTTGGCCTTGATCTTGAGCCGCTTCATCTGCGGCTTATCGTTGGTCTCGAACGTGAAGTCTGCGAAATTCACATGCTCAAAGTCGAACAGCGAGTATTTGACTTCCTTCTCTGCAAAGCTCCCGGACCGGTCTGTCGCTACCGTCACGTAGATGCTTGCCTTGTATTCCGGCTTGATGCCGATCCAGAGCATGGCGCTGTTCTTGCGTTTGTAGTCCTGTCCGAACGACATAGCGCCGCTCTCCCAATAGCAGTCGATGGCCCCAAGCTCGGTCGAATCCTCGTTTCCGTCGTAGGCGTACTTGGTGGAAACGTGGTACATCACGCCGTCTCTGCCGCCGTAGTACAGCTCGTTTCGGAACGAGAAGGGCCGGTACATCTTGAAGTTCGTGTAGATGTACCATGCGTCTGCCGCATAGTTCCAGACGAGCGCCCGGTTCTGCCCCGGATCGCAGATGTAGTATTCCTGATTGTAGTTGTCGTCGTAGCAGATGCAGCTTTTGGTGTTGAGATGGTGCAGCGTGTTGTAAACCCGGTCGGACACGCGCTTGGCCTGTCTTTCGTCCCTCGTAAGGTTGGAAGTGTAGTAGCTGCTGTTTCGCCACTCGTACACGTCCTGACCGAACAGCGTCACCGGGGAGTTCAGCACAAGCTGGACCTGACCCGGGGCCTCGTTACCGATGGCACGGTTGACCGGGGTCACGTAAAACGCGGCGGTAATGCTCGTGTCGGCAAGTGTGATTACGCCATACTCGATGCTGTATGCACCGTCGGTCTTGTACACCGCGAGCGTCCCGTAGTGGCGGATCATCCCGGTGATCGGGGTGTTCTCCACGCCGACATTCACCACGTTCAGGTCCGGGAAATACTCAGCGCTTGCCGCCCCGTGATAGGTCACATCGGAATACAGCGCCTTGTTGCTGCCGTCGCCGTAGAGGAAGACGCGGGTGTCCTGAGAGCCGTTGTAGGTCTCGGAGTAGTGCATCGCGTTGATCTCGCTGCGGAAGTCGGCGGACGCGGTATAGGTGACTTCGATGGTGTTCACGCCGACAGCCGGGGCCTGCGCAAAGGTGACCGTTCCGTCTGCCGTGGAGCTGGACGCAATCGTGACCGACGTACCGTCTGCCGTCAGCGTCGCCCCGTCGATGGAGGCAAGGCCCTTCTCCGGCAGGGTGAACGTCGTCGCCGTGCCGTCCGGGGACAGCCATACGCGCCGCTTCGCCGTGAGCTTGTTCACCTGTTCCAGCAGCTCGCCGCCGCCTGCCGGGGGCACGGTCACAGCCACAAGCGGGATGTACCCGACAACAGCAGACAGCGACGTGCCGTCATAGACCATGTAAGCGTTGCCGGTCAGGATATAGAGCTTGTCGGAGAATCCGAACATGCTCGGCCTGTCGGTCGGCCCGACGGAGCCGATGGCGGTCGTCTCCCAATCGCTGCCGTTCCACAGGCTGTAGAGCGTGTCATGGCAGATCGCGAAGACCGATTCCACGCCGTTCACGTAGCCGGTCCATACCGCGTCGATGGGATAGCCCTCTTCCACGGCAAGCGTTGCGCGTGTTCCCGGCCTCTTCTGTAGGTTGCCGTCACGGGTCACGCGGAAGTTGCGCATTTCCGACGCTTCTCCGAGTTTCAGTTTTGTATCGCCGTCGGGGTTCTCGTTCAGTCCGAGCCACTTCTGGATTTGGAAAACCCTCTCGTCGGCTGCGCCCGTAATGCTCGCCATGTCTTACCTCACCAACTGCCGAAATCGTTGTGCGGCCAGGTGCTTCCGAACACGTCTTCAATGTCCTCGCTCTTGGCCGGCAGCCCGATAGACAGTTTCGCTTTCAGTTCGTCGTATCGCTGCTGGCAGAAGTTCGCCGCAGCCGGGTCCTCCTGCAAAAGCAGATGGGCCGCAAGGCCGTAGGGCATGACCGTCTGACAGATATAGTCGTCAAGATCAATCGGCTTCTCAAAATCGCGGATCAGCGCCGCAATCGGTCTGCCTTCCTCGTCCGTCTCGTAGGTGTCGCTGTAGGGATACAGCTCGCCGCGCAGAAGGTTCAGGAGTTTGAGAGTCCTGTTCTTGTATTCGTTGTTGTCCGCCACGTCAGCCTTGCCGGTGTCGCTCAGACTGTCCATGATGGTTACGGCGGTTTCAAATACGTATTGAGCGTTTGTCATGCTGTCGCTCCTTTAAGGGTGGGCGGGGAGAAATCCCCGCCCTGTATTTGCCTTGAAATCAGGCGGTCTTGTAGGCGTAAACGCCGTCGCACATGGCGTCGAGCACGAAGGAGTCGTAAAGGATACGGCCCTCCAGCACGTCGCCGTCCACGCCCATCGGGTCCTTGTGGACGCGCAGGGTCTTGAGCTTGATCGGGTCCACGGTCGCGCCCTTGTACTTCATGAGGAAGCCGGTGTTGGTGGGCATGTAGGTGCCGGGCACGCGCACCACGGCGATACCGTCGATGGTGCCGCTGTAGCCGCGCTTGATGGCCTCGGCGTTGAGCTGGGCACCGCCCATCACGAGATCCGCCAGCTTGAACTTCACGAAGTCCAGCTCGGAGATGAACAGCACGCGGTTCTCCAGGGGAACCAGCTTGTCGCTCATGGCGGCGGACGCGGTGAAGATGGCCTCGGCGATGTTCGCCTTGGTCAGCGCGGCGGGGGTGGCGTTGGTCAGGATGCTGTTGCCGGTGGACAGGCCGTTGCCGGACGCCCATGCGTTCAGACGGTACTTGTCGACCTCGGGGCGGATCGTGCGCTTGTCGATCATCTGGAGGACTTCGGCGGCACGCTTGATGTTGTACTGCTCGTTCGCGTTGCCCTTGTCAATGGACTTGGTGAACGCGCGGTCCTGGGTCATGGTCAGGGTCTGCTTGGTGTCCTCGACCTCGGTCACGGTGCCGAAACGGGTGGTGCCGCTGCGGGTGTAGTTGCCGAGGCTCACGTCGTCGATGGTGAAGACTTCGATGCTCTTCACGCCCACGAAGTCGTAGGCTTTACCGGCATAGGCGTCGGTCTTGGAGCCGGTCTCGAAGTGCTTGGCGAGTTTCTTCTGATATTCGGTTACGAGATTGATAGGCATTTGTTATTTCTCCTTTGTTGTCAACACGGCAAAAGTAACCGCGCAGTCGTCAGCGAATGGCCGACCGGTTTTTCGGTGTTCAGTTGTTAAAGCCCTGCGGCTTTTTTACCATTCGTTTTTCAGGGCCTCTTCCCAGGCGTCGTCCACTTTGGACCGCTGGCTGGCCCCGGCAGACTTGCGGCTGCCTGTGCTTCTCTGTTCGTTCTTTTTCTCCTGCTTCAAGCCGTCAAGCTCTCGGCGGAGCGTTTCGTTCTCGCTGCGGAGCTGCTGCATCTGGTTCTTGTTCCAGGCGTCGGCAAGGTTGCCGCCCCGGTCGTAGTCCTCCCACACTTCCGGCGGGATCTCCTCGGCCTTGACGTCGGGGAACAGCATGCGGAAACGGTTCGCCTCCTCGCGGAAGCGCTCCTGTTTCGTCTGTGCCTCGCGCAGCTCGCGGGTCTTCTGGTCAAGCTGGTTCCGGGCCTCCCTGGTCTGTTTGGCCTGGTCCATCGCCGCCTTCATATCCAGCGTCTGTCCCTGCTTTTTCGCCTTGTCTACAAGGATTCGGGCGCGGGTGCTGTCGATCATCTGCTCCACAGAGATCCCGGCCCCGTCTGCCAGCTCCTTCACAAACTCCGCGTACAGCTCGTTCGCGCTTGCCTGGGCTTCCAGCCCCCGCAGCTCGTCCAGCTTTCCACGGATGCGGTCATAGTCCATGCCCTTCTGGGCAAGCTGAATGACCTCTTCCCGGTTGACCGTCCGCGTTTCGTCAAGGTGTTTGAGCTCGAAGGTCTGGTCGGACTCTTTCTGCTCTTCTTCCTTGCCGTCTTCGGATTTCTCTTCCGGGTCCTCCTCGGTTTCCTCCTCCGCTTCCCCGGCCTCCGGCTGGTCTGCCTCGGCCTCGTCCGCTTCGGTCTCTTCCTCGGGTTCGTTCTCGTCGCTCTCGTCCGTCAGGTTGGAAGTGTCAATGTCGCTCCAATCCTCGAACTCGCTTTCAATGCTCTCGCTGCCGAGAACTTCGCTTGTGGTTTCGTCCATACAAATTTCCTTTCCGCCCTATGGTCGGGGCTTTCGGTTTCCGGCGCTGGTCTGCGCCGTCTGTATTTTTGCGCAGGGAGCTTAAACAAGCCCTCTGGTATCGCCTGTTGCGTTGATGGAACGCTGGAGCGAGCCGTAGCCGCTGCCGCCCTGAATATCCGGCTGGCCCACGCCTGCCATTGGGTTTCCGCCCGTGGTCGCGCCGGGCCCTCCCGAGGGCGGCATCTGCGCCTGCATCGCCATCTGCGCTTCCATCGCGGCTTTCTGCCTCTTGAGCTCGGCGACAAGGGCGCGCCGCGCCGGGACGTAGCCGTCAGGGATGCGCTCCAGATACTGAATCACGTCGATATGCCCGTCACGCAGCAGATTGTCCAGCGTCTGGATGGATGCGATCTCGCTGTAATAGCTCGATGCGCCGACGTCCAGCTTGATCGTCATGGGGTGGTCTTTCAGCGTGGAGAAGTCAAACTCCATCTGAATCTTGTCCGGGAGCTGAATACCGAGGGCTGCAGCCTGCTGCTGCATCTGCTCGGGCGGCTCCATGTCCACCATGCGCTTGCCGTAATACTCTGCCATGAACTCCAGATAGATGCGGAACAGATCCTCCACGGTCTCGTAGAGGTTCTGCTTCGTGAGCTCCGTCGGGGTCGCCGCCGCCCGCTGCAGGGCGATAATAGCGCTCGTGTTGTCCGCGCGGCCTTCGCCCATCGCGGTGCCGGTCGCGCCCATGCTCTCCTCGGTGCTCTTCACAAGCTGCGTGATCATGTTGGAGATCATCGGGTTGAGCGGCTGGCCGTCTACGATCTTGGCGACGTTGTTGATGTCGCCGCCCGCAATCCCGATGGCGGAGCCGGGCCGGTTGTCCCACTTGGAGACGAGCGTCTTGTTGTACACCGTCTTCGGGAAAGCGCCGCGCTTGGCCCAAATGACCGACATGCTCCACATCTGGTTCACGCTGATCTGGTTCGGCACAAGGCCCGTCAGCATGGCCTGCCCGTGATAGCAGTCCTTGACGAAATCCCAGTTCAGCCAGGTGATGGGATAGAGCTTGATCCCAAGGCTCCAAGGCTCGCGGATGTCGCTGTCCTTGCAGCTCTCAAACGCCCACACTTCGCCGCTCTCTTCGTCTTTCCAGAGCGTCAGGACCACCGTGGTCTTGTCGTCCGTCACCTTGACGAAGTCTGTCTGAGCCGTGCCCTCGCTGTCCGGCTGGATCTTCTCCCAGTCGTCCATGCCGTTTTCCTTGGCCCGCAGCTTCACCCGGCGGGTGATCTCCCGGCTTGTGATCTGGATAAACGGCTGCGTCTGCACCTGTCTGTCGTTCGGATTCCCGAAAAAGACGCGGGTGTTGTCGATGATCTCGGTGCGGATTTCGCCCTTTCTGCCATGTCTGTTTTTGGCCGCTGCGTCCCAGTAGGTGTAGGTGCAGCCGTCGCCGTCCACAGCCGCGTCTCTCGTGAAAACGCGCAGCATGGACGGGACGCGGTTGCGCTCCGTCAGCGCCACAAATTCATCGTTTACGATCCGTACCGGTTCTATCAGACTGTCCGTGTCCTCGCTCGCCGCCAGGGGCGAGGCGTTCACGTTGATGTTGTCCGTCGTCACCGTTGCCGTGGTAAAGCCAACCACGCGTTTCAGATAGTTCTCCTGAATCGTCGGCTGGCCGTTCGCCTCCACGCCTTCCCACTGCTTGCCGATGTAGAAGTTTTCGTTGACCTTTACGGTCTCGTCCAGGCGGATGCTCTGGTTGAACTCCTGCCCTTTCTCCAGCAGCTTCCAGGCGCTTTCATGGTCGGGCCTGTCCGATTTCCCGAACAGCCCCAGCTCCTGCTCGCTCAACTGTTGTCACCTCCGCCCCTCATCGCTACCTCCACGCTGTAGGTGCTGATGCTCTCCAGCCCGTCGGCATAGGCTTTCTCAAATTGCGCCTGCGCCACCAGATCGTCCAGGGGAAGCTCGTCCAGCGTGCTGCGCATGTCATTTACTTCGTTTCGGATGCGGGGATAATCGTCAGCGGCCTGTTTAACGCCCGCAAGCGCTTCCTCTGCCGCGTTCAGCCGCGCCGTGAGTTTTTGTACGGCCAGGCTCAGAAACGCGATGCTGACCGAAAATGCCAGCAAAGCGGCAAGAATCAGAATCTCAAAAAGCATGTGCCCCTCACTTTGCCGCGTCAGCCCCGCCGACGCCCACAAGATTGATCGTCACCTTGCTCTCCCCGGAATCCGCCGGGCGGTCAAGGTAGCCGCCGTTCTCCACCTGTTTCAGCGCGTTCAGACAGCCCTGCGCGAGCTTGTTGTCCGAGACCATCCGCCCCAGCAGATAGCCCTCGCGGTGGAGCTGCGCGTAGTCGAAAACCTCCTGATAGGCCGGGTCGTCCTTGCACCAGTTGATCACGGTGTTGCGGCTCCGGATCCCGAGATAGAGCAGCATCTGCGGCAGCAGCGGCGGCGTGCCGTCCTGCTCGCACTTGTCGAAAAACTCGTCGACCTTGGCCTGCAGCTCCTCGGGGGTATACATTTTCTTCGGGCCGGTCTTTCCCCACGCGGTCCCGTCTTTCTTCGTCCTCGGCATGGCTCTCGCCTCCTATGCGCCGATATAACCGGCGGTCACTTCCCCGCCGCACATAAAGCTTTCGTAGTCCTCGGTCCCGTCGTCCTCGTCCTCTTCCTCCGCTGCTTTCTCGGCAAGCGCCGCCTGAACACGGGAGATTGAGAAGTAGCGTATCGCGTCGACCGTGTGTGTGATCTCGTGAGGCTGCTTGGCGCAGTCGTTCGGGTTCTTGTCGTCCGCCTGGATGCTCTCAAGGTCCGAGATCACCTTGTTCAGATTGTCGAAAAACATGAGCTGCGGCAGCTCTTTCGGGGCCTGTCCCTCCGGCCACAGCGCCTTCACGCTCGGGTCGTGCAGGGGGATCGGGGCCATCATCTCCAGCATCAGCATGTGGCCCTGTACGCGGTTGTTGTCTGCCCGCACCAGAGGCACGCCGCTCACCATGAAGACCTCGGCCATCGTCTTTTCCGCCACTTTCTGCCGGTTCCACATATCCGGCGGGGCGTAGGTGATCAGGATCTTCTCCGTTGGGCTTGTGTTGTTCAGGATAGCCGCCGCCGCGTCGGAGACGATCAGATCCTTTTGCTCAAACTCCCGG
>OCVV012830972.1_pt1 | contig 29667 bp, 39 predicted proteins | sample 1539721 | NCBI WGS metagenome assembly OCVV01 (sample SAMN02144230, study PRJEB22623) | gut metagenome | biome: sheep rumen | host: Ovis aries | place: New Zealand | reverse complement strand
ATAAACACAATTTGAAATATTCTTAAATCAACCACCGCCCCCAAGTTCTCCACCGATTGCGTCAATCTTTCGGCGTTTCAAAGATTGGATCTGTCCGCCGGACGTGATTATTGTTGCAACTTTTACTTTTTTCTGATCCCGTCAAGCTGTATCAATTGCAATTGTTCAAGCACCGTCAAGCATAACATAATTTGTCGCATTGTCCGTCAATGTTGCGGTTCATCATGAATATTCGAATTCTTCATTTCAAACACGAACATTTCAAGCCGTGATTTGAATTCAAAGTCCGCCGGTTCATGTAATAAAAACGCGATCGTTTCAATTATCGTATAAATCAATGATTGCGTCCGCTATACGATCAAAAATTTCTTTCGGAATATATAAAGAAATTTTGTCGTCTGCGTCAAAAGAAAACGTCGCTTGTCCCTGTCCATTTGCGTCATCACTTGGTGGGCAAGGGTAAGCCCCACGCTCTATTGTTAAATAATCTCATGAAACCCCCGTCAACTTCACGATTTCTCTTTTCAAAACCTTTCAATTATCGTCAAAATTTTCAAGCGTCAATAATTGCGGAAAAGCGTTTCAAAATCTCGCACCCTGTCATGATTTCACTTGAAGCGTCGTCGCAAGTGATGAAATAGGGGCGTAAAGTTCCGCGAAAACGTTATTTTTTAATATGAATTGATCGTATCTCATAGCTTGATATTACGAATTAAATATTTGTTGTCAAATGGTTGTGTAATATTCTAACGTCAATTTGCATTGCTCGTATTGATACTGAATATTCTGAATTTGTGCGTTTTCAATATTTAGTCAAAGATTTCTGATTTTCACCGTATCTCACGGCTTCATATATTCAATATCATATAAAGAATTAACAACAAGCGTAATATTATTTTTTGCGTCTTTGTTTTTCTGCAAATATTCGTCACGATATAAATTCGCACTTGCTTCATCTTTCAGATCTGCACGTTCAATAATTGTCTCTTTGTGCATATATTCGTCAACACTGTCTTGATCCGAAACAATGCTTGTAAAATATTCAACATTATCAATCAAATAGGAAACTTGAACGACATTTTCGATATTTTCTGTATCTTCCGGAATTGTTAATTGAACTATATCTTTTCAATATGTCAATAAATGCGTGGCTGTATTTGGCTTTGGTTTATAATAAACCACCCCGTCGGCTCAAATAAAAGAATGATACTGTAAGCCACGAACTAAATTTACAATTGCTTTTTGACAAGATATTTTGTCAAATTCAATTGTAATTGACGATCCATAATTTTCAATACTTGTTCAAGTATAACTTATCAATCAAGGGTAAACAGACGAAAAATAATCAACAATAAATTTCATAATGTCCGCCGGATCTCATGTCTTCGAAAAAGTAGGATCACCGGACGGATTTCTTAAAATTACGTTTGACATTAAAGCCCACAAAGACAAACAAACAATCTTTATATTTTCTTGATTATTCGAAAATTGACGTTGAACCTGCGTTATTTGTCAAGTATAAATCAAAAAATCCTGCATTCATTTTGAATTATTGACATAGACTTTCACGAACATTGCATTATCAAAGAAATTTGTATCAATCGGCAAATTTACGTCAAGCGTCAATTGTCATTGTCAAGCGTCAATTGTTTCTTGAATTTTTATGTCTTTTGTAATTATTCAAGCCGGAATAATTTTCAAAAAATTCATTTCTTGATCATATAATTTTACAATATACTGTTTTTCAATTGGCTTTATTTCTTCTGAATATAATTCAATTGTCAATGGTTCAGAATATACAATTTCTCAAACATTGCTTTGATTATCGACAGGGGCAACGGCACAAATCAAGTCGCAGGATTGATCCGTGATTTTTATTGTATAAGAATTTCAAGTTTCGCCCGAAATTATTTCATCGTTTCTGTATCGTTGAAATTCTGTCGATCATTCCGGATTGTCTCCGGTATAATTATATTGAACAGTCAAAACGCCACCAACCGCCACCGTTCAAATTATTTTAACGTCTGTTGCTTCGGGCATTACAAATAATTCTTAGGAAATAAAACGGCAATGTCAAAATCAAAAGTTCAATCACAGTCCATTGAATAAGTATTTATTCCGCTTGCAAAATTTGGAAATCTTCAAGAAAAATCAACTGAATTTCCATTGATTGTCACAGTTTTGGCAATTGAATTTATTTCGAAAATATCTCACGGGTTCAAAGATTGATTAACGACTAACTCATTTTCTCCGATCTTATTTTTCAAAGTTGAAACGCCCGACGCAGAATTGACTAAAATATTTATAATTGGATTTGAATATTCGGATCATTCGTTCATTATGTCTTCGTTTATATCGGCGTTCACTCATGAATAAAGTTTTGAAGTCCACTCTTTTTCGCTTCGGAACGGATCAAGGGCTGTAAATTTTAATTTATAAGTTCCACGATTTATGTCGTAATTTTCACGATTGATTATATCTGAATTTGTCAAACTGCACAAAATACGTCTATATTTTCAAGCCACTTTCATTTGCAAGTATCAAGTTTTGATCGACAAGGCTTTTTTCATTGCGTCGATTTTGCTTTCAATATCGTCTGCGTCAGTTCAAAGAATTGTTCATTCTATCTGAATTGATCTTTCTTTATAAAAGCGGTCAAGAACTCCACCCCCGTCATTCTTCGGATTTGAATATTTTAAAAGATCAATTGACGGCATATTTCGAAAATTGATCTTTTTTGTTATAAAAAATTGGTTCTGTAATCAAAAATCATTAAAAATTATGTCGTCAGAAATTCCACCGGCTCAAAGTCTTTTTGCACCGCTGTTTAGTAAATTCTGATTAAATTGTGCAAGATTTGGCATTGATTATTTTATTATTTAATAAACACCTTTTTGATAAAGTTCAAGATTTCTTGTTATAACTTCGGAAACAGTATTCGCAAGATCCGTCGCGTCCATTCCGTTATTGATTGCAACGCCCCCGAAATTTACATTCACCGTTACGCTGTTTCATCAAAGCTCATCATTTGGAACAATATTTCATGAAGACTGCGGAACAAATAATTCTGGTCATTTTTCCCCTACTAAAATTGGAACGTTTCCGGAAACATGTCAACCGTTCGCAAATCATGATATTTTTTCGGAAACTCGATTTTTCGTAGCACTCCACGCATTTGAAACCGTGGATCATACATTCGCCCCAACCTTTTGTGCCCGTCTCCATAATTCACGCAAACGATCAATAGCGGCGTCAAGTGCAGTTACGAAAACAGTTGTAATTCTATCTGCAACATTCTTTAACCATTCCCACAACATTTTCATCAATGTCACGGTTGCTTGTCGTCATTCATTGAATTTCCCATTTTTAAAAGTGATCATTTGCAGAACTTCGTTGAATTCATTTTTCAAATATCAACCAAAAGTTCTTGATTTTGCGTCGGCTTCCTGGATCTTAACTTGATATTCTGCAACTTTTCTGTTGTATTCTTCTTGCGTAATAGTTCCGTTTTGTAATTGAATATCTAACATTGCGATTGCTTCTTGATACAAAGCGATCTGCTCGTCAGTTGAAATAATTTTTTCTTCTAACCATGAAAGTCATTCTCGCAATCATCGAACCGCAAGCGTCAGTCAAACTGCACCCAACGCCGTCGAAAGTCATCAAATTGCAGGAATAAGAGTGGTCGTAATAAATCCGCCCATAGTTGTAAATATTCAGATCACTGTCGTAACGGCAGGCACCACAGACGATAAAATAAAAATCAGTCATGAAATAGCAGTCACGGCAATCAAGATTTTAGACGCAAGTTCCGGATTTGCATTTATTCGATCAACCATTTTGTCAACTATCGGTTGAATAGCAGTCAAGACTTTTTCCAATACAGGCAAAAGGGCTTGTCAAATTTTCGCACCCATTTCTGTAAAAGAATTTTTCAATTCTGCGACTCTTTCCGCCATTGTCTGTTGTGGTTCTCAAAATTCGTCAAGGGCTTTTCTTCATTCAACAAGAGTTGCATTAACTAACGCTTGTTTCTTTTCTGCGTCTGTTAATTGATCCGCAGTTTTTCAAAGGCTTTGTGCGTATTTTTCTTGTGCTTCCGTTTGATTAACAACTATTCAAAGGTTATCAAGGATCATTGCACTTCATCTTCAAAGTCCCGTTACTATATCATCAAAAGATTTCGTAACGTCTTGTCCCATTTGCTGTCAATACAAGCGGGCAATTTTCATAAGATCCGTCAAATCTTCGGTATTGCTTGCAACACCAAGTTTCATTGCTTTATTTGACGCAAGCATAAGATCATAACTTGAAACTGCACCCTTTGACGCTTCTTGTAAAGATTTTAACATTTCGTCGGAATTTTCCCCGATTGACTGCGAAAGTTGATCAAAGGATTTTTTAACAGGTTCAATGTCCATTGCTTGCTTTACCATAACCGCCCCCAATCAAACAAGGGCAGTCGTCGCAATTCATGAATATTTTTTTACATTTTTCAAGCTGTCTTCTAATTTCTTTGAATTTTTTGAAATTTCTTCAAAAGATTTGGACGCTTGATCCTTAGCTTTTACAATAATTTCAAGAACTTTTGAAGAAGCCATGTTTTACCTTTTCTTAATTGATAAAGATTTCTGATTTTTCTTTTCGGCTTTTGCGTCGGATCACCGCTTCAATAACATTAAATCGATTATTGACTTCGGCGTGTTTAAATATTCTTCATGCGTCCGGTGGTATTTTTCAATGAATAATATTTCCATAATTTCCGGATCTGTTGAACTTATCTTTCAAGTATTATTTAATTTGTCGAATTCGTAACTAATTCTGTCTTTTTTTTTTCATCAATTCAACTTGCGTCCATTTGCAAGTTTCCGACAACTTCACCAATTTCCTTGAATAATTGAAAATCACTTAAATTTTCAATCCATTCTTTTTTTTCTGCGTCCGTCATTTCTGAATTTCCATTGATTGAAAGAACCCAAACAGGAAAAATGTCGAACGTCAATTGCATTTCGTCTTTGCTTTGTTCTCGTTCTCTTACTGCTTGCGAAATCTTTTGTCGATCACGCATTGTAATTTTTTCTTTGAAAACGATTTTGTCTTGTCAAAAGGTTTTTTCCATAATATAATTTTTAAAGATTAAAACATTATTCAATAACAGGTAAAATCACGCACCTACAATTACAGTGTAAAGGTGGATACGGCGTAGCGGAATAATCAAGTTTCAATTCATGTCCGTTCGCACCAATTAAAACGTCATTCTTGTTAAAATAATTTTCAGATAATCAAACTATTTTTCAGTTCATCGGTCAACAAAATTCACAAACTCTTTCATCAAGGGCAGTATATCGTTGTTTTTTTTCAACCACTCCGCTTTCTTTTCGTCATAATTCAGACCCCCGATTTCATGCACGCACCGTTTCAGTTCTAACAATCAATTCTGCACGGCTTGTTTTCAATTCATCAAACGTTGAAAGTAAAAGATCCTTTCATTCGTCAAATGATAATCATTCAGATAAAATCTGTTCAAAATTATTCTGCAATTTTTTATTTGTGTCTGTATCAATCGATCAAGCGAACTTTTCAATATTTTTCATCAATTGTTTTTCTAAACTGTCAGAAATTGTGAAATTCTGCATAAGTCAAACTTCAATCAATCATTGTTCCGCTTCGGTTTTAATAAGTTCGTCCTGCGTATCTTTCAAGAATTGATAATAAATTAACGCCCGTTTTTCGATCGATAATAAAGGAAATTTCATTTCCGCTTTTTTGTCTGCTTTGATTGATTTTCATTCAGTCACATTTTCTTTATACCATGTTTTATATTCAGAAATGATTTCTTTTTGTTGCTTCGCAAAAACTTTTTGAATTTTGTCCATGTAAAGTTGATCGAATTTGTTATTCCTTTCCATTTTCTGTTCCCGGTATTTTTGGTTATATTCTTCGGTTCAACGGATCTGTTCTTTTACGCTTTTCTCAATCATTCAGTCGATTTTATTTTTTAACTGTAAATCTTTCATGATTGGTTTTTCTATTTCTTTGTCAAGATCCACGACTTCTTGTTCTGCGTTTCAATCTTCGGATCAAGCACCGTAAGCCCCTAAAATATACGCAGATCTTAATTTGTCCCCGTCTTTAACAGGTGGCAAATTTCTGGTTGCTCTGAATTCATTTAAAGTCATTCAATTTGCAAGCCGGTCTTGACGCGTCTGTTCAAGATCATTCGGAACTATGTTTACAAATTCAAATCGTTTTCATTCTCCAAATAATTCGTAATTCAATTTTCGCATGATCCTTTTTGCAAGGGGTTTGATAACTTGACGTGCGAAAATCTGCTCAAAAGAACGAACGTTCAAGGCGTTGTCTCATTCTCAAAGTCCGATCATTGCTTTTGGAACGCGAAAAAATCAAAGTATTTCATCACGATTAAAACGGCGACTTTCTACAAAATCCATTTCTTTTTGACTTGCATTCATTGGTCTATATTTCAAGCCACCTGTCAATATTCAGATTTTGTGGGCGTTGTTCGTTCATCTGTATTTTTGATCTCGTTTATTTTGGATCTTTTCAACGCTTTCTTGTGATAAATTTTGTTCAGTTTCAAGAACTCCGTCAACGCTTGCATTATTGTAAAAGAATTTCCAATTCCATTTTGACGCTTGATAATCCGCGTCAATTGCTGTTGCTATTGCTTGAACGTCTGAAAGTCAATCGACATTCAAAGGGTATGGAAAACGTGGGTTAAAATTCTGTATTGAAATAATTTCTTCCGGATCAAAACTTCTTGTTTTATTTGGTCAAATTACGTATTCATAACTTTCAATCTTTGTCCTTTCTGCATTGAAAACCGGTTTAACTAAATCCGGACGTAATAAAAACAGTTCAACGACTTTATTTCAAACTTTATTCTTTCGAATATAAGCCCCACCGTTTAATTTCATGTAGGAAACAATATTCAAAAGCAAATCGTCCGTGATTAAATCAAGTAAAGGATCATTTATTGGTTTTCCTTTTCAATCTGTCACTTGACGATCCAATCCGGCGACCGCTTGTGCAATTGTTGAAACTGCGACAAAACACCACCCTTTATAAAAATTCAAATAATCTGTCTTTGACAATTTATGCAGATCACGGCTTGAATATTCTTTGAAAAGATCAACAAAAATTCAATCTTCAAGATCACTTCAAGACGTTTCAACAAATCATTTTTTTGTTGAAAATATGCTTTTTATGTTATTGATCCACCCCATGATTTTATTTTTTTGAATTAAAGGATTTCTTTTTTCAATTATTATTATTCTTTGTGTCTTTTTCAACGTCTTTTATTTCTTCTGTCGGCTCGTTGATTTCCGGCTTTCTGTCTTTTTCTCTTGGAAAAAATTTGAAATCTTTTTTCATGATTTTATGAAATAGGAACTAAAACGCGACAATTCAGATTGCTTGTCAAATATAGGCACGGTCATTTTTCCATGTCAATTTCTCAAAATTCGCCGTTGGTTGCGTCCACCATTTGCACAACTCATCAAAGCGTCCAATCTTTATCAAAAGCGTCAATCATCTTTTCAAACGCATTCAATAAAATGTCCATTGCTTCGCCACGCGAAATTTGGTTCATCTCTTGAACAATCACAATTTGAAATATAAAATTTCTGTAATTGTTGGCGGTATCTTCATAAACGCTTGACATTTCCGCAGGCTCGAACATAACAAAAGGAAATCAAGTCGCTTTTTGCGTGAAAAAATTTGACGCTTCGACAAAAACTTTTCCGTCCCCTGTCAATTCCTGCAATTTGTTATTTATTGCATTTCTTACGTCTTGAATTTTTATCATGATTTTATTCTGTTATTTCTAAAAACATTTTGTCAATTTCTTTTGCGAAAATCTCGTCAACTTGTTTTTCTCATTCATCAACTGCACGATCCATAAATGGATTTGCTTTTGTTCCTTTTCTTGCTATTGATCGTCGCAATGCACCGACAGGAATTCCGTGACGATCCGCCCGCCCTTGCAGTTTATCAATCGGGGCAAAATGCGGACGCGTTCATTCATGAACATAAATTGCATATTTTGTCGGATTGAATAAACGCCCGAAAGATTTTTTGAATTCTGTGTGGAAATCATTTCTCAAACGTCATTGATCCGTTGGTGCTTCTTGCGTTGCATATCTTTGTAAAAGAATTATTGATTTTTTAATTGAACGGTCAAGCATTGCTTGGACTGTTTCAGATCACAGTTTTTCTGTTATTTGTTCAAGCTGTTTTTCTTTTCGTTCAATATCGATCATTATTCATTTTTTGGCAGAACTAAAACAACGCGAACGCGGTCAATCTGAATTCATCTGACGCGGGCAAAAGATTTTACTTGATAATCCACCCCGTCAATTGTCAGAATGTCGCTTTCTTTAACGTCAAAAGGGTAATTGCATTCAAAGTCCCGGACTTGTCAATATCTATCAAGCCCCACGTCAGAATTATTCTGTGAAGTAGGGGCAAGGTATCATTTAACGCTTGTTCATGTTTCGACATATCAAGACTTTTTATTTCAATTCTGATCTGTTGTATATGCAAGGCGTTTGACTGTCGCTGTAAAATAATCAAGTTTGAATTTCGCTGACATGATCTTTTTTTGATTATAAAGCAAAAACAATGTATTTGTCTAATAAGGTTTGAACATTCGAAGTAATAGTTCTTTTATCAAAAGTAATCGTCGTTCATGAAACGCTTTCGCTTGAATATCAAGTTGTTTCTTGCGTGGCTTGAATATTTCAAACTAACAAAGCAAGGGCAAGTTTCAGATCTGCAAGGCTTCTTGGTGTTGAATTGAAATCTGTAAAAGAATATTTGAATTCAACTAAAATATTGGCGTATCATCTTGGCAAGCTATTTTTGAAAACAAGCTGTCAGTCTTCTTTTAAAACATAAGAATTTGTTTCAAAATCCGTCCATTCAGGCGTTCCACGTTTATTTGCGTTATATTGGACTTTTGTCAATTCTGCGACAAAATTTGGCAAGAATAAAATATTCTGTCAAGCACCGTCGAATTTCTTTTGAACTGGTCATAATTGCAAAAGATCAATTCAAGTCATTTCGTAAATCTTAGCAACGGAACTTTGAACATAAATTGAAATCAAAGCGTCTTGATCAGTTCCCGAAATTCATAAAACGGTTTTGACATAATCCACCGCATTTTGCAGATTTTGTGCGTCTGTTATTTCGTTTTCATTTGGCATTTTTTGAAAGATATTTAATAAAAAACGTCTGCATTTATCTTTTATTGGTTTTTCGATAAAATGCAAACGTTCATTTTGATTTTGGTTATTTTATAAAGTTTCAAATAATCCACTGTATTGATCAAAGATTTTCTTTGAAATCTCATATTCAACACCCTTTTTGAAAGATCATCTGTTGAATTTTGCAACAACTTTTAATCTTTCAATTGACGTATTTTGAATTCTGTCTTCAAGATTTTCAGATTTATTTTCATCGTCTTTATTTTCGTCTTTATTTTCGTCTTTATCCTCGTCTTTTTTGTCTTCTTCGTTTTCTGGCTTTTGGTCATCTGCTGTTTGATTTTCTGCTGTTTCGTTTTCTGCGTCTGCATTCTCATTTGATACAGTTTCATTTTCTGCGGTTGCGTCGTTTTGATCTTGATCTACATTCTGATCAACGGCTTGATTTTCTGCTGTTTCGTTTTCAAGATTTTGTTTTTCTAAATCTTTTGAAACATTCTGATTTTTTGCATTCTTTGACATGGTTTTAATTGTTTACAAAATAAAAGCTGAAACAATATTTACAAAGGCGGAATGATCCGCCCTTGTGATATTATTTCAAATTTTAGCTTGCGGCTGTTGTCAATTTTGCGAATGCGTCGGCAAAAATGATTTTTCCGGCTACTCTTTCACTTGCTTTTAATGATTGAATGTCTTTTTCCCAATTTCAAGACATGTATCCGGCAGACATAGTTAATTGACGTCTGTCTCCAAAAGCGTAATGCTTCAAGTCTCCGAATAAAACGAAAGGTGTTTCAACTGCGTCGTCTGTATCACCTGGCATAACGTCAGTTATTTCAAGTGGGTATCCTAACAATCTATATTCAAGCTGTCTGTCTCTTAAATCTCTTGTAGAATAGAAGATTGGCTGTTTATTGTTATCTTTTAATTTCTCGATATATTTAACTATGTCTTGCGACATGAAAAATCTTGGTTCACCTTTTTTATATTTCATTGGAACGGCTCTTATTAAATCAATAAGATTGTCGTAAGTAATATCTGCAAAACTTGTATTTCCTGCGTCCATTACAACATTATTGATATTTGCATTTGGCAATAATGCGTCAATCTTTGTTGAACTTGCAAGAACATTTGAGTCTTCAAATTCTGCGATTTTTTCACCAATCAATTCTGACATAAGAGACCAAATTTCTTGATCTGTCATATTATCTTCGATCAATTCATTTGTAGCAGAAACAAGGGCTGTCGCTTTGTTTGCTACCAATTCGCATTGACCTACTGTTGGTTTGCTTTCAGTATAGGCACTTGCTTCGGCAGTCCAATAAACAACAATTGAATTAACGATTGTTGCAATATCTTTTTTATCTGTTCACATTGGAATAATTCTCGCATGTCTCCTAACTATTCCGCTTTCTCCTGCAACTCTGAATACTTCTCTTGCAAATTCAGTTGGCACCATGTATCAACCTTCATTGTCTGTTCATTCATTCATGAAAGTTGCTTTCTGAACTTGTAAAATTTCTGCGTCATTATGACATTTTGCAAGCTCTTTGAAAAATGCTCACATAGTTTTTTTTGCGTTGTTAAGATTTTCCTTTTCTTCATCAACACCCATTTTAGCAGTTTTGTTCAAATCTGCTATTGCTTTTTCTAAATTGGAAACTTTTTCGTCCATTTTAGCGTCGACAGTTGCGTCAACTACTCCTGGCAAAACTTCTTTTAAAGTTGTTTCAAGAGTTTCTTGTAATTGTTTCTGATCCATTTTTTGTAATGAATAAAGAATAAAAAGGTTTTGATTATAACTTGATTTTATGCAGAACGTCTGACACAACTTTCGAAACATTTTGTAATGCTTCTTTCTGCATTTTCATCTTGGCTTGAAGATCGTCGTCTTCGGCGGTTTCGTCCTTGTCATTGGACAGTCAAGATTTTATTTCGTCAAGCATTTCACGATTTGTTTTTTGAATTGCTTTCGCAATCCATGTTGTTTTTGGCTCAACTTCAACCGGTTCACCGTCAACAACTGCATTTTCTCCTTTTATTTTCCAATTCTGATCGAAATATTTATAATTTACGTCATCTCGGAAAATAAAATGTTTCGTGTATATTTCAACAATATACAAATATTTATTATTGAATTTTGCACGGATTTCATCTTTCAATTGGTCGTAAATATCTTTTTCAAGATTTACTTCCGTCATTTCTTTTATTGTTTTTTCCTGCTCGTTGTCAAGTGAATTTTCTTGATCGTCAGTTTCTTTATTCTCGTTTTCTTCTTCGCATGTCTCTTGCTGTTCCGCTTCTTCGTTCGGGTTTCCTGCTTCTTCTTCGTCTTTTGGTTCTTCTTCGTTCTTGATTATGAAACCTTTTGAAATAAGATCTTCAAGAACTTCTTTTCATAAAGTCAAGGCGTTTGGATTGCAAGGAACAGGAACGAAAGACAATTCAAGTAATTCTGCTCTTGTAATTATATTTCTGTCGTTTGCGTCTCTTTCTTTTGCAATAAATCCGACTGAAACAGTTTTTAAAACTCATTCATCGTATAATTTGCGGACTGTTTGTGCAGAATAAGTTGAAGCAAAAGTTCACTCCACGATCAATTGTGATCATTCAATATAAACGTTGGTTGCTTTTCAGATTATGTCGTCCATATCTGAATATTTATGTCAAAAAAGAATTATTGGATTTTTTCTGTAATTCTCTAATTCTCGTCCCGTTACTTTGATTACTTCACCGACGCGGTCGGTTGTTTCATCACTTGCAACAACTTTGAAAGATCCATTTTCACCGATTTCCTTAATTTGAAATCATGAAAGTTTTTCTGAAAGTTCTTTCGCAAGTTTTTCTGTATATTTCAACATTTTGTAATTCTTATGAAATAAAAACTAATATGAACTTTTTGAATTGATCAATTTCGCAGTAATCATTTTTGCGTCGCTCATTGAATAAAGAGCTTTGAAATCTATTCCTTGACGGATCAATGCGTCATTATCTTGCGTCTTCGCAAATTCTGTCATTATAACGCTTGCAAGATCAAAAGTCAAAGTTGGATTTTTAGTTCACAAATCTGTATTTGTGTCGATTATTTCAATTCTCATTGCTTGTTTTACTCCATTCATGAAAATTGTTTTATAAGTTTCGTCGTCCCACAAAAGCTCGACATTTCATTCAACAGTAAATTGCGTATTGCAGAAATCGTCAGGCTCAACGCTTCAAAGAACGTCAACGTCTTCAAGATTTTTATTTATTGTCAAAGTAAAATTTGTTGCTTTTATTGGATCTGCACTATCAAGCCCGGCAAGATCGTTGGCAATAAAGATATTTACATTTTTTCATAATAAAGCGAAATCATCTGAATAACTTGGTGTCAAAGTTGCGTTTTGTCCTTTCTTTGATCTGAATTCAACGTTTGCTTTTACAAAGTCTCCGACTTCTGCGGAAATTTCCACAGAGTTGACCATAGCAAGTGGAAACTGTTTGTCTTGCGTATCATCTGCAAGACCAATTGTCAAAGATTGGTGTTGGTTATTTTCTGCAACTGAAAAATCGTGCGTGAATTCTGATCCGCTTCCGCTGTTTGCTACTGATCAAAAAACATTCAAAAGAATAAATCAAATTGCATTTGCGTAAACGTTGCACTCGAAATTTCATTCCGCCCACTGTTTTGAAACATGTCAATCAAAACTGTCTTCAATAACTCAAATTGAACTTTCGTCGATCACTTTTTCTGATTTCTCGTCAAAATCAAGCGTTGCTTTTGGACACCAAAGGGCAGGTGCAACGGCTGTTCATCTTGTCGCTTCTTTTCAGAACCCGACATTTATTTTTCTTCAAATGTATCTGGACATGGTTTTATATAAAAGAAAATAAAATTTTTATATTTTCTTTTTAGTGGAATTTTTTTTGATTTCAACCGGTTTTCTTCTTTTTGCGTCATTTTGTCGCTTTATAAGATCCGACATTTTTTTCTGTAATCTTTGAAAAGTTCTTTCGTTATCAATGAAAAGTCTTTTCATGATTTGCTTTTTTGTAAAGCGTTTCTGAAATAAAAAAATCAAATATGCTTTTTCACGGCTTTTCAATCAGTCAAAAATTTTCTGATCAATAAAGGGCGGTGCTACTTGTTTCATTTTCGTCGCTTTCTGATTGTATCGATAAAATAACAGACTGAAAAAGTCATCAAAACCCGCCCCGCACAAATTGAATTTGCTTCGGTCGGATTTATAACGGCGTCAAATCAAAATTTAAAGCACATTCACCGACAAAATCAAAAGGCAAAAAATCGAAATCGTTTCATGATTATTTTATTATTTAGTAAAACATTGGCTCGTTTCTTTCTATCAATTCAAAATAAACACGCATTGAAATAACGTCGGCAAAATCCGGCGAACGTCCCAAAATCTTTTTTATTTCTTCTTTCGGAATAATTTGTAGCGGTCAATCTTTTTCAATTTTCCATGCTTGAATTACGTCAAGTTCTTCAATTATTCTTGTCTTCAATTCGTCGGACATATTCGGAATTGACAAAGATCCGTCCTTGATCCATTTGGCAAGCATAAAGAAGCACTGCGAACGTAAATTCAAATAAGTTTTATTCAGTCATTCTTTTTCTTGATCCGTTGCGTCCTTTGTTGGAATTGGCTTTGATCATCATTGGAAAATTTCGCAACCTAACCCCGAAAGTCCCCGTCAAAGTCAAGACCCGTCATATACCATATTTTTCAATTTAACATTATATTCAAGTTGTTTCTGCGTCATTATATGCTTCACGCTTTCAGGCGTGGATTTGTTTTCAATAACTGTGTCGATTATTTTTCGTCAATCTCGAACCGTTACGATTGTGTCATCTTTTCAAGATCCGGCAACGTCGGAAATAATATATTTTTCACCCGTCACCCCTTGATTTGTAAAGATTGATTGCAAGTCGCGGTATGAATAAACTTTATTTGTATCGTCGTCGTATTCTCGATTTCAATAAAATAATCTTTGTTTCATTGGTCAGTCCGGCATAAGTGATAATTTTTCAAGGTATCATTTTGGACAAAAAGGATTGTCGGTCGCTAAAATCTGAATAAACTTTTTGTGTGGCTCTATCGTTCCGGCTTTTTGCGGTTTATAAAAATCTTGATAAACTCGGTTTTTTCCTGGATTGCACGAAAGTAATAACATTGGCTTCAATCAATATTCGTCGTTTTTTCGTCTTCAAATACGTGAAGAAAAAACTTGATATGCTTTGTGGGTAATCTGCACGGCTTCGTCAATAAATCCGCCGGTCAATTCAAGTGATCACAAGTCGTCAAAATCCGGATCCATTGACGGATAATATTTCAAATCTTTCAATAAAATTTCTGATCCGTTCCAAAATTTTACAGTATGCGGGCTTTGTGTATCATTCGCCCCCAAAACTTTGTAATGCTTTCATTCGATCAATCAAAATTGATTTTTCAATAAAAGCGTCAAAGTTCTTAACGAAGTCGCTTTTAAAGTTGTCATTTTTGAACGCCCCAATGCTCGACGCGTTCAAGGGTAATTCAGACACATGGTCGTCAACCAAAGGCAACCTGTAAAAGTTTTTGATCATCACGCACCGCCCCCGATTAAAAGTTCAAGAATAGGATTTTTTTGATCTGTTAAAATGTCCCGAACTTTTGTTTGCTTCTTGAATAATCTTATTTGATTTGTCATTTTATTTTTTCTTTGATATAAACCGCCACTTGCATTTCATCGGACAAATCTATTTTTCTTTTACTGCATTCGTTCTTGATTGCTTGACGTGATATTTCAAAAATATTCTGCAATAAAGATAAATGCACCCGCTTTTTTTTCTGATCGGAAATTTTCCGACTTCTTTTTCAAATTTGATTTCATTTTACAAACATGATATTATTTTATCATCGATGATTGAATAATATTTTTATACTTTTTGCAGAATAAAAAGCAAACAAAAAAAAGACGATTATTCGTCGTCTTCTTCGCTTCCGTCCTGGATTTCTTCTTTTTCATCTGAACGGATTATTTCAACCAATGGTCAATTTGTTTTTAAAGTCGTCGTTCATTCATTTTTTGCAACGATCGTCGGTTCTCATAATTCCACTTTTGCAACCTTTCGGATCTTTTCAAGATCTTTCATGTTTATTGGCACGTTTTCTTCTTCGCCCGTTTCTTTTGCTTCATTGATCTTTTTTGTATATTGATTTAACTTTACTTTCATCAATTCGTAGGCTTGCTTTTTTGTCTTGAACAAATCTTCGGGGTCTATTTCAAGTTTATTCGCAATCCTGTTTTTTTCCTTTTCCAATGCTTTTTGAATTATTGCGTCTTTTCGCTTTTGCTTTTCCTGTCCCCGTCCTTTTGTATGTTCCCCTACTTTTGAATTATATTTCAACCCTTTTGCAACCCAAAACCCCTTGATTTCGTCAATGTCAGATTTGAAATATTCAAGTTTTAATGCGTTGTAATCAAAATTTTTCTGTTGCATTTCTTCTTTGATAAATAAAGTGGAGCGGGTGGGTCGGATTTGAACCGCCACTTTTTCCTGGAATGGAAACGTGCAACCTTTACACAACGCCCGCATTTTAGGTTATTTCTGAATGTGTCTTTCTTCCCTTTTGATCCTTTCGCCCTTATACATTCCGGCGTTCGCTTTATCTATCTCGTCAAATGATAAGATTTTGTAATTTCTTTTCAAGCCGGGTTTTAATAATTTGATATACCTTAACATGAAACCTTCAAGCTGTTTCGCCCCGCCCTTTATATAATCATTCGCCGTGTGGCTTTTATTCGGATCAAGCCCGCACATTTTATCGTAGCGATCCTTGACTGTCTTCAATTGCAGATTTAAGTTTATATTTGCAATTGTCGAACCGTCGGGCATTTCAATAATCGTTTTATTTTTATTTATTCCGGACAATTCAAAACCGCTTGCACGATAAATTGTTCCGTCTCAACATTGACACCCGTCCGCAAACGATAAGATCCGTTTGATTTGTGGTGCGTTCTTTTTTATCATTCTGATAGTTATAGCGATACAACGACTTTCTGAATTTCTTGGTAATATATCGTCAAACGCCATGCGGTTTAACTCGATGAATTCGTTTCGTTTTGTTCATTCAACAAGTCAAATCACCTTGCTTTTGTCCATGCTTGGTCAATAACTCAAAACGCCGTGCAACGCCCCTTGATAAAAGCAACCAAAATGAAGCTGTGAATTTGAAACAACTTTTCAAGAATAATGGTGCTTTTTTACAAATTCGTTCGCAATCTTTGACGGAATAACCTTTACGATTATTGATTTAACGCAATCCATTGGCTGACAATACAATATAAAGCATTTCAATTTGAATTCTCATTTCAGTAATTCATTTGTGATTTATACAAGTCTGTTTCTTTTACTTGCTTGATAGCTTCTTCGATCAATTCTTTTTGTTCTTCGGCAAGAATAAACTTCATCTGTCCGAATTTATCTTTGTCGCCGTCCGGTAAAGAAAATCATTCTCAAAAGCCGTCCGGTCAAATTATTTGCAGATCCGGAAACAAGTCTTCAACTGAAATTTCTAATTCTCAAATATTGAAATTTTTTAGTTCCTGGATTTCAACTTTCAAATTGTCTTCGTTCCATGCACTTTCATTTAATTTATTGTCTAATATTCTGAATTTCTTTATTTGTTCATCTGTCAGATTTTCAACCCTTACACAAGGTAATTCTTTCATTCACAATTTTTGACTTGCTTCAAATCTTCAATGTCAAACTATTATAATATTATTTTGATCAATTACAAGCGGTTGAAGAAATCAAAATTCACGGATCGAATTCGCAATTCTGTTGACTTGCGTTTCATCATGAATTTTATTGTTGAATTCATAAGGAATTAACTTTTCCGCTTTTACGTTTTCTATTTTCATGATTATTCGATTATTTCAATTAAAACTTTTATTGGATCGTCTTGAATAGACAGAAACATAATCAATCGTTCAGACAAATATTTTTTTCTGATTTTATTGTATGTTTCAAGATCCTTTACTGTTGTCTCAAATTCCGGCGGATCTATCTTTCGTCAACCGTCCTGGATCATGTCTTCGGTCATGTCAAAGAATTTTCATTCGTTTATGTTTCATCTTTCAACAAGATCTGTAATAAATCCGAAATTTTTTGAAACAATAATCTCTTTTCATGTATTTATATTTGTCTTTGTTCGGTGTAAATGATCTTTATATTTTCTTTCTATAAAGTCGTTCAATAATTCAAGTAATTTTTCCATGATTATAACAAAAATGAAATTAAAAGATTTATTGGATCATACGAAATTGATAAAAACATTATCAATAAATCAACATAATTGTCATTTACTCGATCGCATGTTGTTTTATCTTTTCAATGATATAGTCGCCCCGAATGAAGCACTGTTGAATGAATTTTATGAACGTTTATATATGCTTTTTCAACTAACCATTTTATGAACTCAAATCTTTTACTTATTATATATTCATTCATGAATGAATGTGCGTCCGGATCATAATCCCAATTGACGATTTTTCAATTTTCAATACTTCGTCAAAAATAATTATCGTCTTCGTCAACGCTTCATCATTCATTTATTATTTTTTCTTTTTCATATTTATTCAATAAATCGACTAATTTTTCCATGATTAAAAGCAAAAGTTATAAAAGGAAAACAACGCAAGAATTAACCGCATTGTTCAACAAATAATTGAAACATATTGAAAATATTTGTCGCCCTTGAATAACGAAAAAGCCGTAAAATATCGAACTAACGCACAAATAAAAGAAATTACGCATTCAAAGACGGGTTGCAATTCATACATTTTTTTGTTTTTATAAATAAATTAAAACAAGAACAAATCCTATTATTCAGATTGCAAGTAAAAATTTAAACAATGCAATTTCAAATTTTACAAGCGAAACAATAACAAGAACTGCACAAATTAAAATCAAAAGAATTTTCAACATTTTTATGAAAATAATTTAATAAAAAAGCAAACGATCGTTCGAAATCATGCAGAAAAAACAATCACTCAAATTATAGTCAAGAACCAATAATAAACGACAAGTCTTTTGTTTTCTTCTATTTCATCATGTAAATTTTTATTCGCTTTTTCCATAAATTCAACTGTATTTTGATATTGTTGGATCTGCAATAATGCGTTTATATATAAAGAAGACGGACGATTTTTCTTTCTGAAAATTTCCAAATTTTCTCTAATTTTGTGGGCTGTTTGTCTTTCTTCGTATTGATCATATTTTACGCCGTCAATTCTGAAATAGTCAAGGATTTTTTCTTTTTTCATTTATTCTGCTTGATTATGAAATAAAATAAATCAAAAGATTATTCAACAAATGATCATCGAAAGAACATATTTTGACTTGTCCTTTCGTTTATGTCCCAATGCGAACGAAATCCACGTCGCAAAAACTCGGTAAAGCGTCAATAATAAATAATGAAACATGATCTAATGATTAAGGAATAAATTATTCGTCAATCGGCGACAAGTCGTCGCGTGGATCTTTATTCATGCACTTTTCCTTGTAATATTCGCCGTCATAATTAAGCAAGACTTCAATAATTGCGTTTTCAAATCATTTCGTCCGAACCCCTTTATTGACTGTCAAGACTTTTATAAGCTGTTCGACGGGCGTATCATTTCCATATACTGCGTGCCGGTTCGAATGCTCTTTCATGTCCCGGATTTTAATATTCATTTTGTCCGAAGTTCCGCCCCTTGATTTTGGCAACTTGTGGTGCTTGTTGAATTTTTCCATTCCGCTTGATCCATGAAATAAAATCAATTTCAAATTATTTTTATTTCGGATCTTTTCAACGTTTATTTCTTATCTTTTAACAAAACGTCAACGCAAGAATTAAAGACATATTCTGCAACCAATCAAACCGTTTTTTTGATTGTTTCCGCTTGCGGATCGTCTTTCGTTTCTCAAAATGAATTTGTGAACATTTCCGCAAATTGCTTTTGAATTTCCGGCTTGTTTTCGATTAAAAGCAAGATTGCGTCAAGGTGTTTTGACGCTCTTGCTTTATCTACTAAACTTTCAAAATTTTTGTCCATTCTTTGATTTCTCTAAAATGGTAAAACTTCTTCGGCTCTTTTTTCATCTGACGTTTTAATTGCGTTGATCTTTCGTCATCTGATTGTATTAAATACGCCACCTTTTTCTGTTTTCTTACATGAAATAGAAAAATTTACGTCATAAATTCCACCGACTTCCATTGCACCGGCAAGGCTCAAATTGTCGTTTGTAAAATCAATAGCGATTGTGTTTGGAAATTCTACTTCCGGCTCAACTTCAACAAAGATTAAAGTTTGTTTCTTGAACTCGTTTTCTCATTCCCCGAACGTCTGAACGTCCAATTTTTCTTTTAACTCTGCTCTTACTTTCATGATTTTTTAAAATTATTGAATAAAAAGGTTAAAAACTTTTCATTTGATCGTTGGCTTCGATCAATCGAATTCAATTTTGAATTCGGGTTTTTACTTGGTGCATAATATAAAGAATTACGCGAAATCCCAAAGAATTTACAAATATGCTTTATTCAAACACGCTTTCAAAATCAAGGGTATTCGCGGACAAATTCTTTGTGCAACTGCTCGATCATTTCTTTTGCTGTCATTTGATTATTTCGGCGTTATTTGTAAAGTATGTCAATAAGTAATCGTCGCCCCGTCCACCGTTTCTCAATTTTGGATTTTTTCTTTGATTGCTTTTTTATCGATCACAATTTCAGTTTTTTCTTTTTTGAATTCATCTGGAATTTTGCTTTCGTCTTCAATAACTACTGCTCACGGGTTCTTCTTAACTGTAAATTTCTGAAATGTAAATTCAATTGATTTCAACTGATTTTGCAACATTCCATTTAAAATATTTTTCTTTACTTCTTCTTCTTTTTGCGTCAATTCTGCAACTTCAAGTTTCTTTTCCTGGATTTTCTGTCGAAATTCTGTTTTTTGTAATTCAATTTCCATTGCGTGCAATTCAAGTTGTGCATTGGCACGCTTTGTTTGGATCGTTCGGATACTGTCCCCGATCTCTTGCAAGTTTGTTTGTGGATTTTCCATAATTCAAAATTTTTAGGATCTAAAATTTACAAATATTTTCTGAAAAAAAATTGTCTGCGAAAAATTTATTGATTTGATCAATAGCACGGTCAATCGTATTTAATGCTTCTTTTGTTTGTCGAATAAGAGTTTGTGAACAACAACCATTTGTGTAAAGATAAATTGAAGAAATAAAACATTCTTGATCTATTCCGTCAATTTTAACTTTCTTTTTTTCTATAAGTCATTTATAACGCAAATCCTTTGTGTAGAATTCAAATGTAAAAGTTGACATGTAATTTTCCATTCTATTCAATCATGTCTTTTTACTTTCTTGATTTTTCATGTGTCAAAATTTTTAAAGAATAAAAGTCAAATTTTTTATTTTATTTTTCCCAATTCGAACGCCTGCGTTTTTGCGTTTTCGTCAAATTTTCATCTGAAACAATGTCAATTTTATTTCCGATCTGTTCAATTTCAACAGGCGGTAAAGATTTTAGTTCTTCGTTTTCTTTTTCAAGTTCTTCAATCCTTGCGGTTTTTTCGTCAAATTCTTTTATTCTGTATCATTTTTCCTGCATAACGCGTCAGATTGCAAGTTTTGTATTTTCCTTTTTTTGCTTTTCTGCGTTTTCTCTGTTTCAATAAAGAGTTCCTGTAAAGCCCTGTTCTTCGATTGATCAATTCAAATAATAAAGTGATCAAACGCCCCGCTTGTCGTCAACTTCGCTTGGATCATATTCAAGCATAGTTTTAACAGGCTTTCAATAAATTTGTAGCAACTTTCAAAGTCGCTTTGGCAGAAATACTCTTTCTGCTCATAAATAGTAAATTGATTTCTTCATGGTATTATGAATAAGGAATAAAAAACTTTTTTATTTGATAGGTGGCGGAACTTTTATTCAAAGGCTGTCCGCGACTTCAATTGCTGTTTCAATCAATTCTGAATATTCAAATTTTGTCATATTCTTTGAACTTGTTTTCTGTAATAATCATTTCATGACGGCGTGTAAATATTCTTTTCAATCCATAATGATTGGCATTCATCACAAATAAAATCGTTGAACCCCTGCAAATCCTGTCTCTTGTGCGATCGTTTCCAATACCACGCCCCAATAATATCAAGATTGTGCGTCGGTCTTTTTTCAATAACGCTTTATTTCGATTGAATATTGACCGTCTTTCTGATCCTTTAACCGTTCAAGAATTTGCTTTCGATTTATTTTATTTTTTTCTTCAATCCGTTTCATACTCTTCGACGAAATATGATAAAAATTCGAAATCTTGTCTTCTTATCAATTCACGAATAAAAACATTGATCCAATATTCACGGTCTTCGTATCAATCTTCCCAGTCTCAATCTGTATCAAGCCCGTCAATTCATCAATATCACCGGAAATAATCAAATGTGTTCGGGTGCGTCCTAATATATATCATTGAATTTTCAATGTGGCTTGTCTTCATATCACAAACCGCGATTAACTTTCAATCCTTTGTTTTTCGCTTTCTCATGATTTATTTTTGATATTTTATAAACCCTTGAATTTCTAATTTTCGACGTGCTCAAATATCGTATTTTTCAGATATTTTTTCGATTACGTCCCCTGCTGTTTTATCTTTTATGTCGAACTTTCATTCTTGAACTGATTTTTTGAAATTTTCAAAATCATTCTGCGTAAATTCCGGCTTGAATATGTTCGGATCAAATTCGTTGTTTTCTTCGTCGAAATCAAGCGGATTTTTCGCGTCTTTCTTCGCTGTCGTTTCTTTCTTTTCTGTCTTTGGCTTTCGATCCTTTACAATATCTTTTTCCGGATCGTCGCCCGTCGAAATTTGAAACGTTTTCATGAATATATATTTAACGGCTCATGTAATAGCTTTATAAACTCATTTGTCCCCCGTATCGTTTCAAGATCCGCACGCTGTTCATTCAATCATTGATCCGTCGTCAATATCGACGAATTTATATTCAACCAAAACGTCTGTAACAAATTGTTTTGACCCGGATCTTGTAGGCGAAATCTCACGGCAACCCGTTATTTTGCTTGAATATAAAAAGGCTACTCCGTATTTATTGAATAATCAACGGAAAACCCTTGAAATCTGATCATCTGAAAAATACGAATAACCCTGTTGTTGGTTTTCTCATTCTTTGGTCATTCAGTCCAATTCTGAACGGATTTTCGCAAGTTGCGAATAAATACCGATTTTTTCTTTTTTGCAATCCATGTTTTTTATAATTAAGAATAAAACCTTGTCTTTCTTGTAATGATTTTTTTAACAATTTCAAGCAAAAATTTAATATTTTTTTCTGTATTTTGATTATGAATTTCTTGGTGGTGGATCCTACATAATGCAATCAAGTCTGATCAATCCGGATTGTTTTTTCTTTTTCATCTGAAACACCTTGAAATATGGTGGATTTCTGTGGCAATATTCGGACAGTCCGGAATTTCGCAAAATATAGTATCGGATCTTGATTTGTGGCGTGATTTCAACCAATCATTTTGATATTTAAGCATTCTTTTTTTGTGGCTTTATAAATCAAAAAGCATAAAGAATAACATAATCTTCAAAACTTTCAATCAATCTTTTGGCGTTTATATGATCTGCATTTCTTAGACAAGCCCCCAAAGATTGAACAAAAGATCAACCATATTTTTCAAAAGCGTCTGCAAGTTCAGACCTATAAAATGAAACGTAATCAATAATATATAATTGATCATCTGTTTTTTTTAATTTGCTGACCTGGATCTTTTCGCAAAGATCGTCAACTATAATTTGTTTAAAATACTTTGTCATTTATTTTAAAGTCAGGAAATAAATTTTCGTAATGATCCGCGACCAATCTGAAACATTTATTACAAAGAACATGTTGTTTTTCTTTTTTCTGATTGTCGAACCAATATCTTTTTTTTGCAATTGTTCGCCCGTCTGTCATTGGTCTGTTGCACCTTTGACATTTGAAGTTTAAAGAATTAACCCTTGTTTTCATGAAAACAACGTCATCAAGGGGCGTTTTTATGATTTCATCACCCATTTATACACGAAAAAGCAATTAAAAATAAATAAACCAAAACCAATTGCGAATATTGAAAAATAAACGGCAAGTGAAAGATTTATTCAAGCAAGGATCAAACCTTTTTCGTTGTCTGTCGTTTGATTTCGGAACGTCCTTTTTTTCGGAAATCAAACCATGATATTTTTTTTCATTTTTGCGGGTTTCTATGAAATAAAATTTAATTGTCTTTTGCTAATTCGTGGCACCTTCTAATTGCTCCACTTCTTGTTTTGAAAACATTTCTGTAATAAGGCAGAACAAAATTTTCTCCGTCCCGCATTGAAACCATATAAATTCAATTGTTGGAATAAAATTTGATCTGAAATAATTTTCCATTGATTTCGATTTTTTCCATTTTTGCAAGTCATAAAGAATAAAAAGCAATCCATTTATTTTGATATTGGTGGTATATATATTTTTTTAACAAATTCAAGCCCAATTTTTATTTTTTGTTTGTCTTTTTTATTTTTCATGACTGAGTATGTCTTACTTTATAAGCGTATCGAATTTTGGATTTGTCAGGAACGGCTTTTCGTTTATCAAGACAGACTTCGGCTTGAAAATCTCCACTTGATCGGCGTGGATCATTCAACCATTTATTGTTTGTTTTATTCGGCAATAATTGACAAAGTCATTTTTCGCCCTTTGATCAAACCGCGTCTTTGTTAAACATTGCTTCTTGCATGAAAGTTTCAACAATTGCAACGTCCCCCGACGTTCATTCATACCATAAATTCGCCCGGCGGTTTGCGTCTGAATAATAATCAAAGCCGTCAATCAATATTGAATAATTCAAAGGATTTTCCGGATCCACCGTCGGTTGTGGTTCCTGGATCATTTCATTTATTCTGAAAAATAACAAAAATAATATTTCCATGATTAAAAATTATTTTGTAAAATCTTTTTGAAATAAAATTCTCCACGTCTTTTTATTTTCGATCAAAATTCATTTTAAATTTTTATTTTTTGTCAAAATTTTGTCTTCTTCAACACAGGCGTAATCAATATTTTTATATTTTTTCCGCTGTTCTTTTGTCTGATTTTTTCCGTTAAAATATTGAACTAAATATTTCATGATCAATTATTTTCAACAAATAAAATCGAATAAACTTCTTGTCCCTTTTTCTTTTTTGTATTCGTCGCCCCTTTTTCGCTTGTAATCTGCTTTCACGTCTCGAACCCGGACTAATTTTCGTCAAAATTTATCAGTCTGTCGGGCTTCATGATCTAACGGCAAGGTTTCTTTACCAAAACTTGCGGATCTATTTTCGATTTGGATTTTTCCTTTCAACCATTCAATTCATTTTTCAGTAGGAATTCGCCCTTGAATTTTTGAACCGTCCGTTGATCACCATTCAACGCGTTTAATTATTCAAAAATGTTTCATCTTTGAAAAAACGGAATATTCGACGGGCGACAATCATAATTCAGAAATCACCGCCGGACGATCCCGTTTCTGAAAGAACAAAACCAATTTTTCAAGCATGTCAACGTTCCATGCGTTTAATTTGTGCGTGTATGCGGAAATAATATTTCCACAACATTCGCAAGTCTTCGAATATTTCATTTCTTTATATATAAGAAAATAAAAACTTTTTGCGGGTTAAATAGACTTCGACAATCTTTCTTTTATTTCTTGAAATTTTGTTCTGATTATTTCTTTTTGCTTTTCTGTTAATTTTTCTGTATCGATTATATTTTCTCACATTTCATCTTTTCAGATTGTGGGTAAATCTTTTTCAAAATCAAACATTTTTTGATCATACAACATTTTTTCAATTCTTTCAATTGCTTTTGGAATTTGTGAAATAATTTCAATAACATTTTGTTTTCTATCTCACGTCCTTTTTATTGCTCGATTTTTTATTTTTGCACGATCTTCAATTGACTTTGAATAAAAATATTTTTCTAATTCTGACGTATGCGTTGACGGTCTTATTTCCTTAATATCAAAAGTATTTATAATTACTCACTCTAACTCAACCATTTTGCTTGTTTCAAGGGCTTTTTTAAAATCTTGAATTTTCGTTTCGTCTAATGGTAAAGCGGATCTGTTCCCGTCTCAATCTATGTAAAAGACTAATGCTAACGGCTTGTATTCTTTGATTTCCATTTTCTACAAAATATTATTTAAAATTTCGGAATTGCTGTTTTTTGTTGTTTGTTTTTCATCTTTACGACTTCGTTGAATATATCTGAATAATTTTGATATATTTTTTTTGGTCAACTGCACGCACCTTTCCAATATCAAATTTGAACGCTTGCTTTTAAAACATTTTTTGCAAATTCGATCCTGGATTGTCAAACTTTTTCGCAGAACTCACCAAATTCTTTTGCTGTCATGATATGGTGTGCGAAATTTCTTTCGCTGTTTTTGTCATACGCAACTCAAATCTCATTGCAAACTTTTTTTAACTCGTTGATTAACTCATTGATTAAAGAATTTCAATATTCTTTTTTTTCTTCAATTTCTTTTATTTCGTTTTTTGGATCAATCAAAATTTCATCTGAAATTTTGTCAAATTCTATTTGATTATTATTTGTTTTATTTTCTTTTTTATTTTTACTTTTACTTTTATTTTTATTTTTCTGTTTTATCTGTTGTCAACTGTTTTCATCTGTTTTCATCTGTTTTGATATGTTTTCAAAGCTCTTGACTGCGTTTTGATTTCATTTCATCGAATTTGAAATTTTTTGATTTCTTCAATTTCGTTTGTCAATGGATCGTTTAATTTGTTGAAAAAATGCTTTCATGATTGGATCTGTTTTTTCGTCCGGTAATTTTCATTCAAATTGATATTCAAAAATCATGTTAAAAAATTCTTTGAATTGTTCGGCTGTTGGAAAAGAATTCGCAACGTCCACCCATGTTTTGAATATAAACGCGGTCAATCTTTCGTCCATTTTTGTTATATTCTGAAATAAAAAGCACTCGATCCAAATCGGGTAGATCAAGTGCTTTTTTATATATGATCGGAATTGTTAAACTCCGGGTTCATACCTTATTTTTTATTTGTCCCCCGATTTGACACTTAATTGATAAAAATATTTTTACAAAATGCAAGAATAAAAACTGATTTTTTTGTCTTTTTTTAGTCCCGAACAGGTAAAACGCAATTCTGATTTAATAAAAACCGTTTCAAAAAAACTCCCCAAAAATTTGCTTTATTTCAAATTTCATGTATAATTATATTGTCAATATAGACAATTTTTATTCTTTATGAAAACAAATCATGGAAACAAAAATCAAAAGTTGCGAAATCTTACGCATTAAAAGAAAATCACTTCGGGTTGATTATTGTAAAGAACCCGACCTTTTTAAAAGATCTGAAATTTTGAAGAAGCGAAAAAAGACAACCGAAAAAATGTTAAAAGTTCAATCTGAAATCTCCGCTCTTTTACTTGCTGAATTAAAACAAAATGATTAAAGAAGCAATCAAAACAAAAATCGTCAAATCGATTGAAAAATGAAAACTTTTTGAAAACTTTATTCGACGGATCGACAAACGGATCATTTGTGCTTGAATTTTTGGCTTTGTGTTTATATGAAAAACCACCACAATGGAATTTGTCCACCAATATCGAATATATTTCGGGGGTGCGTTTTGTGTCAATTTATTTGCGTTTTTTGATCCAATCGTCTGAACATTTCTTTCAATTTGAAAATTTATCTGAAAAATTGAAATAATCCAACCAAAAGAAGAAGCACCAAAAGACGCAATCGACGGGCTTGAAAAAAAGGATCTAATTTCATTTTTGCTAAAATATAAAGGGTTTCCTTTCATGAATGCAAAACTTGAATTCTGATTAAATCCAAAAGAACACAAAAAGATTGGCGACAATCTTGAAAGGGTGGGCGTTCTCATTCGTGGCGAAAATAACGCAAGGATCTTGAACGAAAAAGTCGACCGCGAAACATTGGAAAAGATTTTCAACTGTTCAAATTCTGACGATCTTTTCGCCCCCCTACTCCGTCAAGGAAATTCATTCACGGTGCAAAAACTATAAAACCGCACGGGGTGTAATAAAAACCAACGAAAAACCAACGAAAAACCAATAAAAAACGACGTAAAAGAACGCCGTTTTTTTATCATCTTCGCAAAAAGATTTTGTATAAATAGTGTGCAACTGATCTAAAATATATAAATAAAAAAATCCTTTTCAAGAAAAAAAACGGACTTTTTCAAATCCGCTTTTTTAATTCCATGAAGAAAAAACTACACTATCGGCAAAATCAATTTTTATTATTCATGTTAAAAAATCAAGTTTTTTTTAACATGATTTTTTTTCATGTAAAAATTTTTCAGATTTTTTAACATATCAAAAACGGATCATGAAGATCCGCTTTTGTATGGATTGCAAACCCGCAAAGACTTGCAATTGTTTTTTATTTATTTTCAAAAGGTTTTCAACCGAAAATTCTAAATAATACAAGCAACATTTCCAACCTTGTCATTGGACGGTTCGGTTCAAGTCTGTTTCATCATTCCTGCGGAACTCCTTTTATGTATCAATTTTCTTTGGCTCGTTTTACGGCTTTGTATTGCTCTGTATCTGTACCAACCCCCGCAAAATCAATGAACAATGCTTCGGATTTTATGTCTTTGAAATCTCGAATTTCTCGGTATCTCCAACCGAAAACGTTATTTTTGATCAACTGCTCGAATATATCAAAAGAAATCTCAAAGACTGACAAAGTTTTTGTTCATTCTTTATTGACTGTATTTCGCTGTCGGCTGTTCGCAAATCAAACAATTTTTCTTTTGAAATCTATTTTTCAAAGAACTATTGCATGTCCCCGCGTTGTTTCATTATATTTATAAACTGTCTTGATTTCTCCGGCGGACATTTCTTTTGAAGTTTTACTGTTCCCCCTTAAATTCCAATACAAAGGGCGTTTGATCTTCAAATAATATGCAATTGTTTTTAAAAATCTTTCAAAATCAGTATTGACCCCACTATATGAATAACCGTCAATCTTAAAAGAAAAATCTGTTCCGTCTGCAAGTTTTCCTTTTATTCCGTTTTTCCTTGCAGATTTCAAGGCGTTTTCTAAATAGTCCCCGCTTTCGTCGGCTTTTCGTTCTTTTCCTTGATTTTCTGTCCATTGCTTCTTTTGATCAAGGAAAATTTTATTGTTTAAATGATCGAAAATATTTTCAATCAATACCGCATGACAAAGGGCGGTCGCCGTGCAACAAGGAATTGACCCTTGTTTATAAGTTTCGTTAATTTCTTTGATCAAATCGACTTCTTCGGGTAAATCTTTCAACATTTCATCGGTAACGGTTCAAAAGACCATTTCCGTTTCAAAATCTCTTTTGTCCATTTCTTCCGGACTTTTGCATAAAGCCCCTGTCGTGAATTCGTTTTCCATACTTATTTTTTTAAATAATAAAATTATTTTTGATCAAGTCGCCCTTGCTTTTTTCGGAAATTATAAAAAAGCTGTCCGGACGCATAGGATCAAGACATAAATCAAATAATTTGCTGTCGCGTCGTTTCATCGATTAAATATTGACGAACGGCGTAATAAATCAATCAAAGAAGAACAGGCAAAAGGATTGACAAAGTCGTTTGACTGATCTTTGTTTTTGTTGAAAGTCGCGTTAAAATCTGCGTGATCAATCAACCTGCAATGCTCAAAAGTACGCTTTCCATGATTATATTTTGTAAAAAATTAAAGAATATTTGATTTTATAACAAGCCCCAAAATTGCGGACAAAACCGCAGTGATCACAATTCGAATAACTTTTGACTGATTGGATTTCAATTCGTCAAGCATTTTCCCTTTTTGTTCAAGCTCTTTTTCTAACGCTTCAATTGTCAATTCAAAAGTTTTTTGCGAAACAAACTTTTCTTCAATTCATCATTCAAAAATGAATGAAGAAATTTTTGAAACATTTTCATCAATTTTATTTATTGTTTCTTTCATTTGCTTCATTTCCATTTCTAAAATCTCGACGCTTTTTGGTGCTTGCATGATCCAAAAATTAAGAATTAAACTTTTTCAATCTGCACAATGTTTCAAATAAACATTGACGGCAACTTTCAATTTGTAATCATTCCTTGCAAATTCTTTTTTCTTTTTTTTCTTTTTGTTCGTTTTTTTCCATTGATCCGAAATATTATCAAATTAAAAGTTTTAACATTTCGCGTTCTTCGTCTGTAATTGTTCAAAGAATAAGTTTCAAACGTAATTCTTGAATTCTCTTTTTTATTATTTCGTCCGGATCGGGTTGTGGTAAATCGTGCAAAACTTTAACGGTTTTCTTTTCCTTTGTATAAACATTTGTATATTCTTGATCTATC
>OCVV011186742.1_pt1 | contig 29677 bp, 28 predicted proteins | sample 1539721 | NCBI WGS metagenome assembly OCVV01 (sample SAMN02144230, study PRJEB22623) | gut metagenome | biome: sheep rumen | host: Ovis aries | place: New Zealand | reverse complement strand
TCGACGCAGATTTTCCTCTTAACAAGGTGTTTCTGAACGTTGTCAAGGGTCAGGAGGCCGTATTCATCGCACAGGCCAAGGACGGCTATAAGTTCACAGGCTGGGTAAACGCCGACACAAAAGAGGTACTCTCCACAGAGGAAAGATTTGTTATCACCCCCGATACAGCTCTCAGCCTGACAGCAGTTTTCGAGAAGTCCTAAACACCGCACACGAGTAAGACTTTGATAAACGCTCATAAGTGATTACTATATATAGCACCGCTTTTGTTTTCAAAATCGACCCACAGAAAAAAAGTCTGTAAAAAATCAGTCAACTGTGGTAAAATAGAAATATCAACAGTATGATAAAATATCGTTCCGGCTTTGAGGTCGGTGTTTACTCGTTCGATAAGAGCAATATCAGACGGAGGAAGGACGGGTTGTGACGACGGCGGATATGATTCGTAAGATGAACACTGGCATAATTTAATAGCACAAATAAAACAGCCTCGGTACTCTAAAAGAGTATCGGGGCTGCTGCTTTGCAGGGGAATGTGTTGTTTTATACTTGTGATTTTATAAAGATGTTTTTATATGGTTGATATGTCTCAGGTGGGGAATAGTTATGTATCTTACTCTCTTCCAGAACGAAGCACCGTCCAGTGCTGCCGATTCATAGAGGGTACGGTCAATTGTAGTAATTGAACAAAGATAAATAATCAGTGTGTAGCCCGATGTTTTCCAGATTTCAAGTACTATCAGGATTTATTTCCCTAGAAATTCTGCCAGAAAATCATCAAAGGTTTTTCCTTGATCTTTTTTGTCCAGATCTACATCTTTCAATCGCTCAACTGCACTTGCCATTGAAAGGCTTTTTGCAATTTTGTAGCCTTGATTATGTATTTCCCATTCATCAGCCATGTCCTTTGCTGTACGATATTGAGTAATACGTCCCTCAACTTGATTAATTTTAAGCAGTTTCTCGCAAATAATAACCATATCAGCACGATTTGTTATCTTGAAAGAATCAACGATCTTCCAGTCACCTCCAAGATATGGAGTATAATGCACTAAAAATGTTTCGTCACCGTAAGTGAACGAGTAATTGTCAGCATAGTCATCCGAACTGTCAAAATTTACGGTAAAATCTGTTTCAGATAAAGTCGGGGCACTTCCGGCCGAAGCCTCAAAGTACATATTGGCAGCATAATTATAAGCATAAAGTGCCTTAACAAGCTTGACGATAACATCAGAACTATCAGAATTAATATTCAGCACACTGTAAGCGTAGGATAATGCACTGAAGTCCATAGTACAGTCACCAATCACTGCCTGATGTGTTTTATCAAGATCGGCTGCCGAAATATCAGGGACTTCAATATAGTACATTCCGTTTTTCTGCTTTATTTTAGCAGTATTACCGTCAATTGCTGCTGAGGTTGGTTCATTATCAAAGTATATTCTGAAGCTTGTTTCTGAATCAAGAACAAGCGTCGCACCAAGAATTGATACTCCCTCAGGAAGCTCACCGTTCTTAGAGAACTTATATTTTTCAAGATTTATATCATTAACATTTGCAAGAATTGAATCTGATTCGGGGTCAGGAGCGTTCTTGAATTGAACGCATGAGTACTTTCCATAAACATTGAGAGCATTCACTAAAGCCAACAGTTCGGAGTCAGCTGATTCATTATTCTGAACTGTCTCAATATACTTTCTGACGCTGAACTGTACAACATCTGAATCGTTAGCTTTATTGTAGGAATCAAAAAGCGGTACATTTTCATTACCTTTTTTGAGGCACATAGAAACAGAATCATCTATCTGTGTGGGATCAACAAGATAGGTCAGTTTATACTTACCCGAATAACTGCCGGATGTTTCAGGCTCTATCTCATTTGCAGATATAGATTTTTCACCGTTCGGACCGTCCAGTATTATCTTATCGAAGGAGGCTGAATCTTCAATATCAAGATAGAAATTTACACCGATCTCGCCTGTCAACGTCAGAGATGCGCCGAACAAGGTATTGTGATTGATAACTGATTCCTCAGCACTTGCGATTATATTTGTGTCTGAAAAAGAAATATTACCTGAGAATTGAAATGCTGCAAATGCAATAATAAACGAGCAAAATGCAGTTGTAATTCTTTTTATGATTGATAATCCGGTTTGCATAACAGTCTCCTTACAGAAGTCATAATAAATAAAATGATGATATTATTGCGAAAAATTTACTATATTATTATAGCACAAAACAATCATATTTGCAAGTAACAATTTGATTTATCATATTATAGAGCAGTTCGGCCTTAATGAAAATGGCAGGGGAGTCCCTAAAATAACAATAGTGATAAATATATTTCCGGATCGGTTAAACCTGTACATAAGCAACAGACAGTTGCTTGCAAAGCGTTATAATCTATGTTATGATATAGGGGAGGTGATAGTATGGAAACTAAAAACATCATTCAGGAACTTCGTATGAAGCACGATATGTCTCAGGAGGAGCTTGCTGACAAGATTTTTGTCACAAGGCAGGCAGTCAGTCGTTGGGAGACAGGCGAGACAGTACCAAATACAGAAACGCTGAAATCGCTTTCAAAACTGTTCGATGTGTCTATTAATACACTGTTGGGTGCTCCGAGAAAGCTTATCTGCCAGTGCTGCGGAATGCCGCTTGACGATGAAATAATCAGCCGTGAGAAAGATGGCTCGCTCAACGAGGATTATTGCAAATGGTGCTATGCTGACGGCAAATATATGTATAGCAATATGGACGATCTGATCGAGATATGTGTGAAAAACATGGTGAGTGCCGAACACACAGAGAAAGAAGTAAGAGAATATCTGAGGTCGGCTTTGCCGCAGCTTGACTACTGGAAACGATACGAGGAGTTTCCCGACGGTGGCGAGTTTGAAAGTTTCAAGCAAACATTGATAAACGAGATCAACGCATTAAAGATAGAGGGAATGCCGAAGGTAGATAAGCTCAATGCCCTTGTGGGAAGCTATGTCAATCTGCCATACAGACTGCCCAATGGGAACACTGTGAAATTCTTAGATGACAACACAACCTATCTTGGAAATCAACTAGAAAGCGAGTTTGGCGGCGAGCGCTGCTTCGGTGTACTGGCTAATATGGAATTTATTCTGGTCTGCACCTATGAAAAAGACGGCATGAATCCTGAGCTTATCATTTATAAAAAGCGATAAAAATACATATCCAAAGTCAATTTCATACAATCTACTCCCAATTACGATTAGCGCAGTAATCTCACTATGAAATTATTATACATTACAATTTCACAAAAGTCAATCAACGGCTATAAGCGAAAGTAATAGCGCTATCATCTTGCTTAATCATGTGTGAAATTTCGTGTGATTTTGAACTGCATTTACGCATTTTTGTCTGATGCCTCGGCAGTTACAAATGCATAAGAAAAGCCCGTAAATACAGCGCTTTCGCTATATCTACGGGCTTTTTCCTTTGGCGGAGAAGGAGGGAGGGATTCGAACCATAAACAAAGTGCGAAAAGCCTTTATTTACGGGCTTTCCGCACCTATCGTGTGATTTTCGTGTGATTTTTTATAGGACGTGATGGGAGTTGAGAGCAGTTCTGAAGGAGGGCTGCTCTTTTTGTTATAATTTTATTAGTGTTTTGATTTCGTTGAGTATCCGTCTTTTGCTTTTATATAATCCTCTTAGCTTCTATCTTCCTTATGAATGATCTCCCCGTTGTCCTTCCAGATAGAATTAGCAGGCACAACTCCTCTAACACAAGAGGTCGGATAAATGTTGCTGTTTCTGCCGATAACAGTTCCGGGATTACATACAGCATTGCAACCAACTTCGACGTGGTCACCAAGCATAGCGCCAAACTTTTTGATACCTGTCTCGATCTTCTCGGTGCCGTTGCGGACAATGACATTCTGCTTATCGGACTTCACATTCGATGTGATTGAACCTGCACCCATATGGCTGAAATAGCCAAGAATACTGTCACCAACATAATTGTAATGCGGAGTCTGAACGTGATCGAAAAGAATAACGTTTTTCAGCTCAACGCTGTTACCGACAACACAATCAGCACCAACAAGAGCAGAGCCGCGAATAAAAGCACAATGACGAACTTCTGTGTTCGGTCCGATTATGCAGGGCGCACCGAGGTACGCTGTCGGGAAAACCTTAGCAGTCTTGTGTACCCACACGCCTTCTTCGCGCTGTTCGTACTCGTTGGGGTCGAGAGTTTTGCCGAGTTCAAGGATAAAGTCTTTTATTCCTTTGAGGGCTTCCCAAGGGTAGGTGAACTGCTTTAAGTAGTCGGCAGCGAGGGTGTGATTTAGATCGTAAAGATCGGATATTGTGTACATATCAGAACTTCCTCCAAACCATCTTATCCACAACCCCCGTATAACTCTGAATGATCTTCACAACCTTCGAGGACACATTCTCCTCCACATAATCGGGAACAGTAATACCATAATCGCCATTCTGATTCATCGTAACAGCTGTATCAACAGCCTGCAACAGAGACTTTTCGTCAATGCCAGCAAGCACAAAGCAAGCCTTGTCAAGTGCTTCGGGACGCTCGGTGCTTGTTCTGATACAGATTGCCGGGAACGGGTGTCCAACACTAGTGAAGAAACTGCTCTCCTCGGGGAGCGTTCCGCTGTCGGAAACCACGGCAAAGGCGTTCATCTGCAGGCAGTTGTAATCGTGGAAACCAAGAGGCTCGTGCTGGATAACACGGCTGTCGAGCTTGAAACCGCTTGCTTCAAGACGCTTCTTAGAGCGAGGGTGGCAGCTATACAGAATCGGCATATCATATTTTTCAGCCATTTTGTTTATCGCCGTGAACAGGCTCATAAAGTTCTTTTCTGTGTCGATATTCTCCTCACGATGCGCCGAAAGAAGAATGTACTTACCTTTTTCAAGACCAAGCTTTGCGTGAATATCACTCGCTTCGATCTCAGCGAGATTTTGATGCAGAACTTCTGCCATAGGAGAACCTGTCACATAGGTACGCTCTTTCGGCAGACCACAATCAGCAAGGTAACGTCTGGCGTGTTCGCTGTATGCGAGGTTAACGTCGCTGATAATGTCAACTATACGGCGGTTCGTCTCTTCCGGCAGACACTCGTCCTTGCAGCGGTTTCCGGCTTCCATGTGAAATATCGGAATATGCAGACGCTTAGCAGCAATAGCCGACAGACAGGAGTTTGTGTCACCAAGAATAAGCATAGCGTCGGGCTTGATCTGTTTCATCAGCTTGTACGAGCAATTGATGATATTGCCAACAGTCGCTCCAAGATCGTCACCAACAGCGTCCATGTAAACCTCGGGGTCGGCAAGCTTCAAGTCCTTGAAGAACACACCGTTGAGGTTGTAATCATAATTCTGCCCTGTGTGTGCGAGAATGCAGTCAAAATACTGCCTGCACTTATTGATGACTGCGGCAAGCCTGATGATTTCAGGGCGTGTGCCGACTATTATCAGCAGTTTTAATTTGCCGTTGTTCTGCCATTTAACTTCGGAATAATCAGTCTTGATGTCCATGTTATCCTCCAATCGGAAAAGCCCTCAGCTGGACGACCTCTCCTGCTTCAATTTTCGTAAGATTTGGAATGCAGTTCTCGCCCTTGACGATAGCGCCAAGACAAATGTGGCAACCTTGCCCGATAATGCACCCGTGGTCGATTATTGCACCACAGTTGATGATACAGCCTTTCTCGACCGTAGTATCCGTGTTGATTACCGCTTTTGGAAGTACAATCGTACCAACTTCAACAGTCGCAGTAGGGCTAACATATGCCGTATCATGAATGATTGTCGGAACCTTTATACCCTCGTCAATCAGCTTATCAATCCAGTTTATCCGGCTTTGGTTGTTTCCAAAAGCCGGATAGATCTCAGTTTCATTATTTGCAAACTTAGCGTAGTCGGAACATTTGCCGAGCGTATCAAGGCTTTCGTTATCGTCAAGAAAGCTAACACTCTCATACCTCCCCGACTGCCATGCTACATCGGCAACAGTCCTTCCGTAACCGCCTGCGCCTATGATTATCAGCCTCATACCGGTTCTCCGAATGTATCAGGGTGATTCGGGTCAAACTGCTCGTTCGCCCACATCACGGTCACAAGGTTCTCTGTCTCACTGAGATTGATAATGTTGTGCGTGTAACCGGGCAGCATATGTATCGCCTGTATCTTATCACCCGAAACCTCAAACTCTATGACTTCTTCGGTGCCGATCTTGCGCTCCTGAATAAGCCCGTGACCAGCCACAACGATGAAAAATTCCCATTTTGTATTATGCCAATGCTGACCTTTTGTGATGCCCAGCTTGCTGATATTTACGCTGAACTGACCGCAGTTTACGGTCTTCATCAGCTCGGTAAAGCTGCCACGATCATCGCAGTTCATCTTCAAATCGAAGATCGTTTTTTCTTTTGGAAGATAGCTGAGATAAGTCGAATAGAGCTTCTTTGCAAAGCTGTTGTTCGGTATCTCAGGCATGATAAGCGTATTTGGCTGCGCCTTGAAAGACTCCAGCAGATCAACGATCTCACCGAGAGTTACCTTGTGCGTAATCGGCACATAGCAGAATTTGCCGTTCTCATCGGGAACAACATTCAGCCCGTCATAATTGCAGGTGTGAGCCTTGTCCTCGATAGCATCGAGCATTTCCTCAATTAGATCGTCAATGTACAGCAGTTCAAGCTGTGTCGAACGGTCATTGACCTGAATCGGCAGATCGTTAGCGATATTATTGCAGAAAGTCGCAACAGCACTATTGTAATTAGGTCTGCACCACTTACCGAACAGGTTCGGAAAACGGTAAACGAAGACCTTTGCACCTGTCTCTTTCTCATAATCAAAAAACAGATTCTCGCCTGCCAACTTGCTTCTGCCGTATTCGCCGTCATAGCGACCTATCAGCGTAGCCTGCAAGGACGATGAGATCATCACAGGACACTTATTTCCATGCTTTTTGAACGTATCAAGCAACTCGCTTGCAAAGCCAAAATTGCCTGCCATGAACTCGCTGTTATCCTTGGGACGATTCACGCCTGCAAGGTTGAACACAAAATCAGCCTTTGAACAGTATTCGTCCAGCACGGACTTGTCCGTGTCGATATCGAACTCAAATATCTCGTCGATCTTGATATTCGGACGAGTGCGGTTCTTGCCGTCACGGATATTTTTGAGGTTCTCTACAAGATTCTTTCCGGTGAAGCCTTTGGCTCCGGTCACAAGTATGTTCATTACTTTTTCTCCATTTCGGCAAGGCGTTCCTGTATGTACGTGAGAGATGCGATCTTTTCCTTAGTCTCAGCAACATTGAGCAGCTTGGTGTTATTGGAGTTGAACTCGGTCAGAACGTTGCGCTTCTCGTCGCCCTCTTTGAAGAACTTATCGTAATTCAGACCACGGTTATCAGCAGGAACACGATAGAAGTTGCCCATATCGATAGCCTTTGCGCACTCCTCGTTAGTGAGAAGGGTTTCATACATCTTCTCACCATGACGGATACCAATGACCTTGATGTCCTCTTTCTTTCCGCCGAACAGCTCGCATACAGCCTCAGCCTGTGTCTGAATGGTGCAGGCAGGAGCCTTCTGAATCAGCAGATCGCCGTTCTCGCCATTCTCAAAAGCAAACAGAACAAGGTCAACAGCCTCTTCAAGCGACATGATGAAACGTGTCATTTTAGGCTCGGTCAGAGTGATGGGTTGTCCGTTCTGTATCTGGTCGATCCAAAGCGGAATTACAGAGCCACGGCTGCACATAACATTTCCGTAACGGGTGCAGCATATCTTAGTATTACCGGAAGTCCTTGACTTGGCAATTGCCACCTTCTCTTCCAGTGACTTGGAAATACCCATAGCGTTAATCGGGTAAGCCGCCTTGTCGGTTGAAAGACAGATAACGCTCTTGACACCAGCTTCGATTGCAGCGGTCAGAACGTTGTCTGTGCCGATAACGTTGGTACGGACAGCCTCCATCGGGAAAAACTCGCAGGACGGAACCTGCTTGAGTGCAGCAGCGTGGAATATGTAATCAACACCCTGCATTGCTCCACGAACAGACTCCAGGCTGCGGACATCGCCTATGTAGAACTTGATCTTGTCAGCCACCTCGGGCATCGTAGCCTGAAAATGGTGACGCATATCGTCCTGCTTCTTTTCGTCACGGCTGAAAATTCTGATCTCACCGATGTCGGTTTTCAGAAAGCGGTTGAGAACGGCGTTGCCAAAGCTGCCGGTGCCACCGGTTATCATTAGGATAGTATTTTTGTCAATATACATATTAGTTCCTCCAATAATAGTTTATATATTACAAAGCTACAATGTTTTTTTGGTTAAAAAACGTCTAATTCTATTAATTAGATTATCATTTCCATATTTATTAAGAACATATAAGGCACCAAACTTACTATAGTCCCTTTGAAATGCTTGAATTAATGGATTCCTGTATGTTGCCTGAAAAAAGCTTGGGTTAAATTCCGAAGGATAATCTTGAATTACTTCGTAATACATATTTTTACTCTCAGCGGATAATTGCATTATTTGTTTTATAACAATATTTCCTTTCTCTGAATGTTCAATAATTACTGAAACTTTTTGCTTACGAACAAAACTTGGAGAAATTTTCTCAACGCCCCAAAAATCTCCAAGTGTAATATCAGAAAGTCGATTATTACCTAAGCAAGAACATTTGTAGCAACATTCACGCATGATTAAATTTTTTCGATATATACTTAAATATGTATTAATTATATTATTATCTTTAACTATAGTTCCGTCAATAAATTTCACAAAAGTAGTTTCTTTTAAGTTTTCTTCATCCCAAAATCTAAAATCATATTGTTGGATTTTATTTTTATATTTTGTTTCAACTAAAAAGATATATTCTTTCCATAATTTATCAGAAGGGGTTCCATGACAGATTAAATCAACAGTAAATAAACAATCTGTTGAAATGCCATTCTTTTTTAAGTATTTTACTAATCCATTCACCTGACATGGTGTTCCAGAAAATAAAACATGTTTCTCTTCTACAAGTAACTGTGACACAAACATAAAAGATTTTCCTAAATCACTATATACATACTTGCTTCCTGAAAACATTTTAAAATCATCAACATTTGATAAACCTACTGTTTTAACATTCATCGATTCATCAAATATAGCACCAAAAACGGTTAAATCAGTGTATATATTTTTCAACATTTTTGCTATAGTTATAAAGGCCCCACCTGATGCCGATTCAACTTCATCATAATTCACAAAACCGATCATAATACCCTCACGAATAAAATATTTAAACTAAAAATCATAATTATGCCTTTAAAAGAAATCATGTCTTCTTGAATAAAGTCTCTAAGGTGATAATTATGCGGTTACGCATCAAAAACATAAACAAAAATATTAAGATGCAAAACGCAATTCTTAATAATATAGTACTATAAAGTAATTCAATAATAAAACCAATTATAACAAATACAATTGAAATTAATAGTATAATTCTACCATCATATACACGCTTTTTATCAACATTATATGTGAGTTTTTTCATGATCCAATAATGCATAGTAGCATAGATGATATAACAAAATAATGTAGTATATGCAGCAGCTATATATCCAAAAATATTGATAAAAATTAAGTTTAAGATTATATTTAAAACAGCACCAATTGTTGTACCAATAGCTATATAATTGGTTTTTTCATAGTAAAATTCAAATGTTGCAAAAAAAGAATAAATAAACATAAAAAAAACACTCATAGAAACAGGTGGTATAACCCATACTGCATCGCTATAACTATTGGGTGCAAATATCAATAATATTTCAGGGGCAAACAAAATTAGTATAATATTAAGAATCCCAACAATAATCATAGATAAATAAGCAACCGCACCAATTTCATCTTTCCTATCCTCTTTAATTTTTAGATAAATCCATGGTTCAAGTGTTTGTAATAAAGAACTGCTAAATAAGGTCATCAATAATGAGAGTGAATATGCAAGACTATATATACCTGCCGAGGAATCATCAACTAATTTTTTTATCATTATTCTATCAGAATTATTCAATACTATTTGAGATAGATAGTGAGGCATTAGTGGTAAACCAAGTTTAAATCCATACTTCCAAATTCTTATGTCGAAAATACATTTGCCATTTATCAAAATAGAAACATACAATGGAATATAAAAAACTAATTCTGCAATTAAGGTTCCAAATAACCTTGCAAGAACTTTATCTTTAATATAGTGCATTAAAATGATTCCAACTAATGGACTTAAAATCGAAACCAATATAGTAATAGATACAAGCTTATTGTAACTGAATTCAACCCTTTGTTCTACAGCCCAAAAATTAAACGCAGCATGTAAAATGATGGTTAAAAAAAGAATAGTCATTTTAATCGAGTTTAGTTCTAAAATAGTATTAATATATTCATGTGATATAACATATATTAATGACCATAAAACTACCAAAAAAGTGGTTAAACCTAATAATGATGAAGTAAACTTCTTATCATTATTGAATTTGACATATCCCTGCATAAAAATTCCGCCGCAAATATTTAACGAAAATACAATATTCAAAATCATAAACCATGAATTATATACATTATATTGTCCATACTCATCTGTAGTCATAATTCTGGTAAAAATTGGAGTAGTCAATGCAGCTACTGCTTTTTGGAGGAAACCACATATCAAAAACCATAAAGAAGCTTTTGCTTGTTTTGAAAGAGTATTATATTTTTTTATGGAGATCAAAATCCCACCTCATTATTTAAAAAGTTCTGAGAAACCATTATTTTTTCTTTTAAACTAGATTCTAATTTTGCATAATCAATAATACTATTAAGTTTATTATCAAGTTCATTATTGTTATTTGTATAGACATTTTTCAAATCAAACATATCCAATAATTCAATTATCTTAGAATTATTTCTTGCAATTGAAGTGAGTTGCTTTCGAAGAATTAAAGAAAATACAGTGCCATGAAACGTTGAAGTAATAACTCTCTCAGAATTCTTAATTGCTCCAAGAAATTGAAATGGACATAAAGGAAAAGAAAAATCACACCATTCATGTACAATTCCGGCAGAAACAGTAACTAATCCTTTATTTGATGCGTACTTTTTAATTATTAAAATTTCTTCTTTACTAAAATTATATCCATATATTAACAAATAATTATGCTTAAAACTAAAAGGAATTATCCAATTATTATAATCATCCAATAAAAAAGTAGGATCCAATACAATCTGAGCACTTCTATTAAACATTTCAACAATTTTTTTTGTTGAATAATCTCTAACAGATATCGAATCAAAGATTTCAAAAGGATGAAAAGGTAATTCTTTAAACAAATCTATATTTGCATCATTTGCACTTACAGCATAAGTAATTATTTTTTTACAGTGTAAATCCTTACCAAAGTATTCATCATAATGATAGAAGCTACTATTTTTTAAATTCCATAATTCATCCGAGCCAACAATTATATAATCATATTCAAATCTTTTTGAACCTAATTTAAAATGTTTCTTTTTATTAGATTTATATTTATTAAAAAGAATCAAACCATTTAATGATTTTTTTACCGACCTAAAAGAAATAAACTTATGAAACTCTTTATTAAAGTCTAAAAAATACACATCAGCTCCTCTTTGTTTACAATACTGGGAAAGAGCAAAAGCTTGTAAAAAAGCACCATAATTCATTGAATCCCATAGAGTGATAATACCTATTCTCATAGTCATACTCCTTTTATCTTATAAATTAAAGATAATATATCTGGATTTTTTGAAAATATAAATAACTGAATCCTCATTCGCAAAGAAAGATATTGGTTATACTTTGAAAAAATAAGTTGTCTTCTATTAAGTAGACCATATACTTCCTTTCTATCTAACTCTTTCATTTTAGGATACAAACAAGATAAATGATAAATTGATATAGCAATAATATTTGCTCCAGCTTCGAATACATCTCTATCTAAATTTGTTGCTTTTAGTAGTTTAATCATTTTATTTATAATCGTTATTTGATCTAAGCCCTTCTTTTTTTCATAAACATTGGTAGTTGAGCCAATCCTACCTATTCTATAATTATAAAAATTAAAATTTGTTCTAAAAAGTTTTGATTTTGGAACCAGCAATAATCTTAAAGTCGACTCTTGATCTTCAAAGAAACAACCTTCAACAAACCATAGATTATTATTGATTATAAAATCTCTTTTAAGCATTTTTAACCATGGCACAATATCATAGCACTTATTCTTTAACATATCAATTAAATAGTCTTGACCATTAACTAATTTATTCAAAGAAACTAATTTTTCTTCTCCTTTACGCCGCATTATATTTTTGTTGTTTATTTCACCCCATACAATATCTGCATCATGTTTTTCTGCCAAATAATACAACTTTTCACATGCATCAATCACAATAGAATCATCACTATCCACGAACATGATATATTTACCAGAAGCATGAGTAATGCCAATATTTCTGGCTTTACTCTGACCACTATTTTTTTGATGAACAACATATATGTTATCATATTCTCTAGCATATTCGTCACATTTTATTTCAGATCCGTCAAAAGAACCATCATCTACTAAGATGATTTCAATATTATCTAGGGTTTGTTCGAGCAACGAAGAAACACATTCTTCTATATATTTTATAGTATTATATACTGGTACAATAATTGAAATTTTTTTCATTAATAAATCATCCTTTTAATAGTTTTTTTAAACTTGTTAAGAGGTACATTAAGAAAGAGAATTATCTCAGCCATCGAATACATCTTATACATTAATAAAATATCAAATATGCTATGATGTGAAATGGTAGCAAATTTATGCATATAACTATTTCTAATTATTTTTTTTGTTATTTGTTTATGCCTTAAAACCAAATCATTATTATTCAAAAACGAATACACATATTTACAAAACCATATTGCAGATTCTCTTCTAATAGATTTATTAAATAGACCTAAATCCATTAAATACTTTTCTTTTATTCTCTGTATTCTCAAAAGCTCATGGTAAGTTAAAGGATCTAGAGTTCTTGATAGACTATTAGAATAAATATAATACAGATATAAACTTTCATCAATAAATACATACAAATTCACAAAGGGGAAATACTGTAAATTAAAGAGATAATCTTCAAGAACGTTAGCTCCTTTATACTTTATTGCTTTATCTATCAATTCCTTTTTATATATTTTATTCCACATTACTACCGATTCTTTTCCCTTAATTAAATTATCACAAAAAACTGTTTTTACAAAATCATCTTTTCTATAATAATTCTTTTTTCTTTCAAGTGACTTATGAATGATTACTCCATTTTTATTAATACTGTAATTACATTCGACAAGATCGGCATTAGTATTTACAATTGCTTCATACATTTTTTTACAATAATCAATATTAATCTCATCATCACTATCTACAAAACATATATATTTTGATTTTGATTCATTAACTCCTCGTCTACGACTCTCTGAAGCACCAATATTTTGATGATTCTTTACTAATCTAATTCTGTTATCAAAAGCACATAGTTTTTCAACTATTTTACTACTATTATCTTTTGAATTATCATCTATACATATTATTTCAATATCCTTCATTGTTTGCTTAACTACACTATTTAAGCACCTTAATATTGTTTTTTCAGAATTATGAATAGGAATTATAATCGATAATTTAGCCATTATGAATAGTCGAGCAGATATACTCGACACTCCTTTCATCATATTTTCGGCATAAGACTTGCCTAATACCTTTTATTAAGTTCGTATACTATTAACAGATTTCTAATAATTAACAATCGAAATAAAGAAAGAACAAATTTTACTCCTGAACCACAGTAGATAGCTACACAATTAAAAAAATTCTCCTTAAAATAATAAACTAATAACGCAAAAGATATGTGTGATTGCGACTAAAATATGTACCAGTCGCCAACGAAAAGTGTACCAGTGATTTTATGCCTTTTTTTGAGATACAAAGCTGTTCTTGAGTTCGTAACCGTCGGCATCGACCACTCGACATTTCTTTCAGGTTCTGTCAAGGGTGGCGGTGGATGATTGAAAAGTTTCATTTAGTGGTACATTATTTAAGTAGCGTTTATGCTATTTTGGTACATTTTGAAAGTAGCAAATACAATATGGTCGATAATGAAACAGGCAATAATCCTTTTAATCTTTACCATATGTTAAAACCTCTATATGTCTCTCTGCCATTTTTTCAAAAGTATAATCTTGTATCTTTGCTATGCTGTTTCTTCCGTATGTAGCGAGATTGTTCTCAAGAAAACATTCTTTAATCTTTTGAGCAGTTAGTTTTGGTGCATTCACAGGAACGATATATCCATTTTTCTCATTTTTAACAAGTTCAAGCCCTGCAATACACTTATTTGTTGTTATTATAGGCAGACCGCAAGCCATTGCCTCGTTAATTACAAGTCCCCAAATATCTTCACGAGTTGGCAAAACAAATAAATCAGATGCCAAGTAATACTTTTGCAGTTCTTCTTTTGTTTTAAACCCAATATAATGGATATTCTTTTTATCTTCTGTCATTGATAAATACTCTTCTGTAGGTTGTCCACCTATAAAATAGATACCATAATCATCAGATAACAAACGACTAGCTTTTATGAGGACATCAAATCCCTTTCTTTTAATAAACTGCCCAACAGAAATAATTATTTTATGCTCCTTCATTCCTAGTTCGGAACGCAGTTTCAGTTTTTCTTCTTTAGTATAAAGATGATCAACGATATCCTTTTCTGAAATCGAAGTAAATGGATATCTGAAAATACGCTTTGAGTTTGCACCATATGTTTTATAGTATAAATCATGTGCCACACTAGTGCTAAAATACCCAGTAGCTCCGCTTATAAAATGTTTCTTTACCATTTCTTTAAAGCCTTTTCCTGATTTAGCAAAACCTCCATCTCCTTCGATCCAGTATGGTATATGATGTATTTTCATATATTGAATAGCTAACATACCTGTTGGAGTAGAAGTATTTGAACAAATTATGCTATGCCATGGTAATTTCAAATATTTAGTTACACTTAAACAAATGGATTTATCTGTTGCAGTTGATATACCTTTTAATAATATACAATTAAAATTATTACAATTATAAATATTCCACGAGTCATCTCTTTCATCTGACTTTTTCTTCTCAAATAATACAGTTAATTGACAATACTTTCCTAATTCATTAAAAAAAGAAATCCTATATGGAGCTGGAATATTAGTTATCCAAAGTATTTTCATTTCTATAACACTCCTATTAGCAATATTCAAATATGATTGAAAACAACCAAGAAACATTAAAACACATAATTTATTTCGATATAATCATCAATATAATTGTTTTTAAACTTAAAACAATTATTTATTTTGTATTATTCTGAAAATAAGAATTATTTAGACATGCTATTAATGTCCAAAACAAAAAAGCCGAAACATTTCCCATTGCAAATAAAAAAGATTCTGCAAAGGCATTGATCATAACCACAATTATTCCAATAATTAACAATCTAGTTTCTATCGAATATAACCAACTTTTTCTAGCTTGAATTATAGAATTAAATATATAATATAGGAAGCAAAACGTGCCTACGATTCCCGTTTCACAGAGAATTATTAAATAACTATTATGGAATCCCCAGTCATATATATTTCCGCAATCAGTTAGGTTATTAATATTTAAATATGAAATATTTATTCCCCACCCAAATAGAGGATGAGTTTTAAAAATTGGTATTGACATTGTCCAATAGTTCCCTCTGCTTAATCCTGTAGAATAATAAAGCGTATCTTTTTCAGCAAAAATCCTATCCAAAGCTTGAATATCATACTTGCGAATAATCAAGATACCTAGTATGATTAGCACAAAAAATTCGATAAATATTTTTAACATAGACTTAACACTATTATTTCTGTAAAAGAACAACGGAATTGAAAAATATACAACAATAAGACATACAATGCCAGCACGAGATCCAGATAAGACTAATAGTATAATGTTTATTATTGCAAAAACAATATTGACTTTGCTTTTTTTAGATTGAATAAAGTATATTTCAAAAATCAAGCTAATTATAAGGATAGTAACTAAGTAATTTTGATTTGCATATATTCCAGAGAACGAAATATATTGACGAGTTAGGACAAACTGCGCAAAGTTCAATACCGTAACAATGTTCAAGATCATCCCAATGTTTTCTAAGTACTCCTTTAATTCATTTTGTTCAAGATCTTGAAAGAGCAAAAGCAAGGTGAAATATGTTAATAAAAACGAAATACTTCTTTCTATTGAATACAGAATTCCTCTATCACTAACTAAAAAAAATGTTGTCATATATGGTATAAATAGAATAATAGTTTTAGACGGCAACCTTAAATTCTTATTATTTTCAATCATTATCAATACTAATAATATAATTATAATTAACCACCTTAATACACTATTATACGGCAATTGATATATACTTCCCACTAGTAAAAAAATCAACAATGCAAATGAAAAAACTATTTTTTTTATTTTTTTAATGCTTAAGCTCATTTTTTCTTCATTCCTAATATATATCTATATTTATTATCTTCAATTATACTATCTAATAATACATGTATTAGATACACTCCTGTTACAACAAATAAGGGCTTAAATATAGTAATTATTTCAATGTTCATGATTATAAAAAGCTTATTAGTTATTCCTGCTAAGATCATATGCCATAAATAAAAGAAAAGAGAGTTTTCACCTATATATTTCAGTTTTTCTCCTATAAAAGTTCTCTCCTTAATAACATATTTAGCTACAAAAATAAGTATAACACTCCCAGCAATTGATACAAATGTCCATGACTTTCCCCAATATATAACTCGTTTATTCCAATTAACAATTCCAAATAATACAATTGGTATTATAAAGAAAGCAATTATTTTTTTATTTCTTTCTAAAAGCGCTTTCTTTTCTTGATATAATTGACCAAAAGAAAAATAGTGAATCCAATTTAAAGGATTTATATAAGCTGGTATACTCTTTATTTTATTATAAAAAAATAAAGAGTAAATTATTCCAAGCAATATCATCATACTCAATACTTCATTTTTGGGTGATATGAAAATATATAGAATCATAAATACAATCATAACAGTTAAATAGTAACAATAACTGTTAATACCTAATACAAAATATACGAAATCAGTGAATGAAACATCATTTTTTCTTATTGCGACATATAAAAAAATTACAGTTGCACTAAAGAACCAAGGGATTATAATAGATAACAGTTTAGAGAATAATTCTTTTTTTGTTTTTATCCTTGGCTTAAATAGCATACCAGAAAAGAAAAAAAATACTGGAACACCGAATAAACCAACAATTTGCAAAATATATGACTCAAATCGAATAATAAAATTATCATTTTGAGATGATGTTCCACAATGCGCACATATTGCGCTTAACATAGCTAACCCTTTAGCAACATCTATCTCTCTCAATCTATGAATCATTTTGTTTTGACTATTCATTTCTTTTGAATACCTCAATATATTCTATAATATTTCTTGATATGAACATATCATAATATTACTTCTTGATTCTCAAAATATAGAGAATATCTTCGAGAATTTATATGTAATTTTGTTATCTTTATTACAAATACCCTCAGTCTGTTATATATATTAATACAATACAAATACTCATTATATTTGAACTTATATGATACATAAACTTGATATTTATATTCTATAAGCTGATGACTATCCTTTATATTGCAAAACGTATCAACTTGTATTCCTAAATATAATCAATTTCTACCATATTTAATATCGTATTCAATTTCTTTATATAATTATTCATCATTTATGATCACTCATTCGTCGTAATAATGAATCTTTTCATTATTACGGATAATTTCTTTGCATTATCAGCTTCAAAGAAAAATACATTTTTATAATTCTCTAAAGTTTCCTTTGAGTATTTCATATCTATGGCAATTATTGGGCAATTGAATAACTTAGCCTCTACAAGTGGTAACCCGACCGTTTCTAATTCTGATGGAAAAACAAGTACAGATTGTTTATAATACTTTTCAACAACACTATGCTCAACTCTTCCAATTAGATGTATAGGTAATCCGTACTTCTTTATTTCATAAGCATATTTTCTCGCTAATTTGTTTTCATTTTCATCAAAAGTAAAAACCACTTTAAAATATGGATGATACTCTCTTAACAATTTAACTGCATTTATTATTATATTGTGATTCTTATAAATAATAGGAGAAGCAGGAAAGAAAAAAGTTATTGGCAAAACTAAATTATTACGCGATAATTCATAATTATTACAAATACTTAAAGGGACTACCCTTATCCTCTTATTATTAACTCCGGTTTGTTTTACTATTTCTTGTTTCATCCATTTTGTTTGTACTATTATTTTATCAACTTTTTTAACTGATTTTTTTGTTATATAACCTATGATGTTTTGATAGAACCATAAATATTTATTGTTCCAAATCGAATACTTTTTTTCTGTAAATGGTAAAGCATTATGATTATAAACTATTTGATGAGAATGTATAAATGGTATCCCTATATTCTGAAGAGATATGACTTTATCACATTTCATTTTCTTTATTTGAATTGGCATATATATCATGTCTGCAAATAATCTATGAAACCATGACTTTTTTACCCATGGCAACCTTATTACATGAATATTATTTTTATCATTTATTTCTATCTTGCCAACAAAAAAATAATAATCTCGATCTGTGTTTTCAGAAAACTTATTATAATAATATAATAGTACTGTTTCTGCTCCACCGTATTCTGCTGCTACATCATATACAACTATTTTTTTTCTCATAAAACTCTTGCTCTTTCATCATTGTTTATTATCTTATAACTTAAGTATGAAGTATAGTTCTGTTTTAATACTGTAAAGCTACTGTTTCTACACTCCTTTAAAAACATATGTGTAACGCCTTTTACATATTGTTCAAATCTATATGTATCATCACTCTCACACCACCACCCAAATCCGCCATCAACAATCACTTTTCCAATATCAGTGTTAGAATCTGTAACAGCTAATACAGGAAGTTTTGCCTGCATATATCCAAGCAATCTTGAAGGAAAATTTGGTATTGTAAACCTGTGATCCAAAAAAATCATACCAACATCGCAAGCAGCCACCATAGTATCATAGTCTTCCTTTGGCAACCGTTTCATCAATTTGAGATTTTTTTGATGATACCTGTAAACATAGTTTTCAAGACGTCCATATTCTGTTCCATCACCTACGATGAGGAAGAACACATCGTCCAAATCTTTGCATTTATGTAAACACTTAATCAAAAACGGAATACCTTGTGGCTTTCCAAGGTTACCGCCGTACACAAAAACTTTCTTATCAAGAGGAATTCCGTACTTTTCACGAATAGCGTTTCTTGTTTCTTCATCAACGCTTTTGTCAATTACCTCAATACTATTGGGACAAACCTCAACTTTATTAGGATCAACCTCTGGATTATGACTGACAACATAGTCAACATTCGCTTGTGACATACAGCCTATTCTGTCGGAAATCGCATATAGTTTCTTCTCCTGCCTTCTGAAATGTTTATAGAGAAGTCCTTTCAGACCAGTTGTACTCATCATACCGATGTCAACAGCATTCTGAGGAAAAATATCTTTCAACAGAAGATATGTTTTTGCATTATCTCTTTTCTTTACATATTCAACAGCTGATACCAATGTTATCGGTGGTGTTGTGTAAAGAACCAAATCAAACTTTATTTTTGAAAAGAACCTTTTTATAGCCCATTTGAATGAAGGCTCAATCATTACAGTAGATATGCCTTTTTCAATTATATTTGTTTTTTGAGTGTTTCCTATTTGAAGTTTCAGGATTCTTGCATTCTTTTCTTTTATAATGTGTGTCTTAATGCCTTTGCGTTTCTCTACCGGAGAGATAACACATACCTTATGACCGTTCTTGACAAACTCTCTCAGAAGATCGGTATATATATTGTGTTCCTGCAAGGAATCAAAATCTAATAGTGTCAAAAACAGAACTTTCAAAATAATCCCTCCGATTTAATCTTTTCCTACTATATAAACATAATTAGTAGTAGCACTACCACCAATATTCAACATCATAGCATTCTTAGCATCCTCGACTTGATACTTTCCGGCCTGTCCCGTCACCTGCTTATACAGATCAAGGAACATTCTCGTACCGGAAGCACCAACGGGATGTCCGCAGCCTATGAGTCCGCCGCTGGGATTGATCGGCTTGCTGCCACCAAATGCTATAGTGCCATTCTCTATTGCTTCGTACTCCTTGCCGGGAGCTGTGATTCCGAAACTGGAGATCGCAGCGTACTCGCTTGAAGTGAAGCAGTCGTGCGTTTCAAAGCAGTCGATGTCATCGACGGTCAGACCGCTTCTTTTGTATGCGTCGAGCACAGCCTGCCTTGTCCAGGGAAGAATGTACTCGGAATCTGCGTTGTCAGCCATTTTCTTATCAAAGAGCATCGGAGCTGTTCTGTGACCGTAGCCCTTGATGATCGGCTTGTCCTTTATGCCGCGTTCCTTGATGAACTTCTCGGAGCAAAGCACAACTACCGCTGCGCCATCAGTAACCTGCGAGCAATCGGAAACAGCCAGCTTTCCGCCAACAAGCGGATTTGTATCGGTGTTTCTTGTGCTTGCTTGTTCAAAACTCATGAACCACTTTCTTGTCTGAGCAAGAGGGTTGCGCTTTGCGTTTTCGTAGTTGATAACGCTTATCCTTGCTAATGCGTCCATATAGCGCTTCTCATCAAGGTCGGGGTACTTTTTCAGAGTCTCGTCTGCAAGTCTGCCGAACAGCTTCGGAAACGGCAGATCAATACCCTTGCCCTCTTTTTCGTAGTAAGCAGCCCTGCCCAAGAAATCTCCGCCGAGCTTTGAGTCAACGGTCTTCATCAACTCCCAGCCGACCACGATTGCAACATCGTAATCACCTGTCATTATCTTTGTCTGAGCTGCGTCAAGTGCTACTGAACTCGATGCACAAGCAGCCTCATATCTTGCGGAAGGTACGCCGTAAAATGCAGGATCGACCTCCGTAAGAAAAGCTCCGAGGTGTCCCTGATCGGTATATTTTTCCGCTATGAAATTGCCCACAAAGCAGGCAACTCTGTTTTCTTTGTTAAGCTCTTTGACATCATCAAGTGTGATGCCTGCATCGGCAAAACCGTCTGCAACTGCTTCTTTCAGCAGCGCGACCATGTTCTTGCCTTCCTTTTTCCAATTGCGCTCAAAATCGGTCTGAGCACCGCCAAGTATGTATACCTTACTCATCGTGCTTACCTCCCCGATTTGAAATACAGTCTGTAATCGTACTTTGAAGGTCTGACATCTGCAAGCAGTTTGTCAATATCGACCTTCGAGCAGATCTCGGGAAGTCTTTCTCTGATAAGTGTCGGCACATCCGCAACTGTTGAAAGAGCCTGATACATAGCAAGGGGAGGACACCAGTTAAAGCCTGTTGCCATTACATCATCGGCAGCCTTGATTGTGTATCCGACTTCTTCCGTTGCATAAAGAGAATACACAATGTATTTCAGCAGGAAAGAAAGACATATCACGGCTTCCTGCGAGTGATTGTTCACCAAACGCTCAAAAGCCTTGTTGTAGTCACCCTCTTTGATGTATTTCTTCATCTTATCCGCAAAGGGGAAAACATAAGGGATAACATCACGGTAAAAGCCCGTATTCAAATCAAGCACGGTGTTACGCTTGAAGCCGTTTTCGTACTTCACAAGCTGATAAAGACCCATACCAGACTTACGTCCGAGCTTCTTTTCCTCAACAAGCTTCTTCACGAAATCGGGGAGAATAAAGGTATCTCTTGCATAGTCATTGGTGTTCTCATAGACGTTATCAACGATAGCCTTGTGAACATCAAGACCAACAAAATCGGAAGTCACCAGCGGAGCCATTGATCTTCCAGTGAAAGAACCAAGCAGAGCGTCTATGTAGTCGATGCCGCCGTTGTCCTTGTACTTCTCGGCATACTGCAAAGCCTCGTTGATGAACTGGAATCCTATCCTGTTTCCAAGAAACGCAGGAGAATCCTTGACCTCGACAACTGTTCTGAACAGAGTATCTTTGAGGTACGCTTTGAGCTCTTCGGCAAGCGCCTTATCGGAATACTTGGTCGGAGTGAACTCGCACAGCGGCATATTATACGGGGGATTAAAGAAGTGAACGCCGAAGAAATGTCCTCGCAACTCCTCGGGATAGCACTCCGCAAGAGTGGTTATCGAAAGACCTGATGTACCCGTGCAGGCAACAGCGTGAGACTGCAAAGCCTTTGCAACTCTGCTGTGAATATCCTTTTTAATGTCGATATTTTCGGCAGCGCTCTCAAAGACCAGATCAGACTTTGAAACGCAGCCCTCCAGCATAGAAAAATCAGCAGGGATAAGGTTTGCAGCGATGCTGTCAGCTCTTACCGACTTGACTATCCTCGGGATAGTTTTCTTTACTTTTTCTATGTCCCTGGCAACGCAATAGACCTTTGCGTTACCGAAGGATGCGAATATTCCGGCTACGTTGGCACCCATGGTGCCGGTGGAACCGATGAGGGTGACTATATTGATTTCAGTCATGTATACTCCTTTATTGATCATGGAATTTTATGGGCTTAGCGGGGCTACCTACTGCGGTGCAGTTATCCGGAATGTCTTTTACAACTACTGCGCCTGCGCCAACGATTGAATTATCTCCGACTGTTTTTCCTTGAATTATCTGCATCCCTGTTCCAAGTTCGCTGCCATGACCAATAATTGTTGCACCCGATACATTGACACTCGGATATAGAGTTACAAAATCTTTAAGTACAGCATCATGTCCGATAGTACAATCAAGATTTATTATTACATGATCTCCAATATCAATATTTACAGTTATAATTGTATGAGCGCATATTATTGAACCTTCGCCTATCTTAACTAGATCTGATAATTCTACAGAAGGATCAATCAACGTCGCATATTTGATTTCAGGATTTATAGATTTAAGCTTATGAATTATAAATTCTCTTGTTTTTGACGCACCTACTGCACAAACAAAGTATGTATCTAAATACTTCACTATATCAGTAGTTTTCCCAAGAACAGGATAACCATTTATCTTTGTATTCTGTATCTCATTATCATCATCAAGAAATCCTATCAGATTCCAAGTATGGTCTATTTTATTTATTCTTTCAACAAGCCATGCAACTTCTCGTCCGAAGCCGCTGGCTCCAATGATAATCAAATCTTTCATTATATAGTATCCTTAGTTCCTAAAAATTCTTCCATCGTTGCAGAAGTCTCCGAATTTATACCGTCTCTCTTGACAACAGTCTTTACTGTATCAAGAATGACCTTAACATCGCCTTTAAAAGTCACCTCATCAACATACTTAACATCCAAATCGAACTTGTCTTCCCATGAGATAGCATTTCGACCATGCACCTGAGCAAGTCCAGTAAATCCGGGACGAACATCGTGGCGATGTTTCTGGTGTTCGTTGTATCTGTCAAGGTATCTGACCAACAGTGGTCTTGGTCCAACAACCGCCATATCCCCCTTAACAATATTGATAAGCTCCGGCAGTTCATCAAGACTTGTAGCCCTGAGCGCCTTGCCAAACTTCGTGAGTCTAACATCATCGGGAAGAAGTTCGCCGTTCTCATCACGCTCATCAGTCATCGTTCTGAACTTGTAAAGCTTGAAAATCTTCTCATCCTTGCCGGGACGTTCCTGCGTAAACAGCACCGGTGAGCCAAGCTTTGTCTTTACAAGAAAGGCTGTTACTGCAAGTATCGGGCTGAACACGATAAGCGCCCCAGTACTCAAAAAGCAATCCAGCGGACGCTTAACAAACCTCTCGTAAACACCATAAGGCTTATGCTTTAGTTCCTTGCCGTAATTCTTCAGTTCGTCAATTCGCTCGGCTATAAATGCAACTCCCGCAGTCATAGCAGCGAATGCCGAAATACACCCGGCAACCTTAAAAAAGCCTTTCAAAAACTTGTTCATCAAAACAACTCCTGATTGTTTCTAAATAAATACATGAAGTTCTATTCGGCACCACGCTTTCTGTTCGATCTCTTAACGAACTTCTGAACAAAAGCAAACATCTTGAAACCTAAAAAAGTGCCTAATCCATTACATATAACATCATCAAGTTCGCACAAACCAAGACACGCAAAATACTGAATGATCTCGATGACGATTGAAAATATCACACCGGCTATCAAAGCAAAGCGTATGTCTTTACTCGGAAACAGAAGCCCGAACGGGATAAACAAAAGAACATTTTCTATCCAGTACAATGCGTTTTGTTTCCAATCGTTATCGCCTTTGATAAAATCTTGCAGCGCCCAGAACGGTCTCATTTCAACCGTATGTACACCGGAACTTTGGCGTGTGAAGATCGTCATCCAAAGGATAAAGCCTATGCTGATGATGAATAATACTATTTTAATGCGCTTGCCTGTCATTCAAAACAGCTTCTTATTATCTGAATGATAATATCCTGCTCCTCCGCAGTCATCTTATTGTCGCTCGGCAGACAAAGCCCTCGCACGAATATATCCGCACCAACATCTACGCACCCATTCTCAGCAATATAAGCATTGCTCCTCGCTCTTCCGTTGCCGTTTGCCGTGATAAAGGGATTGTTGCGGTAGATCGGCTGCATATGCATGGGCTTCCAGATCGGGCGGCCTTCTGCATTGTACTGCGCGATTTTTTCCAAAATCTCTGTCGGGCAGCTCTTGCCCTGCTCGTGTATGTAAAGCGCGTCCTGTTCGCTGCGCACCTGCTTGCACATCGCGTCTTCGTCGATAAGCAGGCAGCTCAGCCAGAAGTTCGGAACGCTATTCTTTTCATCAAAAGGATTCATGCTGACAGGCAGCCCCTTGAAACCTTCCTTGTAGCGCTCATATATCGCTTTCTTCTGAGCGATATGCTCGTCGAGATAAGGTATCTGACCACGCACGATTCCTGCAACAATGTTGCTTATGCGGTAGTTGTAGCCGATCTCCTCATGCTGATACCACGCAGCGTCCTCACGGCTCTGAGTAGACCACTTGCGGACTTTATCGGCATCTTCCTTGCTGTTGGTGAGGAACATTCCGCCCGACGAACCTGTGATGATCTTGTTGCCGTTGAACGAAATGCAGCCGTAGTCGCCAAAAGTGCCTGTCTGCTTACCTTTATATGTAGCCCCCAGACTCTCGGCAGCGTCCTCAACTATCAGCGCACCATACTTGTCGCAGACCGCCTTGATCTCGTCGATCTTTCCGGGAGTGCCGTAAAGGTGAGCCACGACCACCAGCTTAACATCGGGGTATATCTCAAACGCCTTTTCAAGAGCGACAGGATCCATGTTCCAGGTGTCACGCTCGGTGTCGATGAACACAGCCTCGCCGTCTTCGTAAGCAACGGGATTGACAGTTGCATCAAAAGTCATATCGGAACAGAATACCTTGTGACCATGCAAAGTTCCGCAGTTTGGCTTTGGCATACCATACAGCTTTTCGCCTGCCAGCTTGACCGCGAGGTGCAGCGACGCAGTTCCGCAGGACAAAGCAACAGCATATTTGCAGCCTGTTAGCTGAGCCATCTTACTTTCGATATCGTTGATGTTAGCGCCAACAGTGCTTACCCAGTTGGTAATTATCGCTTCATCGACCCACTTCTGCTCGTCGCCGTGCATGGTGGGGGAGGAAAGCCAGATCTTCTTTTCAAAAGGTTTAATTTCCATCGCATTTCTTCCTTTAAACATTTCGCAAAACGCGCAATTCTGCGAAAAATAATAATTTCACTTTCCAATCTTATTTATTATACTATTTAAAAATGACAATGTCAAGCCTTCGTCAGCATTTTCTACCCCATATTCCTAAAATTGTACATTTTATTAAAAATCGAAGATTTCATCAACAATTTTTAATGAAAATACTGATTTGATCAGAGCAATTATAAAGTAATTTTTCGCGCAAGTACGTGTATTTTAAGCACAAATATTTGTTAAAGATCATTTTTTTGGTAACCCTATGTAAAACTAACCAAAGCCTTTCCTCCACATAATAGTAAATAACATAGCCCAAACAAGTTCAGCGGACGTTCCTATTCATTGTTTGGAGTGTCCGCTGTGGTTATTATTGACTTATTGATTTATGCTGTCGATCTCACGGTCGATTGCCGAATAGGCTCTGTCCCAGTCATTCTGAGGGTCATTGACGATCATGTGACGGACATTCAAACTGCGCAGTATCTCGATCTCTCTGCGCTGACGTTCTTCAAGTGCCGATATATAGCCGTCAAATCCCGAAAGCTGCATAGCCTTTCCGTAAGCACCGTTGCAGTGATAGTCTATGACACCGTTCAGCCAAGCCGAGCCTCTTTCGGGGACGGCTTTTTCTATCGACTTCCTTATGTCGCTCGAATAAAGATACACGACAAACGGCTCCAGCGGAGCAATTATTTTGCAAATTGAGCTTATATAGTCCGCCGAGGTTTTTGTGTCAAATCCGAAGCGCATCATCGTTTCGCACATGGGGTTTTGGAGCAGTACGCAGTTGAAAACATACCGTTCATGCGGCTCGGCAGTGCGGACAAATTCCCGCAATTTATCGAGCATCACGGGGCTTTCCGTTTCCCAGGGGAGAAGATCATAGATCTTATACTTCAAAAGCCTGTCAAAAAGTTCACCGCTGAACTCGCCGAGAGGAACGATATATCCGTCTGCCCTTTGAACAGACTTTTGTTTGATAAGCGCCTGTTCTTCCGACGAAAAGCTGATAAGCTCGGCGCTTTTTATAAACGCATGAAATTCGTGATCGGCAGGGTGATCTCCGCAGCCCTCATCATAAAAATTCGCTTTGATACTCTCCGCAATATGCTTTGCCGTTGTGCTTTTTCCCGAGCAGGGAAGTCCTTCAACTATTATAAGTCTGTTCAAATCAATGCACCTCCGATGATCTTTCGTCCGCATACGAATGCTGACAGTACGTTCACTCCGATCTTTTCATGATCTCGGCTCTTACTTTTTCAATATCGCTGCAAGTCAGCAGAGGGATAAGCGAATTGATCTCTTCAATGCTTTTATCCCACCATTTAAAACCGAGCAGCAGTTCGATCATTTCGTCATCAAAGCGCTTGCGTATCTCTCTCGCAGGATCTCCGGCAACGATAGTATAGGGCGGAACATCTCGTCCGACAACGCTGTTTGCACCGATGATTGCACCGTCGCCAATATGCACCCCCGGAAGTATCACCGCATTCTGACCTATCCAGACATCATTACCTATCACAGTATCACCTTTCAGCGGCATATCGGCAGCTTTGGGCGGCTGCATATCCCAGCCCTCCAGCGTGTAAAACGGGAAAGTCGATACAGTGTTCATCTGATGATTGGCGCCGTTCATTACAAACTCGACGCCTGTCGCTATCTGACAGAATTTGCCTATGATGAGCCTGTCACCGTTCCATTCGTAATGATGTGTAACGTGGCTTTCAAAATCCGAGTCGGCAATGTAGGAAAAATCTCCGACTATTATATTTGGATTGCTGATCGTCGGTTTGATATAGATCTCTTTGTCATACCCGTTGATAGGGTGAACTTTATTCGGGTCGGGTCTTATTCCGTTTTTCATAGCTTCTCCTTAAAGTGTTTTTTTACTGTCGCCCAAAAGCTGACCGCTCTCCTCAAGATACCGTTTGAGGATCATCAGCTCTTCCATAAGGATACAATGCTTGAAGCTGTTGTTCCGCACACGCTCCACGCACTCGCCGAAGTCTATCCAGAGAACGCTGTCGAGTTCCTCGGCTTGCAGGGTGAAGCCGTCCTCCTCCGTGTCCCTCCACAGGGCGTAGATCTTCGACACCTGACGGTCATGGAACTCCTTGCCAAAGAACACATCATCGGAGCAGATGCAGCGTATACCGCAGTAGTGCAGTTCCTCAGCCGAAGCCGTCACGCCCAGCTCTTCCTGCAACTCCCGGAGCGCAGACGGAATGTAGTCCACCCCCGCCGGGATATGCCCCGCACTGGAAATATCGTAGCACCCGGGGTAGGAAGGCTTATGCTCCGCACGCTTTTGCAGCAGCACCTGCACCTTCCCGTCCCTTTTTCTGAATATCCACACATGAGCCGTCCTGTGGCGAATGCCTTGCAGGTGCGCAGTCTCACGGTCAACGGTCTCCCCCGTAGGCTCGCCGTTTTCGTCAACAATATCAAGTATCTCAGCCATAATTGCTCCTTTGGTCGTGGTTATTTATATCCGTGTCTGCGGAATTTGTTCGATATAACAATTATACCACAGGTTGGGGATAAGGTCAATCGTTGAGCGCTGACTTTGTGGCGATTTGCACCTTTTTGATGAAACCATTTAATTATTTACCGATTTTTGAAGGACTTATGAGAGGGGTTCTTCATGCTACTGTTCAGAAACCGTGGTTTTGCTTGCCAGCCCCCATTGTTGAAAGCTGATAAGCAGGCTATTCATAATTGTTGAGGCTTTGGTGAATACGCAGAAAATAATTACAAGTTTTCCGAAACCGCTTATAAAATCGGCTCTGAGTGTCGGAACTTATGAAAGGCAGTCTCTTCATCAATATGCTGTCCCGAACGTCGCAAAGCAGCGAGCCTGTTATTTATTTCTACAAACTTTTATGATCACTACTAAAAAAGTGCTTTTGAGTGACCTATATATTGAAATGTTTTAATTTAGCATGGACGTGCTGACAGTGAATATGTGCAAAGCTCCGATCTTTGCAAAACCGGTTAAGTTTTAGCCCGATTTACCTCCTACCTTTTGATAGAACAATTAGTCTGAACAAATCATGACCACAGCTGCGATCAGCTATACTTCCCCACATTGTGATTATAACGGTCAAGCACTATCCGAGCCACACCGCATTTGTTGACATCTCCGATTTTATCGGAAAAAACCGAGATTTAGGTTTCATTTTTACGATTTCGTGTCCTTAATTACGGAGGGCACGATCTTCCGTCATTCTGCTATCCCATGCGAAACTTGCCTTGCCCTCTTTTGTGTAAAACGGAGATTTTGTTCCGGGCGACTTCAAAACCACTTAAAAAAACGGGTGATTATGTACTTGTCTTATGAAAGCACCTTTTTCATCGTCAACTTGACACCAAAGCTAAACTTGATCACCCTGCTTTTGTTCAAGGCAACAAAATTTATTACAAATCGTATAACCGCCCAGAAAAAAGTGCTCTGCCGTTTCTTACCTTATGGAAGGATAACTTCAACCTCCGATATAACATTCCGTCAAAAGTCGTCTGCCCCACAGCCATGCTGTCCCGCCAACAGCAGCCTAAATGGGTAGATGTCCACACCAACCGTTTCAATCAGAAGGAGATGATACTGGCGCACACACAAATCAAGTAGAGCAAGAATATCGGGAAATATCTTCGTGTCACGATATTTAAATGATGTGCTTTTTGCACAACTGAGGTCGCCCCATTTTATTCAATGATACAAAGTTTTCCGCAGAAGCTTGAAACTGCCTTAACTTTTCGGCGGAAATCCTAGGTAATA
>OCVV011358684.1_pt1 | contig 29691 bp, 12 predicted proteins | sample 1539721 | NCBI WGS metagenome assembly OCVV01 (sample SAMN02144230, study PRJEB22623) | gut metagenome | biome: sheep rumen | host: Ovis aries | place: New Zealand | reverse complement strand
CTGGCTGGCATCCATCATGTCGATGAACTTCGGCTCGAGGCTGACGCCACCTGACAGGCTGGCCGTGATACGGGTAGCCATGCTGTGGTTGCGGCGCGTATTGATAAGGATGACACCATTGGCACCCTTGGCACCATAAAGAGCCGTACCATTGCGCATGACGGTGACATTCTCGATGTCTGTAGGACTGATGTTCGACAGGATGTTGTTGTAGAAACCATCGTGCAGCGTCGAACGGCCATACTGCTGGTCGAAGATGACGCCATCGACGACGATGAGCGGCTGGGCATTGATGTTCAGCGAGTTGAGACCATTCATGAACATCACGCTACCAATGCCGGGCATGCCACTACGGCTGATCGTATGGACATCGGCACCGAGGTGCTTCTGGATTTCCTCCTCGATTGACACGGCATTCGAGAAACGGAAGTCGGAAGCCGACTCGTCGGAGGTGACATTCGTGAGTTCGGTATACTCTGACGAGAACGTCGAAGGATAGAGCAGGATGTCGCGTTGCTGTTCGTCGTTCAGCAGGCCCACCTTCACAAGATTGCAGTTAGGGGCCGTCACCTGAAGCGACGTAGCAAACAGAGGCACCTTGATTTCGAAAGTACCGTCACTGTGCGAGAGTGCACTGTATCCATCCACCTCAGCCGTGCGAACCATTGCACCTGACACGGGAGCCTTCGACGCCGCATGCAGGACGCGGCCTTTGACGACACGCGTGGGATACTGTTTCTGCGGTTTCACCGTCTTCACCTTCTTAGGAGCATCCAGCATGTCGCTGTCGTCGTCCTGTGCCGAAGCGGGGAGAGCACCGAAAAGCAGAAAAGCCAAGCAATATAAAATATATTTCTTCATTGCGTTATAGTTCTAAAAGATTCGAGTAATTAGTTTTCGTCTTGATCATTGGTGGCCTCAACGTCATGAGGTTTCAGAATGATGCAGTCCAAACGGATGGTGTTGGTGTGCGTAGCAGTCTGCGATGCACTGACACGGGAGATGAGCTGGACTCTCACCTGAGGATCCGTAAGACCATAAGAACAGGTCGGGAAAACGAAATCCTTAGCCAGCAAGAGAGTGTCTACCTTGGAAGGATCCGTGGGCTGAGCACCCATGAACTTCGTAGATGCCCCCGCACCATTCTTGTCGTTATACCAGAAAGAGGAACGGATGAGGTTGGGACGGGTTGCCTCTTCGACAGCCAACGTGTCATAAGCCAGCACCGGTACAAACACGGCATAGACATCATAGGGAATATTCGCCATGACACCAGGTATGCTGAAGTAGACTTCAGGACGCGAACCTGCCGTCTCAGGAATGATTTCCACGAAGCTGTTGCCCGACACCTTGTCGTAGAACGGATTGTCGGTTGTCACCTCGCGTACGGTCAGCGGGTCGACAGCATAGACGATGGAGTCCTGATTGCGTACGGACTCGGCCTCAACCTTAATGGTCTGCATGAAAGACTTGAACTTGCTCACGCCAAAGTTGGCAGCCTTCCGGACTTCACCATTACTGCAGACCACGCTCTCGGTGCCGCTGAAGACACCGCCATTGTCGAACGGACGGTAGTAGACGTAGTAAGGATCGAGGTCGAGCATGCGACGAACCAGATAGCTGTTGGCACTTGTCGACACAGCTGAATCGCGGAAAGCCTCATCGGGATTGATCGTGCGGCTGAAGACCGTTCCGCCCAAGATAGCCAGACGGCTGTTCACAAACTGCAACGAGTCGCGTTGCTTCACCTTTGCATCGTAATTAAAATAAGGTGTGTACTCCTCTACCATTCTTGTCCATTCGGCATTGGTAGGAGCAATCATCCAGTAGGTGCTGTCCTCAGAATTCAGGAGACCGAGCTGATTGAACAGGACGTTGCTGACATTCATCACAGAATCCAGATAGACCGTGTGGCCATCAACGATGTCGCCCGGAACACTCTTGCTCTCATTAATCTCGTACTTGTTGAACGACGTGAGGAACTGATAGACGCTGTCGGTCTGCGCGTCGAGTCCGAGATACTCATAGACATTCGGGAAATAAGATATCTGCTTGCCCACCGTGAACAGCACACCATTGCTGTAGAGTGCGTTGGTCGTCAGCAGGTTGCTGCTGCCAATGGCATTGGGAGTAAGCACTTCGTATTTGCCATTCATCATCGTCACCGAGTCGTTTGACAGGCTGGAAACAGGATGATTGTAGAGGGCAATATGATTCTGTAGGAACTGCTTTACCACCGTATTGTCGTCGGACTTCACACCGGCAGCTTTCTGAGCGTTGAAAACAGCGATCAGGCTGTCGGCCTGAGCCGATGAGAACACATCGTTGGTAGGAGCAAACACCGAGAAGGTCTGGCTGCCATTGAGCACGGCATCATAGCCGCAAGCCTTGACCACATTGGCAAAGTTGCTGACATTGCTTTGGGCTGAGATGGCACTCCACAACGTACCGCTATCGACCGAACCAGCATCATAGTGCTCGTTCCAGTCGTCATTACACGAAGTGCAGCACAGGGCTGCCACCACAGCGATGGCAGCTGCTGCTTGCACTTTTATTATATTCTTGATTTTCATTTCTTTACGTCATTTTGATGAAACAATTCTCTCAAACGATACTCTTAGAGCATGTTCTCAATCTGACCTTCGTCGGTGACACCGTAGACACTCTTCGGCACCAGTTCGAAGTAGTCGAGCATGAACTCATTCTTATTACCCTGCTTGGCCGACACACAGCGGATGCGCAGATAGTGGTCTTCGTCGGCTGTCAGGTGACCCGTGTAGATGACGCGGCGGAAGGTCTGCTGCTGAACGGCAAAGCGCACGAACGGAGCGGCATTGTTCTCACCACTATAGCGCTGACCACCCAGTGCACCACGATAGTAGCCCTTGTTCTTCAACGCCTTCTGGTCGTTAGACAGTTCCTCGTAGTTGTTCTTGTTCACCCAATCCAGGAACTTGTCGGACGAAGGCCAAGCTGCACCCAGAATCTTAGCGTCGCTCAGAGGCACGGTCATGTCGAGAGGAATGCCCTGCGGCTTTCCGTCCAGATAGAACTGGGCAATACCGCGTGTGGGCTCCTGTGCATATCCCATGCGCACCTGCCACTCGCCTTCATAGGGAACAGGAGGCAGTTTGAAGGTAATATCGAAATTCTCGAAGAGGTTCATCTCGTCGCCCTCGTAAGAGTCGTAGTAGTTATGGGGACGGCGATAGACGAAGTAGCCACCCGAGCTGGTCACGTGTACATTCTTCAGGAATCCGTCGGGGAAGTAGTAGTTACGGCCATACTTGGCTGTCTCATCGAAGCGAGGATCCTGCTTCCTGGGATCACCATTCTGGCGAATGCCCAGCGTCATCATCTCCGGGAAGATGGTCGAGATGTCCATACGGATGCGGCAGTTGTGCACGATGTCACGTGTCTGCTCATCGAAAGCCAGCAGGTCGTCCACATAGAAGTAGCGACCATTCAGGCCCGACTGCTCATACTCTTTCTCCACGGTGGCAAAGATACGTGCGCCGGGAATCGAGAAGTCCTCGTCGTAGCGGCGGTTGATGTAGCGTTGTCCGATAGGGCTGCTGCCAGCGTAACGGCGCACGGTCAGACGCTCGAATTTCATCATGGTGAAGGGCAGGAGCGTCTCATACCAGTCTTCGGGATTCATTTCGGTCGTCACGATGCCGATGTCGTTCAGCGGAGTAAGATAGTTCCAACCGATGACGTCGCGCGTCAGGATATGATAGGCAATGAGACGATTCAGCGGATTGCGGCGATTGGTAGCCGACTCCAGTCCGTGATACTCAGCCGTGGCATCTTCAGGATAGGTGACATCGTAGATTTCGCAAGCCTTCCGGTAGAGGTCGTTGATGGAGTAGATGCCATATTTCTCTGCCAGGATGGAGTCAGTAGGCACGAAAGCTGTGAATCCGAACTTCTTCTCATCAGGCACTGTAGCCGTCTCTTCGTTGACATGCGACGTATACTTATAGCGCGGCCATTCTTTCGGATTCCACTCTTCACGAAACTTATACAAAGTGTCGGCCAGGCCAGTCAGGCGCAGGGCCTCGTTGAAGAGCGAAATCTTTGAGTTCTGGCGCATGATGTCGGGCAACATGCGGTTGCTGCTCTCCAGCACCACGTTAATGGGCTGCATAATACCATTCTCCACCGAGTCGTCCTGCATGGTGAAGATGATGTGGCCCGAACGGTTCAGGAAGACAACAGCATTGTCGTTCTCGTCGAGTTCGTGCGTAATCTCAAGATAACGGCGGTTCATGTTAGGTGTTGTCAGCACGCCGTCGTTCATCTCAGAAGTAGCATACATATTCCCCACCAGATGGGTGCGGGCAATGGTGTCGCAGTCGGCATCAGAGAGTTCGCTGACGGAACTGAGTCCACGGCCCTGCAGGAAGGTCTTCACGGCCTCGTTGGTAGGCGGGAAACAAGTATAGGCACCATAGGTAGCCAGCAGATCCATCATACCGGCACGCTCCACGATGGTAGTAAATTCGCTGAATTCCTCATGCTCATAGAGGTATTCGCTCATCATCTTCCCAGTGAAGGTATAGTAGTTGGAGGCATCCGGCTCATCAGAACAACTTGCCAACGAGCCAAACATTGCTGCTACGAACAGCACCAACAGGCTATATCTAAATTTCTTATCCATAATATTTCCTTTCTTATTTCTATTATTATCTAATCATGTTCCGACCTATTTTCCGGTGTGCTCGTAGGAATTGTTCTCACCACTACCAAAGGCAGGATTCTGAACAAGGCTGGAGTTCACCTTCAGTTCGTCGATGTTATAAGGCCAGAAGATGGCATCAATACGCGAGAGTTTACTGCTTGCACCCGTATTGGCCGTTGCCTTACGGCTGGCCATCTGGGTCAGGTAGCTGGTGCTGTTTTCGCGGAGCGAACGACGCACGAGGTCGAACCAACGCTTGCCTTCGAACATCAGTTCGCGCTGACGTTCTGTCATCACAAGGTTTTGCAGGTCGCGCTTCGTCTCAGGACGTTCTATTTCCTTGTAGCTGCTGGAGCAGCTGGAGCGTTTGTTGACGGCATTGACGATGGTCATCACCTGCGAGACCAGCGTGTCGTTGTAGGCCTTGCCCATTTCTGTAGAATCTGACTCGTTGATCATCTCCGTCAGAGCCTCAGCCTTCATCAGCATGACGTCAGACAGACGATAGATAATCCAGTTGGCATGGCAGTAGTTTTCAGGCCACAAAGAACCATAGGAGGCATTCACGGCATTGCTTGCGGGAGTGACAAGCACCGTCTGTGTGGCATACTTGTTGATGCCGAAGCTGGAACCCGATGCATGCATGTTCTCGTAGTAGCGGGTGTCGTACTGGTCGCGGAACACTTCAAACGTAGCATCCTTTACGTCGCCACCCACAAAGTCGGAAGCTTTCACATAACCCGGATACGTTTTGGAGTTACCATATCTGATAGCGACGCCCTTGTTTTCCAGTGCAGTGTTTGAATTCCAATAGACGAGTTCGAAAATGCTTTCCGTGCTGTTACCTCTACCGAAGATGGCATTATAGGCTTCGCCATAAGTATTACCTGTCGTGGGGCGGTCGTCGATGAGCGGGAAGCCGTCGATGAGTTTTGCCGTCGACATCGAACGTTCGCGTTCGCGCTCCTCAAACTCATCCAGTTTGTTCTGAATGACGAGGTCGGCATACTGCACAGCCTTCTGGTAGTCGCCCTTCCAGAGGTACATCTCGCTGAGCATGGCATGGATGGCCTCTCGCGTGATGCGTCCGCGCTGATAGTAGGTCTTTGTGACAGGATACTTTTTCACAGCATAGTCCTTCACGCTCTCCAGGTTCAGGATCAGGCTGTCCAGCACGTCGTTGAACGGCAGTGCGGGCTGGTCCATATTCTGGGTGTCGTCCAGATAGGGCTGTGTGGTGTAGGGCACGTTGTGGAAGGCGCGAATCAGGTAGAAGTACATCAGTTCCCTGATTGCCGTCACCTCGGCACGCGTGGCGTTCAATTCACTCTCCGTATAGTAAGGATCCTTCTCAGCCACTCGCGGAGCATAATAGAGCACCGTGTTGCAGCGGTTGATGATATCATAGAACTCACCCCAGCTCGTGTAGGCATTGCTGGCATTGATGTTCTCCTTAAATATATTCGAGAGGTTAATATCGTTGTCAACGTTGGTACCACCGGCGATGTTGTCGGAGCGGAATTCGCCCCATGCCATCATGCGGTCGATCACGACCTGCTCCTGCATGGCCGAATAGCATCCCTTGACAATATCCTCAACGTCACCTTCCTCATTCCAGAACTTCTCGAGCACGATGACATCGAGCGGTTCCAGTTCCAGGAAGTCGGAACAGCCACTCAGCGTGAGCGTGGTCAGGCTGAGAAGGCCCAGTTTCAGTATATTATTCTTTATCTTCATAATTCATACGTTTTTAAAAGTCAACCGTGATACCTAACGTATAAGACTTTGCACGTGGTGTCTGACCACCGTCGACTGCTGCGCCGTAGCCACCATACGAAACCTCGGGATCCACACCCGTGTACTTGGTCAGGATGAAGAGGTTGTTGGCACTGGCGTAGAAGCTCAGGCGGTTGATACCGAGTGCTTTCTTGATGACCTTCGGGTCGAACGAGTAGGACAACTGAATGTAGTTCAGTCGGAGGAACGAACCATCTTCAACGAAGCGGTCGCTGATGAGGGTGTTGTAGTTGGAGCTTGCACCGTACATGGCACGAGGTATGGAGGTCACGTCGCCTTCCTTGCGCCAGCGGTAGTTCACGGCCTGGCTCTGGTTGTTGTTGCTGATCATGGCCTCGGTGTCCAGACGGGCAAGGTTCAGGATTTTGTTGCCGACACGGTAGTTGAACTGGGTGTTCAGCTTCCATCGGTTGTAGTTCAGCGTGAAGCCGAAACCACCCGTCAGCTTCGGCAGCGAGCTGCCAAGGTAGACAATGTCGAGGGCATTGATGTTACCATCGTGGTTGACGTCTTCATAGATGGCATCACCACCCTTGAACTTATAGTTCTTACCCGTACCGTCGTTGGTGTAGTTGTACATCATGCGTACAGGATCGCCTTCGTCGTCGAGCACCACCTCACCGGTCGCGCTGAGGGCGACAGGAGCTGTGTGGCCTGCAGCCAGGAAGTCGGCGCGTTCCTGCAGCGACATGCTCTTGAACGTGTCGTACTGGTACTCGTAGACTCCTTTGTAGCGGAAGCCGTAGATGGCACCGAACGGGTTGTGCAGCTGCACGCGCTGCAGCACCTCGCGGTTGCCGAAGTTGAACTCAGAGTTCAACGACTCCAGCACGGTCTCGTCCATCTCGAGAATTTCGTTCGAGTTGTTACCGAACGTTGCGTTGAAGTCGGCATAGAACTTTCCCTTTTCAATGAGGCGGTTGGTATTCAGGTTGAACTCCCAACCGATGTTACGCATGGAACCCACGTTGCGGTTGGCCAGCGTATAGTAACCAGAGTTGGAAGGAATGCGCACATTGGGCATCAGCATGTCGCGGCGGGTAGAGTGGTACCACTCCATCTGCAGCGTCAGCTTATCATTGAAGAAGCCAAAGTCGGCACCGATGTCATAGGTCGATGTGGTCTCCCAGCGCAGGTCGGTCAGTCGGATGTTTAGCGGTCTCATGGCCGACTCGTCCAGATAGCGGGTCGTCGAACCGTACTTACTCTCGTAGAGATAGTCGACGTTGGGCTGGTTACCCACCATACCCCAGCTGGGACGGATAGCGAGCATCGACAACCAGCTACGTGTGTTCTTCATCCACGGCTCATCGACGATGTTCCAACGCAGCGACACGGCGGGGAAATAGCCCCAGCGCCTGTCGGGACCAAACTTGGTCGTACCGTCGGCACGCAGCGAGAAGTCGAACATATAGCGGCCCTTGAAGGCATAGTGCGTAGAGAATGTGTAGTACATCGAGCGCCACTGGCTGAAGCTGGAGCTCATCGACTCCATGCGCGAGCCCTCGTCGGGGCTGGTCACGCCGGCCGGTGCACCGATGACGGTCGTACCCTGACCGTTAGAGCTACCTGACGTCAGTTCGAAGCGTCCCATTGCCATCAGCGAGTGGTCCTTGTTGCGGAAATGGGGGATGAAGGTCAGCGTCTGCTTTGTGTTGAAGGCCACACTCTTCGTACTACCGGCATACGATCTGTTGGCACCTGCCGACCAAGCCGTTGTCACGAGGTCTGGCGGATAGTTCATATCGACATACTCGTTGAACACGTTCATGTAGACGCGGCCCTGCCAGTTCAACTGATGATGATCTTCGTCGAGGCCCAGCAAGTGGTAGTTCAGCTCGAACTCAGGCGTAATATCATAGGTACGCGCGTTGTTCTTAGCAAGATTGGCACTGGCCACGGGGTTCACGTAGACCTTCTGGTCGTCGTTGAACTCTCTCGATGCGCTCTGCAGCATCGTATAATACTTATTGGTGTTCAGTCCTGTCAGCGGATCCTGCTCGTAGATGCTCATGTTCGGCATCTTCTTGTAGGCGATGGAGAGCAGGTTGTCGTAATTCTTATGGTTGTCGGTATAGGTCAGCGAGAAGTTGGTCGAGATCTTGATGCGCTCACTGACGTAGTAGTCCAGTGCCACGCGGGTCGAGAAGCGATCCAGTTTCTGCTTAATCACCGAACCCGTCTCATGGTCGAAACCGCCAGAGATACGGAAGGTAGCCTTCTCACCACCACCCGTCACCGAGAGATAGTGGTTCTGACGCAGACCGAACTGCGTCACGGCATCCACCCAGTCGGTATTGTTGTTGTACTGTTCGTACTCCGAGAACGTGGGGTCGTAGTTCAACTCACGGATGTTCGACGAGGCATCGTTCTGTTCGGGATTGAAGTAAGCCTCCTTCAGCAGCATCGTGTAGTCGTCACCGCTCAGCATCTTGTAGCCCTGAGGCTGGTAGGTTCCGGTCAGGCGCAGCGAATAGGTCAGCTTCGGCGCACCGCGCGAACCACGCTTCGTAGTGATTTCGATGACACCGTTGGCACCCTGCGAACCATAGATGGCCGTGGCGGCAGCATCCTTCAGCACGGTGATGCTGGCGATGTCCTCGGGGTTCACGTTCAGCAACTGGGCAAACTGCTCATCGTTAGCGTTCGACACGTCGAAATTGCTCATGTCTACGTTCCACGTATTACCGTTCACCACGATCAGAGGATTCGAGTTGGTCAGCGTACTGATAGAGGAAGCACCACGCAGGCGCATCGTCGTACCGGCACCCAGGTTACCCGAAATCGACACGATATCCAGACCGGCGATACGACCCTGCAGGGCTTCGTCGATGGTGTTCATACCCAGACCTTCAAACTCCTTGGTCGAAATGGTCTGCGTGGCAAACGAGATTTCGCGTTCCGGGATAGCCAGACCGCCACTGTTCAGTCGGCGCTTGGCCACCACCGTCACTTCTTTCAGATTGGTTTCCGACTTCAGCGTAATCTGATATTCCTCGCGGTCAATCGGCAGGGTCTGCGTCTTGCAGCCTACGTAGCTGAAACGGATTTTGTCTTTCGTATTACGGATGGGCATCGAGAAGTTACCATTGATGTCGGTCACCGTTGCCTCGATGATACGCCCGGAGCCGTCGACCTCGCAGACCGAGGCTCCCGTCAGTTCTCCAAATTCGTCGACCACCGTACCATGCACGGCAGTAATCTGGGCAGAAGCACCAAAGGCTACGATGGAGAGCAGCGACAGTAGTATATATCTTAATCTGTTATTCATAGTTTATCTCCTTCCTTTTGCTTCTGTGGGTATTGCTTTTACTTCGTCTTCCCAAGGTGTGAGCTGGGCATCGTCGTAGAACAGAGCGCCGTCAATCTGGTGCACCACCAGGTCGGAAGCGTTGTAGATTTGGTTATTGTTCACGTTGGTCACAGCCTGCACCCAGTACTCACGTCCGATGAGGTTATAGAGGTTTTTGTTCTTCACCACGTTTCTCACGTTGCCAAGCTGGTCTGTGATGGTCATGCTGTTGTCGTCGGCAGTCACCAGAACGCTGAAGAAGCGCTTGTTAGCGGGGTTCAGCGTGGCTGTCTCGTACTTCATGTTCGAAACAGGCTCACCACCGATGAACACTGAGTTATCCTGGATGTGATAGCGCAGGAAGTTGGTGATGCGGTTGGCAACGATTGCTTTAGCCTGTTTCAGGGCTGTAGCATTGCCGTTGAACTGCTCTGCCGTCAGGTTCTCGTAGTCTGTCCAGTCGGGCAGCAGGCCTGCGTTGTGCAGACGGTCAATCTCCTCGTTGGTAGGCACATAGACGGTGTAGTTGTAAGCATCGAACAATGTCACGTTGTACTCGCCCACGCTGGAGTAGCCGCTGGAGATGGCTGCCATGAGTTTATTGGCTGTGCCACCGTTGCGGATCAGATCGAGGAACTTCGAGTATTCGGGATGTGCGCTCAGAATCTTGTAGAGCGAGTTGCGGCTGCACATCGGCATCTCGTCGTTCATGATGTACGACTTACCGTTACCCGATGTTGTCTGGTCGTAGATGGTCTGCACGGTCACGTTCGAGAGACCTTCCTCCACCTGCAGGCCACCATAGATCTTCATCACGCCCTCGCGACCGGCATTCTCCACCTTCACGACGCTGCCACCCTTTGTCTTATAATAGGTGTGTCCGTCTTCGATGTTGCCGACGATGATCAGGTTGTCGAGCATGTCGGTCAGACGGTTGGCAATCTGCGTGTCGGTAGCATCCGACAGCTGACGTGCACCTTCCTGCTTGCAGTGGTTGACCATGTCGTAGTAGTAGCGGTGAGCCTTCACGGTCTTACGGTCGAAGTCGTAGTAGAACTCATAGAGGATGGGGTTAGATGTACCATAGGTACAGGGATCCAGATAGGTCAGCATCGACGTGTTGGTCGGGATGATGAAGCTATAGTAGGCATCCATTGAGTTCAGGTAGGGTTCAAACTCCAGGTTCTTGATAGCCCAGTAGATGACGTTCATCGTCTCCTCGTTCACCAGTGCAGGGAACGACACCGAGCTGTAGGAAGCGGGCGAATAGACGCGGTTCAGCATGTAGACCACACCGTTGCAGCCCATGAAGCAGCTGTCCACATCCTCAGCTTTCACGCCAAGTGCCACCTTGGTGGTGTTGTCAAGAATGTTGTTGAACTTCGAGGGCACCGTCTCCGAGAACGAACTGATGAGGTTGATGTCGAGCAGTTTCACGAGCACCTGCATCGGCACGTTTTCCCAGGCTCCGTACAAATCCTGCAGCACCTTGCCGTCGTGGTTCCACCAGAAGTCGAGCGCGGCGTTGGTGGGAGCCAGCATGGCACCTGCGTCGTAGTGCAGGTCGAAGCCAGCCGTGTTGGTGTACATATACTGGTTCCATCCCGGGTCGAACGACAGCATGGCATCCACCAGGTTGCCGTCGGGATCGGTGTTCAGTTCGCCACCAGTAGAAGCACCATACTGGCTAGTGTTACTCGTCGACGAGAAGTACTTCAGCGTGAACACCGAGTCGGTGTTGTTGTAGAGGCGGTTGTACTCCTTCGTGGCAGCTTCGTCATAATACGGTGCACAGAAACGATCGAGCAGCGAGGCGAAGCGCGACATATTGCTATGCGAGTGCACAATGGCAGCCATGTTGTCGGAAGCAGTGGGCAGTCCCTCCACCTTCTGAATGTAGCCATTCTTACAGGTGATGTCGCGCTCCACAAGTTTCTTACCGTTCACCCAAGCATCCTGTGCCGACGTCGAGACACCATTGGTCAGCACGGCCAGGTCGCTGTCAGTAATTTTGTTCAATTTCATGTAGGCGGGCAGGAAGTGAATCATCGGCTTCGTGGTGTTGTCGCGCAGCAGCACGATACCTTCCTTCTTGTCCTTGTACTTTGCCCAGAACTCCGTGTTCGGCATTTCGGCGGGATAGATGCGCGAGATGGAGTCGAACACCGATGCAGCCGTCTCGCGGCGCATGCACTGTCCTTCGGATGGCGGGTTTCCACTCACGTTGCTGAGCAACTCCACCAGATAGGCGTTGTTCACCATGGCGCTGTTGAACAGCAGTTTTTTCTGGGCGCTCGTCAGGTCCTCATACTTACGCACTCCCCATGTGTTCGACTTGAAGAAGTCCTCATAGACCTTGTCCTCGGCCACAAACAGGGTCTTACTACCTGTCTGGCTGAGCACGCTGGTCTGGTCCAGGTCGTCAATGAGCCTCAGTGTGTAGTTGTAGTTACCTTCTTCTTGCAATCGTTCGTAGATGGAGTTGCCCAGCCAAGAGGGTTGGCCAACGAGCTCATCTTTCTCGCACGACTGCAGAAGTCCGGCACCCGAGAGCAGCAGCATGGTTGCCAAGGCCGCTGCTCCGGTACGTTTCTTCGGTACGTAACTTTTCATTGTTAGGCTTGTTTTGATTAATACTTATTTATTTACTATCTATTTTTTTATATTCAGTCATTCTCACCTATGCCCCACCCTACTTCACGACGAGTTTGGCCGAAGCCTTCTCGCGACCGTTCACGGCCTGCAGGATGTAGAGACCCGGAGCCACGTCGGCCGGCACGCGGAAGTCGCCGTCGTGCAGGAAGCTCTGCTGATAGACCAGCTGTCCGCTCTGTGTGTAGAGGCGCACGGGAATCTGCCACTGGCTGACACCGGTCATGTGCAGGGGCAGGCTCTCGCCACGAGCCACCACCGTGCGCTCAGGATGCAGCTCGAAGCCTACGGCCTCGTCGCCAATCGTCGTGTCCTCGATGCCTGTGATGAACTCCGTGTCGCGAATGGTCGACGAGTAGTTATACCACTTCAACTGGGCCTTGGCGGGCTGGTAGACGTTCTCGCCCATCTTCAGACGATAGTCGAAGTGAGTCTTGCGCGTCTCCTCACCTTTATATATATAGTCGGTGTTACACACCACGAGAATCACCACGCCGTTGGCGGGCTGATCCTTCAGCGTCATCACCACGTCGCCCTCGCCGCTGATGGGCTGCGAGTAGTAGATGTCGCCTTTCTTCGTGCGATAGCACAACTGGGCCTCCATGTTCTTGCCCAGGGGCTTGAAGTGCACGCTGATGCGGTTGCCCACGTCGCTGCGCACGTGCAGCGGTATCTGGTTGGCACCGCTCCAGCCTGGCGTCGTGCGCCATTCGGGATACCACCAGCCCAGCGAGTCCACCTCGTCACACTTGTACATATTTGCATAGGGCGTGGCCTGCCACACCTTCACCTTCTTCCAATAGGGCGACCACTCCTGCTGTATGCTCTTCAGCCAGTTGTCGTCGATGAGTTTCTTGCATGCCTGCGACCACTGACCGACATCTATCATCGCCTGACGCGAGCGGTATTCCAGGATGAGGTGGCGCATCTGGCGTTCGCCCAGTGCCGAGCCCATGCCTTCCAGCACGCGTGTCTTGCAGTAGCGCCATATCCAGGGAATGGCACCACGCCCCATGATTTCGCTCAGGAAGTGAGGGAAGAGTTCTCCGTACTGCACGCCACCCAGCAGGTTGCGCCAAGTGCATATCTGTCCCTCGTTACCATACATGTTCACGCCCTCGGCACTGGGGCCGCCGAACGAGTCGTCGAGCAGCCAGCCCGAATAGCACTCAATAGGCATGAAGGGAGCTATCATATTGCCGGCACTCAGCCAGCCCATGCTCGTCGGAGCCTTGCCGCTCTTGGCCAGTTCAGCCTCGCCTTGCAGCCAAGTGTTACCACCCTCGTGGAACCAGGCCGACTGCTTGCAGCCGTCGAGGTCGGCAAAGGTTGCGTGGATGCCCTCGTGCACGCAGGCATTCTGCTGTGCCTCGGCATCATTGACATTCATCTTGCGATATTCGTCGTACTTGAACGCAGGGTCGAAGCACGACACGGGGTAGTAAGAGATATAGACCATCGGCCAGCTCTCGCCCTTGTAGTTGGTGGCACTCTGCCAGCCGCCCAGCTGCTTGTAGTCGTGGTCGCCGTTGATGCCGCTGCCCACGATGTAGACGGTGCTGAAGTAGCCGTTGCGGGCACGCTTGTCTGGCGGCCAGCCGAACTCGTCGCGGAAGTAGGCGAAGTCTTTGTCCATCTTCTTCAGCAGGTTCTCAATGGCCAGATCGGTGATGTATTTGTTCTTCGAACGCGAACTGCCCCATCCGCAGGCCCACCATTCGCCTTCCATGTGACCGGTCATGCCCACGTTCTCGGGCAGCATGCCCTTCGACGGCGGGTCGAGTTTCGGATATTCCCAGCGGAAGTCGTAGTTCAGCGTGGGGTTATAGGGATGATCCTCCCACGTGTAGCTCACCGACGGGTCGTAGATGGTGTATTCCAGCGTGCTCACACGGCCGCACTGGCGCTGATAGCTCACCTTGTAGGTGCCTGCCATCGTGGCCTCCACCGTAGCCGTCGTGGCGGTCTGGCCGTCGGGCAGGGTCCAGTTCCAGATGCCTTCTTCCTGCTCGCCCTCGGGCAGCGTCACCTGCGGAGCCAGCACCAGAGGCTGCTCCTCGCGATAGGCCTGGGTGGTGTTATCAGTGAGCACGGCTGCCACGCAGTCCTCGCCCAGATAGCCGAACAATTTCAGTTCGCGCAGGCCGCAGGCCTTCTCGCTCTTCATGTAGATGCGCAGACGGTTGCAGCTCTTGTCCACCTCGGTGATTGAGAGACCATTCTCGTCGGCAGCAGCCAGCGTGACACCGCGCTGCCAGCCGTGGCCGTCCCACCATGCCACGTAGGCATCGGTCGGCACGAGCAGGTTGTCATCGGTGGCCCAATAGGCACGGATGTCGGCGAAGTCGTTGTTCTGCTCCCATCCCAGTTCCACGTATTCATACTCGCCGAAGAACTCCTCGCCACGGAAACCGCTCCAGAACTTCGACTGGGTGGTGCGGTTGTCGTTGATGAGCGACACGGGATGTTCCTCTGACTCTACAGAAGCCTTCACATAGCTGGCGCGCGACGCCAGATTGACCAGCGTAGCACTTCTCATCGGCATTGCCACAGCGAGCAGCAATGTCAGTACCAATGATTTCATCATATCCGAAAAATTACAATTCATTTAGGCTATAATAAATATTAGTCGTGTAGGCTTCTTGAAAATATGGGCAAAGATACAACATTTCTATAGCATTTGCAAGTTTATTTAAGAAAAAATTTTTGAAATATTGTAATTTAACACCTTATCGCGCTGCCGCGCTGAAAAAAACGTCCAAAGAATGAAAAAATAGTCTAAAGACCCATATTTCCGCCCTTTTTGCTTGCACGTCTCAAAAATAATGTGTAGTTTTGCTGTCAGTTTTAAAAATTATCTTTTAACCAAAATGTTTTATATGTTATGATTACTACTCAAGTAAGAAATCTGCTTACAGCAGTCATCTGCCTTTTCGCAGGTGCAACGGCTCAGGCGCAGTTCACTGGTGGGATTGAACAGTATCCTACGAACGACTACAAGACGAAAGCCGTGAGTTTCAAACTTTCTGAGGTAGCAGCCACATTGGAAACCGATGCCGCAACGTTGGCAGAGGCTTACACAACTTGGCTGAATGCCGAAGAGGCCGAGGAGAACATGCTTTTCCTTGTGAACCCTGATGGAACACTTGCTGAAGACTATTCAGCCAATGGAAAGGGATTCTACATCACTTCCGAGGGTGCTTATGGTGTTTGGGCACGTGACGATGCTGCCACGGCTGGCACATGGTTTGCTTCAGCTACAGCAAACGCTGACAACGACGAGTTTACCTTCAATATCGGACAGTACCCCGATACGCTGAAGGTAGGCGACAAGGTGGAGGCTAACTTCCTGCTGAAGTATAATGGCAAGGAAGCCAAATTCCTGATTTCGCTCAGTGTGATTGCTATGCCGGATTATGAGATTCCCGAGCCTGCAACGCTCATTGAGAAGGAACTCAATGTAGTCGGAAGTGCCGAGACAACTGTTGAGCAATACCCGCGTGTGGGTTATGACTCCGACGGAGTTAGCATGCAGATAGGTGATGCCATTGCCAAACTTGGTTTGAAGGACGGACAGATGCTTGCCGACGTACTCGACAAACTGCTCTACTGCACAGAGTACAATAATGGCGACGTCGAACAAGGGGGCGGTCTGAAGAAGGATTCGCTCACCAACCAATCGTCGGCTGGTGTTCCTGGCTTCTGGCTGCGCGCCGTGATGGACGAGAACGGCGAACTCACCAACGAATGCTGCCGTGCTGGCTATAGCAATGAGGACTACTTCTTTGCTGAGGCATTTGCTTATGACCCTGAAACGGGTGATATCACTTGCAACATCGGACAGTATCCCAGCAAACTCGCTGCCAACAACACGTACTTCGTGAATTGCTATCTGGTTTATGGCGACAAGGCTTACAAGCTCACCTACAATCTGAAGATTCTTGAGCGCGAGGCCGAGGGTCTGGAAGGCATGACAGAGGTCGGCAAGGACGAAGTTGTTATCGAGCAATATCCGCGCACAAGCTATGATGCCGATGATTTCAATGTTGACGTTGAGGCTATCGCAGCAGCTCTTGGCTGCGAAGTTGGTAATTTCTCCATGCAGGCACTTGACGGCGACGAGAACTTCGCTGCCGGTCCTACCGCTGGCAACCAGGGCTACTGGTTCAATTCAGAAGGTTACGTCACTGCTTGGGAAGCACAGCCGGCATTCTACATTGAGAACCCCACGGCCAACGACTTCTCTGTCCTGAGAATCGGCCAGTATCCTAATAAATTGAAAGTTGGCGACGAAGTGAGTACCAACCTCTACTTTATCAATGGTGACAACTACTACACGCTGCACGTGGCTCTGAATATCATTGAAGAGGGTGACAAACCCAATCCCAACGAGTTCAAGAACCTGGGCACGAAGAGCTTCGTCTTCCAGCAGGAGCCTCAGAGCGACTATGTCTGGACCGACGGTATCGACATCCCCACCGACTTCCTCTATGAGAAACTGGGCGAGGATGCCACTTGGAAGGTCTATGGTCTGGCCGTGCTGAACGAGGACGGCTCGGAACCCGATCCTAAGTACGTGAACAACTACACCATCACGGAAACTCCCGGCTTCTGGCTCAATAAGGACGGCCGCAACAGCGGATGGGGCGATAATGCTATCTTCGGTATCTCTGCCGGTGGCCGCGAGAGTGGCAAGTTCACCATGCTGCAGTACCCGAACCGTTGCTCTATCGGCGACGTGCTGAAGACCCAGCTCTTCTTCGTCAACGAGGCTAAGGGCGAGATGGTCACCTTCAACTTCACCTATCAGATTGTTGAGGAAGTGAAGACCTACGAGCAGGTGGGCCAGAGCGGCTTCACCGTGCCTGTTGACTGGAACGAAGAGACTGAATTCGAGATTCCCGATATGGCAGTTGCTGCCGAGGCTCTGGGCGTCAGCGTCGACGACCTGCTGAGCGAGAACAACTACTGCTGGTACGGTATGACCAGCGACGGCATCTATGCCGAGGGTAAGAACGCTAGCGCCGGTCTGAGCTTCAACATCGATGGCGGCTACGATGCCAACGGTGCCATCTTCTTCTACGACGTGAAGAAGGACGGCGACGCCGTGAAGGCTGTTGTTGCTACCGACCTCGAGGTGGAAGACGACTATGCTGCTGACGGCCAGTTCTGCCTGCGTGTCGGCGACAAGGAGTTTGTCTACGCTATCCGCTTCGTATCGCCCGCTCTCTATACTGGCATCAGCAATGCCAACGTCGAGGCCAAGGCCGACGGCCGCATCTACGACCTCAGCGGTCGCCAGGTGACGAAGCCCGTGCGCGGTCTCTACATCCAGAACGGTAAGAAGTTCGTGGTGAAGTAATTTTTCATCCCTAACGAAGCCCGCACCCTTTCGTGCGGGCTTCGCATATCTAAAGCGGTCAACAGCCCACCAGCTGTTGGCCGCTGTTTTTTTATGGCAATGGGCAGCACTGCAGGGGAAGGCGTGCCGTAGGTACGCGAGAGGGATAGCCAGCCAATTCATTGGCTGGTATAGGCGGCAGTATTTAGATGCGGTGTGCCGTAGGTACATCGACATAAGAGGAATATGAGGAATAGTGACAGATAATGTCGCGTACCTAAAGGCACGCTAGCCTTTTGGGGGATGTCGCATTCCAGCCAATGAATTGGCTGGCCGCTCGGCTTTGCCGCTTTCGTAGCGCAGCGGAGAAAGAACCATCATCCCGTGCCTACGGCACTTTTACCCCCTTTATGCCCTTCCACTTCCCTTTAAACCCCTTATGCCCCTTTATGCCCCTTACACCCTTCCTATGAATTTTTCCGACAAAACAACCGCGGCGTGAAACATCAAACTAGAGTGTGAAACATCCGGAACTTTGACATGAACCCTCCGTCAGAGGCAGATAAACCATCCAAATCAACGGCGCCGACTATGCAGAGCTATGAGTTAGACCCTCTATCTCTATGAGTTGGTTGGTGTAACTCTAAGAGCTACATGCTCTAAACCTATGAGATACATACTCCAGACCTATGCTCTTTAGCCTCCTAACATAGGGGGTTGGGGGACTTGAAAGGCTAAACAGCTGACCCTCAACGATTTAGCAAAAACACCAAATTTTGGCCGTATTTGCGAAAAAAGTTTTTCCAGTTCAGAATAATCAAAAATTAACTGGGTATTTTTGACCAAAAAAAATGACAGAGCGCACAAGTTGCGCCCTGTCATTGGTTATGAGTTCACGGCAAACTTTCAGCCGTTCCGGTTCTTACTTCACGGCAAACTTTCGGCCGTTCCGGTTCTTACTTCACGACAAACTTTCGGCCGTTACGTATATAGATGCCACGTGTAGGCTGGCTGACGCGACGACCGCTGAGATCGTAGATGGCAGTGTTTTCAATATGCTTTTCGCTATTCTCCAGCCTTTCGATGCCCAAGGTGGGATCGTCGTAGTCGATGCTCTGGAGCGTCACCGAGGCTGTCGAGCCGATGGTGATGTTGAAGACGAACTTTGCCACAGCCTCCTCGCCGGCAGCCTTCTTGTAGCGCAAGGCCTGGCGGATGGTGTACTTCGAGCCGTTGGCACACTTGCCGGGGTATTGGCCGAGAGTGAACACGAGCGACGAGGCATTGAACTCTGAATAGACATAACCAGAGCTGTAGGCACACACCTTGCCCGACTTGTCGAACCAGTGGCCGTAGCCGTTGGCCGTAGACCCGCTCTTAGCCAACTGGCCGTCGGGGTTGACGGCGTAGAACATCACGCGGCCGTTGGAAGGACCGGAAGAAGAGTAGTTCTGCATCTTCGACGCGATGTCGGTGTTCTGCATCTGGAAGGCTGTGCCGAGGGTGGCAGCTGCCTGTCCGCTGACGCTGACGCTGGCGCCCGAATAGCCCTGCGTGTCGCGCGGGAAGGTGACGTCGTAGGTGTAGGTGACGTCGGAGATGTCGCGTCCGTCGATGGTCGGCGAAGCATAGACCGTGGCGCGGGCGCCGATGTCGGTGCCTTCGAACTGCAGCTGATAAGGCCACATGTCGTCGGCGTCAATCTTCTCGTCCCACTTGTGCTGAGTGTAGTGCTTCAGGGCGGGCGAGACGACGAGCCACAACTGGCTGACGCCCTCGGGAACAGTCATCGAATAGTCCTCGGTGACGATGCTGGCCCCCTGGCAATAGACGCTATCCTCAGAGAAATAGCGGCGCGAGCCGTCCTTCATGAGTGCCACGTAGCCCATGCGGAAGCCGCGGTCGGTGCGGGAGCCGCCCATGATGTAGTGGCGCTGGCTGTACTTTGAATACTGCGAGTTGCCATCGAGATATTCACCCGGGTCGGCATCGGCCAGTGCTGCGTTGGGGCGCAGGCCCGTCAGATGGGTGGTGATGTCGGTTCCGGCCTCGGGCACCTGCAAGGGAATGACGTTGAAGCCCGTGCCCTGCGGACAGGAGGCCAGTGCCACCTGATAGCGTCCGTCGGCAGTGAGGGCGCAGCGGTAGGTGAAGTCGCCGATGTAGTTGTTGCGATAAGGTTTGCAGACGTCCAGGTCCCACGTGACGAGGCGGCAAGCCTGGTCGAAGTAGAGCTTATAGAGGTCGCGCACGGAGAGTTGCTTGTAATCCATGAGCACCTGGTTGAAGTCCTTCACCGTAGTTTCAGGATAGTTCCAAACGTTAGCCACGGTCTTGATGTCGCCGTAGAGTTGGCACAGGTAGTAGAAGAACCAGTAGGACTGGTAGCGGTGCCACTCGTGGGTGTAGGCGTAGTTATGCGAGTTGCGGAACACGCCGATGCTCTGGTTGTACATCTCCTCCGGGTACGACTGGTTGGCCTGCCACTGAGCCGTCTGCTCCCAGGTGACGCTGCCGTTGCCCACAGCCCCGTGGAAGCCCGTCTGGCACGAGCGGTCAGCACCGTGGTTGGAAGCCTCTGAGTAGCACATGTAGTGGAACGAGTGTCCAATCTCATGCGCCACGCTATGGCCAACGGGTTTGCAGGTGCTGGGGTTGAGCCAGAGAGCCGACACCTGATAGTCGTAGCCGCCACCGTAGCAGGTCCACTCTTGCGTGTGGTTCATGAGCACCATCACCTTATACTTCGAGAGGTTGGAGGAGGTAGGGTCGACGAAGCCGAGTTGGTTGATTTCGAGGTCGAAGAATGCCTCGCACTTGGCCAGCAGGTCGTCGATGTCTACATGATAGAAGCCCGATGTCTGCGAGGGCGACTTGTCGCCGTAGTATTTGTCCCAGAACACAATGACGTTGTCGGTTTCTTTCGAACGCGACTTCGACCACGTGTACTTGTTGTCGGGGTCACTTTCGGCATAGAGCAGCGTGTCGGAACGCTGTTGGCGCCATTCTTGCGGAATGTAAATTTGCTTCTGAGCAAACGAGGCCAGCGCACTCATTGCCAGAACGCTTAAACAAATAAGAAATCTTTTCATATCGCTAATCATTATCAATTGCCCATTATCAAAAGGTGTTTACCACCAATTCCAGCTGATGGTGAAATGCACTTCGATATTGACTTCATACAAAGTTCCATTAAATGGATATTGAATCTGCATTCTTACTTTATGTTCCTCATCATAACAATTAGTCTGATAGAGGCCGCAGTTCCAGTTCCATAGGTCATCAAAAATCTCTATATAAACATGACCTTCTGCATAACGGCCAGGTTCTCCATTCGCATTAAACCAACCACCAAAAACGCCATTGGTACCATTAATTCCCTCCGTGCCATCATTCATTAATGGTATAATAGACACACGAGACTCTTTAAAATCCTCTTTAGAAATACCCATTAAAGATAGAACGTCATCCTTACTAATTGATATTTTATTATTTTGATGATAGCCTCTATTCCAATTCATTTCAGTATTAACAGAAAGACTTCCACAATACAACGTATCTTTCACAGGATATTCTATCTCAATATTATCAATCAATTGAGTCATGAAGTCGCAACGCTTCAGCAACCACTGGTGCATCTTCTCCACCTCGGTGCTGAAGCTATAGCCGCGCAGAGGCCAGCGGGCCAGTTCGCGCGCCATCGGGGCACCCTTCAGGTTTTTCACATACTTCTCCACCTCAGCCCAGTTGCGGGTGACGATGGAATCCTTCACCGATGCCCACTGCTCCTTGTAGGCCTGCACGAACTCCTTGCATCCGAAAAGATCGGTGAAGAACTGCGGCACGTAGTTGTAGTTGCCGTTGCGCTTGTAAGGATTGGAGCCCATGACGGTCTCGCGATAGTCGGCGAAGTAGTAGTGGCCGTAATACATGTCGCCCCAGTCGAAGTCGTAGCCTGCATCGAAGTCCCAGAGTGGTCCCATGACCCACGGGCCGTCGCCGTCCTTGTGCATGTAGATGCTGCGGGGCGCCGAGAGTTCAACGTTGTAGATGAACTCCTGTATCTGCAGATATTTGATGAACGAGGGAATGTCGAGCAGCTGCTGTACCTGGGCATAGTCCTTGGCTTTGATGGCCTGCTCGAGCTTGGCAAACTCTGCCTTCACCGAGTCTACGGTGTTCGCCGTGGCAAACTCGTCCTTCGGATATTTCACGGCAGCGGGCATGCGGTAGACCTGCGTTAAGAAGTTGTCGCCGGCATTGGGGCTTTCGCCGGGGCCGTCGTCGACGTCGAGCGAGAGCAGGATGCCGCGGTCGTCGCTGATGTCGACGCGGTTTTTGTTTTGCTGAATCTGCTCAGTGAGCTGGTAGACGCCTTTATAGTCGCCGTTGAGGAACAGTTCCACATAGCGTGTGTGGTTGGTGAAGGGCAGGCCGAGCCACTGGCCCATCTCGAAGACGAACGTGTTCATCAAGTCGGTAACGTCGCGATAGTTGGCCAGCAGCACCCAGCTCTTGGCCTTGTCGAGGCCCAGCAGCTTATGCTTCTCGTCGAGTTTGATGCGGTAAGGCTTCTTGTCGTACCACAGCCACGAGCTGTTGCCACGCCCGCGGATGCTGGCCGATGCAGAGTAGTTGCTGAACGAACCGCCGCCGTTGAGCAGAATCTGGCACGACTTATAGTCTTCCTTCGACGTGACGTCGCGCCCGTCGTCAGTGGTGATGTAGAGTTGGAACACCTTGTAGTGATCCTTCGTTTCCTCCAGCGGGTCTTCGGCAAAACGGATGCTGTCTACCTCAGAGAGCAGGAAAGGCACCTGTGCCCCGCCGTTGACGTGCAGCAGCAGGTGGCTCTGGTCGGCATCCACATCGGCATAGGCAAGGCTGTCGGCCGTCAGCGGGAAGTCCCAGTGTTCTCGCTGCGAGGTGGTGTGTACGTGGACACGCTGCTGGGCATACAGGGTTGCCGTAGATGCTACGAGCAGCGCCAAAAGTAGAGATTTCTTCATATAATGAATATTTACCGCTGCAAAGGTAACAAAAATCCCACATACTGCGTAAAAGAATCGTCCATTGGAATGACAAAAATGTCTAAACGACACCCAAACATCGCCTTCCGGACGTCTGAAATACAGAAAATTGGACGATTTTTCTTTCTCTTTAGACGATATTGTTAGGTTATATAAAATTAATGTAGTACCTTTGCAGAAACTATAACCAAATGATGAAAAAGTACTTTTTCTTACTTATTGCCATGCTGGCACTCTCAGCACAAGAGGTTTCAGCCAGAGAGATGAGCGTTGCGTCGCCCAACGGAAGAATTGTTGCCGTTGTGGAAGACCAGGCAGGGCTGATGATTTCAGTCCGACAAGACGGAGTGGCACTCGTGGCACCGTCGCCGATAGGGCTTACACTTGCCGATGGAACCACCATTGGACGTAACGGGTCACTGGGATTCGGCCGTAAATCGGTCGTCGTCGACGACACCGACGCGCCTTTCTACCGCCAGCGCCACATCAAGACCACGGCCAATCAGCTGGACCTGAAGATGAAAGGCGGCTTCGGCCTGCAGGTGCGAGCCTACGACGAGGGCGTCAGCTATCGTTTCTACACCACCCGGAAGAGTGAGACCATCATCAAGAACGAGATTGCTGAATACGACTTTGGCAGCGATGCAAAGGCGTGGCTCGCCTACAGCACCAACAAGGAGAAGCCCTTTGCCATGGCCTTCCAGAACACCTATCATGAGACTCTGCTTGCCCAGGCGCAAGACGTGCCGGCCTTCCTGCCCGTCACCATTGAGAAAGACGGGTGCGTAGGAGCCAAGGTGACGCTGCTTGAAAGCGACCTCAGGCAGTATCCGGGCATGTTTGTCGTACCCACCCCCAACCCCTCCCAAGGGGAGGGGAGCTTAAATACTCCAAGTGATGCCGCCTACAATGCTTATCAAACTCCCCTCCCCTCGGGAGGGGTTGGGGGGGGGTTGAAGGCTGTCTTCGCCCCCTATCCGAAGAAAATGGATTACTACAAGTGGCGCGGCATGTCGTATGTGGCCGAGACGGAAGATTTCATTGCAAAATCGAAAGGTCCGCGCACCTATCCCTGGCGCATCTTTGCCGTGAGCGAGAAGGACACGGAGATGCCCGTCAACGACCTCGTCTACACCCTGGCCTCGCCCAACGAGATAGGAAAGACCGACTGGATCAAGCCCGGCAAGGTGGCGTGGGACTGGTGGAACGACTGGAACCTGCGAGGCGTCAGCTTCAAGGCCGGCATCAACACCGAGACCTATAAGTACTACATCGACTTCGCTGCCCGCTTCGGCCTGCAATACATCGTGCTCGACGAGGGTTGGTACGACTCTTCGCGTGGCGACATCATGAATGCCATCGAGGCCATCGATCTGCCCGCACTCATCAGCTATGGCCGCGAGAAAGGCGTTGACGTCGTGCTGTGGACGGTGTTCAACGTGCTCGACGAACACCTCGACGAGGCTTGCCGCAAGTATTCGGAGATGGGCGTGAAGGGCTTCAAGGTGGATTTCCTCGACCGCAACGACCAGACGGCCGTTGAAATGGCCGAGCGCATAGCACGTCATTGCGCCCAGTATAAACTCTTCCTCGACTATCACGGCTATTATTCGCCTACCGGCTTGAACAGGACTTTCCCGAACGTGCTGAACTACGAAGGCGTGTTCGGTATGGAGGAGTGCCGCTGGGCCAAGAAGGAGACCGACATGCCGCGCTACGACGTCACCTTCCCCTTCATGCGAGGCATGGCTGGCAATGTTGACTTCACGCCGGGTGCCATGCGCAACGGCACTCGCTCGAACTGGGTGGAGTGCTACGAGAACCCTGTGTCGATGGGCACGCGCAGCCATCAGGCAGCCTGCTACGTGCTGCATGACTCACCCTTCACGATGCTTTGCGATGCGCCTACCAACTATGAACGCGAGCCTGACTACACGAAGTTTATCGCCGAGATTCCCGTGGTGTGGGACGAGACCCGCGTGCTGCAGGGCGAGATGGGGCAGTACATCGTCATTGCCCGCCGACTGGGCGACACCTGGTATGTAGGTGGACAAACCAACTGGGATGCCCGCACCATCAATCTGCCGCTCGACTTCCTTGCCGAAGGCTCTTACTTCGTCACCTCGCTCACCGATGGCATCAATGCCGGCCATAACGCTGAGGACTATCGCTTTGACCGTCAGGTGCATGGCAAGGGCGACACGCTCAGCATCGCCATGGCATCTGGTGGCGGATTCGTGCTTAGAATCGGAAAGGCAACCGTTGTTGAACATTTATAAAAACCCGTTATATGAAGAAACTCATCGTATTATCGTTGGCGGCAGCTATGATGTTGCCAGCCGCAGCTGCCAAGAAGCAGCAACCCGCGAGTGCCGGCTATCCCATTACGCCCGTCCCGTTCACGCAAGTCAAGGTGGCCGAAAAGTCGTTCTGGGGCGAGCGCCTGGAGGCTTCGCGCACCGTCACCATTCCTCTGGCGTTCTCAAAGTGCGAGAGCGAAGGCCGATACAAGAACTTCGAGAATGCTGCCGCCCACCTGAAAGACCCGTCGAAGGTGTTCAAGGTGAAGGGCATCGGCTACTCGTTCGACGACACCGACCCCTACAAGACCATTGAGGGTGCCTCGTACATCCTGCAGACCTATCCCGACAAGAAGTTGAAGGCCTATGTAGACTCCGTGCTCGACATCATTGCCTCGGCACAGGAGCCCGACGGCTACCTCTACACCGCACGCACGCAGAATCCTGACGAGCCGCATCACTGGGCAGGCAGCACGCGCTGGTCGAAGGAGGAAGACCTCTCGCACGAGCTCTACAACCTTGGCCACATGGTGGAAGCCGCTGTCGCCCACTGGCAGGCAACGGGCTCCACGAAGTTTCTCGACATTGCCCGCCGCTACGCCGACTGCGTATGCCGCGAGGTAGGCCCTAACCCCGGACAAGCCTGTGTGGTGCCCGGTCATCAGATTGCTGAGATGGCACTGGCCAAGCTCTATCTGGCCACAGGCGAGAAGAAGTACCTCGACGAGGCTAAGTTCCTGCTCGACTATCGTGGAAAGACCACCATCAGGCATGAATATTCACAGGCTCACAAGCCCGTTATCGAACAAGACGAGGCCGTAGGTCATGCCGTTCGCGCTGCTTATATGTATGCCGGCATGGCCGATGTGGCTGCGCTCACAGGCGACCAGGACTACATCCACGCCATCGATGCCATCTGGGACAACATCGTCTCGAAGAAACTCTACATCACTGGCGGCATCGGTGCCACCTCATCGGGCGAGGCTTTCGGTCCGAACTACTATCTGCCCAATATGTCGGCCTACTGCGAGACGTGTGCTGCCATCGGCAATGTCTACGTAAACTACCGCTTGTTCCTGCTTCACGGCGATTCGAAATACTACGACGTGCTGGAGCGTACGCTTTATAACGGCCTCATCTCGGGCGTCTCGCTCGACGGCGGCGGCTTCTTCTACCCCAACCCACTGGAGTCGATGGGCCAGCACCAGCGCCAGGCATGGTTCGGCTGTGCCTGCTGTCCGAGCAACATCTGCCGTTTCATTCCCTCGCTGCCCGGCTACGTCTATGCCGTGAAAGACCGCTCAGTCTACGTGAATCTCTTCCTTGCCAACAGCTCTACGCTCGACGTGGCAGGCAAGAAAGTGAGCCTTTCGCAGAAGACCCAGTATCCGTGGGACGGCGACATCGCCATCACCGTCGACAAGAACTCGGCAGGCAAGTTCGCCATGAAGATTCGTATTCCCGGCTGGCTGAAAGGCAATGTAGTTCCCAGCAACCTCTATAGCTATAACGACAATCAGCGACTGAACGCCACCTGCTCCGTCAATGGCACAGAGGTCGCCGTCAACACCACCGAGGACGGCTACCTGACCATCGACCGCAAGTGGAAGAAGGGCGACGTCGTGCGCCTGCACTTCGACATGAAGCCCCGCACCGTTCGTGCCCTCGAGCGTGTAGAAGCCGATCGTGGCATGATTGCCATTGAGCGCGGACCGCTGGTGTATTGTGCCGAAGCTGTCGACAACGACTTCGATATCATGGGCGTGCTCGTCAACCAAGAGCCTGCGTTTGAGGTGCTGGCCAACCAGGACTTCAACTTCACCGCCGACAACGGTGCCCACACCCACCATCTGACAACGCTCACCACCGATGCCCAGACGCTCACCTTCGACAAGCAGGGACGCCTTGTTGCCAAAGACGTTAAGCTGAAGCTCATCCCCTACTACGCATGGTGCCACCGCGGACGCGGCAATATGAAAGTGTGGATGGCACAAGACCTGCGTGCCACACGTCCTTCTGCACCTCCCACGCTCGCATCGCTGAGCAAGATTGGTTCGTCGATGCGCATACCCTCGCTCAACAGCATTGCTGACCGACTCGTACCGAAGGACGGCGACGACCGCTCTATTCCTTACACCCACTGGTGGCCGAAGGAGAACTCAACAGAGTGGATCAGCTACACCTTCCCCGAAGCTGCCACCGTGCAGAGCAGCACCGTTTACTGGTACGACGATCAGCCCTGGCAGGGATGCAAGATTCCCGACAGTTGGAAGCTTTACTACAAAGACGATGCGGGAGAGTGGCAGCCCGTGCAGAACCCTGACCAGTATCCGGTCATGAAGGGTGCTCCCTGCACAGTGAACTTCGACCCAGTGAAGACCACCGCCGTGAAGCTCGAAGTGAAGTTGCCCGAGAACAAGTCGGCTGGCGTCTTCGAGTGGAGCGTGAAGTAAGCTCGCTTCGCGAAAACGAAAAACGAAAAGTAAAAAATACGAAAAGTAAAAACAGCAATGAAGAAAAAACTCTTCCTACTTCTCTTGGCCTTTGCCGCCCTGTCGGCATCGGCCAAGAGTGTTGTCTTCGTGCTCACCGACAGCACGAAAGTCTATTACCCCCTCACAGAGGCCGTCATCAAACTCTCGAAGAACGGTTTCACCGTAGGCAAAGACAGTTACCAGTTCGAACGTTTCGACCGCTTCTACATCACTGACGAGGATGCCCCCACATCTGTCGAGGCCCTCACCGACGACTCTGCTGCGTTCAACATCCTGGAAGCCGACGTCTACGACCTCAGCGGAAGGAAACTCTCCGCTTCAAACTCTAAACTCTCAACTCTCCCACCGGGCACCTACATCCTGCGCAGCGGCAACCGTTCTGTGAAGATTGTGAAGAAGTGACACGAAAGAAAGCAACCATGAAGAAACTTCTCATTTTCATCTGCACGCTGACATTCAGCCTCAGCACCGCTACGGCTCAGGACTCCCTTTGGGCTAAAGCCAAGAGCGACACCCGCTTCTACACCAATCAGGTCATTGATGTGAGCGATGTAGACTCTATCACCTTCCTCACCGCCCGTATACGCTTCATGACCGATGGCAAGGCCCGTTCGCAGGCGTTCAACAACATCGAGTACTTCTCATTCCGCAACCCTGGGCTCACCCTCTACTGCCCTGGCGAACTGCGCAGCAACGACTGGAACTCAGAAGCCAGCGAGTGGTGTTTCCAGCGCTCGCAGGAGAGCGAGCACTTCATTCTCTTCTGGCATGCCGGCTTCGGTCTCGACCCAACGAAGGCCCCACGCAGCTACGCCTTTAACCCTAAGAAAATGTTGGAAGAAGCCGAGAAAATCTACCGTGTGAACACTCAGGAACTCGGTTTCTCCCGCCCTGGCAGCAGCTATACGCTTGACCACTACAAGCACATGCTCTTCGTGCGCTATCAGACGGAATGGCTTGCCACAGGCTCTGGCTACGACGACAAGGTGGGCGCCTTCTGGTGCAATCCAGCTGCCGTGAACGACGTCACCACGCTCGGCCACGAGCTCGGCCACACCTTCCAGTACATTGTGCGCTGCGACCTCGGTAGCGGCCACGGCTGGCGACAGGGCCTCGGAGCCAACGGCGAAGGAGGCAACATGTACTGGGAGTCGTGTGCCCAGTGGCAGTCGTCGCGCGTCTATCCGCAGATGCTCTTCAGCGGATGGGGCACGAGCTATCCCTACAGCAGCCACAAGAACCTGCTTCACGAAGAGCCACGCTACGAGAACTACTTCCACCAGTACTACTGGTGCCAACTGCATGGCAACGACTTCATCGGACGACTATGGATGGCAGCCAAGGGACTGGAAGACCCCGTAGAAGTCTACCAGCGGCTCACAGGGCGCTCGCAGGCTGAGTTCTGCGACGATATGTTTGAATACGCACGCCGCTGCCCCACCTGGGACATCGACGGCATTCGCGAGCATGCTGCCAACCAGCAGGATAACTTCACCACAGCCATGCACGATACAGAAGACGGATGGTTGGAACCCGATGCCTCCAACTGCCCAGAGAACTATGGTTTCAACGTCCTGCGCATGAAACTGCCACAGGAGCCAGGAGCGACCGTGACAGCTCACTTCCGCGGCGAGGCTGGCAAGAACGGATTCCGCTCGCTGAACACGCAGTGGGCAGGATGGCGTTACGGCTTCGCAGCCCTCACCAAGGATGGCCAGCGCGTCTATAGCGACATTGGGCGCGACGATCAGGGGCAACTGTCGTTCACCCTTCCTGCCGATGCTACCAACCTCTGGTTCGTCACGCTCGGAGCTCCCACCCAGCATTTCCATCATGCGTGGGACGATAACGACAATAACGACGAGCAGTGGCCTTACGCTGTCCGCTTTGAGGGCACCGACATGCAGGGACACATCACCTACGACCCCACGGCTACGCCACACGACACCATCGTCGTCATCAATCTCAACCGCGAATACAACGAAGGAAAGGAACTCAGCGACTACATAGACCTCGACATCTCGTCTGTCTGCCAGGCACTGGTCTGCCCTGCTGAAGCCCTCAAACTTACGCCCGCATCACAAGACACCATCCGTGTCT
>OCVV011356969.1_pt1 | contig 29695 bp, 26 predicted proteins | sample 1539721 | NCBI WGS metagenome assembly OCVV01 (sample SAMN02144230, study PRJEB22623) | gut metagenome | biome: sheep rumen | host: Ovis aries | place: New Zealand | reverse complement strand
AAAGCTTTTCGCCGCGCGGCTTTGCCGCGCAGCAAAACAGCACGGCTGTTTTGCCATATACTCATTGCAATGAGCATCGGGCGAATGATTGAAAGGATCATTCGCTGCCAAACCTGTCGTTTGGCAGCGAAATCGATCGAAACCTCGATTGATCTCGCCATCCGATGGTCACGATAGAACAAACTGGAAGGTCAAACGCAACATGAGTGGCAAGAAGAAAAATGCACTGCCTGCCGCAGCGCGCAGAACAGCTGAAAAAATGATGGTCCCGCTGATCATCTATGACGTGATTGCAGTCAACGCTGCGTATGTGGCGTCGCTCTGGCTGCGTTTTGACTGCAGATTCACGATGATCCCGCGGGAATACCTCATGCGGTGGCTGCATTTTGCGCCGATCTATACGGTTTTTTGCGTCATTCTGCTGCTGTTGCTGCGCCTGTATCATTCTCTCTGGCAGTATGCCAGCTATACAGAGCTGGTTCATCTGCTCGGCGCCAGCGCGATCACGGCGGTGTTTCATCTTGCCGGCTGTTTCTTTTTCGTCGGCAGGATGCCGATCTCTTACTGGATCCTCGGTGCTATCTTCCAATTTATTCTGCTGGCGATCCCGCGCTTCGGCTATCGATCGCTGCGCCTTATGTATCACACGATGCGCAGCGCAAAGGCGCCGATGAGCCGCGTGATGCTCATCGGGGCCGGGGACGCAGGCCGCATGATCCTGCGCGATATCCAGACCAGCGACAAGCTGCATGAGACCGTGGTATGCGTCATCGACGATGACAAGGAGAAATGGACGCGCTGGATTGACGGCGTCCCCATCATCGGAGGCCGCGAGGCCATCCTCGACGGGGTCGAGAAATACCGGGTCGACAAGATCTATTTGGCTATCCCGTCCGCTCCGGCAGCCGACCGCCGCGATATCCTGCAGATCTGCAAGGAGACGTCCTGTGAGCTGAAAACTCTTCCCAGTATTACGCAGCTTGTGGACGGCACAGTGCAGACAAGCCGTCTGCGCAATGTCGCCATTGACGACCTGCTGGGGCGCGAGCCCATCAAGGCGGATCTGGACGAGGTCTTTGCCTTCATCCATGACAAGGTCATCCTGGTGACCGGGGGCGGCGGCAGCATCGGCAGCGAGCTCTGCCGGCAGATCGCCGCACACGATCCCAGGCAGCTGATCATTTTTGAAATCTACGAGAACAACGCCTACGCCATCCAGCTCGAACTGAAAGAGAAATATCCCGAGCTGAATCTGGTGGTGCTGATCGGCTCTGTGCGCGACAGCCGCAGGCTCTACTCGATCTTCAGTGAATACCGTCCGCAGATCGTCTATCACGCGGCTGCGCACAAGCATGTGCCGCTGATGGAGGACAGCCCCTGCGAATCCATCAAGAATAACGCTATCGGCACCTACAAGACCGCCTATGCAGCCATGATCCACGGCTGTGAGCGTTTCATTCTTGTCAGCACCGATAAGGCCGTCAATCCCACAAACGTCATGGGCGCAAGCAAGCGCATCTGCGAGATGATCATCCAGAGCTTCGATGAAAAGATCAAGCAGGGAAAGGCCGATGAGATCCCGCAGATCTATACGCATCGCGGCGGCCACAGGACGCCCGGCAGTTGTGATTTTGCGTCCGTCCGTACGGAATTTGTGGCGGTTCGCTTCGGCAATGTCCTGGGGAGCAACGGCTCCGTGGTTCCGATCTTCAAGAGACAGATTGAAAAGGGCGGCCCTGTCACCGTTACCCACCCGGATATCATCCGCTATTTTATGACGGTCTCGGAGGCGGTCAGCCTGATCCTCCTGGCCGGTACCTATGCGAATGGCGGGGAGATCTTTGTACTTGACATGGGCGAGCCCGTGAAGATCGATACCCTTGCCCGCAACCTGATCCGCCTGTCCGGCCTCACCCCGGATGTGGATATCAAGATCGAATATACCGGCCTCCGCCCCGGCGAAAAGCTCTATGAGGAGAAGCTGATGGCGGAAGAGGGTCTGAAAAAGACGAATAACGATCTGATCCATATCGGGGAGCCCATTCCCTTTGATACAGACACGTTTTTCAGGCAGCTGGAGACGCTGAGCGAACGCGCCAACAGCAATGACAGGAACATCCGTACGTACATCATGGAGGTCGTGAGCACCTATCACCCGGCCGCCCCGCTCCACGCAGCGGTTCACGACGAGGTCCCGGAGTATGCTCATGCTGAAACGGAGAAGGAGCTCGCGGTCAGCGTGCGCTGAGACGCCGCCGCTCCTGCGGGTATTCCGCGCAGATCGCGGACAAAAGCTGCGTTTCCGCGCCTAACCTCTTTGCGTCTTCCGGCGTACGAAGCATACCTTTCAAGTGAAAAGACTGTGATTCGTTATGAAAAGTACCATCGTCGACAACAGACATACGCGCAATTCCTTCAGGCATATGCTTGAGCTGCGCGCCGTAAAGCTGCTTTGGCTGCTGAGCCTGATCGCGGCTTTTGCGCTCACCTGGTATTTGTCTTATGCGCAAGCCTTGTATGCTTCGGCCTTTTCACGCCGGGGCAATCTGGCCGTGATCGCATTCTATGCTGTGCTGCTGTTTTATTTCATCCGCACCTATGACGGCCTCAATGTGAGTCTGAACCGGGTATCGGAGATGGTGTACAGCCAGACGCTTGCGGGGCTCTTTACCAATGCGATTACATACGCCCTGATCTGTCTTCTGGAACGGCGTCTGCCCAGTGCCTGGCCGCTCCTTCTCTGCATGGTTGCCCAGGCGCTGCTCTCCGTGCTGTGGTCGGCGTGCGCGAATAAATGGTATTTCCGCCACTTTCCGCCCCTGAAGACGGTAATCATTCAGGGGGAACTGACGGGATATGATCTGCTGATCCGGAAATATGATCTTCACAAGAAGTTTGAAGTGATCCGCACGGCATACATCGACGATTACATCGAAGAGGGCGTCGGGCTGCTCGACGATGCAGAGGCGGTCTTCCTGGTCGGACTTCACAGCCATGAGCGCAACCAGCTGATCAAATATTGCGTGTCTGAGAATATCCGTGTGTTCATCAAGCCGCGCCTGGGCGACGTCATTATGGATGCTACGGAGGAGATGCACATCATGCATCTTCCGATCAAGCACCTCAGGCGATACAATCCGAAGCCGGAGTATCGCATGATCAAGCGCATTTTCGATATCGTCTCTGCGAGCCTGCTCTTCCTCCTTACGAGCCCGATCTTCCTTGTCACGGCGATTGCCATCAAGGCCTACGACGGCGGCCCTGTGTTCTATAAGCAGATCCGTCTCACAAAGGATGCGCGGGAATTCGAGGTGCTGAAGTTCCGCTCGATGCGCGCCGACGCGGAAAAGGACGGTGTCGCGCGCCTTTCCACCGGCGAGAACGACAGCCGCATCACGCCCGTCGGGCGTATTATCCGCAAGATCCGGGTGGACGAGCTGCCGCAGCTGCTGAACATCATCAAGGGCGACATGTCCGTCGTCGGCCCTCGACCCGAGCGGCCGGAGATTGCCAGAAAGTACGAAGAAGAGCTCCCGGAATTCAAGCTGCGCCTGCAGGCGAAGGCGGGCCTCACCGGCTACGCACAGGTCTACGGGAAGTACAACACCACACCCTACGATAAGCTCTGCATGGATCTGATGTATATCGCCCACGCGAGCGTCGCGCTGGATCTGAAGCTGATCTTCGCAACGGTCAAGATCCTCTTTCTGCCGGAAAGCACTGAGGGGGTCGCTGAGGGTCAGACAACGGCGATGGGTGCGGATAATGCGGATTGCGCTCTGAAATAAGACCGCTTCAAAGAAAAACTTAGAATAATCCTCCTGCGCGTATCAGCTGCCTTTTCGAACTGTGCTTTCCTCGGTCAAGCCGAACGCTTTTGCGCAAGGAATGCAGCCGGCTCGAAGCCGCACAAAAGGAAAGCTGCGGCTTGAAGGCAATTGATACCTGCAGGAGAGGACTGCCTTGGCCCCAAGGCGCGGAACTGCGGATAGTCAGGTCGGATGAAATGAATCCTGTGGTTAAAAAAAGAGCGGTTCGGCAGAACTGTGAAGATATGGAGATAACCACGTCGAGGTATTGAAGCTGAATACTCGGATGTGGTTTTCGCCGTGTTTTGGGCAGTTGGGAAAGCAGCAATGACAAGGACGTGAAGGGATGGATAAAAAGAAAGCAGTAGTTGTTGGCGGTGGAAACGGCATTGGTTTGGCTATCTCCGCCAGTCTTATTGCTCGTGGCTATTTTGTGGAAATCCTGGGCAGAGGCACCGGCGATATCAGCATCCTGCCGCAGGATTCTGTTCATCATACTTTCTGCGATCTCCTGGATTTCGACGAGGAGCTTTTCGCGTCTCTGGCAGCAGATCAGTCGGTAGAAATCCTGATGGTAACAGCCGGTATCGGTCGTGTGGCGGACTTTGAGTATTTTCATCCGGCAGAGATCGAGAAGATATTTACCGTTGATACAGTTTCGACGATCAAGATTTTCCGTATTTTTTATGACCGGATTAAGAGCAGGGACAGCTTTTACGCAGGCGTTATGGGCAGCATCAGCGGCTGGATGTCCACACCGAGTGCCGCCGTGTATGCCGCTGCGAAGGCAGGCGTGGTTCGGTTTGTGGAGTCCGTCAATATCGAGCTTGAAGTGGCGGGTGTTGACAACCGCATCCTGGACGTCTCCCCGGCGAGCTTCAAGGGCTCCAAATTCTACGGCGGAAAGAATGACCTGTCAATTACAGGCCCGCTTGCGGAAGAGATCGTTACGCATCTTTTCAATCGTGATACGCGGTTTATTCCGCAGTACGAAGAGACGTTCAAAGCCGTATTGGAGAGATATGCAGCTGATCCTCACGAGTACGGATTACACAGCGCAAAATATAAGAAAGAGAGCGGCAGGCTGGACAACAGCAGGAGAGTGAAGATAGGTTATCTCTCCGGCACGTTTGACCTCTTCCACATAGGCCATCTCAATCTGCTTCGCCGCGCAAAGCAGCAGTGTGATTACCTGATCGTCGGCGTGCATGATTCCGGTGCATGGAAGGGAAAGGATACTTTCATCCCGTTTGAGGAGCGCCTGCAGATCGTCGCCGCCTGCAAATATGTCGACAAGGCAGTGAAGTCCTGCCGAGAAGATTCTGATGCCTGGACTCTCTGGCATTATGATCGGCTGTTTGTCGGGTCTGATTATAAGGGAACAGAACGGTTCCAACGCTATGAAGAGTTTTTCAAGGATAAAGGCGTGGAGATTATCTACTTCCCCTATACGCAGAGCACAAGTTCAACACAGATCAGAAAGACAGTTTTGTTGAAGACGAAAGATATTGTAATAGACAATAAGGATGAGTAAGGAACAATGCGACAGAGATTGATTTATCTTCTCAAGCATAATGCGGCCATACAGAAACTCTATCGCGTTGTTATGAGTTTTGTTTTTCGGGTTTGGGGCGTTTTCGTCCCGACCGATGATATGTTGGTCATCTTCGTGTCGTTCATGGGAAAGGGCTTTAATGACAGTCCCAAGGCGGTCTATGACTATATGCAGGCTCACCCCGCGTACAAACAATACCGTTGTGTGTGGGCGTTTGAAGATCCGTCCAGCTTTCCTGATCTGGATACTGTGATAATCGACAGCCCGGCATATTTCAAAACAGCGCTGAAAGCCAAATACTGGGTGACCAATACGAATATTGAGCGGGGCTTGAAGTTCAAGAAAAAGAGCCAGCGTTATCTCAATACATGGCACGGCATCGCCCTCAAGCACATCGGCAACGATTGTCCCGGACGAAAGGACTATAACTTCGACACAGTAGATTATCTTGTCGTTTCCGGCGCGCATGATGAGAAAGTCTGGAAGTCTGCGTTCCATGCACAGGAGAAGGCATATCTCCGCTGCGGAATGCCCAGAAATGAAGAGCTGTGGCTGGCTACGGAGGAGAAGAAACTGGCCATGCGGGAGAAGCTGGGGATCCCGGCCGGAAAAAAGCTTATCCTGTACGCCCCTACATGGCGCGAGAGTACAGATGGCGGAAAGAGCTATGAGATCAAGCCGCCGATCCATTTTGACAGATGGAAAGAGGCTTTGGGCGAGGAATACATCATTCTTTTCCGCGCCCACCATCAGACCACAAGGGTTCTGGGCGTGCAGTATGACGAGTTCGTGCGGGATGCAAGCGCCTACCCGGCCGTGAACGATCTGATGATTGCCAGCGATATTCTTATCACCGACTACAGCGCGATAGCGTTTGATTATGCTGTGCTTTGCAGGCCGATCTTCGTTTATGCCTATGACTATGACACCTATCTTGCTGATCGCGGCACGTACTTCGATATTGATGAGCGGTATCCGAACAAGAGCTGCCGGACAGAAGACGAGCTGCTAAGCAGGATCAAAGGGATTGATTACCGGCTTGAGTGCGAAAACACAAAACGCTTCCGTGATGAGTTTGTATCTTACGGTGTCGGCGCTACAGAGACTTGCGTGAAGGCGTTGTTTGGAAACTAAGAGAGAGGAGGGCTCCGATATGAAGGTGTTGTTCTGGATGTTCATCGGTTTTGATAAGCACGAAACATCGGAGCACCTTTTAACGGCAATAATAGAACAGCTTTGCAAGGCAGGGCATGAGGTTCATATTCTGCAGAAGAATACCGGAGGCGACCTGCCCCCTGTTCCGGAAAAACTGGAGGGCTTCAAGGTCACCACAGATACAGTTCCCTTTACAGCAGCGGCCAAAAACAACTTCGCGGCTCGGTATCTGGCGGAACTGAAGTATATCAGCGCATGTAAGAACTATATAACGAGCGACTATGATGCGGTATTCATTCAATCAACCACAGTATGTGGATTTGCCGTCAGAGCCATACGGGAGAAACTGCCAAAGGCAACCGTAACCTTCAATGTGCAGGATATTTTCCCGTACAATGCGGTTTACAGCGGGAGCATCAAGAAGAACGGCCTTGTCTTCAAGGCGATGGCCCGACTGCAGAGATACGGCTATCAGCATGCAGATCACATCATTACCGTCTCCGAAGACATGAAGGACACGCTGACGGCAGACGGCACGCCTGCGGAGAAAATAAAGGTTATCTACAACTGGAGCTATCAGGATGAGCCGTATCAAAAGGCGAGCCTTGACATGACAGTTCCGAGCCGGCTGTTCGATAAACACTATTTCAACGTGGTCTACGCCGGTAATGTCGGCGTGATGCAGAATGTGGATATCCTGATCGAAGCTGCTGCACGGATGAAAGCACAGAAGGATGTCTGGTTCCATATCATCGGAAACGGCCAGTACAAGGAGAAGCTGCAGGGGAGAGCTGAGGAGCTGGGAATAGAGAACATCTCATTCTGGCCGATGCAGCCGCCGGAAGCTGCCCCTTCTATCTATTCAACAGCTGACGTAAATGTTATCCCGCTGGTAAAGAATGTATATCGCACTGCTCTTCCCTCCAAAACCGCTACCTGTCTCGCGTGCGGCCGGCCGATTATCTTCGCCATCGGACAGGATAGCCGCTTTGGTCAGAAGGCGGAGAAAGAGGCGGACTGTATTGTAGTTGAGAGCGATAAGCCCGAGGAACTGGTGCGTGCGATTCATAGCGTCAGAGCGAGGCAGGCTCAAGGCAGCTCCGCCCGCTTCTTTCAGGAGCACTTCCAAAAGACAGTGAACAGCAAAGCGTATGCTGATTTGATAACACAGAAAAGGTAAAGAATGGAATCTTATTATCTTGCAAAGATCCTTCGCAAAATGAATCTATCATCTTTCAACCATTGCGAAATTGATCCTACCGCGAAGGTGGACGCCGGGTGCGCTTTGGCCAAAACGAGCATGGGCAGGTATTCGTATGTCGGCGGCGGCACGAGAATCACGGATGCGGTCATCGGCAATTTCTGCTCTATTGGAGGGCGCTGCGGCATTGGCGGAGGGATTCATCCCACAGACATGGTTTCAACTTCCCCCGCTTTTCTGAGAGGGAGGAATATCCTCGGAAAGAACTTCGCCGAGATTCCGTATAACCCGTCTGAAACCGTTGTGATCGGCAGCGATGTCTGGATCGGCGAGGGCGTCTGCATCGTATCGGGCGTGAAGATCGGCGATGGCGCCGTCATCGGCGCACATGCTGTTGTCACCCGGGATGTAGAACCATACACGGTTGTGGCGGGAGTTCCGGCCAGAGAGATCAGGAAGCGCTTTGACGAAGAAACCATCAAAGAGCTTACGGCATTGAAGTGGTGGGACTGGTCAGACGAAATGCTGACGAAATACGGAGCGCTGTTTGACAGTCCCGAGAAACTGATAGAAAAGGTTAAGAGTGAGCGTAAATGAAGGTTGTGCATTTGTGCCTGGGGTGTTTTTACCCGGATAACTACTCATATCAGGAGAACTTACTTCCAAAGTTCCATAAGGAGCTGGGATACGATGTCGAGGTAATCGCGTCTACGCAGAGCTTCGATGAACACGGCAAGGTGTGCTTCCTTGATAAGACCGGAAGCTATCAGAATGAATACGATATCAAAGTTACAAGACTGCCGTATAAGTCAAACAGCTCTCTGGGACATAAGCTCAAGAGATACATCGGAACCTATGAGGCAATTGAGAAGGCATGCCCTGACATCCTGTTCATCCATGGCTGTCAGTTCCTGGATATCGATCAGGCAGTGAAGTACCTGAAGAAGCATCCTGAAGTAAAAGTCTTCGTGGATAACCACGCCGATTTCTCAAACAGCGCAACAAATTGGGTGTCGAAGAATGTGTTCCATAAGATCCTATGGAAGGGCTGCGCCCATAAAATAGAGCCGTTTACCGCGAAATTCTATGGAGTACTGCCGGTACGTGTAGATTTTCTGAAGGATATCTATGAGCTTCCGGCGGATAAATGCGAACTGCTTGTCATGGGCGCGGACGATGAGCTCGTGGAGAAAGCAAAAACGTCCGGCGCCAGAGAGCGGATCAGAAAGCAATACGGGATCGAGGATGACGACTTCCTTGTGCTGACCGGCGGCAAGATCGACCAATGGAAAACGCAGACCCTGCTGCTGATGCAGGCCGTTCAGAATATAAAGAATGAGCATGTAAAGCTGATTGTGCTGGGTTCCGTTACGCAGGAGCTTATGGATAAGGTGAAGGCCCTGGCTGACGGGAGCAAGGTGCAGTATATCGGCTGGATTCAGTCGAAGGATACATACGAGTATTTTGAAGCTTCTGACCTCGCGGTTTTCCCCGGCAGGCATTCTGTCATGTGGGAACAGGTCGTCGGGCAGGGCGTTCCGATGTTGGTGAAGGATTGGCCTGGCACGCACCATGTGGATATAGGCGGCAACGTCCGGTTCCTGAAACGGGACAGCGCAGAGGAGATTCAAGGGGAGATCGAGCGCCTACTGGAAAATCCGGACGCGTATAAGAAAATGAAGTCGGTCGCCCAAGAGAAAGGCATGCAGGTCTTTTCTTATCGGGATATAGCCCGAAGGGCAATTGATTTGAGCGGAGTATAAGAATGGAGCGAACACAGGATAAACGGAAGGGACTGTCAGCTTCCTGGCTTGTAATGGAATTGGCGGTTGTCTTTTCCGTGTTATCGCAAATCAATTCCGTCGCGCGTTTTACACGCCCGGCCATGTATGCGATGTGGATACTCGCAATAATAGTTGGGATCGCCAGAACCAAAGGCAACCTGAAAATTACGCAGTTTTCCGCGCGTTTTATTCTTGCCTATATTCTCTTCCTGATTTTTTGCGCGATTACCAGTATCATTGATACGCGGCATATTTCGGCCAACTATATTCGCGTGCTGATCGTGCCTTTGCTGGTCACAGTTGTTGGAGAGATGTATGCAGATGAGGACAGAGAGCTTTTTAACCGCTTAGGGAAGCTATATCTGATCAGCTCTGTCATCTTTGCGTTTTGGGTTCAAAGAACATATTTTCCTTCCTATTCTTCCTGGCTTAGCGCAAGGAGATATTTGTTCCAGTCAAAGAATTCGGCAGGTCAAATATGGGCTGCCGCTATCTTTCTGTCTTTACTGCTTGTACAGTATAAGAATCGGTTCCAGCGGGTTTTGGCGTACATTGCGTGTTTCTACCTGCTCGTCATGACAGGAATGAGCCAATGCCGTACTGCTTTGCTGGGAATGGCAGTTGCAACCGTGGCGTTCGCGATCTCCAGAGCGAAACATAAGGGAAGGTGGATCGCGCTGGTGGTGCTTGCGGCTACGGCGGCATGGTTTATCCCCTCAATCCATCGGTTTATAGAGCAGGCCCTGTTCCTGAATAAATACGCAGGCGCTGATCTGGATACGTTCTCAAGCGGCAGAATCAGTCACTATGAAACGGCTCTTGCAAGCTTTTTGTCTTCCCCCGTTATCGGCGTGGGACGGTTTTACGTGGATTCTTCCTATATTCTGATTCTGACGGAATCAGGCCTGATCGGATTCCTGCTGATAGAATGGATCTGGGTCAAAAAGATAGGAATGTGCTTCCGATACAGGGGAGAGTTTAATGGGCAGGTATTCCTGTTTCTGATGACCACGTTTTACATTATAGAATCGCTTCTGGAAGGCTTCCCGCCTTTTGGACCGGGTGTCAGTTCTTTTGTGTTTTGGTTTATGAGCAGTGTGCTGTTGAATAGAACAAGGGATGACAAAAAGATAAATGGGGCAGTAAAAGCGGAGGAAGAATGAGTAGTTTGAAAAAGAATTTCGGATACCAATTAGCCTACCGAATTCTTACTGTCATCACGCCCTTAATTACCTCTCCGATCATTTCGCGTGCTCTCGGTGCGGATAATTTAGGCATATATTCAGCTACTCAGGCCTTTGCAAATTACTTCATGTTTTTCGCCATGCTGGGTATTGATATATACGGACAAAGAACGATTGCTGCCGCGCGGGACAGAGGAGAACAGCAGCGTTTGTTTTGGGAGATATACTCGGTTCAGGCAGTTTCGTCCATAGTAGCTCTCGCAGCATATTTGATAGCTGTTATTATCTCAATTGGGCCCAGGACTACAGTTCAGATCATTCAGGGACTCTGGGTACTGTCATGCCTCTTAAATATCGGTTGGTTCTATTTTGGACTTGAAGAGTTTAAGGTTACTGTTACAAGAAATCTTGTTATAAAAATCATTTCTGTCGTAAGCATTGTGCTGTTCGTCAGGAAGCCTGAGCATCTGGCTTTATATACATTTATTATGGCAGGAGGAACAGCGGCGAGCGAACTGGTTCTGTGGTTATCTCTGCCTAAGAGAATCAGATTTGAAAAACCCACATGGAACAGAATACGCCCTCACATTGCGCCTGTTTTTAAGCTCTTTATACCGGTCATAGCTTTAAGCGTCTATCATATCATGGATAAAACCATGCTGGATGTTATGAGTACAGAAGCGAACGTCGGCTGGTATTACGCTGTGGATAAGATCGTTTACATCCCGCTGGGATTAATAATGGCTCTCAGCACTGTGATGATGACACGTGTTTCGCATGTGTTAAGCAATGGATCCAGAGATAAAGCAGAGAGCCTGTTGAGAAAGTCATCTGAGTTGACAATGTTCCTGACAGGTGCTGTTGTATTCGGAATTGCAGCGATCTCAAAAGAGTTTATACCCTTTTTCTTTGGCCCCGGATATGAACCGTGTGTAGAACTGATGTATATGTTTCTTCCGGTTTTATTAATCAAGGCGATAGGGGATGTAGTTAGATCACAGTATTTGATCCCTTCCAAAAAGGACAATGTTTACACGGCGGCTGTTATTGCCGGAGCTGTTACGAACGTTATTATTAATGTCATCCTTATTCCGAAATATGGTGCTAAAGGTGCGGTGATAGGAACATTGGCAGCCGAATTTGTTGTGCTTGTGGTTCAAGTCAGAGGCTGCAGGAAGGAAATACAATTCGTTGGTGTCTTTTTCAGCCAATCCTATTACTTGATCATAGGAGCGGCAATGACAGCAGTGGTTCGCGCAATATCAAGCAAACTCGTAAATATGCAGATCCTGGTTCAGCTGCTGATTATGATTGCTGCCGGAGCTGCGGTCTACTTGTTCCTGTGCTTTATGACATGGCTGGTAAAACAGGATAGTATTTTTTCGGGATACGCACGGAAACTGATATGCGTGATCAGACGGTAGGAGTATTTGAATAGGGCTATCAGATGACATGCGGCCCGCTCTTCAGAGATATGTTGGATGACGTGTTAAGGGATGCCCGAAAGTACAGTGACTCTGTTAAAAATATCAGGTAAGTAAAGGACGCATTCGTATGAGCATAAAAACAAAAGCAGCAGGCGTTTTTCGGAGCGCATTGACTCTGATTTCGCCCAGGCTCAACACAGCCGTTTCCTACAGGGTGAAGTTTGGCCGCAGGTGGGATATTGAGCATCCCAAAACACTCAATGACAAAATCCTGTGGCTGAAGTTCAATACCTATTGGGAGAATCCTACAATCAAGCAGTGTGCTGACAAGCTCAGAGTCAGAGATTATCTTACAGAGCACGGCTTCGGCGATCTGCTGAATGAGTTGATTGGCGTCTACTATAACGTGGATGACATTGATTGGGACAGCCTTCCCGACCAATTTGCGTTGAAGCTGAACGTAGGGTGCGCCTGCAACATTATCGTCTCTGACAAGAGCAAGCTTGATATCGAAGCAGCCAAGGCCAAAATGCGCAAATGGCTCAAGTCCAATTACTGGCTGGGCTGGTCGGAGATGCAGTACAAAGACGTCAAGCCATGCATTCTCGTGGAGAGGTATCTGGGCAGCCCGGACGGAACCTTGCCCGAGGACTACAAGTTCTATTGCCTGAACGGTGAAGCGAAGTACGTGATGGTCTGCGTCGACCGCGAGATTGGCAAGCACGCCGCGTTTTACTACTTTGACCGCGAATGGAACATGATGCCCTATTCGGAGGATTATTTTAAGGATCCGAATCGTGTTATCCCGAAGCCGGCGCATATAGAGGAAGCGTTTGAGGCCGCTGAGAAGCTCTCCGGGGAGTTCCCGTTTGTACGGACAGACCTCTATATCGTAAACGGCAAGGTATATTTCGGCGAATTGACGTTTACACCCTCTGCGGGCTTGGATCAAGGCAGATTGCCCGAGACAGATAGAATCCTTGGCGAGCAGCTGAAGCTGCCGGGCGATAAGCAGTAAAGGAGGATCTCCGCATGTCCTTTCATACAAGCCTTGTAAAAATCTAGAGGTCAATCTCAAATATGGCGCGCTTGATTTTCAACAGCTGAACAATGGCCCTCTGTTTGGAGACGATACCATCAAGATATTAAATGAAGTGTTTGGCAAGTAACCGGACGCAGCTAAGCATCCGGTCTCAAGTAGTGTACGAAGCAGGAATATAGCGTGGTCATCAAAAGATGATGGAGGTGCGTGATGACGATTAAGACAGTTGGCTTTCCTATTAGCCCGAAAGAAAATGAAAACAGAAGAGCTATTGTCCCCGCAGATTTGAAAACCTTAAAGCATCCGGAATGTGTTTACGTTGAGAGCGGCTTCGGCAAGGTTCTCGGCATTGATGATGAAGAGTATGAAGCGGTGGGATGCCATATCTGCTCTCATGAGGAAGCAATTCAGAAGGACATCGTTTGTGATCCGAAAATCGGCGACGCCGATTATCTCGAGCGGATGCATGAGGGACAGATAATCTTTGGATGGGTTCACGCTACCCAAAACCGCGACATTACAGATAAGATCCTTGGCAGCAAGCTGACTGCTTACGCCTGGGAAAAGATGTTTGAGATGGGCCGCCATGTGTTCTGGTTCAATAATGAACTCGCGGGCGAGGCGGCGGTGCTGAACGGCTTCCAGTGTTACGGAGAACTGCCGTACGGTTTGGAAGTGGCCGTTATCGGCAACGGCAACACCGCAAGAGGCGCCGCGAGAGTCCTGAACATGCTTGGCGCTCATGTCATGCAGTATAACAGGCGGCAGGAAGCTTTGCTGCGCGCAGAGATCGGTAAGTACGATGTAATCGTTAACTGCATTTTGTGGGATGTTAAGAGAACAGACCATGTTATTTACCGTGAAGATCTCAAGCGCATGAAGAAGAACGCCATGATTATCGACGTCAGCTGCGACCGCAACGGAGGAATTGAGACCTCTGTTCCGACAACGATTGAAAACCCCACTTATGTTGTGGACGGCATTCTTCATTATGCAGTTGACCATACGCCGTCATTCTTCTTCAAAACCTTCTCGTATGACAACTCAAAGGTGATCGCGCCGTATATTGAGCAGCTTATGACAGGGGAGATCGGCACAGTTCTTAAAGACTGCCTGATCATCGAAGAGGGCGTTATTGTCGATCAGGAAATCATCGAGCATCAGGGGAGATAAGCCCGCCGGAAGACAGAGAAAAGACTTTGCCCGGCGCTGCGGCAACAGAATGCTTCCGCAGCGCTCTGCCTGCCTTCAGCTCAATAAGCTCGTCCGTTCGCAGCGCCTTTGACTTCTTCGAAGGCTGCAGCGTCAGCGACCTTCAATGGGCGTGGAGCGGAGCTTGTTTGGCGGAGGAGCGTACCTGCTATCCTTGAATCTGTCAGATCAATTTCTATTTCAAAAAGGGAAGACACTATGAAAATCACAGTAGCTGGAGTGGGATATGTTGGCCTTTCACTGGCGGTCCTGCTGGCACAAAACCATGAAGTCACCGCAATTACGACCACCGATGCAAAAGCGGAAAAACTGAATCACTTTATCAGCCCCATTCAGGATGAGGAGATAGAGCGATTCTTTCGGGAAGCAAATGCCGGAGAGCGGAAGCTGGATCTCACGACCACAACGGATAAGGACGCCGCATATCGTTCCGCCGAGCTCGTGATTATTGCCACGCCTACAAATTACGACGATAAAGACCATTTCTTTGATACCAGCGCCGTGGAAGATGCTGTCGAACACGTCCTGAAGGTCAATCCCAACGTGTTGATCGTAATCAAATCTACGATCCCGGTTGGTTATACGGAGTCCGTAAAGGAGAAGTTCGGCGTAAAGAACATCATCTTCAGCCCAGAGTTTTTAAGGGAATCCAAGGCGCTGTATGACAACCTGCACCCAAGCCGTATCGTGGTCGGAGCAGAGGAGGAGCAGAGCAAAGAAGCGCGGATGTTTGCCGATCTGCTGCTGGAAGGTGCGAGAACCGAGGAGAAGAGAGCGGGAAGAAGCGAGCAAACAATCCCTGTACTGATTGCGCCTCCTACCGAGGCAGAGGCTATCAAGCTGTTCGCAAACACCTATCTTGCAGTCCGCGTCGCCTATTTCAACGAGTTGGATACCTATGCGCAGGTGAAGGGCCTGGATACCGCCAAGATTATCGAAGGAGTGTGCCTGGACCCGCGAATCGGCAATCACTATAACAATCCCTCCTTCGGATACGGCGGCTACTGCCTGCCGAAGGATACAAAACAGCTCCTTGCTAACTACCATGATGTGCCGCAGAACATGATCGAAGCCGTGGTCAATGCAAATACCACGCGCAAGGATTTCATAGCCGCGCAGGTTTTGGAGAGACACCCGAAATGCGTTGGCGTATACCGCCTTACCATGAAGAGCAACAGCGACAACTTCAGAGCTTCCGCGATCCTGGGCGTCATGAAGCGCATAGAGGCAAAAGGCATCCCTGTGATCGTTTATGAGCCGACGCTTGAGGATGGAAGCGCGTTTTTCCATTCTGCAGTCGTAAATGATCTGAAGGTATTCAAGGAGCGGAGCGATGTGATCCTCGCGAACCGCTTTGATGCGGATGCGCTTGGAGACGTCGAAGAAAAGGTTTATACAAGAGACCTCTATAGAAGAGACTGATACCAACACCTGATAAAATCTTTCTAAAGCTTTTTATCAGGTATTAGTATGAAGAGCAGAAGCCTCGCGGCTGCTTCGGGCAGACGAGGGCTGAAATGCCAAACGAACAGATGCATGACCATTGCCGTGCGTCGCAGAAGGAGACAAGGCACAATGAGTGAGTTTAACGGCGCAACGCTGATGATTACCGGAGGCACGGGATCTTTCGGCTCAACGGTACTGAAGCATTTTCTGACCTCCGATATCGGCCAGATCCGTATTTTCAGCCGCGACGAGAAAAAGCAGGATGATATGCGGCACGACCTGCAGGCCAGGTTTCCTGACCATGCGAAGAAGGTAAAGTTTTATATCGGCGATGTGAGAGATCCCCGCTCTGTGGCAGACGCCATGCCCGGTGTGGATTACATTTTCCATGCTGCGGCGCTGAAGCAAGTGCCGTCCTGTGAGTTCTTCCCTATGCAGGCTGTGAAAACGAACATCGAAGGGACAGATAACGTCCTGCATGCCGCCGTTGACGCCGGCGTCAAGAGAGTGGTCTGCCTCTCTACAGACAAGGCCGCGTACCCGATCAACGCCATGGGCATCTCCAAGGCGATGATGGAGCATGTTATTTACGCAAATGCAAGAGTTGCCGCCGAACGCGGCGGCACCGTGATTGCCTGCACTCGCTATGGCAACGTCATGTGCTCCCGCGGCTCCGTTATTCCTCTCTTTATCGACCAGATCCATAACGGCCAGCCTATCACGATCACGAATCCGGAAATGACCCGCTTCCTGATGAATCTGGACGAGGCGGTGGAGCTTGTCCGATTTGCCTTCAATCACGCCAACCCCGGCGACCTCTTCATCCAGAAGGCGGATGCGTCTACCATCGGCGACCTCGCCCGCGCCGTCCAGCAGCTCTTCGGTGATACCGGTACCAATATCATCGGAACCCGCCACGGTGAAAAGCTGTATGAAACGCTGATGACAAGAGAAGAACGTCTCCGCTCCGAGGATATGGGACATTACTTCCGTGTAGCAGCCGACAACCGCGATCTGAACTACGACAAGTATTTCGTACAGGGGCAGGTTCAGACCCAGGCCGATGAGAGCTATACTTCCCATAACACCGTCAGGCTCGATGTGGAAGGAACGGTCAAGAAGATTTTGACCACAGATTATGTACAGGAAGAACTGAAGGGGATCCGACACAACTAAGAGGCAGAGACCGAGAAGGACAGGCAATCCACAGCGGCGGCTGTGCCGGAGCACACAGGGGCAGAAGATGGACAGAAATATTCGGATAGGCAATAGGCCCCGGAAGATCGGAGAAGGACAGTGAACATCTTGGTAACCGGCGCGGCAGGAGCCTTAGGCCGCAATCTGGTTGAAAACCTCAAGGCAATCAGAGACGGGAAGAACAGAACCAGGCCGAATCTCGTTATAGATGAGATATATGAATATACGCGGAGCTCCGCCCCGGAAGAACTCGAACGATTCTGCACAGACTGTGATTTTATCGTTCATGCCGCCGGTGTGAACAGACCGAAAGAGCAGTCGGAATTCATGAAGGGGAACTTCGGTTTTACATCCGAACTGCTGGACTGTTTGAAGAGACACGGGAACAAGGCCCCTATCATGATCACATCTTCCGTACAGGCGACATTGTCCGGCCGCTTTGGCGATTCTGCGTACGGACGTTCCAAACTCGCCGGAGAAGAGGCAATGTTCCGCTACGGCGAAGAGACCGGAGCGCCGGTATATGTCTACCGCTTCGAGAACATGGTCGGCAAATGGATTCGTCCTCACTACAACTCCGCAGTGGGCACCTTCTGCTACTGTATTGCCAGAGATGAGCCGATCACGGTGAACGATCCGAGTGTAGAACTGGAAATGGTCTTCTTCGACGATCTCTGTGAGGAAATCTTCGACTGCATGGAAGGACATCCGCATCGCTGCCATTTTGAGGGTGCGGAAGCAGTGGCCGATGAGAACGGCCGTTACTGCCATTGCCCGGTGAAGCATAAGGCAACGCTGGGACGAATTGTCGAGCTGCTTCACCGGTTCCGCGACATGCCGGAGAACTGTTTCATCCCGGCGATCCCGGCCGGCAGCTTCGAGAAGAAATTGCTCTCCATGTATCTCAGCTATCTTCCCAGGGAGAGAAGCGTCTACGATCTGAGAATGAACTGTGATGCTCGCGGCAGCTTTACGGAATTGGTGAAGACCCTGGATCATGGCCAGGTTTCTGTGAACATCAGCAAGCCGGGCGTTACAAAGGGTCAGCACTGGCATCTGTCAAAATGGGAACTGTTCATTGTGGTCAAGGGCCATGGCCTGATTCAGATGCGGAACCTCCTCGATGATGAGATCGAAGAGTATGAAGTGGATGGTTCCCGTATCCAAGCCGTCTATATGAAGCCGGGTTGGACGCACAACATTATCAATCTGTCCGAAACGGAAGATCTTGTCACGATCATGTTTGCCAATGAGACGCTGAATCAGGATCGGCCGGACACGTACTTTGAGCCGGTGAAACGATGAATCATTATCTTTTCTCCACCATTCGCCGCGGAATGGGTCTGAGCAAGGAAGCGCTTGCTTTTACAGAAGAAGAGCTTGCCGATCTGTATCGGTTCGCAGCGAAGCAGTCGCTTCTCCCGATCGTTTGGCAGGGAATCAAAGAGCTGGATATTTCGAGCGAATGGAAACAGCGATTTGATACGGGCTGTGCGAAAGACGTGAGAGCGTATGTTCTGCGCCGCTATTCGTTGGGGCAGATCAGAGAAGCTCTTGACGGCGTCGGTATTCCTTATATCTTACTCAAAGGCTCGGTTATTTGCGAGCTGTATCCGGAGCCGTGGATGAGGACCAGCTGCGATATCGACATTCTGGTACATGAGGAAGACCTCAACAAAGCAGTCGAAACAATCGAGGCGAAGACAGAGTATAAGACCGAGAAAAAAGCTTACCACGATGTTTCCATGCTGAGTCAGTATTTCCACCTGGAGCTCCATTTCAACATCAAGGAAAACTCCGAGAAGATTGACAAGCTGCTGAGCGAAGTGTGGGAATTTGCTGAACCCACGGGTGCGGGAGCGCAGTACGCCTTAACTCCGGAGTATCAGATCTTCCATGTTGTGGCGCATATGTGTCATCACTTCCTGCACGGAGGTTTGGGAATCAGGCCGTTCGTTGATCTTTGGCTGCTGAGGAAGAAGACTCAGTACGACGAAGAAAGAGTCAGACAGATGTGTGATTCCTGCGGCCTGCTGAAATTCTATGAGGCAAGCAGTAAACTTGCGGCTTGCTGGATGGAAAATGAGCCGGCAGAAGGCGAACTCGAAAGCTTTGAGAACTGCTGCTTGCAGGGCGGCGTGTTTGGCTCACGTCAACAGGCAAACGCAATAAGACAAAAGAACAAAAAGGGGCTTGGCTATTTACTGAGCCGCGTGTTCATTCCGGACTATAATGCCCGGGAGTTCTACAGAGACAAATCCGGCAAAGAACATGGCTATCTCTACTATCAGATCAAACGGTGGAAAAGCTGGCTTGGAAAAGACCGGCGTGAGGAATTGCGGAAACAGACAAGGGCCGTGCTGACTACGGACGGAAAGGCGATTGCGGCAACGCAAAACCTTATGAAATGGTTGGAGCTGTGAGAGAATCGGAGGACTGACAAGTATGTACGAAGATGTGAAGTGGAAAGAAAACGGGAAGCTGAAGCTGCTCATTATTGTGGGCACCAGGCCGGAGATCATCCGCCTTGCAGCCGTCATCAAAAAGTGCAGAAAGTACTTTGACACGATCCTTGCGCATACCGGTCAGAACTATGACTATAACCTGAACGGCGTGTTTTTCCGCGACCTGGAGCTGGACGATCCGGAAGTCTATCTGGACGCTGTCGGAGATGACCTCGGCGCGACGATGGGCAACATCATTGACCGCTCTTATAAACTGATGGCGGCCATCAAACCGGACGCGGTTCTGGTGCTCGGCGATACCAACTCCTGCCTCTCCGTCATCGGCGCAAAGCGTCTGCACATCCCGATTTTTCACATGGAGGCCGGCAACCGCTGCAAGGACGAGTGCCTGCCCGAGGAGACCAACCGCAGGATCGTAGACATCATCTCCGATGTGAATATGGCGTACTCAGAGCATGCGAGAAGATACCTGGCGGATACCGGTCTGCCGAAAGAACGCACTTACGTCACAGGCTCTCCCATGGCCGAAGTGCTGCGTATGAATCTGGAGAAGATCCTTGCAAGCGACGTCCATGCGAGGCTTGGTCTGGAGAAGGGCAGGTACATCCTTCTGTCTGCCCACCGCGAGGAGAACATCGACACCGAAAAGAACTTCTTGTCCTTGTTTACGGCAATCAATCGCATGGCCGAAAAGTATGACATGCCCATCCTCTATTCCTGCCACCCCAGGAGCAAAAAGCGTCTGGAGACATCCGGCTTTGAGCTGGACAAGAGAGTGATTCGGCATGAGCCTCTCGGCTTCCACGACTACAACTGCCTGCAGATGAACGCTTTTGCCGTTGTGAGCGACAGCGGTACGCTCCCGGAGGAGAGCAGCTTTTTCACAAGCGTCGGACATCCCTTCCCGGCAGTGTGTATCCGTACTTCCACAGAGCGCCCGGAGGCGCTTGACAAGGGCTGCTTCATCCTGTCCGGCATCGACACGGTCGGCTTGCTGCAGGCTGTGGAGACTTCCGTGGAAATGCTCAAAAACGGCGATAACGGCATCCCTGTTCCGGACTATGCAGACGAGAACGTGTCCGATAAGGTTGTGAAAATCATTCAGTCATACGTTGGGGTTGTCAACAAGATGGTGTGGCGCAAATACTGAGAATCCGAGCCGGAGAACGATGCCGGCACAGAAGTGTATCAGAATCTGCGGCTTTGCAACAATGTTGGGTGCAGCGTGGCCTTCCGCCTCGCTGCACCGCATTTTGCTGGGCTTTTTATTTCCGCGAACGTATTGAGAAATGAGGGGCGCTGTGATATAATCCGCTCAGAAAAAAGAATGCAAAAGGAGATACTGCAGCTATGAAATTAGGAATCGTGGGTCTTCCCAACGTGGGGAAAACGACGCTGTTTAACGCCCTCACCGGTGCGAAGGCAGAGACCGGCAGTTATTCCAACGCCGCGGCCAAGCCCAATATCGGCACCGCCAAGGTGCCCGACGAGCGGCTTGACTGGCTGGCGGCGTATTATCACCCGAAGAAATACAGCCCTGCTACGATCGACTTCGTGGACGTGCCGGGCGTGGCCTCGGGCAGCAGGGGAAACGAGATTTTCCAGGCGATCCGCCAGGTGGACGCGCTGGTCGAGGTCGTGCGCTGCTTCGACAATGAGGACATTTTCCTTGAAAGCGCCGACGCGGTGCGTGACGCGGAGTCCTTCGACCTGGAGATGATCCTCGCGGACATCGAGATCGTGGAGCGCCGTCTGGAACGTGCCCGCAAGAACGCCAAGAGCGGCGACAAGAAATACAAGCGCGAGTGCGAGATGTGCGAGGCACTGATCGCCCACCTCGAGGGAGAAAAGCCCGCGCGCGATTTCCCCTTCACCGACGAGGACAAGGACATTCTGGCTGACGGCGGTCTCATGTCCGTCAAGCCCATCATTTACGCCGCGAACCTCGACGAGGACGGCATGAGCGACTACGCAAACAACGCGAATTTCCGTGCGCTGTCTCAATTCGCGACAGAGCACGGCGCGGCGGTGCTGCCGGTAGCGGCGAAATTCGAGGAGGATATTGCCGAGCTCGAGCCGGAAGAGGCGGAGCTCTTCATGCAAGATCTCGGCATCACCGAGACGGGGCTTGACCGCCTGATCCGCACCTCCTACGACCTGCTGGGCTACATCTCCTTCCTTACCGCGGGTGAGGACGACGTGCACGCGTGGACGATCGTGAAGGGCACGAAGGCGCCGAGAGCGGCCGGTAAGATCCACACGGATATCGAGCGCGGCTTCATCCGTGCGGAGATCGTGGCCTTTGAGGATCTCAAGGCCTGCGGCTCCATGGCCGCCGCGAAGGAAAAGGGCCTCTTCCGCCTGGAGGGCAAAGAATACGTTATGCAGGACGGAGACGTCACCATGTTCCGCTTCAACGTCTGAGAGAACAGACTGCTTCGGCTTGTCAAAAAAGTCCATACGGGACTTTTTTGACTGCGCTTCAGCCGCCGAGCATTTTGCTTGAGGCAAAATGCTGTAACCGGGAAAGCCCAAAATATCGGGCTTTCCCGGCGGCGGTTTCTTGTATTCGAGGCGGGCCTTGCCCCCTCGAGCTCCCCCCGCTGCTCTGTCATTTGTCATTACAGTAAAGATTTTTGACAGTCTCAAGCGGGATGAAAATGCAGGACGGCCGATGTTTCGGCTGTCCTGCTTTTTCCGGCTCAGGCGAGCCTGCCTTCGGCGTCCGTGTAGACGACCGGGGCTATGCCGGTGATGAGCAAAATCATGTCCGCGTCGCGCGTCTCGTGCCCGGCCCGGCTGAAGACACGCCGGAAGCCGAGCTGTCCGCTGAGATCCCCGTTTACCGCCGCGAGCGGCATCTGAATGTCGATCTCATGGCGCAGCTTTTCGTAGAGCTGCCCCGCGTCGCGCACGGTGCCGATCAGCCTCCCGTTTACGATCACGCCGTCCGCGAGCGTGACGCCCTGCGTGCGCTCCAGGATCGCCTCGGTGAGCGCCCCGGCCTCCCCGTCCGCGCGCCGGAAGCGGGGAACCCAGATATAGCGCAGCTCCGGCATCCCGGCCTTTTCGCCCGAGAGTTCCTCGGCGAGCCGCTGCGCGTCCTCGACGCACAGACGCAGTGTCTGCGGGTCGTAGATCCCCGGCACCTCGTGTCCGGCTACGAGCACATGGCAGCCGAGCCTTAGATTTGTTGCCGGCAGCAGCAGGGACACCAGAAAGAGAATGAGCAGCTTACGCTTCATGAAACCACCTCCCGGAGCAACATACCGCGCCGCGGGAAGGGCGTCAAGGCCTTCGACAAAAGCTCCCGCAAAGACGGAAAATCACTCCTGAACGGCGCTCTCCCACTCCGAGACGGAGACCTCGTAGGCCGTGCGCCGCTCAGGTCCGGCTTCGGTTTGCTTGAGGTAGACGCGGCTCTGCAGTCTGCCATCCAGCTTCAGCGCTTCTCCCATAGACAGCAGCGCAGCTCTGCGCGCGAGATGCCCCCAGCATATGCAGGGGAGATAGTCTGCGCGCCCTGTCCGGCGGGGGACAGCCAGCATCAGATCGCAGACCTCCCTGCCCAACGGCGTCTGCCGCAGGTTCGGCAGGCGGCAGAGCAGCCCCGAAAGGGAGACGCGGTTATCGTCCTCGCCCTCCTCAAACCGCAGCTCGCGTGCGAACACGGAGAGCACGAGCTTCGCCCCGACGCCGCTGCGGTTGTTGAAGCTGCGCAGCTCGCCCTGCACGCAGAGCATATCCGCTTCGCCGGGCTCCGCAGCGCGGAGCAGGCGCTCGCGCACGAGGACAGGGAGCAGATCCTCTGTCCCGGACAGGCGCCGCACAGACAGCAGCATCCGGTAAAAGCGCTCCTCCCGGACGCTGTGGGAATAGACGGGCTTTTCCGCGAGAGTCCCGCGGAGCAGGATCGCGTTGTTTGCTTCGCTCATAGGCAGATGCTCCTTTGCTTTGTTCACCCCTATCCTATTCCGCTCGGGGGCTTGCATATGCCGGGCAAATCGATTATACTAATGGCATCAAATTGAAAAAGGAGAGTACCTATGGAACTCAAAGATATCCTTGAAAAATGCGACCATACCCTTCTTCGGGTCGACTGCACTTCTGCCGAGATCCGCAAGCTCTGCGATCAGGCCATCAAATATCACTGCGCCAGCGTCTGCATCCCGCCCTGCCATCTGGCCGGCGCGAAGCGCTACGTCGGCGACCGGCTCACGCTCTGCACCGTGATCGGCTTCCCCAACGGCAACAGCACCACGGCGACCAAGGCATTTGAGGCGGCGGACGCGGTTGCCAACGGCGCCGACGAGATCGATATGGTCATCAACCTCTCCATGGTCAAGGACGGCTGCTGGGACGAGGTGGAGAAGGACATTGCCGCCGTGCGCAAGGCCACGGAGGGCAAGATCCTGAAGGTCATCATCGAGTGCTGCCTGCTGACGGAGGAGGAAAAGATCCGTCTGTGCGCGGTCGTCTCCTCCGCGGGAGCCGACTTTATCAAGACCTCCACGGGCTTCAGCAAAGGCGGCGCTACCCGCGAAGACGTTGCGCTCCTGCGCAAGTTCTCCCCGGACACGCTGAAGGTTAAGGCCGCCGGCGGCATCTCCTCCATCAAGGACGCGGAGGACTTCATCAATCTCGGCGCGGACCGTCTCGGCACCAGCCGCATCGTCAAGCTCGCTATGGAGCTGGAGAACGCAGAGGGAGCCCCGGACGAGAAGTACTGAGAGGGGGCCGGCTGCCTTGAGGAAGAATCGCTCGGTCAGGATCCTCGCGCTGCTGTGCGCGCTGCTGCTGCTCTGCGGCTGCGGCGCGGCCGCGCAGCCCGAATCGACGGAGCCTGTCCGGCCAGAGACCTCAGAGCCTTCCGCACCCACGGAAGCGCCCGCAGAGAGCGGGCCATTTTCCGCCGATTACGAGCTCGCCTGGCAGGCGCTGGAGGAGGACTATCCCTATCTCGATTATCTGCGCGGCAAGGGCGTCAATGTGGATATGATCCGCGAGAGGTTCGCCGAGCAGGTGAAGGATATCCGGGATGTGGACGATTTTGCCCGTCTCCTCGACAGGGTATTCAAGGGACTGGGGAACACCGCGCATCTTGACCTGGTTTCCCGGCCGTTTTTTGCCCTGATGTACAACAGCTATGTTCTGAACCCGGACCCGTTTCATGCGCCCTGGGCCGATACGATGCGTGAGGCCGCGCAGGCAGGCTATTACGCGGTCCCCGACGAAACGAACAGCGAGGAATACGACGGGTTAGATCACCGCCCCCCGGTGGGGGTCATGTATTACAAGGAATACCGCACCCTGTGCATCACGATGGAGACCTTTCTGGACACGCTCGTGGAGCGGGATCGGGACGTGATCTGGCAGGCTGTCGCCCGGTATCCGGAGGCGGAGCACATCGTGTTCGACATTACCAGGAACAGCGGCGGCAGCGACAGGTACTGGATGCAGAACATCGTCGCGCCCTTCGGGGACGACTACTCTGTGGACGCGCGTTTGTATTTCAAGGATTCGCCGCGCAACCGGCTCATCCTGGACGGATTAACGGAGAGCTGCCCGATCGCCGAGGCGGAAAACCCCGCCCCCTGGGCGGAGCAGTACGGGCTGGATCGGTATTTCACGATGACCATGGAGGTCGAAGGCCAGCCCAAGGTTCAGAGCGACGCGAAGCGCTGGGTCCTCGTCAGCGGCGTTGTGTATTCCGCCTCGGAGCAGTTTACGCAGTTCTGCAAGGCGACCGGCTGGGCTACCGTGATCGGCAAGCAGACCGGCGGGGACGGCATCGGCTTCGATCCGATTCTGGTGCTGCTTCCGGATTCCGGGCTGCTGTTTCGCTTCTCCAACACGGCCGGCGAGACCGCGGACGGCCGCATGAGCATCGAGGGCACGACGCCGGACGTCGAGCTGCAGGCTGCGGGCATCAAGTATTTCCTGCGTTATATCTCGGAACAGCAGGATAACTGAGCGCATGGCGGAAATGCGCCGCATCTTTCAAAGATTTTCCGCATAAAATGCAGCGAAAGGCCTTGACAAAGCGCCCGCCTGCTGTTATATTATTCAAGCTAAAACAAAGAAGGTACGGCATCCCCGTCCTCACCCGGCGGCCTCGGGCCAGCCGCGGTTAATAAAGGCACGCCCCGTCAGGGGGATCAGAGTGTTTTTATGCGCGGATGCTGTGCGTCCGCGCTTTTATTTTTCGGAGGTGTTTTCCATAGCAAACGCTGCTCATCAAATCAACGAAGAGATCATGGATAAGGAAGTCCGTCTGATTGGGGACGACGGCGAACAGCTCGGCATCATGTCTGCTGAGGAAGCGCTGCGTGTCGCCGAAGAGAGAGGGATGGATCTCGTCAAGATCGCTCCGGGCTCCAATCCTCCCGTCTGCAAGATCATGGATTACGGCAAGTACCGCTTCGAGCAGACCAAGAAGGAGAAGGAAGCCAAGAAGAATCAGCGGGTTGTCGAGATCAAGGAGATCCGTATGTCTCCGAGCATCGACACCAATGATTTTAACACCAAACTGAAAAATGCCCAGAAGTTCCTGGCGGACGGGGACCGCGTGAAGGTCTCCGTGCGTTTCCGCGGCCGCGAGATGGCCCATACGGAAATCGGCGTGACGCTGCTGAAGGACTTTGCTGCGCAGTGCGCGGAAGTCGCGAATATGGACAAAGCCCCGAAGCTTGAGGGAAGAAACATGTCCATGTTCCTTTCTCCCAAGCCCACCACCCCGGCGAAGAAGCCGGGCAAACCCAAAGCGCCGAAGGCTGAGGAGCCCGAGGCCTAACACACGAGAGGAGTTTACGATCATGCCCAAACTGAAGACCCACAGCGGTGCCAAGAAGAGATTCAATCTCACCAAGTCCGGCAAGGTAAAACGCGCCCACGCGTATAAGAGCCATATCCTCACCAAGAAGGACACCAAGCGCTGCCGTCGCCTGCGTTCCGAGACCTACGCCGACGTGACCAACGCTGCTACCATCAAGAAAATGATCCCTTACAAATAAGGGTTGACGTGAAATAGGAGGATATACAAATGGCAAGAGTTAAAGGCGCAATGATGACCCGCAAGCACAGAAATAAGGTGCTTGGCCTGGCGAAGGGTTACTGGGGCAACAAGTCCCGTCACTATAAGATGGCCAACGAGCAGATGATGAAGTCCGGCCGCTATGCTTACGTCGGCCGCAAGCAGAAGAAGAGAGACTTCCGTCAGCTCTGGATCACCCGTATTTCCGCCGGCTGCAAGGCCAACGGCATGAACTACTCCAAGTTTATGCACGGCCTCAAGCTCGCCGGAATCGATATGAACCGCAAGATGCTCTCCGAGATGGCAATCCACGACGCCGCCGCCTTCACCGCTCTCTGCGATGTGGCGAAGAACGCCCAGTAAGCCGGTCTCATAACAGCATGAAAAAGACAGCTCCGAAGGATTTCGAAGCTGTCTTTTCGTATATAGCCTGCAGAAGCAGCGTCCGGGTTCAGCGCTGCTTTTTCTGCCCGGAGCCCGCGAGGATCGGGAAGAAACGCTCGACGACCTGCGCCGCCGCAAGGCAGAGCGCGAGGACGAGCACTGTCAGGATCAGACCCTGCCAGAGCGGCCAGACGCTGGTATCGCCGATACGCTCGCTGCTGTGAAGGATCAATACCGCGTAAAGCTTTTCCAGGAGATTTGTGACGATACGGTGCGCCGCGAGGATCGTGAGCGTGCTGCGCGCCGTAAAGGAGACGAGCCGGGACGGCTCGCCGGGAAGCGCGGCGCAGGCGAGGCTGATCGCGGCGATCCCGGCAAAAGCTCCTGCATAGAACAGCAGCGGGGAGGCGCCGTAGAGCGCAGTGTTGACGTCGACGCCTCCGTTCGATCGGCTCGAAAACCAGAGCAGTGCCAGCGCGCCAGCGGCAAGCGGGAGCTTTGCCCAGAGGGCAAGCGTAAGGCGTTTTCCCTGCAGGCAGATCCCCGCAGCATAGAAGGGGGCGCAGAGCAGCGCCGAGCTCAGCGAAAAGGGGAGCAGCAGCCGCCGCTGTGACAGCAGCACCGCCAGGGCGGCGAAGAGCAGTACCGCGAGTGCCTGCAGCGTGGGTTTCCCTTTTCGGATGAGCGAGCTCAGCATCCGCGCGCAGAACAGCGAGGGTAGGAACCAGAGCGGCGCGTTGACATAGAAGCCGAAGCGCGTCTCTGTGCCCAGACCGAGCAGCATCCCGATCATCGGCCGGAGAAAAGCATAGCGGAAGCTGCGCGGGAAAAGCTCCGGATGCCGCAGGAAGGATACGGGAAACCACCAGAGATAGGAGAGCAGATACCAGAGCGCGTAGGGGATCAGAAGCTGCTGCAGGGAGCGGCGGAAGGTCTCGGCAGGGGAGCGGCGTTTGTCCAGCAGCCCGCTGAGAAAGAAGAAGAGGGGCATGTGAAAAGCGTAGATCATCCGCAGCGCGGCCTGTCCGGGTACGTCACAGAGATGCACATGTCCCAGCACGACCAGTGCGATGCCGATAGCGCGCGCACGGTCGATCCAGGCGATCCGGCCGCTCTGCGCGGGCAATAAGCTGTCCGCCATCCGACTCCCTCCCTTGCGTGTTTTTTCGCTCATTTTATCCCATTGCCCTTCACCTGTCAACCTTGCGCGGCGAAAGAGAATTGCCAGGCATTTACGCTTGCGTATCCCGACGCAACTGGTGTACAATATCGCCATGAAGACTACGGAACGGAAAAAACGCGGCGCTGCCGCCATATTCGCGCTCTGCCCGCGCCGCACGGCGCTGCTGCTGGCGGCTGCGCTCGTCGTGCTGCTGCATCTGGCGACCCGAAGGAATTACGCCCTGAACCGCGCGCTCTCCGAGCATGCGGTCCGTCCGCTGCACCGCCTCCTCTCGCAGATCAACGATGTGCTGCCCTTCTCCCTCGCGGAGCTGCTGATCGGCCTCGCTGCCGCAGCCCTTTTGGTTTACATAATATACACGATCGCCTGTCTGATCACCCGGAAGGGAAGGGGGGCGCGGCTGTACCGCTTCCTTGTGACCCTCGCTGCAGCCGGCATGAGCGTGTATGCGCTCTTCTGTCTGCTCTGGGGCGTTTTCTATTACGGGGACGATTTTATGGCGCGCAGCGGCCTGCCTGCGGAGAAGATCTCCACAGCGCAGCTCGCGACCGTCACGCGTTACTTTGCCGCCCTTGCCAACGAGACCGCGCCGCAGCTTCCTCGCGACGAGCGCGGCGTCTGCGCGTCCGACCGGGAGGAGATCCTTGCGCGCTCCGCGGAGCTGTACGCGCATCTGGAGCAGGTCTACCCCTTTCTGGAGGGGCCGGAGGTGCATGCCAAGGGCGTGTTCTTTTCCCGCGTGATGAGCTATACCGATTTCACAGGCTTTTTCTTCCCCTTCACCGCTGAGGCCAATGTCAATACGGACAGCCCCACCTGCTATTTCGCCTCGACGGTGGCGCATGAGCTGGCGCATCAGCGAGGCGTTGCCCAGGAGCAGCAGGCGAACTTCGTCGCCGTGCTCGCCAGCCTCGATTACAACGAAGCGGACTATGTCTATTCCGCGGCGCTGCTGGCCTATACGCACCTCTCCAACGCCCTTTACAGAGCAGACCCTGCGGCCTGGCAGGAGGTCTACAGCACGCTCAGCACGCCCGTTCTGCAGGACCTGAAGGAGAACCGGGATTACTGGCAGAGCTTCCGCACGCCGGTGCGGGCGGTATCCAACACGGTATACGAGGGCTTTCTGCAAAGCTACGATCAGCAGCTCGGCCTCAAAAGCTACGGCGCGTGCGTTGACCTGCTCGTGAATTATTATTATGAGATAGCGGAAGTCTCTCTCCCGGAGCCGGTCCCCAAGCCGCCGCTGCGTTGATTTCCGCACACGGCGAAGCGCAACTTCCGTAAACTCGTGAAAAGAACTTCCGTAAACTCGTGAAAAGAAAGCCTTGACAACTCGCCCCGAAGTCTATATAATAAACAGGCTTTCGGGGTGTAGCGCAGCTGGTAGCGCGCATGGTTCGGGACCATGAGGCCGCGAGTTCAAGTCTCGCCACTCCGACCAAAAAGGGACTCTGATTATGATACGATCAGGGTCCCTTTTCTTCTTTCCTTATCGTGCATTGTCTGTTATAATTATCTCGACAAATCGGGATTTGGAAGAGAGAAAACAGGCATGGAAATAACCGGGTAATCCGGATTTTTCAGGGGATGTGCGGTAAAATGAAAAAGCTATATC
>OCVV011073068.1_pt1 | contig 29699 bp, 22 predicted proteins | sample 1539721 | NCBI WGS metagenome assembly OCVV01 (sample SAMN02144230, study PRJEB22623) | gut metagenome | biome: sheep rumen | host: Ovis aries | place: New Zealand | reverse complement strand
GGAAAAACTTGCCATGCTGACTTATACAGCCCTTACGACTACTTCAAGAGTGAGGAAGAAGTAATTTCATGGCTCGTTGAACAGTCGAAGAAAGTGAATAAGAATAAAGGATAAGGTGGTAAGACACTATGAGATTTGATGATTTAGATCGTTGTCCATTTTGTGGCTTCGGTTCATTCTATGAAAAACAACAAGTAAGAGGAACAATAACTTATCGTATGAATTTTACTGTCGAAGAACGATATGAAGCCGATAATACAGATATGTACAATTCTCTCAGCTCAACAAACTCTGGAAGAGCGTATTGCGATGATTGCAATCGCTATATTGGTAACTATATAACAGGGGTTATAGGTAAAGAAGCGGAAAGGGTACTTAAAGAAAAGAATAATGAGTAGGTGATACAATGGAATATACAACATCGGAGATAGTTCTTGCAGTTATTATTGTCGGCTCTCTTGATAAGAAAGAGCGTTTTGAAAAAAACAAAGGAGAAAAACATGATAGTAGAAGTGATTTGTGACTGTACAAAATGTGAGAATAATGAGAACGGTTATTGCACTGTTGAATCCTTAGTCATCGACAGGGACGGTGAATGTATGTCATATGACGGTGACAGAACCCCAACTGAATCAGTGCAGCTTCTTCACAAATTGACAGTTACATATAATAAACTCAATAGTTGTAACATATCAACTAACGATATGATACCTATTATTCTGAAACAATATGCATTGCAGAACTACCCTGATACTATTCGGAATGGAGGATAAAAAATAATGTATAAATTAAGCGAACAACCTGCTTCAAGGATAATCTCAGAAATGCCTGACTTTTCATTTCTGAACGATACATATGTGTTCACAGTCAAGGAACGGTTTAATATTTCTGATGATTTTTATGAAGTCGGCGATCTTGTAGCCATAAGCGGTGCGAATAAAACTGCAATAGGTATCCTCCCATACGATACATTAAAGAAATGCAGATCTGACTGCTTCATGTCGTGTGTAGATAGGAAGGGTTCTGTTTTAGAAATCTCCTTAGAAGATTTCAGGAGACGGTTTGAGTTATCCGAATCGGAAACAGAGAAAGTCGAGAGCATCACAAACGATATTAAGCCTTTAAGAAGTCAAAAAAGTTCGGAAATGCATGAAATAAATTATGATCCTAACGATCCGGAAGATGACCTTGTATTATATATCTTTGGTTGCCCAATGGTAATTATTGCATCAATACTTTTAAATATGGAATTTCATAATGTGATAGCAGTGATAATCACTTGCCTGATAAACTTGTGGATCTTAGCGTGTTTAATCGGAAGAATCACTGAAAAGAAAAAGTACAATGTGCTAAAAACTAAATATCAGAAACTATATGCCGACTTAGACATGAAAAGAGCGGAAAAAGGAATGTTTATAGATGAGCAATGATATGAAGCAAGTCCAGAAGAAGAAAAAGATGATTTCCAGAAAATGATAGAGCAGTATAAAAATACACAATGAGCATTGTTCAAGCGTACCGGAGCGATTCGGTATGCTTCGTAGAGTGCTTATGCACCGATTCTTCGTTGCTACAAATAGCAACGATGTATTATAACCATTAAATTACAAGGAGGGATAGTAATGACTGATATTGAAAGAAGAAAGGGCATGGAAGTGTTGAAATTTGTAAAAAACGGAATAAAAGAGGTAGAGAAACAGGCAAATCTGAAAATATTATCTTTTGCAAGCATTGTAAGTGATGAGGAATCAGCAACGGTTTGTTTCAATGGATATAATGAAACACGATATGAGATCCCATATCAAATATTCATGACTATTCCTCAGAAGCGTATTATAATAGAAGTAGCAAGGGCATTGACAATTGACATTAATGATTATGGTATGGAAAGTTGCTACAAGTAGCAACGTAAAATAGGCAAAAAACAGGAGGTAATTCTATGAACAAGGTAATTCTGATGGGCAGATTAACTGCTGATCCCGAACTGCATAAAACAGAAAGCGGCATTTCAAAGTGTCGCTTCACTGTAGCCGTACCGGAGGACTACATTAATAAAGAAGGTAAAAGAGATGTTGACTTCATTGACTGTACAGCATGGCGGACAACAGCTGAATACGTAAGCAAGTATTTCAAGAAAGGAAGCCGTATCGCTGTAATAGGCAAGAACAAAAGCGAAACTTATGAGAAAAAAGGTGAAAGACGTTATTATAAATACGTTAAAGTTGAAAGCGTAGAATTTGCCGGATACAACAATCCGTCCTCAGATAAAGCTGATGAAGCTGACAGGGATTTCCCGGCGGAGTTTGATGAGATAGTATCTGAGGATTCTCCTTTCTGAAGCTTAATACTTGACTTTACGGTGATGATATGATATAATTTTTTTACATTATATTTTCAAGGAGGTATTCAAATGAAAAGCAATATGGGCAAACAAATCAAAGACGTTGGTTCGCTTTTTTTGGTTGTAGGCGCAATATTAGCTATGGCTGTCTTGTTCATCTTCGTTGCTGGTGACTCATCCCCACTTGGTCGATTTATTAATGATAAATTCTTTTTCATCACCGTAGGTGGTCTATTATGTTTTCTGATAGGTATTATTGTTCGTAGTATTGGAAAGACAAAAGAAGCAAAAGAGAATGAGCAGAAATAAATAACAATTGAATACATATTATATAAGGCTTTAGTAATTAAACTAAAGCCTTTTTTATATCCACTCGGAGGTGATATATATGAATATGGGCGATGATATTGCCGGAGCTGTTGTTCAAGTCTCAACAACAGCTGTAGAGGAAGCTGCACACGTAACAACTTCTGTTATTGAAGCCATATTTAAGTTTCTTCACTATATGGCAGAACTTGACAGAGAAAAGCGCAGACAGAAAACAGATGTTACTAACAAGGAAATCACAGAACTGAAAGGCGGAAAAGTCCAGATAAAGGATTTAATGTCTCATTGCCGTGAGACAGGCGAACAGCTTGTAACATCAGAAATCGGTATGACAAAGGATGATATGCAGTATATCAACTCAAAGGCTAAGAGCTATGGTATACCTATTGCATTCCGAAATGAAAAAGGTAAAGATAATATATATGCAAGTATAAGAAAAAGTGATCTTCCTCTATATAAAAAATGCTTGCTGGAGCTTGACAAGGAAAAACTTGCGACAAGACCGCAGGAGCTGTCAAACTTCAAATGCAAGGAATGGGAGATTCCTTTTATCAATGCAGAACTGAAACAGCATGATCTTTCAGCTCAGTTTGCTCAGACAAAAGATGGTGAGTTCTTTGCAATGTATGAATCAAGGGATGCAAAAGCTATCGAAATAGCTCGCTCAGAATTCGTGCGTAAGGCTAAGGAAGTTGAAAGCAATATTGAGTTCGACAAAGACGAAAAAGGTTTCTTTATTATCAGAGACAAGATATCAGGAAGGGCCCATACATTTGATGAAAATCCTGATAAGAAGTCTATTTCCCGAGAATTAGAAAAGCAATTCGGTTACGATAAAAATAAGGCTAATATCGCAGCACAAAAATTTGGAAAAGAAATGCTTGTTGGTGAAGAAAAGACAAAGTATTTCAGTGATGATGTAAAATCGAATTTTTCTTATGTATCAAAGGTATCATGGAAAGACGAAAATATACTTGCAAAAGCGTATGATTGCTATTATGTTACTCCGAAAGAAGATGGAGTATCAAGAATAGTTTTCCAAAAGGATGATGGAAGCTTTGCTATCCTGAATCCTCCACGTCAAACTAAAGCTATAATGCGTGATATCCTTAAAAAGCAGCTTGGTATAACTGATATCAAGGAGCTGAACGCACTTATAGCAAAGGCTGAACACGTTTCAAAGGTAAACGCACAATACAGGAAAGTATTCGGAAACAATGAAGATCTTCACGTACATGATGCATCATTTACAAAAGAAGCATTTGATATGTCAGATCCAGCAGTTGTTTCAGGGATGCTTCGTACCGATGAAGCCGGAAACACATTTGCAAAGGCACAGCCTATTGACAGCATATCAACTGAGATAGAAAGAAAAGGCATAGACCATTTTAAAATCAGAAGTACAGCTTTATCTACCGAAACAGATCAGAATGGACAGCAGCATAGCGTTCCTCAGATGCAGCAGCTTGTCCTTTCTTTTTCAAATAAGAAAGCTGCTATCGAAGAACTGAAAGAGATGTACATATCTCAGGGAGTTCCTGAATCAGCAGCAAAGGATATGGCTAAGAGTGTGTACCGTAAAGCTGAACTGCAAAATGCTGAACCGGTTATCGCCATTGAGCAGACCAAGGATGCCAATATAGCTTTAATCAGTGGAAATAAAAGAGTGGTTGTATCAGCATCTGATCGTGATAAGGCAATTGAAACAATTTCAAAAGAATATGGTATTCCTGAAAGCGATGCAGTTACTATCATGGAAAAAGCTGATGAGATCGTTGTTACAAGTAGCAACGAGCATATAGCTAATTACGGTGTTGTTAAGGAAATGACAAGAGAACAGTTTATAGCTGCTGGACTGATAAAAAATGATAATAATGGTACTGTAAATAATTCTTATCTTGTATCATCCTATACCCAAAATGAGAATAATGGAGATCAATCATGGGATAATGATGAATATCTTCTTTCAAAAGACAATCATTATTATTTATTCCATGACTCAGGATATGACTCAAAGGTTGATAAATTCTATGAAGTGTCAGCTGAAAAGGCAACCGAATTTGTTAGCGAACACGGTATTTTAAGTAACAATGTTGAATCAACCGTTGCTATAAGTAACAACGATATCTCGTTTGACACAGCAATGCAAAACGGTCATGAATTCCATCCAGAGGGCAACATCCTCAGTAATGGTGCTGATAAACTGGGTGATAAGCTTTATGATGTAGTGGATGAAATAGAGGAAGCCACATCACGGGGAGGTAGATGATATATGTCTTCACCTCGCCCGAAACCACGTATAACAAGAACAACAGTTATTATATATGCTGCTGTTACATTTCTTGTTATAGTGGTATGTGCTTTGATTGGCTGTGCAATGGATTTTTCGTCCAATATAAACGGAACAATAGATTATAGCAAAATGGGGATAAGCTTTCAAAGAGCTACAAATAATGGTGAATATATAATGCGCCATCTTATAGATAAGGATAGCAATGTATGTAAATTGACCTTTTTCGGTCTTATATGCGTTGCTATTTTTATTGCCTATAAGTTTTCTACACCTCAGAAAAGGCTTCATCGTCAGGGAGAGGAACACGGTTCAGCTAAGTGGGGCGATGAAAGAGAAATGCAAAGCCTTGCTGAAAAAGAAAAAAAGCCTGAATTCAAACCTGTTCTCCGTGACGAAAAGAGAGTGTTTGACAGCAAGGGGAATTTCGTAGGCTTCACCATTGATAATAACATCATTATCGCTGACAAGCTAAAACTTTCGCTTAATACATGGCAGCATAACCTTAATCTGAATATGTTCATAATCGGTGATTCAGGTTCAGGTAAGACAAGATACGTAGTTAAGCCAAATATTATGCAGCTCAACACTTCATACGTAATAACCGATCCAAAAGGTGAAATACTTGCGGATACAGGAAAAATGCTCTTAGAAGCCGGGTATAAAGTGAGAGTATTCAATACTATTCAGATGAAGCACTCCAACAATTACAACCCTTTCCATTATGTTTACGATCCCGAAGGAAATCCATCAACACAGGATATTGTAAAAATGGTCGATGTTCTGTTTTCATCAACTAAGGTTGACGGAGAAAAGGAAGATTTCTGGTCGCAGAAAGGTAAGTCACTGCTACAAGCAATTATATTTCTGCTGTTTGAGGAAAGTGAATATAACGCTGAGAAAGATGAAAATGGAAAGATCATCGAATCTACCCGTGATAAGAGAAATCTGAATTTCTTTGCCGTTACAGAAAAAATGCGAAAGCTGGTTTATCCGCCTAAAGGAAAACGTGACGGTTTCTTTTTAGCCAGAGAAGATGATGAAACAGATGAAGCATATGAAGAACGCAGAAATGAAGCTTTCCTTTGTCCTTTGGACAAGGACTTTATCGAGCTTGAAAAAAGAAAGCCTGATTGTCTGGCTTTAAGAATGTATAAGGAAGTGCGTAATGCTCCTGAAGAAACAGGACAGAGCTTCCTTTCTTCTGCTAATGTAAAGACGTTCATGTACAACTTAGAAGAAGTTCAGAATTTAAGCTGCTGCGACAATATTCATCTTGAAACTATTGGCGATGAAAAAACAGCATTATTCATTATAGTTCCGGCAACAGATAAGACCTTTAACTTCATGGTATCTATGTTGTATACTCAGATGTTCGATGTTCTTTCAAACAGAGCGAACTTCAAATATGTCAATAAAGGAAAAAGACTTCCTGTTCATGTCAGATGTATCATGGATGAATTTTGTAACATTTCGCAGATCCCGGACTTTGAAAGCGTAATCGCATTTGTGCGAAGTATGAATATGTCACTGAATGTTATTGTTCAGACATTATCGTTGTTCAAATCAAAATATGAAAAAACATGGGAGGGTATTATCGGTTGTTGTAGTACCCTTTTATTTATTGGTGGTAATGAGGATACAACCAAAAAGTACATTTCCGAAAACCTCGGAAAAGAAACAATCGATGTAAAGAGTTCAAACAAAACCAAAGGAAAACAGTCAAGCACATCCGAGAACAACAGCATTTTAGGTCGAGAGCTGCTTCAACCAAATGAGGTCGGTTCGATTCCCATTGATGAATGCTTGATTATCATGCGTTCTCACAATCCGTTTCAGTGTAAGAAATACCGCCTTGAAAAACATCCTAACTATATTTTTCTTGCGGATGCTGCTAAAACGGATGAAGAACGGATGGAAAGAACATTCCAAATCAGTTCAATTCATGCCGAGACTGTGAAAGAGCTTAACTACGTTGCTACAAGTAGCAACGAAAAAAGTTCAGGCATTGATTTAGAGAAAAATCCCGTTGTTGAAAACAAAAAGGCTGAAATTCCTGAATTTGACTCTATCACAGAAACGGTATTGATTGATATAAGCGGTTCAGAAACAACGTATATCGATGAGATTACTCTATTTGAGAATCAGGATATAAAGATTTACGGTGATGAAGAACTTACAAATGACGAGATCGCATACGAAGAAGTCAACTTTGAAATGGAAAGATTTGACTTTGGAGAGTCGATAAGGGGAAAGGAGGAAAAAGAATATGAAAATCAGGAACAGGTCACGCCCGATTTAATCAATCCAGATGGCAGTATAGATGAAGCCGTTGCTACAAGTAGCAACGATTCTGAAAACGCACAGGAATATGAAGTTCCTGAAACAGCGATTACACCTATTGAGGGATTAACCTCGGATAATATAAGTGATGTCGCTGTATCTACATCCGAAAATCCTATCACATCTGATATTATTTATGAAGATGATTATGATATGGATGATTTTTTCACGAACATTACATAAATGGAGGAATTTAAAATGAAAAAGTTTATTTCACGTATAACAACAATGCTTATGGCAGTATTTACAGTTGCTATTATAGCAGCAGTACCAATGTCAGCATCCGCAGCTGATAATGACATAGTTGCTCTTGCAGTCAGCGAAGCAAATACAGATACCGGTTTCTCAGTAGACGAAAATGGTGTTATTACACTTTCGCCTATGGCAATGGCAAGTTATGATGCAGCTCCGGTCATTCAGCAGCTCGGTAACGGACAGCAGCAGCAGCAGAGTGGCTCAGGATCAGGTACAGCTGATACCGCATATTCAAATGTTATGAACTTCATCGTCACATGGATTCGTCGTCTTGGTGCAGCAGTTGCTTTATTCGGTGGTATTATGTTAGCTCTCGGCTTTAAGGATAACGATGCTGACAGCAAGGAAAAAGGTATCAAGACAATGATCGCCGGCTTCGTTGTATGGGCAATTTGTGCCGGTATCAGTATGTTTGATCTGTTCTCATAATATAAGTACTAATATTCTGCCCTTGTTACTGCAAGGGCAGAACGCTATTAAGGAGGTAAAAATGGAATTATTATCACATTTTTCCGCTTTACTTGCAATTCTTCCAACTCCATCCGGAGGTACACCAAATGCAGCAGCAGCATCTTTAATCAGTACCTTATCCTTATGGATAGCAAGAGTAGGAGGACTTGTAGCTTTTGTAGGAGCTATAAAACTTGCTCTTTCAATCAAGGACGAAGGTTCAAAGGAACAGATGTTGGCAGTTCTTGTTATGGTATCGGGCTTTATGATAAAAGCAGCAGTACAGAATCTTGGCGTTTTCAACATACCGGCAACATACAGCGTTCAGGCATCAAATGCAGAATTTCAATCGATTCTGAGTTTTATAGGTAAATGGACAAGACGTGTTGGAGCGGTTGGAATGCTTTTCGGTGCGGTCAATATCGGACTATCGATCAGCAGCAATGATGCTGCTCAAAAAGTTAATGGTCTGAAGTCGCTCAGTTCAGGCGGTATAGTTGTTGCTGTATCATCTATTCTCAGAACATTTGTGTAAAGGAGGGATATAATGTACGGGGTATTATCTTATCCTCAGTATCAAAGACTAAAAAAGCTTCATAAGAGAATATATATGATAGTAATAATATTTGGTTTAATGATGATATTCACACCAGCTATGGTTGTTCATGCAGATCTATTTGGTTTCTATGTACCTGATGTGTATGAGGAAATTACTACAAATGTAAAAGAAACTAATGATATTCTTGCTCAAGCCTTTAAATTGCCCAAAACCTCACCTTATACTGTAGTTAATTATATTCCAGCTGGAACTGGAAGTTATTCAGCGGCGGTTGCAGTTCGTAATGCTTCAAAAACAACGGCTCTTGTAGTTGCAACATTGTTGTTGATGGTTGATTTCTTTCGTAAATCAATAAATTTTGAATGGGCTTCAAAATGGGAGAACATTCTTATTTTTCTTATAAAAATTCTTTTAATAAAGCAAATTATTCAAAATGCTGATGTTATTGTCGGACAAGTGTATTCTATGTTTAATTATATAAATAACGCAGCAACAGGAGCGACAAGGACATACCTTCCATGTGATGACATAGAAACATACAATGCTACGGTGAAACAAAGCTTCATAAAACAAATCTCCAAAGGTTGGTGGGACTATTGGTATGATAAAGGTGCTGGAAATACTACCGATAATTATTCTTATAAAATCTCTTTAAATGCTGTAAAGATGTTTTATCCTAATGCAACTCTTCCTGCTGTAAAACAATTCAATGATGTTGATACATTTGTTGATGCATTTCCATCTCCAACGAAAAATATCAATTTTTTTCCAACTTGGGAAATGGCTAAATTACAGCCTTTATTCCTTATTATGAAAGCAATAGCTTATGTAGTGTTTGTTGTTGTAATAGGTCGTGTCTTTGAATTAGCGGTGTATACCATATTTGCGCCATTGCCATTAGCTACATTTGCGTCAGAAACATCATGCGAAGTAGCTAAAAACTTTTTGAAAAACTATATAGCAACAGTAATACAGGTGGCAGTTATAGCTGTTATGTTTATAGTATATGGTGCTGCAACTACGTATTTTGTCGCTCAGACTGGCGGACTGAAGCTTGTCAATTTCATTATACTGTGTGCATTGGGACTTGGAGTAATTAAGTCAGGTACGTGGTCAAAGAAAATCTGCGGTATAGGTTGACACAAGTAACAACGGGAGGTTAACAATGTTAGAAGTAAAGATACCCATTGAAATACAGGGATACAAGTCCAAACTTATAGCCGGTCTGTCGCTCCGCCAAATAATTGCAATAGGCGGAGCTATTATAACGGCTTTGCCTATTGGTGTGTTGGGACAAGATCGTATTTCATCGGACATATTACCTTGGTTCATCATCCTCGTTACTGCACCTTGGGTGCTATGGGGATTTGTAAGTTTTCAGGGAATGAAGTTTGAAGAATACATTCATTCGTGGCTGAACTATAATTTAAATCCTAAGAAAAGAGTCTATGAAGATACTGAGGACAGCCTGTTACAAAGCTTACATGAAGAAATGCTTGAAGCAAGTATATTGAAGCAGCGAATAGAAAACGGAGAATATGAAGATGAGTATAATGATCAGGAGGAGGGAGATTATTAAATATGAGCTTATTTAAGAAAAAGGATAATAGTGGTAACACAAGATCCGCCAAAGAAAAGGATAAAGAAAGAGATGTAAAGACGAATAAAGCCAAAAAGGAAAAGACTCAGAAAGAAAAGCGTAAAATCAAGCGTACAACAATACAGACAATGCCATATGATTGCTTTGTTAGCAATTATGTCATGTTAAATAAAGTAGGATTAAAGGTAGGAAAGCAAATCGTTAACCTATACTCCAAAACATATCTTGTTCCGGATATCAATTATTCATCTGTTCCTGTAGATAAACAGCGTGAATTACAAAAAATATATATTGAGATGCTTAATGGTTTTGATGATACTGCAAGTTTACAGATATCAATTCTGAATACGCAGATCAATAAAGAGGAATTTACTCAGAAAATTCTTCTTAAAGATAAAGAGGATGGTCTTGATGAAGAACGTCACGAATTCAACGATCTTCTTAATGATAAGATCATTCACAGTCAGAACGGCTTACAGTGCAGAAAGTTTTTTACAGTTACCGTAGCTGCAATAGATTTTGATACAGCTAATACAAGATTCTTCAATATTGAAGCTCACATGATAAATTGCTTAACTCGCATGAAAACGGAACTTATTCCTCTGACTGCAAATGACAGGGTAAGGCTTATGGCTGATATTCTCAGGGATGTTGATTGTAAGATACTTCCTTGTTCTCGTGATGAGTTTGCAAGGAGAGCAGAAAAACAGCATTGCTGTCCTGAATACATTGAATTTAAAAAGGATTATTTCCTTTTCAATGATAAATATGCTCGATGCATAGCTATTCAGAAGTATCCGGCTTCCATAATCGATACAATATTCAAAAGTCTTATAGAGCTTAATCAGTCGATGATAATCACAGAAAATCTTGACTTTGTAGAGCAGTCAGAAGCTATCAGGCTGCTTGAAAGAAAAAATACTGATATGAAACAGGAAGCAATTATGAAAGTCAGACGTTCTTCCGAAGCTGCTAAAGGTGCTTTTGTTGATCCTATTGAAGGAACACAGCTCCAGAAAGATATGGAACAGGCACAGGCATTCCTTACAGATCTTCAGGAAAAGAATGAAAAAATGCTTCGTGGTCATATCATAATAATGCTTACCGCAGACAGCTATGACGAGCTTGAAAAGAATACAGATGCTTTGAAGATCGTTCTTCGTAAATATCAATTACAGCCAATGAAATGTGCCGGGCTTCAGGAAGAAGCATTTTTTAGTGTGCTTCCTGTCGGAAACTCCGCATCCATTGACAAGGAAAAAAATTTACAGATAAGAAGAACCTTATCTTCATCTGCCACATCAGGTTTTATGCCTTTCAATTCAAAGGAATTACTTCATGAAGGCGGTCTTTACTACGGACAGAATAAAATGACTCAGAATCTGATAATATTTGACCGTAGAAAGCTTAAGAATCCGAATGGTTTTATTCTCGGTGTACCCGGAAGTGGTAAGAGTATGACAGCCAAACTTGAAATTATTTATTCTGTACTCCAGACAGAAGACGAAATACTTATTCTTGATCCGGAGGGAGAGTATACTGCACTTGCTGAAATGCTCGGCGGAGAAGTGATATATATTTCAGAGAATTCAAAGACACATATAAATCCTCTTGATCTCATAGAAAATCCTGTTACAGACGATAAGGATGAGGAAAAATATGATCCTATAAAGGCAAAACTCAGCTTCCTGTTATCATTTTTCACAACGATTATGGGAAATCAGGAGATGAGTCCTATTCAGAAGACAATAATCGATAATGTAATGCGTGAAACATATAAGAATCATAAAGCTCCTACTTTTAAGGAATATTATGAAGAACTTGAAAAATATGAAGAAGCTGCTGTAGATGAAGTAAAAGCATCGGCAAGATATCTCAAGCAGACGTTACATCTTTATGTTCACGGTTCGATGAATGTTTTTTCAAATCCGTCAAATGTTAACATCAACAAGCGACTTGTTGTATATAACATAAAGGAACTTGGTGAAAACTTACGTACTTTAGGAATGATGATCGTGCTTGAAAATCTTTGGGACAGAGTTGCAAAGAACAGAGCTAATAACACTGGTACACGTATCTATATCGATGAAATGTATCTCATGTTCAAGTCAGAGCAGTCAGCAACATTCTTTTATGAGTTATACAAGAGAGCAAGAAAATGGGGCGGTATTCCTACGGGAATCACCCAGAACGTTGAGGATTTGCTCCGTTCAGAAGAAGCTCGTTCCATGCTTGCAAATACTCAGTTTGTGGTAATGATGTCTCAGAACGCAACAGACAGAGAGCAGCTTGCACATCTTCTGAAAATCTCTAACGATACAATGGACTACGTTACTAACGCAAGGGCTGGCAATGGTCTGTTGTATGCAGATGAATACGGTGTTATTCCGTTTGACAATCTATTTCCGACAAATACTCATATCTATGAGATCATTACTACTAAATTTGGTGAAGAGAATACAGGAGAAAAAGCAGTTTAATATAATGGTTGTTATTTGTGTCAACGAAGAATAGAGGTGAATATCAATGAAGCCATTACGTTATGCTGCTAATAAAGCAGTATCAGGTGTTCGGAATGTCGGAAATAAGCTTAATCCAATAGATAAGCCTATAAATCAAAATGATACTGTTGATACCGGAGTTGAATCGCTTAGGCTTGGATACAGAACAGCAAAAAAAGGAAAAAAAGCTGTACGTGGTGTTAAGCTGCTGTATAAAGCTCCTGTTACAACTGTTAAGGTAGCTAAGGTTTCTGTAAAAGTCACAGAAACCATAGTTGCACATATAGCAGCTTTTCTGCTTAGTCCTGTTTTCTGGTTATTAGTATTCATATTACTTTTTATTACTACTCTGATTATTCCACTTGTTATTATACTTGCTGGCGGTGGTGCTGCCGGAACAACAAAGTCAAAAGCGTATGGCACAGCTGCTGGTTCTAATCAATTTATTACAACAGCATTCGTTGATGCAGAGAATTATTATAATATCGCTTCTGACAACAAGAGGAACGAATTCAATTCTTTGATAGACTCATTATACTTCAATACGAATGATCTGGTACATTCAGACCTTGTGTATATGAAGTGCAGTCATGACGGTTCAGAATATCAGACAAGCCTTGCTACGGATACAAGAAAACAACAGCTTAAAGATAAGTTCATTAATTCGCTTCCAAAAGCAGAAGCAATTGCGCTTGTATATGTATATCTGGAAAAACAGCAAAATAATGACAATAATACAACAGGCGAGATATATGAGGTGGAATTTACACAGCAAGCGTTCGATGATCTTCTGGATAAGATGATTTCATGGACAGAAACAATATATTCCCGTCAGGAATGCCCCGGTCATGACTGCACAAGAGATCCTCATCTTTTCGATGAATGGAAGGATTATGAACACCGTGAGAATGAGTGCTATAATTCATTTAACCCCTATTGGGATGCTTATAATGGCTATATCTCAGTAGATGAATGGTGGAACAGGTTCGGCTGGCTGATGAACGGAAATTATCCATATTTTGATAATGATGGTAATGATTATCGTGACTATATTTCGTCAAGGTGTGAGTATAATCATAATATGGCAATGGATGCTAAATCCAGATACGAAAACTCCAGAGTATGTGTTCATGAACATAATCTTCATTCGATAGGACTGGATATCATATCAAAAGAAGCAGTTATGGATTCATGGGGATTTGATGAGAATGATAAACAATGGGTAGAAATGACATATCAGTTCTTCATTAACAATCCCGATATACAAACAAACTGATAGAAAGAAGGAATTAAATATGACTTCTCATTCGGAAAGAGTAGCTAAAGTCAGAGCCTATTTTGAAAAAAATAAGCTTTTCTCACTTGTAGTTGTAGTTATTGCTATTGTCATTATAGGCAATTTTATTATGAACGGAATAACTGCAATAAAAGGAAAGGATAAACCGACTTCTTCTGCATCTGAAGAAGTTGTGGAGAATACGGAACAATCCGCTGATACAAATAACAATCAGGAAGAAGAATCATCGCACTGGAGGTTTTACTGGATAGATCTTTGGGTATTAGTTGGTGGCGGTGGCTTTTGTGTTGTTAAAATACTGCAAGAAAAGAAGAAAGCGAGGGAGAAATTACAATGAATTATTTTTGTCGTGCCAACTGTGTAAGTTCTAAAGATAAAGCAATAACTACATATATTATTTTTACAGATGAGAAAAATCTTATTCTGGATGAAGATACTCTTAAAAATAATCAGCAGTTTAAAGAGTTTTTCAATGATTATAAGCCAAAAGTGGTGTATGTTGACTATTCTGTTTACAGTACTGATGAAAAACTTGATAACAGTATGCAGCCTGAGACTTTTGAAAGCATAATCAACAGCAATGCGACTTTTTATTCACAGGGTGAGCTGACAGTTGAAAGAAAAAGTAGGGCGGTAAAGAAAAAGAAAAAGTCAACGGGCAAGGCTGTCCTTATATGCTGTCTGTGCGCTTTGATAGCAGCTGGCGGTGGAGTCTTTGGTGGTTATCAGCTTTTTAATTACACGAAAGCAACATCATCGACTATTGCTGAGCAGAAGTCGGTTAATGAGGATGGAATGATTATCCCTGAACAAATGGCTTTAGAGCCTGATTCAGAGCAGATAACAATATCAATTGACCGTTCTTACTCAGCTGTTCCTACAGAGGACTTAGAGCTTAAAGGATCAATCGTTGATGGTAAAGCATCGATAACATTGCCTGAATTTGACAAGACTGATTTTTTCACTCATGTTGCCGGATATACATGGGGATTTTCATCTATTCCCGATGGTAAGAAAATCGAGTATTACGGCGGTCAGACTTATGACTTCACCGAAAATACTAAGCTGTATCGTGTTCTCGTCAAATATGGCGGCGGTTCAGGAACTAAGGAAGATCCGTATCTAATTGATTATTACGATCAGCTTGAACTTATGGCAACAGAGAAAGCAAGAGGATATTTCAAGCAGACTAAGGATATCAGTTTTCCGGAGTATGCTTCCCATACTCCTATAAATACGGTCAACGAACTGAAAAGTGATCCTGATTCTGAACGCTTTGAATATGACGGTAACGGTTATGCAATTGATAATCTTGACAATCCGCTGTTTGATAAAGTTTCAGGAGCAACTATAAAGAATGTCAATCTCAGGAATGTCGTTATCGAGACAGAATTGTACAAGGATTATGGTGCATTGTTATGTAATGCCTATAATTATCAGTACAAGACAGATGATGAAGAATATCAGACAGGAGAAACACTTATAAAGCATTGTTCTGTTGCACATTGTTCAATAATTCTCGGTTCTAAGCCTGTGCCGGAAGAAGAAACAACAACCGAACCGGTTACAGGAGAAGTTGTTCCTCCTGATCTTATTGAGTATGACGAAGACGGCAAGGTTATTGAAGATAAAGATAAGGAAGAAAAGAAAAAGGAAAAGGAGAAGGAAGAAATTCCGCCCTCAAAATTAGCACAAGGATATTCTTTAGGCGGTATAAGCGGTAACGGTGGTCAGATCGAGGACTGTTATGTCGAAGATATGGGAATTGATGTTAACGGAGATGAGTACATTCTCAATGTTGGTGGTATATCAGGAAAACCGGCTAATGTTATTAATAGCACGGTGCTAAATTATTCTGCGAACGGACATATATTCAATGCCGGTGGTATAGTCGGTTGTGCTGCCGGTTCACGAATGTACGATGCAAACGGAAAGGAACTTCCACAGTATTACGGCGGTAATATTCAAGGCTGTGCTGCAAGACAGGTTTGGTTCAATAATGAATACGCTGCCGGTGGTATTGCCGGAGTTGGCGGCAGCGATGCAAAAACTCCGATAATATCCAACTGCTACGCAATGGAAATGTATTTTAACTGCGCTGAATATTCTAATGATGTTAGTCATTCTCTTATAAGGGAAGGTATCTGCGGTGGTATTCTCGGAACTGATGGTGCTAATAAGAACGGACATCTTGTAAAAAATACTGTTTCAGTTGCCGACAAAGCTGTTATTGGCAAAAAGAATCGATCCAACTATGATGAAACAGTAAGACAGGCTCCTGATTATGCATATTATCAGGGAAACATCCTTACAGTTATTAATAGTCCTACGGTAAATCCGAATAATCCGAAAGAAATTTTCACAGGAATATTCAAGTTTGGCAGCTCCGATGTATTTGGTGATCTTGAAAAAGGTGCTTTGAGCTACCCTGAAACTATGGAAGATTTATTCGGTAAAACAATAATGAAAGAGGTAAACACAGATGGAGAAACAGGAACTTAATGCTATAAAGCAAGATCTGAAAAAACTGAAATCTTCTTTAAAGAAGCTGAACGACAATAAAAACAAGGCTAAAGAGAAGATTGATACTTTACAGGCTGAAATCGATGAGTATGAAAAAAACATAGAAGAAACAACAAAGCAGATAGCCGAGAAAGAAGCTATACTCAAAAAGGCTGATTATTCGCCTGTACTTCAGAAACTTGATGATGCTGCATTCAGCATTCTTTCCAAAAGGGAAGCAGAGCTGCTTGCAGAGCATATCTTGTCAGGAAAATTATCTGAACTGTTAAATGAAGCCGAAAATGTTGACTCAAACAGCAATAATAAAGCAGTCGTTGCTACAAGTAGCAACGTAGAATCGGCAATTTCAGCGAATAATGATGAATAAATTACCGTTGTTACAAGTAGCAACACAGAAAGTAATGATAAAAAGTGAAAGAATAAAAACAAAGAGGTACTATAATGAAAGCGGCTGCAAACGAAATAATTAAGGCACGAAGAATGAAATTGGGCTTATCGCAGAAAGAACTTGCTGAAAAAGCCGGTGTGAGTGCAAATACGGTATACAACGTAGAGACAGGAAAATCTGCAAGTCTAACATCATATAAAAAAATATGTGATGCACTTGAACTTAAACTTTCCCGTGTACTTAAATAATAAAAAAACACCCCGTGCTGAGTGTGTGTGAAAAGCAACGGAGTGTCGTATAAAAATACAGCCTAATTATATCATTTCAAATTACGATTGTCAATAAAAAGGAGGAAATACATGGTAGTAATTTATGCAGAAAAAAGTAGTCTTGCCAAAGAAATAGCTCATGCTTTAGGTGCCGGTAAGCGTATTCCTCTCAAATCAGAACCAACAGTAGGATATTATGAATTTACTTTCAACGGAGAACAGGCTGTCCTTTGTCACGGTGTCGGGCATCTGGCACAGCTTGTTCCTGCAAAGTTATATGATGAAAAATATGCAGAATGGGATTTATCTGTATTCCCATGTATTCCGGATGTATTCAGGGTAGCACCAAAGGCTGCTACGCTGAACTGCCTGAAACTTGTAAAGAGTTTCTTGGACAAAGCTGATTGGCTTATAAATGCAACTGATCCTGACCGTGAGGGAGAGCTTATATTTACTTATGTATGTGATGTATGCAAATGTAATAAGCCTTTCAAGCGTGTATGGATTGAAGATCTGACTGAAAAGAAAATTCGTTCTGCCTTTGCAAATCTGAAATCGCCAACAGACAAGCTTTCAAATACTGCTGACGGAAATGCAAACGATCTCAGGCTTGCTGCCCGTGCAAGGGATATAACGGACTGGCTTATAGGAATAAACCTGACGGTAGCAGCAACAAAGAAATACGGCAATTCTGACGTTATGAACAAGCTCTTAACTGTCGGCAGAGTTCAGACAGCTACAATAAATATGGTTGTAGAGCGTGAAAAAGCAATTCTCAGCTTTACAAAAACACCATTCTGGAAGCTTACAGCGACATTTACAGCTCCTAATGGTAAGTTTGAAGCATCCTATGAACAAGGAAACTTCACAGATAAAGCAGCTGCAATGGCTGCGCTCAATGACTGTAAAGGAAAAAACGGAGTTGTTAGCTCAATTGAAACAAAGCATAAAACAGAAACAGCACCATTGCTGTATAATACAACACAGCTTCAGATAGCTTGCAGTAAAAAATTCAGCTGGTCTGCTGATAAAACTCAGAAGATAATGCAGAAACTCTATGAAGCACATCTGATATCCTATCCACGTACAAGCTCAGAACACCTTACAGAAGCAATGATACCGGAAGTAAAGAGTACAATAGAGCTGTTATTGAAAATGCCCGAATATAGTAAATATGCGCTTCCTACGTGGGCGGAGTTCGGAAAACGGCATTTCGATGATAAAAAAGTCGGAAGTCATACTGCTGTTATACCAACTGAAAGCGTTCCAAAAGATATGAACGGTTTATCAGATGAAGAAAAGCAGCTTTACGATCTGCTGGCAAGGTCACTTATAAAGATTATCTATCCAAAGGCTGAATATGACGATACAACAGTGAAAATTGTTGTAGATAAGCATTTGTTTAAAGCTACAGGTAAGCATATCACTAAAGATGGATGGTATGCCGTAGACGGTAAGTCCGAAACAACTGAGCTTCCGTCTTTATCTGAGGAACAAGAGATTCAAGGTGAATACAAGGTCACGGAAGGTGAAACAGAACCGCCTAAACGATATACGGAAGCGGAACTTCTTGCTTCTATGGAGCTTGCCGGGCAGAAACTTGAAGATGAGGAAGCAAGAACACTTATGAAATTGCAGAAAAAAGGACTCGGAACTGACGCTACAAGAGGTCCGATCCTGAAGTCCTTGTTCGATAAGGAGTATTTCGCTAAAAAAGGCAAGTCCATATATCCGACAGAACTTGGAATATACCTGATAGATCAATTGCCTATTAAGGAACTGAAATCAGCCGCATACACAGGAGAACTTGAAAAGCAGCTGAACAATATTGCTCTCGGCAAAAGTAACTATGATAAATATATAGCCTATATGAAGGAAAAGACAGCAGAATGGTACAAGATAGTTACTGAATCTGAAACTCAAACGTTCGTATCACAGACAGAACAACAGCTAAAATGTCCATTCTGCGGTAAACCTCTCATTAAACTTGATTGGGGATGGAGCTGTACAGGATACAAGGAAGGCTGCAAGTTCCATATAAGCAAAAAGATTGTCGGCAAGACAATAACCGAAAAACAGGCTATTCTTCTTTGTCAAAAAGGCAAGACTACATTGATAAAGGGCTTCAAAAGTAAAAAAGGAACTGAATTCGATGCATATCTGGTTATAGATAAACAGAAAAAAGAAGTATCCTTCCAATTCCCTGATAAGAAAAAATGAAAGGAATTTCAATATGAACGATGAAAAGAAAATAAATCCTCAGAACTGCCCATATAACGGGCAGACTGAGGAAGAATGCCAATGCGATGAATGTGATTATTTTCTGGAGTGTTATCCTGAGTATGATGATACAACAATTAATCATTAGCAAACATATAAATCACATTCGCAGGACGTGTAACAGTACACTCTATAGTATTATCGTCTGTTTTCCTCCACTCACCTAATACAGCTATAGGGTGCAAATTGTATCACATTTGGAATACAATGTCAACACATTTTTAGAAAGCACTGTCAATCAGATAGTGCTTTTATTATATCCATAAGAAAAGAGGTGTAAAGGTGCGGAATATTAAGTTATCCAATCAATTATTTGAAAAAGGCTTAAATGCAAAGGAACTGAGTATATACGCTTACCTTTGCAGCTTACCGTCAGACTATCCCATGCTTGACGGTACGGCAATTAAGGTAAAGCAGTCTACAATAGCTAATAAATGCGGTATAAAGACTACACAAACAGTAGCAAAGGTAATTGACAGCCTTGCGAAAAAAGGTCTTGTAGAGCCTGTAAAACGCTCTGTGAAAGCAAATGGACATAAAGGCACATACATATATATAGTAAGAAAGCTGCCCACAACGGACAGCTATTTCTTTGTAGATTTCAGTGTATTCGGAAAGCTCGTTCCGAGACAAATGATGATCTACCTCTTTATATGCAAGAGCTTCTCGATGCAGCTCAGGGACTGCTGGAACAGCTACAATGATATCTCAAAGCAGACAGGTATGAAGCGTGAGACAATAATAGAAACAATATCAGAACTTGAAGAAATGAAGCTCCTAAGAAGGAACAAGCGCAAATCCAGAGAAAACAAGAGAGTGTATGTAGATAATCATTATTTCCTCATAATGTATGTAAGAGGAACGATAAAAAAACAGAGTAAAAGAATAGCCCGATTGCACTGCGAATACAATCGGACTGGTTTAACGCTTATAAAAAGCATCCATTTCACTTGTAATAATATCACAAAAAAACAGATTTGTCAAGTGAACGGCAAAAACTTTTTTGAAACAGGGTAGTCCGCAAATTTAAACTCATCTTCAAGTACCCAATACTCTTACTTTATTGAAATAAAAAAGATTTACTCTTAGTATATTATAACATGAAGTATATAAATCTTTATTATAATATACGCTTTGATGTGCGCCTGAAAAGTTAGAAAAATCAGTGCGTTTTTCTTTTCAATAAAGCAAATCCCAATGGATCGAGGTGTTTCAATGTTGAAAACTTAGCAAAACAAATTCCTATGCGAAGATTTCATAAAAATTGACGTTAAGCCAAATAATCAGGCAATAAATTTCAGGCTTTCTTTTGTAGCGAATGTAGAACAAATTCAAAAAACACAAATATTATGCAAAAAGAATTGCTGGCATCGCTTTAAAGTGCTAAAATATAGAGGAGGTATAATTATGGCAAATTCTATACCCGTAGGGCACTACAGCCAATCGGGTGAACAGACAATCAACCGTATGTCCAAAGATGATATTGAGTACACAAAATTCCTGAAATACTTCGGAAGGGTATTCAAACATCCTGTATCTGTGGCTCTGGAATTCTACGTTAATCGTCCTGATGCTCAGTTTATTGCATCCGGCAACCAATGGAAACGTGCCGGATATCAGATAAGTCCAACAAGCAAAGGTATTCCATTCCTCGATACAAAAGGCAATGAAGTCACACTATACGATTTTGAGGACGTTATAGGCGATTATCCGCCGAAACGCTGGACAATTACAAACAGAAATGTAGATGCTATCAGAAATGAACTTGGACTTTCAGATGACAAACCTCTTTTCAGTGCGTTGGATGAGTCCGCTGCTTCCGCTATTGACGATCTGAGCCTGATTCAGGATTTAGGACTTTCAGCTCTTTCCAATGATGAAAAGCTCAGATTCCGTAATTCATATCATAACATGATACAGATGATGATAGCCGGAAGATTAGAGATCAACGGTGCAAGATATAATGTTCAGCCTGATAGAGCTGCATTAGAGTTCTGTTCACTGGATGAACAAAGGCTTATGCTTCTTACAAGTGCTTCTACAGCTGCAAGAAAGGCTCTTACAAGCGTTGAATATGCCTTTGATACCCTTAGAACCGAGAATAATTTACGAAAGGAAGAACAGAAAAATGATGACTTACGAAGAATGGAAAGCACTCAGCGAGGAACAGAAAATGCAAGTACCCGAAACGGAATATCCGCAGATACCGAAAGAGCAGCTGGAGAACGGCTTAGTGGAGTCACGTCTGGAGAAGAAAGACGGACAGCTGGGATGGACAATAGTACAGAAAGTCGGGGAGCAGCTCAACACAATATGGGCAGCGGAGACAATAACAGAACCGATAACATCAGGGGAAATAACGATACAGCAGCCGTATCTTCTCAATCCGATGGACGGACTGTACATACCGATGATAGAACACGAACCGTCACTGAAGGAAGAACCGATAGGACTGTACGGCAAGATGTGGATGGAGAACATGGAGAAGAATTATCCGGCGAAAGTAGAACTGATGATGTTTTATCACAGATATCTGACGGTAGCTCGATCAGTGGACAAGAGAGCGATGGAATATTACGAACAGCTGAGCGATCAGTACGACAGGAACAATCCTCGCCCGACAACGGGATTCGAGACAATTCTGGAATGGGAGAAAATGAAGAAATACGAAATAGATCACTTGGTAATGACGGAGATCGTTCTCGTACCGGTGACAACTCCCTGAATGATAGATATCTGAATGAGCTGATATCGAGAGTAAGCGGTTTAACTCCTGTTTTCAATGCAGTAATGAATAGTGACAAGCAAAACGCTATTACGGAAATAAAGGAGCAATGCAGAAAAACTCTCACCTTTATGGCTGTTGAAAACTTAGAGGAATTCGGAAGTTTCCATGATTCTTTTGTCCAACAGCTCAATGATGAAGAATATATAAATGCCCTGGGCGAAAGAATATTTACTGCTGTTTCAAACAGCATAACAGAAAATGACAAAATCGCCAATAATTGGAATAATCTGGATGTGATCATTGATAACAACAATGGAACGATTGATTGGGTATACTACAATCCGGACAGTTCTGAGGGCGGACAGCTTGTAGTAAGCCATATATCACAAGATCAGCTTTCGGATGCTGAAAAATATGAAACCGCATTTGATTACATCCAGTCGATAGCTAAACAGGAGCTTATTGATATATCAGCTGTAGACTTTGCTGATACAGCAAATTATTACTATGAACTATCGGAAAATAACAATGCTTTACGTGTGTTCAGGACTGAATTCCCTGAAAAAATAGCGCAGTTCCTGATAGACTACGCTAAGAAACTTGACAATCAAATAGAAAATGCATATACCAGATATGTTTCTTCACTGAGCAGTACAAGGTTTACAAAACTCAGTGAATCTCAGGAATTTGCATTCAGACAGCACAGATACGTTGAAGCTCCTGAAAACAGTATATGGGGAGAAGTTCAGAATTATTTCCGTATAAATAACGGTATATTTGACGTTTCAACTGCATCGCATGGCGGTATCATGCTTAAATCTGATATTGCAAGGCTTGTTCTTTCAAGTGAAGCACAGGCTGTAGCTCAGAAAGAAGCCGGATGGTATTATTTTGAGGAAGATTGTGATTATGCTGTTGCTTTGAGAGAGCTTTTAGATAAAGACTTGTTCGATGATATTGATTTCTTCTTTTCAAGACAGTACAGCAAGAAAACAGACGAATTCTTTACTGAATACTCTGACAGAATCAATAAGTCCGTAGAGCGTTACAATTCTAAATATTGGGATAAGCGTGAAGCAGCAATATATAAGGTTCTTACTCCTGAAGAACAGGCTGAAAAAATCGGACAGCTTTCTTTCGGTGAAATAGCAGATGAAGCTGACGAAGCAGAAACTGCGGAAATAAGGAATCATGCTATTGAATCATCAATAGTTAATATACAGAAGCGTATTGAACGTCTGCAAGCTGCAAACGGTAATGTTGATGAACTTCACGCACAGGTAGATATGCTGAATTTCCTGCAAACAGCATTAAATGACGGTGTGGAGATCACTTCTGACAACTTCAAAGCTTTTGTAGCTCAGAATAGCGTTGCTACAAGTAGCAACGAGAATTATTTTGAGATATATCAGCTCAAGAACGATGAAAACCTGCGTTATCACCGATTTACAGACTATGAAACACTGCATAAGGAAGGAAATACTGTTGAAGCCGAGAATTATATTCAGGTTTACAGGGATGAACTTTCAAGCGGTACAACCCTTGAAGATATATACACACGGTTCAATATCAATCAACCGGCTGACTTCAAAGGACATTCTCTTTCTGTAAGTGATATTATCGTAGTTCATGATAACGGTGATACCGCTGCTTACTATATCGATGATGTAGGATATAAGCGAGTTCCTGAGTTCTTAAAGCTTGAACAGAAAGCTGAGAACTTTGCTACAAATAACAACGAAGAAACAGCCGTTACTACAAGCAACAGCGAAGAACAGGCAATTCACAGCGGATTTGCTTCCTTATATGCAAATCATAGCTTTACTGATAAGCAGAAACAGTTCCTTGAACGTCTTGAAAAATTTGCTGCAAGAAACAATGTTACCGAAAACATCATAGATGCTGCATTTGAAAGAATGACAGCTTTCCATAACACTTATGGTAACAGAGAATATGTAAGCCGTAATATCTTTGGAAGACGTTTAGGCAGTACAGAAAGAGAACTTACAGAAGCTATTCAGCGTAATATAGGCATTACACCAGAAAAAGAGCCTGAGACTCTCGAAGAAGTGGTGGCTAAGTTCTTTGGTTCTGATAGCTCCGAAGTCAGTAGTGCAAACGGCACATGGTCAATTAACTATACTGATGGTGTTGAATATGCCGAAGTATATCACAACGGCACTGCTGCTTGTGCGGTGCTTCTTGAAAACGGCGCTTTTTCCGTAAGACCATACGAAGAATTAAGTGCTATTCCAGCAATGGTGACAAGTGCTATCAAGGCAAGTCAGCCTGAATCAGAGGTTCAGCTCCTTCAATATGAACGCACATTCGCAAATGATCTGGAAAAGGCTCAGTTTCTTATCAATACATTCTGTGAAAGCGAATACGGCAGCGAAGCAGATTTCAGCGATATGCATAGCATCGGTATTGCATATACAACATTGACCGATAATGAACTTCCTGTTCAGGTTACGGCTGACCTTATAGATCATAAAATAACTTACGAATTTGACGGTGAGATATACAGCACAGAACAGTACAGTGGCATAAGAGATATGGTGAATAACGGTCTGACCGGGCTTGATTTCGATGAAATGGTTTCCGTTCCGGATGATATTATTGAACGTCATACACAGAACACCGAAGCTGAACCGGAAAGATATGCAACCGTATACATGACATTATCACGCTGCAAGCAAGACTGTGATTATGCTATAAACAGAGCCGAAGATATAAGTAATCTTCATGCACTCAATAAATATATGTACGGCGGTGACTATGCTTCCTGTATCAATACCATGAAAGAGCTGTATGACAGACTTCCGGAATCCGAAAAGCCTGAATGGTTGTCCGTTGAAGATATAAACAGCTATGAGCAGCAGCTTTACGCTATTGTGAATAAGCTGAGAAATACCGAAAACACAGGACTTGGCGCTGAAAAAATCTCTATAAATGCCGAAGATGCTATTTCCATGTGGGAAAACGGATTTACAGTATATTATAATGGTGAAGCTGTTCCGAAGCAAGGCGAAACACCTGACGGATTTGACCGAACGGAAGCTTTCAGCGATGATAAGCTGTTTACAGCTGAATTTGCTGACGTAAAACGACAGAACATGATAGACGAAATATCAAGCAATGTTCATGATCTCGATGCTGAGATAAATTCAGTTATGGATATTCGTGACTTCATAGATACTGACGAAGTAAATGCTTTTGAATGGAATAATAATGAAAATGTATACCGGAACGTAGAAAAAGCTCTTGTTGAGAGAAATTACAACTTCATCGATGAATATCTTACGGCTGTACATAATGAAAACGGCAGCATAAGAGCCGATATAGCACATGACACTCTTGTTGAATACAACAACTATACTCCGCCACATTGGGATTACAACACAGTCATAGATATTCCAGAATACGGTATATCCGTAGATTTAAAGGAAATTGATGATCTTTATCTCAGAGATGAGTATTCAAATTATGAAGGCGGTATTGACAGTAACGGTCATGAGCGTAAGGATAATTATTCCAGACAGAGCAGAACGCTTACAATAAGGCTCGATGCATACGGAAGTGCCAATGTTGAAGATTATGACAGCTATTTGGAATACGGAAGTCCTTATAATTCTGAATATGACCTCAGAAATGAAGCAGATGTCAAGGAACTGAGAGACAAGGTTGCAGCATTTATCAGAACTTCCGAAGATCTGACTGTTAGCACTCATAAATATTCTGAAACACAGAATCTTATAGTTCAGGAAGTAGCCGTTGCTACAAGTAGCAACGAGATAGAACAGCTTACTGATGAAAAAAATGCCATGACACTGGCAGATGTTGAAGTTGGTGATATTCTTCTTACCAGAGAACCGGAAACAGGAGAAGCAATGTATTTCCGCATAGACAATATTCAAGGCGATTTTAGCGTAAGCATGACCCGTGTTACAGATGCATCCGGAAATGACTTTACCGAGCTTGGAATAGCTACAAAAGGCATTATAGATGGTCACTGGAAAGAAACGCTGCTCGATGAAAACACAGATTTCCCAATAGTACGCTTTACAAAGAATTATCAGGAAGAATTAAGAAATATCAATGCGAATAATACTGTCATTGATATTCCTGAATACGGTATAATTGTCGATTTAAAGGAAATTAATTCCTTTGTAGTCGAAGATACACATTATATCAAAGACAACAATGTACTGAACAGAATGCTGTCAATTGAGCTTACAGCTGACGGTACTGCGGAGTCCGTTATTATAACAGAAGGCTCAGATAATAAGCTAAGAATGAGTTTTGATTTATCGGATAAAGCTGATAAAAAGGCAATAAAAGACCTTGTTACGGACTTTATAAGTAAATCTAACGAGTTAAATGTCTATTCTTTATCAAATGATGAAGATTTAAGCGTTAAAGAAACATTTGATATTACAGCCGCCCAAAAAGACGTTGCAGCAGTTATCAATGATGTTCCTCGGATAGATGAAAGACCTCATAAAAGAGCTTCCAGAGCAGAAATGCTGTACAGAGAGTTCACAGAAGCTTATCCGGAGATTGCAAATGGCACACACACGCATGAGAGATACGGTAATTATGATGAATACAGTGAAAATGATGCTGATGAACCTCTTTCATTAGAATCACTGGGAGATGATACCTATGCATATATGACATGGTATATTCAGAATGGTGATTTAATGCGTGATCCGGATTTTGTTTTCACGCTCGATCATGAAAAGAAAGAGCTTCATGTATGGGAGTATCAGATGGATGGTGTACCATCCGTTGGCACAGTATATCAGAGAGTTGAGCTTGATGATGGTACAATTGATACTAAATTACAGGCTGCATTGGAAGAAAACTTCCGTCTGAACCTGAGAAATGCAATTCAGGCTAACAGGAAATTATCGGCTTATACCGATACAAACGGCGAAGAACACGAATTACAGGGACAGGAAGAAAAGACAGTTGATCCTGAAATGCCTGAGATTCATGATGAAAGTGCATATTATCGTGAGATACTTAATGAATTCTCCGAAAAACACGGTTTAGGTGAGCTGAATATAAAACCAAACGATATCGGATTCCATGTAACAGAAAAATTCAAGGACGGAATTTCCGCTCCGATATGGTACATATCAAAGAATAATTCAACCAAACCGTTGACACCAGACGAGGTATCTGCTGAACTTACGGCATTTGAAAAAGCAGCTGAAAAGAACAATACATCCGTTTCAGAATACGGCTATCGTTCAAACAGAGTAAAAGAGCATGGCGGTATATCAGAACTTCCTCCTGTTCAGGATAATCTGCCTGAGATAAAATATGCGGACAATCCGATAGGCAAGGTAAGAGATAATATAACAGCTATTCGTGAAATGCAGCGACTGGAAAGTTGCGAAGAAAGAGGACAGTATCCTTACGAAGCCGGAAGAAACGCATATAACGGTGAAGAAGCTTCAATGGAGCGTTTAAGACGATATTCAGGCTGGGGCGGTGTTTCACAGGTGTTCGATGAAAGATATGCTGCTATGGCTAATCTCAGAGGGCAACTGAAAGAAATGCTGACACCTGAAGAATATGCAGCAGCTCGTTCAAGTACGCTTACATCACACTATACTCCACAGGTAATCATTGATGAAATATACAAGACTATCCGGAATATGGGACTTCCTCAGAATTCACGTATTCTTGAACCATCTTGCGGTACGGGTAACTTTATATCACGTATGCCGCATGATATGGGTAAAGGCGGTATTGTTGGTGTTGAGCTTGACCCGATAACAGCGAAAATAGCTAAACATCTGAATGTACCGAAGCCTAATCCTTATGCAAAGAAGGATGAAACAGTAGCAGAAGAAAGAGACATAAAGATACTGAACTGCGGATTTGAAAGGTCTAACCTTGAAAATAACAGTTTTGATGCAGTTATCGGCAATGTTCCTTTCGGTGACTATAAGCTCAATGATCCTGACTATACCAATGACTGGCTTATTCATGATGCTTTCTTCCGTAAGGCACTTGACAAAGTTGCTCCGGGGGGAATAGTGGCATTTATCACATCATCGGGTACACTTGATAAGAAGAATCCAAAGGTTCGAGAGCAGCTTTCGCTGAACGCTGACCTGATAGGTGCAGTAAGACTTCCGAATAATGCTTTTGCGGATGCCGATACCAAAGTAACCTCAGATATAATTTTCTTGCAGAAACGTAAAACACCTCGAAATGTTTACGATCCGAAGCCTGACTGGTGCTACACCTCGCTTGTTGAGGTTGAAATGGTCGGCAAGAAGTATGAGGGAGAAAAAAGGACAGCATATATTAACTCTTATTTCGCTCAGAATCCGCAGATGGTTCTCGGCACAATAAAGCAGACTACACACTTTGATATGCTTACCTGTGAACCAAATGAGGAAAGAACATTGCAAGAGCAGCTTGAAACAGCTTTCCGTCAGCTCAATGCTAAGATATCAATAGATAAGCGTGAACGTTCTAATCTTGAAAAACAGGGATATGTAGAGCCGTGGGGCAAGTCATTTACATATCAGGTCAAGGATGATAAGGTTTACTACAATTTAGGTAACGCTATGGAAGAAGTTGAGGGCAGTGAAAAGAAGATCGCAAAGCTAAAATCGCTCTGTGAACTGCGTGATATTGTCAGGGAACTTCTTAATAAACAGCAAACATATGTTAATGACGAAGAACTTGTACCTCTCAGGAACAAGCTTAACGCTCAGTATGATAAATTTGTCAAGGACAACGGCGAACTTAACAGTAAAACCGTGAAAAAGCTTTTCAGCCTTGATTCTGATTATCCGATACTTGCAGCTCTTGAAAAAATAGATCCAGATACAAAGGAAGTCACAAAGACTGATATATTCACAAGAAGAACCGTAAATCCTGTTGCAGAGATCAAAGCTGTTGAATCGGCAGAGGAAGCTATGCAAGTTTCACTTGACAGGAAAGGCAGAGTTGATATTTATTATATGGCAACACTGCTCCAGAACAAGTATGAGGATACAGAGCTGTCGGTAGTCATGGAAGATATTACTAACGAATTGCTGAATAAGGGACAAATATTCCGTGACCCTGAGAAAATCGCAACACAAAAGCCTTATGCGGAGATAGTAGATAAGTCTGAGTATCTTTGCGGAAATGTTCGCAGAAAGCTTGTAATGGCTGAAATGTTTGCTAAGAATGACAGCAGATATAATGACAATGTTGAAGCACTCAAAGCGGTGATCCCTGAAGATATAGGAGCTGCGGAAATAAGTGTTGACATCGGCTGTACATGGATAGACACAGCAGATTACGAAGATTTCATGCGTTCATTAAGCGGCAGAACAGAATATGATTCAAGAAATTTCGGACTCCGATTCTCAGAGATAACAGGCAAATTCAGCATAGAAAATGCTCGTACCCGTAATCAGAGTGCCTTGAATCCTAACGAAGTATCAACTTATGGTACAGAAGATATGAATATGTATCATATCTTGGAAAATCTGCTGAATCAGAAAAAAATACAGGTATTTGATTATTTTC